>ERZ1034363.1654-NODE-1654-length-12127-cov-2.414606_pt1 | contig 12127 bp, 11 predicted proteins | sample MGYA00520616_ERZ1034363 | MGnify/ENA primary metagenome ERZ1034363 (study PRJEB33736, sample SAMEA104284506) | Azolla filiculoides | biome: Urban; feature: Water surface; material: Ditch water | place: Netherlands | collected 2015-10-28 | depth 0-0.1 m ...
AAAGAAAGAAAGAAAGAAAGAAAGAAAGAAAGAAAGAAAGAAAGAAAGAAAGAAAAAAAGAAAGAAAGAAAGAAACACAGAAAGCACGAAAGAAAAAAACAAAGACAGAAACTGGAAAGGCGAGTGGGTTTTTAGTATTTACAACCTGTACAATCGCAAAAATGCCGCTTCAATTAATTTCAGGCAAAACGTTGATACAGGATATAATGAAGCTGTGAAAACATCTATTTTTGGAGTAGTTCCAGCAGTTAGTTATAATTTTAAATTTTAATAATCATGAAAAAAATAGCTTCTTATTTCGTTTTACTAATCGCTTTTCTTTGCAACAGTTGTGAAGAAGTAGTCGAAGTAGACTTAGTTACCGCTCCGCCAAAATTAGTTATCGAAGCCTCAATATTTTGGGAAAAAGGAACAGTAGGAAACAATCAAAAAATAAAGTTGACCTATACAACCAGCTATTATAATACAAATATTCCAAAAGTAAACGGAGCAACAGTTTATGTCAAAAACAGCTCTGGTACTATTTTCAATTTTGTAGAACTTTCCGGCACTGGCGAATACATTTGCAGCGATTTTATTCCCGTTATCGATGAAACGTATACACTCACAATTAACAACGGAACCAATACGTATACCGCTACCGAAACCCTAAAATCAGTTGCGCCGATAACAAAAATTGTTCAAAACAACGAAGGCGGTTTTACCGGAAAAAACATCGAAATCAAGACATTTTTCATCGATCCGGCCAATACACCTAATTATTATCTGTACAAATACGTGTATTCTAACCAAATTAAATCAAATTATTATGTAGATGAAGATGAGTTTTTCAACGGAAACGAATTTTTCAGTATTTCACAAAATGATGATTTAAAACCCGGCGACACCTTAGAAATCAGTCATTTCGGAATATCAAAAGCCTATTTCAACTACATGAACGTTCTGGTCAGCATCGCAGGAAACAGCGGTGGCGGGCCATTTCAGTCTCCACCGGCGACCGTTCGGGGAAATATAATCAACACCACCGATGCTAAAAATTATCCTTTAGGGTATTTTTCGCTCAGTGAAGTCGAAAAAAAATCCTATACAATAGAATAATCAGGAGCTAATCCAGCTATTCATTTCAAGTCCTCGCTTAAAAAAATATTTTTCTAAATCCTAAAAAGAGCTTCCGTTGGTCGCTTTTTTAGGACCAGAAAAATTATTTTTTTGCACTCCGGGCTTTCCATTACTATCTGGGCTAATCACAACAATTGCAGATACAATCTGCTCATAACCTATTTCAGATTTTCATACCTTTACGACAAATCTCAAATAAAATCAAAATCACAATGTCTTCACACCATATTGTTCGCGACGACCAAGAACCCGCTTTAATCATTGCTAACGGAGCCTCATGCCAACCCGAATTGTTGGGGCAATTATTAGAATGGTCGCCATTAGTAATAGTATTAGATTCCGCCATCGAAAGAGTCATGGAATTAGACATAAAAGTCGATGTGCTTTTGGGAGATTTCGACAGAGGTTTTGATCCCGAAATTTACCAAACCACACAATATCCAATCGAAATTGTTCACACACCGGATCAAAATAAAACCGATTTAGAAAAAGCATTCGATTATTTAATCGAACGAAAAATTCCAGCCGTAAATGTAATTTGGGCCACCGGAAAAAGAGCCGATCACACCATCACGAATTTAACCAATATTACCCGATACCGAAATACATTAAAAATCGTAATCCTCGACGACCATTCAAAAGTGTTTTTATTGCCAAAAAAGTTCGAAAAATGGTACACTGCAAACACGCCAATTTCATTAATTCCCATTGGTCATGTAACCGGAATTCATTCCAGTAATTTATTTTATCCGCTAAAAGACGATACTTTAACCATCGGTTACAGAACCGGAAGCAGCAATCATGTTACCAATGACGGCATCGTAACCATCGAGCACGATCAAGGGGATTTGTTGCTGATGGAATGTATGGATTAGTGCTGAAACCTGAATTTATCAACTCTTTCTGGGATTAAATCCAACTTTATATTTAGACAAAAAGAGATTGACTATCTTTGCGCCGAAATGAAAGAAATAAAACCCAAAACGATTACCGAAAAGACCAATTTACATCCTCGAAATCTCGATAGATTTGGGTATGATTTTGATCAATTAATAACGATATCTCCTGAACTAGAAAAATTTGTTTCTATCAACGAGCACGCTATAAAAACAATTGATTTCAGTAATCCCGAAGCCGTAAAAGCACTTAATAAAGCATTATTAAACACCCATTTTGGAATTCAAAAATGGGATATTCCGGCTAATTATCTTTGTCCGCCAATTCCTGGACGAGCAGATTATATTCATTATTTGGCTGATTTATTGGCTTCAAGCAACAACGGAATTATTCCCGAAGGCGAAACCGTTCAAGGTTTGGATATTGGTATTGGAGCCAATTGTATTTATCCAATAATTGGGAATGCCGCTTATGGTTGGAGTTTTGTAGGAACAGATATTGATGAAAAAGCAATTCAGAATTGCAAAAAAATCATCCAGAACAATCCTAATTTAATCGATGCAATCAGCTTGCAATTGCAAACGGAAAGTAGGTTTATCTTTAAAAATATTTTTACTCCCGAAGATAAATTTACGTTCACAATTTGCAATCCGCCGTTTCATAATTCTAAGGAAGTAGCTACAAAAGCTTCCATCCGAAAAATTAATAATTTAGAAAACACCAGAACCAAAAATCCGGTATTGAATTTTGGAGGACAAAACGCAGAATTATGGTGTGAAGGTGGCGAAATTGGCTTTGTAACCCAAATGATTTACGAAAGCGCCAAATACCCGATGCAGTGTTTATGGTTTACAACTTTAGTTTCTAAAAAAGAGAATCTTTCCAGCCTTTACAAGACGTTAAACAAAGTGAGTGCCGTTGACATAAAAACTATCGATATGGCTCAAGGCCAAAAAACAAGCCGAATTGTAGCCTGGACTTTCTTGAGTCATGAGCAACAAAAAGCATGGAAGTTTTAAGTTTTTCTACACTTTCTTTTAGTAAATTCCTTTGTATATTTGCCAATCAGCAATCCGAATAAATGAATTTCCAAGTAGTATCCGATTACCAGCCCAAAGGCGACCAACCTCAAGCGATTGAAAAATTAGCTCAAGGGATTATTGATGGGGAAAAATTCCAAACTTTATTAGGGGTTACCGGTTCCGGAAAAACATTTACTGTGGCAAATGTGATTCAGGAAGTGCAAAGACCTACATTGGTTTTGGCACACAATAAAACCTTGGCAGCACAATTATACTCTGAATTCAAACAGTTTTTTCCAAATAATGCTGTAGAATATTTTGTTTCTTACTACGATTATTACCAGCCTGAAGCGTTTATGCCTGTAACGGGTGTTTTTATTGAGAAGGATTTATCTATCAATGAAGAACTGGAAAAAATGCGATTGAGCACCACGTCTTCTTTGCTTTCGGGACGTAGAGATATATTGGTTGTGGCTTCTGTTTCCTGTTTATATGGTATCGGGAATCCGGTTGAATTTCAGAAAAACGTGATTGCAATCGAGAAAAATCAAGTGATTTCCCGAACCAAATTTTTGCACAGTTTAGTTCAAAGTTTATATGCGCGTACCGAAGCTGATTTTAACGCAGGAAATTTTAGAATAAAAGGTGATATTGTAGAAGTCTATCCCAGTTATGCGGATGATGCTTTTAGAATTCATTTCTTTGGAGATGAAATCGAAGAAATTGAAAGTTTTGATGTTAAAAACGCTCAAGTCATCGAAAAATTCGAAAAACTGACTATTTATCCGGCCAATATGTTTGTGACTTCGCCAGATGTTTTACAAGGTGCCATATGGGAAATTCAACAAGATTTAGTGAAACAAGTTGATTATTTCAAGGAAATAGGAAAACATCTGGAAGCAAAACGTTTAGAAGAACGCACCAATTTCGATTTAGAAATGATACGCGAATTAGGCTATTGCTCCGGTATCGAAAATTATTCGCGTTATCTTGACGGAAGACAAGCCGGAACAAGACCTTTTTGTTTATTGGATTATTTTCCAAAGGATTTTTTGATGGTGGTTGATGAAAGTCACGTAACACTTTCGCAGGTTCACGCCATGTACGGAGGCGACCGAAGCCGAAAAGAAAATTTGGTGGAATATGGTTTCCGACTTCCGGCAGCAATGGACAACCGACCATTGAAATTCGAGGAATTCGAAGCGATGCAGAACCAAGTAATTTACGTGTCGGCAACTCCAGCCGATTACGAATTGCAGAAAACAGATGGCGTTTATGTGGAACAAGTTATTCGGCCAACAGGATTATTAGATCCAATAATAGAAATCCGACCAAGTTTAAACCAAATTGACGATTTGATTGAAGAAATTCAAGTGCGTTGTGAATTAGACGAACGGGTTTTGGTCACCACTTTGACCAAAAGAATGGCCGAAGAATTAGCCAAATATTTGACAAAAGTTTCCATTCGTTGCCGCTACATTCATTCTGATGTGGATACTTTGGAACGAATAGAAATTATGCAGGATTTACGAAAAGGATTATTTGATGTTTTAATCGGTGTGAATTTATTGCGTGAAGGATTAGATTTACCGGAAGTTTCTTTGGTAGCGATTTTGGATGCCGACAAAGAAGGATTTTTACGAAGCCACCGTTCGCTTACGCAAACAATTGGGCGTGCTGCGAGAAACCTAAACGGAAAAGCGATTATGTATGCGGATAAAATTACCAATAGTATGCAAAAAACTATTGATGACACGAATTATCGTAGAACCAAACAAATCAATTACAACACGAAATACAATCAAGTTCCACAGGCATTAAATAAAAAAATCGACAGCGCTTTTACCAAAAATCCATTGGTGGAATATGAATTAGGCCACACATTAAATGCTGCAGCTGAACCGGAAACAACTTATATGTCAAAACCGGAATTGGAGAAAATCATTCGGGAAAAACGCAAATCTATGGAAAAAGCGGCTAAAGATTTAGACTTTATGCAAGCAGCTAAATTGCGTGATGACATAAAAAGATTACAAGGTCAGCTGACTTAATTTTTAGTGCCCAAAAAATATTCAACTACTGACAAATCTCTAATTTGTTAATCCATCATTTTTTTATTTTTTAAAAAAAGCAGAACGATACAATTGTATGCCTCATAAGTTCTACTTTTTAATACAGTATGCCTAAATAAAAAATACAGCTTAATTTAAAATGCTGTTTTTCAATTAATTAAATTTATTGTGTTTCTTTTTTTGTATTAAAATACTTTTTAATTCTTGTGAAATTATTTAAATTTGAGGAGAATTATTTTTTCGACTCACCTTTTAAAATGACGTTAAATGAAAAACTTTTTTATTTTTTTCGTCTTATTGGTATTTATCTCATTTGCTTCAGCGCAATCCGCAACAGAGGATTTTAGGAGGAATGAAATAGAAAACACCTCAGATATCATAAAACCCAATCTTCTGTCGACACATCCGCTTGGAATGTATATTTCGAGAATAAATCATAATTTCAAAATTAAATCTCCGGAGAAATACTCGTTTTCGTTCGAAATTTCGAGTGGAAATGTTATGTTGCCTTATGTGAAATCATATGAATTAACAAATCCTGTCGATCAAAAAATTGCAGAAAGTTTCCCTTGGCACGATAGAGAATTTGTGTTTAATCTCAACGAAATTCCTGCTAAAATCAGAGAATTTAAGGCTGATGGAGTTATAAGATCGTATCGATTTACGTTCAGTTTGCCTTTGTCTGTAAGTCATGAACTTAATTTTGGCCTGCGGATGCATTCGCTGGATAAAGGGAAATATCCATTTTCATTTTTTACTTCTGATGAATCAATAGAATGGTTTCACAGCAATATTGCCGGTGGAGATGACCCGTTTTCCAGACGACATTACGGATTGAACAAAGCGGATATTTTTTATAGAGATGAAAATGGCAATAGACTAACAATGAAGAATGGCGATTTTGGGATTCAGGGATTTGAAGTGAATTATTTCTATTATCCAAAATTAGCGATGAACAAAAAACATAAAATCTATTTGAATTTTGGAACGCATTTAGGAATTAATGTTTCCAAGTACAATCCGGTGGCAGACGTGGGAATTTCTTCTTCAGTGATAAAAAAAATAGTGGTCAGGGATAAAAATATTTTTACAGTTGGTCTAAGTGCCGGCGCTTTACGACAAAGAATTGTACAATTTGGCGACAGAGTAAATATAAGCAATCAAGAGTTTCTGTATAGTTTTGAAGGGTTGCTTGATTATAAAAGAAAACTCAAAAGCAATAATTATATTTCTTACGGTATCAATTACACTTTTCAAACTCCGTACAACAAGAAGAACGATTTTGACCATATAATTTTAACTGGCGAAAGAGTGAAAACGCATTGGCAACATGCTATGTCTCATCTCTATGAAAATTTGGAAGGTTGGAATTTTATCTTCACATATTCGGTGAAGCAATTTTCATATTTCATATATGCAAGAGAAGATATAAAAGTCGATAATGCACCGGATTTACAGACTGGTTTTGGTGTAAAAATGTCGTTCAAAAACTAATTGTGCTGCTCCTGAAAAACATTCAATAAAATTTCGGCATCAATTATGACGCTTGGTGATTCTTTCATCATCTTTAGAACGCGTTTAGTTGCCAATGGATTTAATCCCATATCAATTGCAATTTGCTTAATGGCAACCGCTTCTTTAAGATGTAAAACTCCGTCAGAATGCATCAATAAGGCCAAACGATAAAATTGTTGGACTCTTTGAAATTCAGATTTTATGGAGAGTATCGGCAGTTCCTGATGGAATAAATCATTAAAAACGGCACCTTCTATATTTAGTTCTTGAGCTACAATTGCCAAAAACTCATATTCCCTTTTATGCAACTGTCCGTCTACTGTGGAGAAGGCAATCATCTCTAAAAGTAAACTTCTTTTTTCTTCGAAAGTATTCATCAAATGATTATTTTTAGCTAAAATATTGTTTTTAGAATTAAAACACAAAAACCAACGGATGATTCGACAATTTATACTATTTCTATCTTTATTTTTTCTGATAATAGTTAATGGTAAAGCACAGCAAAGTACCGCTTCACAACAAGTTTCTACGTTTTCTATTGCCGCTCCCGAACTCCAGACAACCAAGAAAATCTGGGTCTATTTACCAATGAATTACGAAACTTCAAAAAAGAAATTCTCTGTGATTTATATGCATGACGCCCAAAATGTATTTGATGCAAAAACGGCATATTCCGGTGAATGGAATGTGGATGAAAAGTTAGACAGTCTAAAGGCTCAGGTAATTGTTGTAGCAATCGAACACGGCAATGACAAACGTTTAGAAGAGTTAACGCCTTTTAAAAATGAAAAATACGGTGGAGGCAAAGCAGATAATTATTTAGAATTTATCGTAAAAACATTAAAACCCCAAATTGATAAAACATACCGAACGAAACCCAACAAGAAAAATACCATTATTATGGGAAGTTCTCTTGGCGGATTAACGTCTTTTTATGCCCTTTTGAAATATCCGGAAACATTTGGAAAAGCGGGTGTTTTTTCACCTTCTTTCTGGATTAATCGAAAGGAAATTTTTGAATTAGCGGAAAGTACCAAAAAATTGAAATCTAAAATCTATTTTCTTTGTGGAGATAAAGAAGGCGATGACGATATGGTTCGCGATTTAAACAAAATGGAGCATTTGGTGAACACAAAAAGATGTTATTGTTTAAATTTGAATGAGAAAAAAATTATAAACGGTGGGCAGCACAACGAGAAACTTTGGCGGGACGGATTCGTTGAAGCGCTTTTGTGGCTGGACTATTAGTACAAGAAATAAAGAATATTGACATTAAATTCAACCCGAAATAAACTGGATTATGGAACTTATTTTAAGAGCATACAACCTAAAATTGAAACATACATTTACCATTTCAAGAGAATCAATAGAGGAACAACCCTCATTGATTGTCGAGTTAAAAAGTGATGGTTTTTCTGGATTTGGAGAAGCAACTTCGAATCCGTATTACAAGACAACAGTTCCTGTGATGATGGAAGATTTAGAAAAAATTCGTTCTGTTATCGAAGCGACTTCAAACGAAACCCCAGAGGAGTTTTGGGCAAAAGTGCATCCGTATTTACAGGGAGATATGTTCGCTTTATGTGCTTTGGATATGGCTTACAATGATTTATATGCTCGTAAAAAAGGCAAAAAATTATATGAATTGTGGAACTATACTACAGAACGAAATCCGTTGACGGACTATACGATTGGTATCGCTTCTATCGAAAAAATGGTTTCGAAAATGCAGGAATTGCCTTGGCCCATTTATAAAATTAAATTAGGAACACCGGACGATATCGCCATTGTAACTGAACTTAGAAAACACACGGATGCTATTTTTAGAATTGATGCAAATTGTGGTTGGGGTGTTGAAGAAACAATAAAAAACGCGATTGAATTGAAAAAATTAGGAGTCGAATTTTTGGAACAACCTATGAAAGCCGACAATTGGGAAGCACATAAAGAAGTGTTTAAACATTCGGTTTTGCCTATCATTGCGGACGAAAGTTGTATCATTGAAGAAGATGTTGCTAAATGTCACAATCATTTTCACGGTGTAAATGTAAAATTGGTAAAATGTGGCGGACTAACTCCTGCAAGAAGAATGATTGCCGAAGCCAAAAAATTAGGACTGAAAACAATGGTGGGTTGCATGACGGAATCAACCGTGGGAATCTCAGCAATCGCCCATTTATTACCTCAATTGGATTATGTTGATATGGATGGTGCTTTACTTTTAGATAAAGATATAGCGACAGGAATAACCATAAAATATGGAAAAATCAACTATTCAGATTTGAATGGTACGGGCGTAACTTTACTTTAATTTCAAATGAAAGTTAACCAATTTCCGGATCGAATTATTACTGTTGATGCTGAAGAGTATCTGTATTTTGGCGGAACATCTTATTTAGGATTGCCAGCAAATACAGCCTTTCAACAACTGCTCATCAAGAATATTATGCAATGGGGAACCGCTTACGGAAGTTCCAGAAGTGCTAATATTAAACTCAATGCATACGAAAATGGAGAAACATTTCTAGCTAATTATCTAAAGGCAGAAGCAGTTTTAACGGTTTCTTCGGGTATGTTGGCGGGAAAATTAGTGATGGACAAATTGGTTCAGCAAACCAATAGTTTTTTTCATTTTCCAAATGTGCATCCGGCAATTACAGCGCCCAATAGTTTGCCTTTTTTCATCGGAAACCAATTAAATCCGCGATTATTAGATTCGGTTATTGAAAAAATTACAATTTTAACGGACAGCGTTCCCTCTTTTCAAATCCAGCCGATTGAATTATCCGTTTTGGAATTAATTCCTTCCAATAAAGAAATTACGTTGGTTATTGACGAGTCGCATTCACTCGGAATTCTTGGAATAAACGGTTGCGGATTGTTTTCAAGCATTCAACTTCCAAACATCAAGAGAAAAATTATGGTGGCTTCTTTAGGAAAAGCTTTTGGTTTGACGGGCGGTGTAATTGCAAGTGATTCGGAGTTTATTACTCAAATGGTCGAAGTAGATACCGTTGTTTCCAGTGCAGGAATGAATGCTGCTTTTGTACAAACTATGGCTGATGCAGCGTCTATTTACAGCATTCAACATCAAAAGTTAAAAGCCAATTTAGCCTATATTAAAGCACATTTAATCACAAGTGAAACAGTAGTTTTCAATCCAGATTATCCTGTGATTTATCCTGAAATAGAAGGAATCAATGAAATTTTTAAGGCCAATAACATCATTGTTACCTATTTTAAATATCCAACAGATTCCAAAGTTTTAAATCGGATTGTGATTACGGCAAATCATCAGAATGAAGATTTAGACAAAATAATAGCCCTTTTGAACCAAAACCAATTCTAAATCTAAAATGACGGCCCAATTGCTTTTTAAATGTACCTTTGTAAAAAATTAAAACATGACAAATAACGATATCCTGAAAAAACTTCGCGTTGCTTTAATGCTGCGTGACGATCAAATAGTTGAAATATTAGAATTGGTTGATTTTAGAATTTCAAAATCAGAATTAGGTGCTTTTTTCCGTGCCGAAGACCATGAAAATTACATGGAATGTGGCGATCAGGTATTGCGTAATTTCTTAAACGGATTAGTGATTCACTTGCGCGGAACGAAAGAAAATCCAAAAAATCCAAATGATGTTTTGGCGAAACACAAAGCAGAAATTCCCGTAAAAGAAGGATTTGCAGGAAGAGCGGAGTTTAAAGCATCACCAAAAGACGAAGAAAAAGCAAGAGGAGATCAAAAGCCATCAAAATCAAATTCTGCTGCTAAAAAACCGTTCAAAAAAGCAGCTGGTAAATCAACTCCAAAAATTCAAGTGGTGGAGAAAGTGAGATACAGCAACGGGAATAAGAAAAAATCCTAAGTTTTGAAAACCGCTTTGATTATTGGCAGTACAGGACTTATTGGTGCTCAATTGTTACAACTTCTTCTGGGAAGTCAAGAGTACGAAAAAGTGATCACTTTCGTTAAAAGAGACGCCGGAATTAAACACCCGAAATTAATACAGTACATCATTGATTTTGATAAACCGGAAACCTATCAAGATTTTGTAAAAGGAGACGATTTCTTTTGCACAATAGGCACTACCATTAAAAAAGCAGGAAGTAAACTGGCCTTTAAAAAAGTTGATTTTGAATATCCAAAACAATTTGCAACGATAGCTTTACACCATAAAGTCAAACAATTTCTGATTGTTTCTTCCCTTGGCGCAGATGCCAATGCGGCTAACTTTTATTTAAAAACAAAAGGAGAAATTGAAGCATTTCTAAAACAATGTACGTTCGAAAGCGTGACTGTACTGCAACCGTCACTGCTTTTAGGAAATCGGACAGAATTTAGATTAGGAGAAAAAATAGGTACTTTTTTCATGAAAATGACTTCTTTTTTATTTGTTGGAAGCTTGAAAAAATACAAACCAATTGAAAGTGAAACGGTCGCCAAAGCTCTTTTTACAATTGCACAAAACAACCGCAAAGGTTTCCAAATAAACGAATCTGATGCTATTCAGAAAATTGGAAATAACTAGAAAATCATACGCATAATTTTGTTTGAGGGTAACTTTTTACGCCCTCAAACTAGTGTGATTCAATTCTTAAAATCATAATAAAAAATTACTCTTTAAAGTTGTTTTTGATTGCTGGGGCCTTGAGAATACAAAAGTAATTTTCTTTTAAAATGAAATGGATTTGCTTTTATTTAATTGATTTAGTAAGTGTGTTAAGTTAGGTTTTTTGGATGCAGGCTAACGGTGTCATTCTTTACAAACTTTTTAGGTCTAATTTTTGAAATAACCAAATCAACGATTCTCTCAATAACCATTTTAAAATTAATTTCGTAATTTTGCACTTCAATAAAAATTAAACAATAATGGAAAACGGAATATACGCTAAATTCAATACGGCAAAAGGATCGATTTTAGTAAAATTAGAACATGAGTTAACGCCCGGAACGGTTGGGAACTTTGTGGCATTAGCCGAAGGAAACCTTGAGAATAAAGTAAAACCACAAGGAACTAAATTTTATGATGGATTAAAATTTCACCGTGTAATTCCTGATTTCATGATTCAAGGAGGATGTCCTCTAGGAACTGGAACTGGTGATCCTGGATATAAATTTGATGATGAATTTCACCCAAGTTTAAAACACGATAAACCAGGTATTTTGGCTATGGCTAATTCAGGACCTGGATCAAATGGTTCTCAATTTTATATTACACACGTTCCAACTTCTTGGTTAGATAATAAACATACTGTTTTTGGACATGTTGTAGAAGGTCAGGATGTTGTTGATGCTGTTGCTCAAGGTGATGTTTTAGAGACTTTAGAAATTGTTAGAGTTGGAGAAGAAGCTCAAAAATGGAATGCTGTTGAAGCTTTCAGAACTTTTGAAGGTTCGAGAGAGAAAAGAATTGCTGAGCAAAAAAAAATGGCAGAGGAAGCTTTAGAAAAATTAGCCGCTGGTTTTCAAAAGACTGAAAGTGGTTTACGTTACCA
>ERZ1034363.1656-NODE-1656-length-12109-cov-12.000831_pt1 | contig 12109 bp, 13 predicted proteins | sample MGYA00520616_ERZ1034363 | MGnify/ENA primary metagenome ERZ1034363 (study PRJEB33736, sample SAMEA104284506) | Azolla filiculoides | biome: Urban; feature: Water surface; material: Ditch water | place: Netherlands | collected 2015-10-28 | depth 0-0.1 m ...
GAATTGGTCGTGCGCCAGCTGGAGCACTCGCTGCACATGACGTCCAAAGAAATCGAAGGCCTGGGTCGCAATTCCGCCGTTTGCGACTACGATCTGGGTCTGCTGGATCAAACCAGCCTTAAGAAGTGTCTGGCCGACTCCCTCAAGCTCTTCATCGAGGAAATCGCCCGCTTCAAGACCAAGAATGGTGCCGCTTACAAGCTGGCCCGTCAGATCTTCTCTAATGCCTACCTGAACAGCGCCGAGATGATCGTTAAGGTTGCTGCTTAAAGATTAGTCTGCCGTTTCCGGATACAAAAACGCCCGAGCAACCCTCGGGCGTTTTTTATGGGTGAGACGATGATGCTTAGCGTCGCCGGAACATCGCAATCGATTCCACGTGCGCGGTATGCGGGAACATATTGGCAATGCCAGCCCCCAGCATCTCGTAACCTTTGGTGTTCACCAGAATATCGGCGTCTCGTGCCAAGGTGGCCGGATTGCAGGACACATAGACAATGGTATGCGGCGCATTGCCACGCGGCGCATCAGCGTCCGGCAATGCCTGAACCAGCGCCTGAGCGCCATCACGCGGCGGATCGATCAGCATACGATCCAATTTACCCAGTCGTTCCATAATCGGCTGGCAATCCAGAAACAGATTCGCTGCGAAAAAGCTGGTGTTATTACCTAAGTCATTAAAGGCAGCATTTTCTGCTGCCCGGAGCACCAACGCATCGCTACCTTCTACACCTACGACGGTGGCACCGCTGTAGGCAATAGGTAGCGTGAAGTTACCCAAACCACAGAACATATCGGCAATACGCTCGCCCGGCTGGGCATCCAGCAAACGCATCGCTTTCGTTACCAAGGCATGATTAATGGCTGGGTTAACCTGGGTAAATTCCGTCGGTGCAAACCTGAGGGTCAGGCCGTAATTGGGGATCCGGTATTCAAGTAGCGGCGAATCTTCTGGCAGGAGTGGCACAACCGTAGCCGGGCCACCTGGCTGCAGAAACCAACGAACCTTATGCGCTTGGCCGAATTGAGTCAGTTGCTTCATGTCGTCATCCGTTAACGGATCAAGATGACGCAATAGAAATACTGTATCAAGCTCGCCAGGTTGCGCTGAATTTTCGCCTACAGCCACTTCGATCTGCGGCATACGGTCAGGCGCTGACATGGCTGCAAACAGGGCCCGCAAAGGTACGAGTAGATCAGATACGTGTTGCGGCATGATGCTGCACGATGTCATGTCGGCAATATAGCTACTACGGCGCTCGTGAAAGCCAACCAGCACACCACCCTTTTTAGGCACCAGGCGGACTGACAGACGGGCACGGAATCGGTAGTGCCAGGCCGGACCAGCTATCGGGGAATAAATTGATGAAGGACGGACGTTACCGATGTGACGCAGATTGTCTTCTAATACACGCTGTTTAGCAGCGATCTGCAAGGAAGGATCGGCATGCTGGAGGGAGCAGCCACCGCAAACACCAAAGTGCGGGCAACGTGGTTCAACCCGTGTTGAAGCGGCACGATGTACCTCGGTAACACGCGCCTGCTCGAAACTGGGCTTGCGACGATAACTGAGCCAGCTCACCAGCTCACCGGGCAAAGCGCCCTCGACAAAAATCGTTTTGCCGCCATCTCTGGCGATCCCCTGACCGGCATGGTCCAAAGATTCAATAGTTCCAACTGGCATAAGTTTTGGGCGCTATCCCGCGCATGAAAAGAAACGATAACAAGGCCAGAATTGTACTTGATGCTCCTGCATGCCTTGATCATTTTCTCCCCCTGTTACCAAAGGGCAAACTGTGTATAATTTAATCAGACTGCTTGTGTAGTCATGTCTTGTCCGGGTCTTTCCGGATGAGATATTCTTCAACGACCTTTATCAAAGGGAAGAAAATGAAACAATCACTTCTGGTTGCTGCTCTGATCGCTCTTGCTGTTTCTGCTTGTGGCAAAAAAGAAGCCCCGGCTGCTCCTGCTGCCCCGGCTGCTGCCCCAGCTCCTGCTGCTGCCGCTCCTGCTGCTCCAGCTGCTGCTCCTGCAGCCGCTCCTGCCGCTCCAGCTGCTGCTCCAGCACCAGCTGCCAAGTAATCGCTTTTGCGATCTTGGAACCGCTTCGGCGGTTGCGAAAACCGGCCTTCGGGCCGGTTTTTTTATGCCTGTGCCGGTTGGATCGTTAACCAGTCAAAACCATCCTGCTGCGTCGCCAGATAAAAACAGGCAGGCACATCACCAAGCGCTTCACGCACGGCCTGCAGCACAAGCTCAGGACTATTGTTCGATTGAGATAAGTGGGCAGCCACGACATGCTGCAAGCGGTCTAGATTCAAGCCTGCCAGAAAGCCGGCCGCATCCCGATTACAGAGGTGTCCGTAGCGCCCTGCAATGCGTTGTTTGAGGCTATCCGGATACGATGATTTGGCCAGCAGTTCCGGATCGTGGTTAAACTCGAGTACCAGACCATCACAGTCTTGCAAGGACCGTTCGACATGGGCAGTAAGCATTCCTAGGTCAGTTAATACACCAAGGCTGAGATCACCTAAGGCAATAACGTACTGAACCGGCTCGCGCGCATCATGTGGCACCGGGAATGGGCGAATCTCAACGCTACCCAATTCGAAGGCTTCGTGGCTATCAATAAGGCGTAGGGTAACGCCGTTGGAAGCCTCGGCAGATCGGGTATGCAACGCTGCATGCGTACCCCGGGTCAAATAGACTGTAGCGCCTGTCTTACGAGCCAGCGCCATGACGCCACCGATATGATCGCCATGCTCATGCGTAACAAGGATGGCATCCAGGCCACTGGGATCAACCCCACGGGCTTCTATGCGCGCCAGGGCGTGACGCATGGGTAGACCGCAATCGATCATGAGGCGGGTGCCGCGTGGGCCTCCCGCCTCGATCAGTAATGCATTTCCCTCGCTACCACTACCGAGAGAGGTAAACCGAATCACCGCAATTGCTGGAGGAGCAGATCCAGAATCTGACGGGCAATTGGCGATACATCTGCCTGGTTACCTGCTGCCAGCACGATCACGTTGGTCGGACCTCCTGGTTGCTGCTCACGGACGCTAATACGGTACTGAACCTTCGTGGGCACCTTATCGTCTTTGCTACGCCAGAAGGCCAGGCTAGCCCAGAACCCACCACTACTCTTCTCCTGGACTGACTTATCGTCCGAGTCTACATAGCGAACGTAGTATAGGCCGCTGGCGCGTTCACGGTCTTCCACAGTGAAGCCCACACGATCCAGAGCCAGGCCAATACGACGCCAGCTACGATCAAAGTTGTCATCAACGACGAGCATCGCGCCACCATCTGGCGCGGTGCCCATCTTTGCCTTATCCACCGACACCGATTTGCCACCATCAATTTCTTTAGCCAGCTTCTTGGCTTCGACTTCGTCGACACCATCAAACTTGAACATCAGACGACGCAGCATTTCTGCTTCCAAGGTCGGATCGGCGTCACGTGGTTGCCAACGAGTCTCACTCTTGCCTTCGGTGACATACACTTCCACCATGCCGCGATGGCTGATGAAAATATCGGTGGTGCCCGGCTTGGTGCCCTTTTCAAGTCGCGTGCGATATTTGTCGCGCTCTGCGGTCGAATAAAGCGTACCCAGCACCTTACCCAGGAAACCCTGGACTGCACCACCCGGGACTGAAGCACGATTTTCAGCCCAGTCCGTTTCCATCACACCGGTTTGCGGATTTTCACTCTTAAGGATGAAACCGTTTTCCTGCCAGAATGCCTTGGTAACATTCCAGGCCTTATCTTCCGGCACAGTGACTACGAGCCAGCGGTGGTTACCCTGACGCTCAACTTTAGCGACGCCGCGGGCGCCTTCCGGCAATACTGTTTCATCAGAATTTTGACGCTTTGCAACCTTATCCTTGGCATTGATCTGCGAGAAAACTGCGGTACCCGTTGTGGCCACATTCGGTGCCGCATACTGACCGCTATTAGATGGACGCGTCAGGTCTGGCGGAATATCCAGTGGCGGTGCTTTCGCCGCGGTGCCGTAGTCGATCTTCTTCGACTCAGGTAAATAAGAACAGCCAGCAACCAGCGCGGCCAATACAACGGCCGTTACTTGTAACGCACTACGGGTCATTAACTTCATCAGATCAGAGTCCTGCCTGCTTCATGGCGGCACGCACACGTTCGTGGAATGCCGGTGCCAGTTGCGTTAGAGGTAAACGTTGGCCGTGAGACATCAGGCCCATTTCAGCGACCGCCCATTTAACCGGGATCGGATTCGCTTCACAAAACAGGTGACGGTGCAGACCAATCAGCGGACGGTTAATACGTAAGGCTTCTACCGCATTGCCGGCGGCCGCAGCTGCGCACATATCGTGCATGGCACGTGGTGCCACATTGGCCGTTACCGAGATGTTGCCGTGATAGCCCATCAGGATGGTTGCCATGCAAGTCATATCATCGCCGGAATACAGCGCAAAATCCTTAGGTGCGCGTTCAATCAGATCCCACGCACGATCCAGATTCCCCGTCGCATCTTTTACGCCGATAATGCCAGGCACCTGCGCCAGACGCAGGATGGTATCGTTGCTCATATCTGCAACCGTACGGCCCGGTACGTTATATAGAATCAAAGGCAGCGCCACCGCTTCCGCAATACTACGGTAATGCTCATAGAGGCCTTCCTGCGTCGGCTTATTGTAGTAAGGCACAACCGAGAGACCTGCATCGGCACCCGCATCCTTGGCGCGCTGGGTGAGATAAATAGCTTCCTTGGTGGAATTGGCACCTGTGCCCGCGATAATTGGAATCCGACCTGCCGAATGGGCGACTGCAATTTCAATCAACTGGCAGTGCTCATCCACATCAACTGTCGGCGACTCGCCTGTTGTCCCAACGACAACGATGGCATCCGTCTTTTCCCGAATATGGAAATCGACCAGATTGCGAAACGCTTCCAGATCCAGCGAACCATCCGCTTGCATAGGGGTAACAATGGCAACAATCGAACCGGTGATCATCAGGGAACCATCCTTGAAAATGGCAAAACTAAGACGTTAAACAGATAGCTGGAAACTGGGCACGCTGAAAAGCCGCTAATTTCAACGAAAACTACCCTATTCTAGCCGAATTCAGATTTCAGCGAGTGCCCTTAGGTGGGCAGCCACACTTCGGGCCAAAGCCGACATGACATAGCCCCCTTCCAGCATCGAAACGATCCGGCCGTTGGCATGCCGTACCGCCACATCCCGCAGCTGCGCGGTGACCCAGGCATAGTCTTTCTCGAAGAGCTTCATGCCGCCCATATCGTCTTCATAATGGGCATCAAAACCAGCAGATATAAAAATTAGCTGGGGTTTGAACTCTTCCAGCCGCGGAATCCAGGATTCCAATACGGCAGCCTGTAGCTCTTCCCCGCCGGAACCACCAGGCAGCGGCACATTGACCATATTCGAGGCGGGCTTGTCGATGCCCGAATACGGGTAAAACGGATGCTGAAAAATACTGCACATGAGGATCCGCTCATCGCCAGCACAGATATTCTCGGTGCCATTGCCATGGTGCACGTCAAAATCGATAATCGCCACGCGCTCAAGCTTATGATGGGTCAGCGCGTGCTGTGCTGCGATGGCAATATTATTGAAGAAACAGAAACCCATCGGGGTTTCGCGTTCACAATGGTGGCCGGGTGGGCGGATGGCACAAAATGCATTCTCAGCCTTGCCTTCCATCAGCATATCTACTGCGAGAATACCGGCACCAGCAGAGCGCAAGGCCGCCTGCCAGGTATGCGGGTTCATGGCAGTATCCGGATCCAGATGCGCAATACCAAAACTTGGTGCGGTGTCTTTGATTTTCTTGACGTGAGACGCCGGATGCACAAGCATCAGCTGCTCTAACGTTGCCAGGGGCGCATCGTAATGGGTGAAATACATATCAATGCCCTGAGCGATCAGGTGATCATTAATCGCCGTCAGGCGTCCGGGCGCTTCCGGATGCAAATCGCCCATGTCATGCTTCAGGCAATCTGGATGTGTAATAAATGCGGTACTCATAAACCTGCCCCTCCCCCTCGGCACAACTACGCCGTGCCCATGCTGTCGCATGGGATCTGATTATTTGTAATGATTATCTGCCCATTCCGGCAAGGGTTCAAGGGCATGGGACGAACCCGCTCAAATGTGAAAAAATGCGGGTAACTCAACTGATTGCTCTCTCATGACACTGTATCGCCAGCGCCCGTTGTATTTCGCCCGTTCAATTTGCCTGACGGTAGTCTGGCTGTTAGCCTGCGGGATGGCACTGCCACTGGAGGCCCAGGCTAAAACCAAGACCAAAAAGCCAGTCGCTGAAACGCAGCAGTCTCAGATGTCCGGCAACCCGGACGTCCAACAATTTATCGCTGGCATGCAGGAGCGGCATGGCTTTGACGCCAACGCACTGACTTTGCTATTCGACCAGCAGCGGCCGGACAATCGTGTCATCAAGATTATGGCGCCCGCCCCGGCGCAACTCACGCCCAACTGGACCGCCTATCGCAGCCGCTTTGTGAATGCGCGCCGCATTAACCGTGGCGTTGATTTCTGGAACGCTTACGCAGACCCGTTACTCAAGGCCGAAAAACAATTCGGGGTGCCCGCCGAGATCATTGTTGCCATTATTGGTGTAGAAACCGAGTATGGCCGCAACATGGGTAGCTTCAGCGTATTTAATGCATTGGCCACAATCGGCTTCTATGGTGAACGTCGACGGGATTTTTTCCAGAGCGAACTGGAACAATACCTCCTGCTCGCCCGTGAAAACCAACTGGATCTCGCCAATACCAAAGGTTCATTTGCAGGCGCCATGGGCATTCCACAATTCATGCCCAGCAGCCAGCGCCGTTGGGGGGTGGATTTTGATGGTGATGGCCGTATTGATTTACGACAAAGCCCCATTGACGCCATCGGTAGCGTTGGCAACTTTCTAAAAGCTCACGGTTGGATTACCGACCAAATTGCCGTCATACCCACCACAGCACCCAATCCGCTGCCTGCCGCTTTTGAGAAAGTCGACATAAAACCCGGCATCGCGCTAGAGACTTATCAAGAGGCTGGCTTCGCTTTTCGCAGCAACCTACGATATGACACGCCTGCCACACTGGTCAGCCTGTCAACGCCGAACCAACCAACGGCCTACTGGCTGGGTTTACAGAACTACTATGTAATTACACGCTACAACCGCTCTGCGGCATACGCCATGTCGGTCATTGATCTAGCTGCGGCTATCCGTGAAGCGCGTGGCACACAAGGCAACACGCCCTTCGCCAGCAATCTCTCAGAGTAAAGAATCCGGGGTCAGCCTACGGCCCCGGACAATGCCCTGTAACCGAACCAGCGCTTCGGACTGAATCTGCCGTACGCGTTCACGCGTTAACTGTAAATCGGCGGCAATGGCCTCTAGCGTTTCCGGTTCGCCCCCGCGCAAGCCATAACGTCGTTCAATCACTTGTCGCTGGCGCTCGGGCAGCATATCGACCCAGGCGAGCAGCAGCGTCACCGACTCTGAGCTGGCCAGTGATTCATGCGGATCATCACCTTGCTCATCCGGCATCATTTCACCCAGCGTATGGGTCGAACCACTTTCAGCGGGCTGATCCAGAGAGCGTGTCTGCTCACCACGTTGTAACAGGGTTTTTATTTCATCGCTTGGCCGACCAATCAGTACAGCCAGCTCTTGAAGGCTAGGCTCCCTGGCGTGCTTGGCAGCAAATTGCCGGCGGTGTCGGTAAATGGCGTTGATCTCACGGACCAGGTGCACGGGCAGTCGCACCAATCGCCCCTGATTAATGATCGCCCGCTCTACTGACTGCCGAATCCACCAAGACGCATACGTTGAAAAACGAAACCCACGTTCCGGGTCAAATTTATCTAGCGCATGCATCAGACCGAGATTGCCTTCTTCGATCAAATCCAGTAACGGCAAACCACGATTCATGTAATGACGTGCAATCGATACGACCAGACGCAGGTTGCGCTCAACCATTTCCTGCCGAGCTGCAAAATCCCCTTGCTTAACCCGACGCGCCATCTCCAATTCTTCTGTCGCTGTCAGTAATGCTCGCGCGCCTATTTCATTAAGATAGGTCTGTGTCACATCTGCTGCAAAGCGATCTGACCCTACTGCACTTTTTTCATCAATGGCATCGGTTGCCAGAGGCAACTGCTCGAGGACTGCCGCCATAGACTCCAGATCATCGTCGGCCGGCTCTTCCAGAAATGGTGTGAGCGTCAGCCCATCTGCCGTCTGGAATTTTATGCTCTCGTCATCAGCTTCTGCCGCATCACCGGAACGCTCATCATGTAAGTGACGTTCCGGTGTGTGCGGCATTTTTTATGTACCGCGCTGCTGATTGAGGAATTTCATCGGATCCACCGGCTTACCCTGACGCCGCACCTCAAAGTGCAGCATCGCCGTATCCGCATCACTATCGCCCATATCGGCAATGCGTTGACCACGCTTCACCGCTTCGCCTTCCTTGACGAGGATCTTACTGTTATGAGCATAAGCCGTGAGATAGTTACCCTCGTGTTTGATAATCACAAGGTTGCCGTATCCACGCAAACCCGAGCCTGCGTAGACGACCTTGCCTTCGGCCGCAGCGTCTACGGGTTCGCCCATCTTACCGGCGATGTTGATGCCTTTGTTTGACGACTCATTAAAGCCTGCAATCACCTTGCCTTTGGCAGGCCACGCAAACTTAACGCCATCAACCATAGCCGCATTAGTTGCTGCAGCCGTACTCGGCATCTCTTCAACCGGCTTCTTGCTGACTGGCACAGGCTTGTCGTTATCTGCAGACTTATCGTTTGATTTAGTGTTGCTTGCTGTTGCAACAGGCGGTGCCTTCTTGACACCCTTGGATGCAGCGCGTCTCACGCAGAGCGTTCGATCCAACTGAATGATATTCGGATTCGCCAACTGATTCATTGCAGCGATATCACGATAGTCCGCCCCCGCATCGAGCGCGACACCAATCAGCGTATCGCCCTTACGCACAGTCCATGTTTGCGTACAGTCTTTCGGCAGCGGCGGATAAGGCGAGGCAGATGATTTACCATCATCTACCGGCGCTTTCGATAACGAGGTACAGCCAGCCAGCATCGCGACTAGCAGCAGATTAACCAACCCGATTTTTTTTACAGACTGCGTCATTCAACACCCGGCAACATAGGGACAAATTTGACTGGCTCCATCAACTGCTCGTTCCAGCCTGTCTCTGTTCTTTCAATAACCAACATCCGTTGTATAGCTGCATCTGATGACGCGCCAAACGGCAGAACCATTCTGCCACCAACTGTCATTTGCTGTAAGAGGGCTTCCGGTACTTTAGGTGCTGCCGCTGCAAGAATGATCGAATCAAACGGCGCTACCTCGGGAATTCCCAGATAACCATCGCCATGCTTGAGACGTACATTGAAGCACTTGATCGCCCGCAGATTCAATTTGGCGCGTTCAATCAGGCCAGCCAATCGTTCAATGGAATAGACGTCTTTGGTTAGCCCTGCCAATACCGAAGCCTGATAACCGCAACCCGTACCGATTTCAAGCGTCTTGCCGAGAGGGCGCTCCCCTGCCCTTAAACATTCGATCATGCGGGCAACAATGAAGGGCTGAGAAATAGTCTGCCCTAAGCCCAACGGCAACGCCGTATCTTCGTAGGCTCTGTGTGCAAAGGCTTCATCTACAAAAAGATGGCGTTCCACTTTGTTAATAGCGGCCAATACACCTTTATCTTTAATCCCCTGCTGTTGCAGGCGTTCGATCATACGAGCCCGTGTGCGGGCTGACGTCATACCCTGCCCGAGTGCTGCACGACTCATAACCTAACCCAGCCAGCCACGAACCGCATCTAACTGATCGGTATGCGTCAGATCAAGGCGTAATGGCGTGATGGAAACATAACCTGCGTCAACGGCATGAAAATCCGTGCCAGGTCCGGCATCCTGCGCCGCGCCTGCTGGGCCGACCCAATAAACCGTTTCACCGCGCGGATTCACGGCACGAACTACCGGTTCTGCTTTATGGCGTTTTCCCAGCCGCGTGACGCACATACCAGCCAATTGATCAAACGGTACGTCCGGTACATTAACGTTCAGCAACACCGGTTGCCCGATAGGACGTGCCATCAGTTTTTCAGCAAGCAGCCGAGCAACCCGACCCGCCGTATCAAAATGACGGCCTTCCTTACCCACTAGTGACACTGCCAGCGCAGGAACGCCCAGCAAGTAGCCTTCAGTTGCTGCCGCGACAGTCCCTGAATAAACCGTGTCGTCCCCCATATTGGCCCCATGATTAATGCCTGAAACCACAAGATCCGGCAAAACCTCGATCAAACCGGTGACGGCCAGGTGAACACAATCCGTGGGGGTGCCATTAACAAAACGGAAGCCGTTAGGCGCGGTACGCAATGTTAGTGGACGGTCCAGCGTCAGCGAATTACTCGCGCCGCTACGATCACGTTCTGGCGCTACAACCTCTATCGTACCCAACGACAGCAACGACTGATGGAGCACACCCAGGCCAGTCGCAAAATAACCATCATCGTTGGACAGAAGAATATTCATTAGCACCTCGTTAATCTCTAAGGATAACTCAAAGGGCTCTTTAATTATCATGTAGCTGCCCAAAAGAAAACGGGACCGACGAATCGATCCCGTAATCTATATGCGGATAGCCTTAGCGAATCAGCAGGCTTTCCAGCGATTTACCCTGATTCAGTGCGCTCTGTACCCACAGCGGCTTACGGCCACGGCCAGTCCATGTTTCGGCACTGTTCGACGGATTGGCGTACTTGGGAGCAACTGGCTTACGCGCACCCGAAGAGGCTTTACGCGGTTTCTTGGTGCCGGCCAACTCTTCCAGCGAATAACCATGCTCACGGGCAATCGCCTTCAGCTTCTCAATCGCAGCTTCACGAGCGGCATTAGAAACTTCTTCTGTGCGGCGCTTGATTTCAGCAGGAATTTTCTTCAGCAGGTCTTTTAATTGCTCAACATTCAGTGTCGACAGATCCATAATTAACTCCGATTACATGCTTTGTTTAAACGAATCAATTCGAATTAGTTCTAATTCGATTAACAGCATATTAATGTCAGAAATAGCAATACGCAAGTTTATTTTTATTAAGCCAATCTTAACGAAATTAATAACTATCAACGGGGCATTATTTGACATATAAAAAAACCGGTTCGCTTACGCAAAACCGGTTTAATTAAAACTGCTTGGTGCCGCCAAATAACTGGTCGGCGTGACAGGATTCGAACCTGCGACCCCTTGTCCCCCAGACAAGTGCGCTACCAGGCTGCGCTACACGCCGACGAGGCAGCTATTCTACGACAAGGCCCGGCTTTACTCAATGATGATTGGTTAAATCGGCCAATCAAATGCGCAAGAGATCAATGATTTCACCAAGCGCAACTCTCAAATCGGATTGAGCGCTTGAAACAGGCACAGGTGCAGCTCCATTACCATTGTGTCCGGGATGGCTCAATTGATTACGCGCACCATGAATCGTGTAACCCTGGTCATAAAGCAACTCGCGGATACGGCGTACTAATAGCACTTCATGATGCTGATAATAACGGCGGTTACCTCGGCGCTTTAGGGGTTTGAGCTGTGTAAACTCCTGCTCCCAATAACGCAGAACGTGCGCTTTTACACCACACAGATCACTCACTTCGCCAATCGTAAAATAACGCTTGGCTGGAATCGGCGGCAAGGCCGAACCAGGCGTCTGCGACGTCGTATCGACCATGGGCTGGCTGAACAAATCAGACATAACGGCTAGCGCTTAAAATTAGTGACGCGCCGTTTTTTGAACGCGCTCAACTTCGTCTTTAAGTTTCTGACTCGGATGGAACGTCACAACACGACGCGCTGTAATAGGAATTTCTTCCCCAGTTTTGGGGTTGCGGCCCGGGCGCTGGGGTTTGTCGCGCAGCTGGAAATTGCCAAAGCCGGACAACTTGACCCATTGACCAGCGCTCAGGGTGTCAGCGATCTCGATGAAGAACGCCTCAACCATATCCTTCGATTCACGCTTATTCAGACCGAGATTCTCAAAGAGGATGTCGGAAACTTCGGCCTTGGT
>ERZ1034363.1657-NODE-1657-length-12087-cov-1.998834_pt1 | contig 12087 bp, 22 predicted proteins | sample MGYA00520616_ERZ1034363 | MGnify/ENA primary metagenome ERZ1034363 (study PRJEB33736, sample SAMEA104284506) | Azolla filiculoides | biome: Urban; feature: Water surface; material: Ditch water | place: Netherlands | collected 2015-10-28 | depth 0-0.1 m ...
AGAAGTACTTTGTCTACATAGACAATAAAGCCTTAGCAGTTACGCTAGAGGAACATAAGCGTAATATTCATTAATATTTATAAATTATATTTACTAAGTTGTAAACACACTACTTAGAAACTATATTGTAGGATGTCTAATGAAAAGATGTTATGTCTGTAAAGAAGTTAAATCTTTGTCTTTATATTCAAAAAATAAAAGATATATCCATTCTGCTGGTTGAAGATGAGCTAGAGCTTCACGATATGTCGAGAAGTTCCACGAGTGCATCTCGAGCAAAGAGTCTCTGGCAATAGGATAAAAACGGGCACAATGTTGCGCTTGTGCGGAGCCTTCTGGCGGGTCAATGCTTGATACCGTGGCTGGGTCGCCAAGGTGGCCTAGGGCTAAATTGCAAATATCAACGACTGATGCCATGTCAGGCTCCTATGTAAGAAGGGGCGACCCGGTTTCCCAAGGCCGCCCCGGTGCTGCGAAGGATTACAGCAGTGGCTTAGTCAGCGGCTGCTGCCTTGGCGCTTTTACGAACAAAACCCTTTTGAGGTTTTTCTTCGCTTTCCGAGGCTTCCGATTTTGCCGGAGCTTCGTCGCCAACCAGTTCAAGGTTTGCGTTTTTAGGGCCGTTGTATTCGAAGACTTCGCCTTCTTCGTGGATGGCGTTATCGACGTAACATTTAACCATTGCTTGGTACAAAGCCATGCTGTTATCTCCTTTTTATTAAGCGACGGTGAAGCCAGAAGCGTAGAACTTCTTGCCGTCTTGGATGTCCATTACAACATCAGCAGTCACAGCACCAGAGGTGTATGTGCCAGAGATTGTGTAACGAGCGCCAAGGTAGCGTTGGCCAGTAGATGCGATCTGTGGGTTGATGCGAACAGCCACATTCTTGCCCGCAACCAAATCAGCAGTCACGATTGCATCGGAGCTACCAATCACGGTTGGGCTACCCAAGTTAGCAGCAGCAGAAGAGATGACTTCAAACTTAACAGAAGTACCACCAGCCAAAGCTGTGGTCACTGCAAAGTTCATATACAGTTCTTGGCCTTCGCCCATATCGCGGGCAACGGATAAGTCGATTGTGTCTGTAGACACGGCAGTGGTAGTCAATGCCTGGTCTGTCGACACGCGTAAGAGTTTATCGGTAATCATGTTGAATTCCTTTCAGTTAATGGTTCGATTAGGACACTACAGCTTCAGCGTTGATGATGGCATCAACACGGCGAAGAGGAACGCCCAAGAATGACAACCAGCTATATGGTGTGCCAAATTGGCTCAAGCCTTCATTGATCTTCAGAACGTATTGGCTCTTGTCGAGAGCAGCGATGCTCAAGCCAGAGTGAACAGTACGGTTCATGTAGAACGCTGCACGACCCATTGCCATGTTAGGAATACGGTACAAAGAACGAGCCATCAACTTAACGATGTTAGTCGCAGCAGATGCAGCCTGTGTACCAGTTTGACCGATCAAGTCAGACACGTCGATGTTGCAGATGCGAACAACGTAGCGCCAATCTTTAACGACCAAGCCGTTTTTCCACTGGTAGCGAGTTGCGTACGCTTGCAGACGAGTACCGTCGCTGTTGTACACAGTTTGCTCACCCAAGTCCTCATGGATCAAGCCAGCTTTAGAGCCTTTAGGGAAGTGGCAATACACAGTCTGGTCGCCCCAAACAACGAGGTACACAGAAGTGTTGTCAGAACCAGAACCACCAGCGCTCAAAATGTTTTGTGCGTTAGTAGCAGACAAGCTTGAATAACGAGCAGCCAAGCCAAGGAACTGTTTAGGATCAGTGCCAGGGTTGCCGTAGAACAAAGTTGTTGCTTGAGTTTGGTTCATTGCTTCCAAGAAAGCTGTGTCTTCAGACAAGCGGAATTGAGCGGTGTTACCGTTCAACATTGCCAAGTCTTTGTCCACTTCTGAACGTGCTTCCAAGATGCCAGCAGCTTCGTCAACTTGTGCAGTTGTCGATTTGCTTGAAGGGATACCTTGGTTCAATGCACGCCAGTAAACGGCTGGAAGGCCAGTACGAACAACAACGCGCTCACCAGTTGGCAAGTTGCCTTCTTTGAACACGCAGTCTTCGAGGACTTCGTTAGATTGTGAAAGCAATTCAGCGATGATCGGAATACGACCATCTGGATCGCTACGCTTGGCCCAATCGGCCAGTGTTAAGTTTGAAGTTGAAAGGGTACTCATGGTTTAGCTCCTGTTTAAGATTGCTGATTTGAATAAAGTGCTGCTGCCTTCGAGTTGAAGTCACCGGCGTTTTGCTTACCGCTATTCGCGCCTGCTGAACTTCGCACAAAGGTATCTTCACTTATTGCCTTGCCTGCCCTGAACATAAACCGAATCACTTCGGGGTTATTGCCCAAGCCAGACTGTTGAAGCAACGTACGCAGTTCGGGCGTGCCGAATGAATCGAGTGCCTTCTTCGCAACGGCCATGTTTTCGTTGAGCTTGTCGCCCCCGAATTCCTTGTCCACTTGCGATTGTTGCGCCCACTCATTACGAATTGCCTCCACCTGGGCGAGTTGACGTTCGGCGATTTTTGGCCCCATCGTCTCAACCAGTTTTTGCGCGGCATCTTGGGTCAAGTTCAACTCTTTGGCGATCTCCGAGAAATTACCAATAATCTCGGCGTCAAACTCTTTGCCTTCAGGGGCTTTGAATTCGTACTTTTCAGGCGCTCCCTGTGGCTTATCGCCATCAGCTTGCTGACCGTCCTTATCGCCTTCAGGGTTATCAGTATTGGCCGGCTCCGCGGCTTGCTGATCTTGTCCTTCCGGTGCTTGCTGCTTATCTCCATAAAGAGCTTCAGCCGTCGCTGGGTTCCCTATGGAGTTTTGCGATGGTGCAGTGCCTTCGTTGGTAGTTGCGGCGTTATCACTCATCAGCGGTTCTGTCATTTGTGTTCTCCTTAACCATTTGCGGGTAAAGCTCTGGGCAGTGCGAGTGGATCAGTGAAAGTGTGCGATTGCCGAAGTTCCTGTTTCCCTCTGCAAAAGCCATAGCCATTGCATTGGTGTTGAACGACAGCCGGAACACACCCGCTTGATCCAGAAGACGCCAAATCATTCGACGCCCCCGCTTGCTGCTCATGAGCCACTTGAGATCTACCTCTTCGTTCTCACGGAGGATCTTCTCACGAAGCTTTTTATCGCTTTCGATTCGTTCCTGACCGCGAAGGTCTAGAGGGTCATAATTACTCATGGTGACAATCTATCCACAGCACATGTTGATACGGGCACCGTCATGCGGCCACATTTAGATTTCATCATTTTTAACTAGCACTCCTTCGACTTGCATGCCCACTGGCGCAGCAACAGTGCAGGCCACTTGCCACTGGCAATCAGTCTTTTCTAGGTATGGGCGCGGCACAGTCTTTTCAGAGATGTACTCGCGATCAAATGGGGTTTGCAACACGGCGCGAATGATGCCGGATGAATTGATTGTGTAGGCGCGATACGACGCTTCCTGGTTGTTCTTTGATACTGTGAACACGTTGACCTTGGCCAAGTAAAACGTATAGCCAGCAGGCACGGTGTAGACCGTCATTGCGCTTGTGCCTGCGCCAATAGCGATCTTTGCGTATGTCTCTGTCTTGTCGCTGTTGCCAATGCTGATCGTGCCAGCCGGATTAACGCCGTCAATCACAGTCAGGTTGGTGATCCTGAAATAGCTCTTCACGGTTTGCACGCCGGTCGTGCCGTTGGTCAACAGCAAGTCTTCCGTGATCTGCGCGTAGTTGGCGTCAAGTCCGGTGACCCGGATCAACACAGCCACGTCAGATGCACTTGAACTCCACAAAAGCTTGACGCCGTCCGTCGGGTAAACATAGGCAGCGGCATCCTCCCAAATTGGAATAAATGACGTGCTGACCAAAGCTTGATAGCCGGCAATGTTGAGCGATGTGTGGCCACCAATCAGCCCGCGGGCCAGTTGAAGCTTTAGCTCCTCCGACCGTGAAAGCTCACCGATTGATTGGTAGTGTTTGATTGCCATTTAAGGTGCGCCAAGCATTGTGCTTTGTAGGTTGTTGATGGCTCGTCCTTCGGTTCCACCATTGGTGTTGCCGTAGAGCTTGCTGGCGCGGTCGTTGTTCTGTGCGTCATCAGTCTGGCCAAGGCCCATGTCAGTGATCTGCAACTCAACGCGCATGTCCTGGCCTTCGCCCTGGGTGTCATAAGCGCTAGTGCTTTTCACAACAGCTTTGGCTGTAATCATCATCTCGCCGCCGACCTTTGGTAACGCAGTGATGCCAAGCTTTTCAAGCTCTTCTTTGCCAAGGCTGATGCACAGGCCATAAGGATAGCGCGGCTCGTCTGCCTCAATAGCGCCAGGCATCTCTTCGCGCTTTGGCTGCTGCTTCATGTTGATAAGTGCCATGTGATTTCTCCTTATGCCAAGCGATCAAGCTTAAACAGTGAACGTGAAAGGCCGTCGAGGATCTCGTCAACCTTGTTTTGAATGTGTGACTCTGTGCCCATCATGGCGCGATTTGATTCAACGTAGTCGTAGATCTTGCGAACTTCGGCTGCGTATGAACTCACATCAACCCCTTTGAACTCAAGGCCAACACCCTGGCAACCCATGTAGCTTTCAGCTAGGTCGTCAAGGCCGTCCTCCAAAGCGCTGTATGTGTCGCCCAATGCTTCATGTGCGGCAAAGCTGCCTGGGCCAGTTGTCATCAGGTGAACCTTGTGGATAGAGTCCACAGCCACCAATAGTTTTTCAATGAATTGAGCGGCTGCGCTTGAATCGCTGCTCTCGCCTTCCATGTTTCCGTACAGCAATGTGCCTTTGTTGGCCATGATTTTCTCCTGTTAGATTTGTTGTGGCGATGGAGAACCATAGCCGCTAAATTGATTGATGATGTCCATGCCTGCGTTTGTACCGTCGCCAGTTTGCACTGTGCCTAGGTTGCGGCCAACTTCAGACATCTGCTTGACTTGCTCCATCTGGGCGCGTTGTGTTTCTGCCTTGGCGCGGGCCTGGCGTACAACTGCAACTTGATCAGATCCGACGATGAGGTTTGGATCAACGCCCAGCATGTCAGCGTATGCGTCAGCCCATTGGTCAGCATCGAACTTGTCAAGCACGTCAGGTTTAAAGCTTGCAACTGCACCCAGGTTGGCCACATAACGGTCAACGCTGTTTGTGCCAATAGCACGTTGCGCCTGCGCCAGCATTGATACAAACTCAACGCTCAACTCCATGCCCTGCAACTCTTGCGGAGGTGGAGGGATAGCGCCAGCTTCAAGCATGCGCGTGAATGTCATCTCGATCAATGGATCAAGCAACTCGTTGTGCAAACGCTCAAGCACTGGGCCAAGCATCAACAGCTTCTCTTCGTGGCGCTCTGCAACCTCTGTCGCAGTCATGCGAGTGTCAGTAGCGTTGGCCAACATCAAGAACAAGTCTGCATAGAAGCCGCCACGCACGCGCTCACGCACGTCTTGGATGTCCATCAGCAAGTGATTCAGGTCAAGGTTCACCTCGAAGGCTGTCTTGATGCCTGCGGTCTGCCCGTCATAGAACGAGATGCCACCCGGCAACGATTCAACGTCGCGGTTCTTCATGCTGGTTGGCACTTGCAATGGCGGCTTTGTTTGGTAGTCGATCACCTGGGCTTTGCGAAGCTGCTCATGCTGCAACTGCTTCACGTCGCCAAGCACTTCCATGCCTGGGCTGTTGCCGTAGATGTCGCCGCCTGCTGTGGCCCAACGTGGAACCAATGCAGGAAAATCTTTAAAGCCAGACTCACGCAAGAACTGGTTTGGATTGCCGCCCACCTCAAAGGTGTAGCTGCCCCAGGCCATGTTCAATGCGTCTTTCTTGCGGATGTCACGGTCAGCGCGTGGCTCGATGGCTTGAATTAAGCGCACCCAAGCGTCCAAGCTGCCGCGGTCGTACAAGTTGCGGACAGTAGTCGAGCAATTTTTGTAGCCGTACTCTTTGACAATCTCCGACACGGTCTTTTCAAACTCGCGATAGATCGTGCAAACCTTGCCCTGGTAGTCCTGTGCAATTGCAAACTCACCAACGGTCACCGGGTAGTGGTGAATCACGTTGTTGTAGTCCGGCAGCACAATCGATGATGCTGTACCAAAAGCGCCAAGCTCTTCGTACATTTGATGCAACGTGCGATATGTGTTGCTGCGTTGGAAAACCATCTGCATGCGAGTTGTCACATCAGCCAGCCAGATCTTCACGGGCTGGTAGCTGTTCAACTCTGGGTCAGCGGTGCCCAATCGAAACCAAGGGCGTGCAGGCGATGTTGCACCAGCCATCATGCCAGCGCCAAGCACGCGCAATGCACGGGTGCCGGTGTTGTCATAGATGTTGTTGTGTCGACGCCAACCCTTGTCGCGGTCTTGAACGTAGAAGCGGCCGCTGCGTGGTAGCAAGTAGGTTGTGATCTCTTGCCAATGCGCCCACCAGGATGCCCGCTCCGTTTTTAATTGGCCCCAGCGCGTGAACAGCTTGTCCCGCGTCGGTGCTTGTGGATGCGACTGTGCGTCGCTGGTGAAGTCGCTCATGATTAACCGCCCAACAGTGTGGATTTACCCAAAGAAAGGTCAGCTTGATTTACGCCCATTGGGCCTGTCAGCATAGTGCCAGCAGGGCCACCCTTCGCAGCTTGTGTTGCAGCGCTCAAGATCGCGCCAGCATCAGGCTGTTTAGCGTTTGCTTTGTTGACGTTTTGCTCGGCAGTTTGTTGCTGCTTCTCTGCCGCTGTTTTAGCTTCAGCTTGAGCCGTGCGTTGCTGGCCCATTGCTTCTTTTTGTTTCTCTGCTGCACGCTCACCGCTATATACGCTGTAAGCTGTTGATGCAACGGCCGCGACGGCCAATACGGTCAATGCTCCTGACATGTCATTCTCCTGTGATGATGATGAAATTTTTGGCGTCTTCAAAGCGAGACATGAGTCGTTCAGCCTCGTCAGTGAATTCATTCTCCGCTTCTGCCACCGTCGTTGCATCCGTTTTGAAGATCATCGTCATGGCCGTGTTGGCATGTGCGATGAATGCTTGCTTGCGGTTTGCACTCGCTGGGATGGCGTGAAAGCCTGTCAGCCTGAATGATTCGTTATCGGCGAACACGGTGACATCACCGTTGATCACCAGCATGGTTGGGATCTTGACCAGCGCACCGGTCAACATGTCTCCAGCCTTGATTGAAATTGTTCGAGCGTACATGCCACCGTGAATTGCGTGGTGTGTCTCAATTTGCTCTTGGGGGAACTGGCGCGAGAAGTCGGCCAACGCTTCTACCTTGGCGATGGCACTGCTGCTCATGGCTGGTATTCGATTGCCTGTTGCGACTATGTCCATTATGCGAACCCCTTAAAAAAGACTTCATGTGTGTGCTTGTACTTTGCCCGCGGCATTACACGCGCAAGCTTTCCACCGGTTGGAGCGGTCACCAGCAGGCCAATTGCCCCGCAGGCTTGCGCCATCCATTCGGCAGCACGCAACAAGTCAAGACCGGGGCCATGTCTTCGGTGCTTTTGCGCCACAAAATATGACTCCAGCGTTCCAAACTTTTTGCCACTGTGCGGCAACACATTCACAATGAGGGTCACGAAACCAACAAGCTCGTCGTTAATGTACGCAGCGAATAGGTGAAAGTTGCCACCAATCTCCATCATGCGATACATCCCCAACTGAAGGTCAGCGGCCGGGAAACCATCCACAAGGGACTCGATCTCGTACTCGCTGATCAACTCATTAAACTTGTCGTCGCTGTACAACTCTTTGCAACTGACTTGCCTTATCACACATGATGGCAATCTAGTAGCTGGTTGTGGCAATACGGGCACCTCACACAGTAGCGTATGGATCATAGTCTCGCCCCTTCGATCTGGTTGATGGCACATCTTCGCCGCCCATGAACTCGGCCACCGGTTGTGCAAAGGTCATAGCTAATGCGTCGGCATCATCCGGGCTGGCCATACCGCGGCGCTTCATTGCCTCTTTTGACTCAAGCAAGATGCTGTCGTCAGGTCTGAATCCATACTCCACCGACGTCAGGTCAGTGGCCAGCGCCTCATCCTTTGCCAAGCAGCCACCCTTAAGCCATTCACGCATGCGGCCCCAGATCTCGGCGCGCTTGTTGGCGTACTTCTTGGAGTCGTCAGCTTTGCCACCGAACTGCACCTCGATCACGTCGTAGTTAAGCTGGCGCAGGCGATCGATCACACCACCACCCACACCGCCGCCGTCGACAAAGATCACCACGCCATAGCCGGCAGACTTGAGAATCTTCACATGCTCCACCACCCGGCTGGTCAATTGCATTAGATCCAGTTGGCGATAGCGCTTGGCAGGGAATGACGCAGCATCGCGCCCAACCCTAGTACGGATTACGCTCTGATCGTCACCAAAACGGGCCACATCGACGCCAACGATGGCCGTCCTACCCGAGATAGTGCTGCGCTCTGGTTCGCGCTCCATAGCCTCATCTACGAGGTTTCGCGGAATGAATTGCAGGCTGGATGCTTGTGGGAATACGCCACGAACACGGACGCGCACAAAGTCACTGTCTTCGCCGTAGTCGTTTACCCACTCCTGGATCGTGCCTTTGTTGGTGATCTGCACCGACCGGCTGTCGATCTGCTGCGTGTGCCAGCGGTGACGGAACTTGTTGAAGCATTCAAAGAAGCGGCCGGTGTTCCTGGTTGGGTTACCAAACACAAACCAGAACGGCTCACCGTCGGTAAGACCACCCTCTGCCACTTCCCAGATCTTGTCCGGCACGGCAGACGCCTCGTCGAAGATGTAGTACGGGGATGATGTTGCGGCGTGCAAACCCGCAAAGCTTTCGCTGTTCTCTTCCCGGCATGTCTGTGCGTCGCAGCGCCAGGACTCTGGAAAATCCTTGTGGATCATCTTCATCGCGCCCTTGCCGGTGGTCACCTCGAACCAATGGCCAGTGATGCACTTCTTTTTCCACTTGCCAAGCTCGGCCCAGGTCTTTGATCCAAGCTGGTCGCTGGTGTTGGACGTCACGACGCCCTTGCTGTGTGGCCTGGTGGACGCAATCCACAGGATGAGCCAGGATGTAATGGCCGACTTGCCAATACCGTGGCCAGAACTGGTGGCATGGCGCTGGGCCGGCACAGCCTGCTGCCCGTCAAAGTGATTGACCTTGACCTCTTTGCTGATGTTGTCCAGAAACTCGCAGGCCCATTCGTCTGGCCCATACTTGCTGTTGTACTTTGATGCCCAAGGTTCGCAAAGCTCAACCACTTGCAGGGTTGGATCGCTGCCCCAATCGAAAGCGTACATAACGAAGCCCAGGGCATCGTCATAGAAGCGGCCCATGTCTTGGGCTAGGATTAGGTCACTCGGGCTGTTTGACACGCTTACGGGCCTCCAGGATGGCACTGTCAAGGGCTACAGATCCGCTGTGTTCAACGCCGACCTTCTCGCCGTACTTCTTGGGGTTCCATTTGGCCAGCAGCTTGAGCCGCATCTCGACCCGGTTCTTCATCCAGGACACATGAGCGCCGTCACGGTGGCTGCTGCCGCCGCTCTGGGAGACTGACTCGGCGATCTCGGCCTCTGTGTCAATGATCTCCAGGCATTCATCAGCAATTGCGTCATGGCCTACCTCGCGTGCGTGCGCGAAGCGTTGAGCAAACTCTTTGTCCTTCTCCAACCAAAGGTACACGGTCGAGTAATGGATCTCGTTTTCTCTGCACCATTGACGTAGGGTTTTCCCTTGGCTGATCCAATCACAGATCTCCTGGGCTTTATCGGTGGGCACTGGCTCTGGTGGCCTGCCCATCTTTTTCGGTTCAGCTTTCTTCGTTGCCATTTTTTTTCACTCTCTTCCAACGGTCTGGTGTTTGTGCCCTGCGCTCATACCGACACACTTTGGCCACGAAATTCTTTGACAAGTTCAAAAGCTTTGCGATCTTGCTGTAGCTCATGGCGTCGTCTTCATGCAGATCTCGGATCTTGTCGATCACTTCATCAGACACGGTGCAGTTGTGGTGGGAGGTGCCAATCCGATAGCCAAGTTCATTGACTGCGACGATCATGGTCTTGTCCTTCCCACTCATTCATCAATACTTTGGTGGCTTTGGTGGTTTCTTGCTTTTGCCTGGCATTTTGATCTCCTTGTGGTTAAAAACAAATTGTGCTAATTGTGACCGATCATTGACATTTCTGCAACAGGAATATCGCCGGTGACCTGGAGCGCCCAATCGATTTCGTCGGGCGTAAAGAGGTGGCCAGCCCCTTCGACAACTGCGTCCAAGATTGCCTTGGCAAATATTTGGTCATCACTTGGCGCGTTTGGCATTGAAAACCTCCGTCATTTTGTTTTTGAGTTGTTCAACAGCCTGCATCCCTCGCGGCTTTAATCTTGCGTCTAACGCTTCTCTCCGCTTGTGCAATGGCAATGTCAGCAGATGCCTGGCTTCGCATTCGGTTAACCAGGCGCGACAGTTTGAGCAGCACTTTTGGCCATCGACTAGGCTGATCTTTTTTTCGGCGGTGCATTGTTGGCATGTCAATCCTCGATCTCCCGCTCTCTGCGTCTCATGCGGGCCTCATGCCGGTCAGTCATTGTGGCCAGCTTTGGTTTGCACGCTTCGCACTTGCATGTGAATGGGTGGCTGTAATCGTTTGATGCCCTGGCTGCATTCCACCCGGCCTTGAAGATGTACCAGGCTGCATCGTTGTCAGTCATGACAACGTCGCCAAAAATTTTTTGAAATTCTTCAAACGCGTCCATCAGTGATGCTCTCCCGCCTGCGCTGTCATGTGGGCCATGTACCCATCAATGATCTCAATCGCGATCTTCGGGGTCATTTCGTGGAATGCCTGCTCGAACCTGGACTCGCTTGCGTCCTGGTCGTTGAACCCAATCGCAAACTCACACACCCCAAAGCCTTCAGGTTGAAAGTAAAAGCGAAGCTCTGGCGCACCGATCTCGGTTTGCTTTTTCATGATGATGACTTGGCCAAAGCGCTTGTTGTCATATACCTTTGCGAATTTCATCGTTTGCCTTTCAATTGTTTTCTGTTTTCGATTTCTGCCTGCAATATGTGCCAGAACGGTGATTTGATTATTTTCATTTTTCCTCTGCCTTGTCGTAGTCTGCGATCCACTGCTCGTTGGTCTGATACCGCGGGTCGGTTTTGTTTTCTGCATAGTGCTTGATGCTGGCCAGCAATTGCTCCCAGTTTTTAGCCTGGTAGAAAAGCCGGTCGTTGCTGATCTCGTACATGGCAGCCTTTGTCTCAAAGGTGGTCTTGTCTTTGCGCTGGCGAACCGCGCCCTTTTCAAACAATGCCGCACGTTCCAAGAATAATGACTTTGGTATCCATCCACAAATCGTGATTCGATTGTCGTTCGTGTTCACGCTTGAAAAGATGTAGCCATCGACATTGAACTTGGTTTGCGACTTCATGAGGTTGTTCACAAAGTCGAGCCTGGGCGTCACCTTGCGGCCCATTGTTTTGATGTCAAACGATAAACCGTGAATGTGTGCATCGATGCCGCCATCAAAGCCGCCGCCTGGTTGCATGAGCGGTTGGCCCAGCGCCAGGTTTAGCATGTTCTGGCCAATGATGCCAATCATCTGCTGCTCTTTGGTTCCGTCGCTGCCATCACCACGGTTGCCCATGTTGCCTGCGTTGCAGCAGTCGATTGATGCGTCAACAACTTCGTCGGGTACGTCAAGTGAGAATGCCATTACACGTCCAACAACCAAGCAAGCAGGGCTGCTGCAATTAGAAAAACAACACCAACTCCAACGAGCAAAAGCCCTACGTCAAGAATGATGATCATGGGCAAGTCACCTCTGGTTTGAAGTTTGGCCAACCTGGGCGCACAGTTGCATCGATGCTTTTGTTGCTTTCCCAGATGCGTCGCATCTCGCAGTATTGTTCGTCCTGCTTTGCTTCGTCTTCAGCATCCATTGCGCCAATCAAACCGAATGCGCCAATCATCAACAACGCGATTGAAATAACTTTTAAAGAATTCATAAAGCCTCCTTGGTTAAATTTTTTGCTGCCCACTTTTCAAAATTTTTGTCCACCTCAAGCTGCCTGCTTTTTGTTGGCTTCTTT
>ERZ1034363.1658-NODE-1658-length-12086-cov-2.815388_pt1 | contig 12086 bp, 10 predicted proteins | sample MGYA00520616_ERZ1034363 | MGnify/ENA primary metagenome ERZ1034363 (study PRJEB33736, sample SAMEA104284506) | Azolla filiculoides | biome: Urban; feature: Water surface; material: Ditch water | place: Netherlands | collected 2015-10-28 | depth 0-0.1 m ...
CTTTATTAGAAGACAAAGTTGGATCTACAACTACACTTGAAGCTTCTGCTCCTCCAAATCCTATTAAACCATAATCTACTGTTGTTTCGTCAAAAGTGACAGGCAAATTCATTTGAGTCAATTCAACTGGTGTAGATGTAAAAGCGCCGAATTTCACATCATCAAAATAATATGTTTTCTCTCCTGCTGTTGCACCTGTAACTCCAAAATTGAAAAAAATGGAAGCTTTGTCATAATTTTTTGTAACATCTAAAGCGGCTGAACCAGCAACTTGATTCGCAAAATTAAATTCTAAAGTCTGCCATCCACTTGCAGTTGTTACCGTAGCTTCTGATTCACATGTAATTCCATTATTAGCATGATCTTCCACTTTTAAACGCACTTGAATTCCAGCATTTGGAGACCAAACACGAACATTCATTTTTGTATCGGCTACCGTAAAAGGAATTGGACTACTAAAACCTAATTGAGCAGCTGCAGTAACTGTAGTGCCTGCCCAAGTTTCAGCGCCTGCAGACTTAACAACTTTTACCACTTTATTTGAAGATAAAGTTGGATCTACAACTACACTTGAATCATCTGCACCTCCAAATCCTATCAAACCGTATTCAACTGTTTCATCATCAAAAGTAACCGGAAGACTCATTTGAGTTAATGGAGTTGAACCACTTGTACTAGGGCCAACTACTACATTACCTAAAGCAACTTCATTAGCTGGATTTCCATTTAATCCTTTTATTGTGAATCCGTATTGAACAATTAATCCTGCAGGAATTGCAGTAGTTGTTGTAACTGTAAAAGCTTGACCACTCACTAAAGGCACCGAAACATTAACATCTGCACTGTATCCTGTAGCAGGATTTAATCCCTTGATAAAAGCTACAGCCGTATATCCTGAAGCCAAAGTATTACTCACAACATTTCCCGAAAAAGTAAGTACTTGTCCTGCTAAAGCAGCATTTTCAACAAATGTGTTCCCTTCAAATATTTTGTTACCAATAGAGCCGTTTCGCCAATAAGCAATATCGGTAGGAGTTACTGCATTTGCATAGGTATTAAAATTAGGATAAAGGGTTACTGAATTTGTACCGATATTGACTACCGACTTAACATCAGCGAGTCCCCATCCGCTACCAAACTCGTAGGATGTTCCGTCTAAGCCAAACACATTGGCATATCCAACCCAAGCAGAACTTCCGCTAACGGTTACTGTGTTTTGTGATATGGCATTAAAAGTATTTCCAATCAAGGAAAATACAACTAATACAATAAAAGTAATTTTCTTCATAATCATTGAGTTTTTAGTTAGAACCCAAATCTATGAATGTATTTAATTCGTTAATTAAATAAGAAGTATGTAAAAACTATACGAAGTTATCAAAAATTAAAAATATTAAAAACCATACTAAAACACTGACTTTACGAAATTTAATAGGCTTTTTTAGACTATTCAATTACAATAAACCGGTATGACTATTAAAAAATGTTGTGGTGATGTATAGGTATCATCATTAGTACAGCATATATAAAGTGTATAAAATTTTATTTTTTAAGAAATAAAAATGAAAAATGAAAAAATATTGACAAATAATTAAACATTTACCACTTTTACAAAGCAACGACTACTAATAATTATATAAAAAAAGCCTGACTTGAAATAGCAAGACAGGCTTTATATTTAAAAAAATGCTTTTTGAATACTACAATTCAAATGCTTTTTTAGGATTGTTATCACATAATAATGCAACTGGATTCTCTAAAGCTTCTTTTACGGCCACTAAGAAACCAACAGACTCACGACCATCAATAATTCTGTGGTCATAAGAAAGTGCCACATACATCATTGGGTGAATTTCTACTTTACCGTTTACGGCAATAGGACGCTCAATAATGTTGTGCATTCCAAGAATTCCTGATTGTGGAGGATTGATAATTGGCGTACTCAACATACTTCCAAAAACACCACCGTTAGTAATGGTAAATGTTCCTCCGGTCATATCATCAACCGTAATTTGTCCGTCACGTGCTTTAATAGCCAAACGTTTAATATCCGCTTCAATTCCACGGAAAGTCAAGTTTTCAGCATTGCGAACTACAGGAACCATAAGTCCTTTTGGTCCAGAAACTGCAATTGAAATATCGCAGAAATCGTACCCTATTTTATAATCACCATCCATCATAGAATTTACATCCGGATACAATTGCAACGCTCTTGTAACTGCTTTTGTAAAGAATGACATGTATCCCAAACCAATTCCACCATGCTTTGCTTTGAATGCATCTTTGTACTCATTACGCAAAGTATTGATTGGCGTCATGTTTACTTCATTGAAAGTAGTTAACATAGCGGTATCATTTTTCGCTGCAACTAATCTTTCTGCTACTTTACGACGCAACATTGATAATTTAGTGCGTTCAGAACCACGAGATCCTCCAGTTGGAGTTCCCATTGACGGCACTGCATTTACAGCATCATCTTTAGTGATTCTTCCATCTTTTCCAGTTCCCTGAATTGATGCTGGAGCGATATTTTTTTCGTCTAATATTTTTCGGGCAGCTGGCGAAGGAGTTCCGGAAGCATATGATGTTGCTACTGGAGCAGCTTTTGGAGCCTCAACTTTAACCTCTGCTTTTGGAGCTTCTACTATTGGAGCAGCTTCAACGGCTGGAGCTGAACCTGATGGTTTTGCAGCACTGGTATCAATTAAACAAACAACAGCACCTACAGCAACTGCGTCACCTTCTTCTGCTTTTAATGTGATAATTCCACTAGCTTCTGCCGGAAGTTCTAATGTTGCTTTATCCGAATCAACTTCAGCAATAGCTTGGTCTTTTTCTACATAATCTCCGTCTTTTACTAACCAAGTTGCAATTTCAACTTCTTTTATAGATTCCCCTGGTGATGGGACTTTCATTTCTAAAATCATCTTCTATTCTTTTAAATTATGAATTTTAATTTATTATACCCTTTGATTTACTGTAAAAACAAATTCCTTATTTACCTTCCGAATCTGAACTGTAATTACCATTTGCCCGCATTAAAGTAAAGACATCGCCTTTAGTTTTTCGTTTGGTGTATTTTTCTATAGAGCGTTTTACCAAATCCTCTAAATCTTTTTTGGATTCGTCTAATTCCTCAGTAGTAATTGTATATTCTTTTGACTTTGAAATGGACTCTAATATACTTTCTTTTTTCTTTTCGTACTTTTTGATGTTCTTATAATTATTCTGATTATTATCAAAAGGCACTAATTTAACTGCCGCTTTAATGGCTCCCATTTGAGGTTCAGAATCAATAATATAAACTTTTCCAGCTTCAAGTTCCGCTTCAAGATAATCTGAATTTTCAGATTTTGACCAAAACAAATGTTTACCAGGCTCACATTCATATACCAAGTATTTACCGTAATTGAATTTTCCTAAATATTGTTCTCCATCAAAATATTTAAAATTGATTAAAAAACCAACCGAAGATGATCTTACAAAATAAACTAATGATTTTCCTTCATTAGGCTTCTTAAGATCTTGCGAATACATTGCTGTTGCAAATAAAACTACGACTATTAAAAGTACTTTTTTCATATAAATCTATCTAAATAAATTTTTATCAAAAACCATTCTGATAGCATCTGCCTGACGACGTTTTGCACGAGTATAACTTCCTGCTGCCGGTGCGGAATATGCTTTTAACGAAGCTAATCTCCATTTTACCAAATCAAAATTCATCAACATGTAACTATAAGCTCCCATGTTTTTTGGTTCTTCTTGCGCCCAAACATAATCATCAGCGTTTGGATATTTAGCGATAATCGCTTTTAATTGTTCTACCGGTAATGGGAATAATTGTTCGATTCTAACAACTGCCACATCTTTACGACCGTTATTTTCTCTTTCGGCAGTGATGTCATAATAGAATTTTCCGGTACAGAAAACTAATGTTTTCACCTCGGCTTTATTCACTGTTTCATCATCGAATGTTTCCTGAAAACTACCTGTTGCAAATTCTTCAATAGAAGAAACTACTCTTGGATCACGCAATAAACTCTTTGGTGTAAACACAACAAGTGGTTTACGGAAAGTAGTTTTCATTTGTCTTCTCAACAAGTGAAAAAAGTTGGCCGGCGTTGTACAATCTGCAACATACATATTATGTCTGGCGCAAAGTTGTAAATAACGTTCCATTCTTGCCGAAGAGTGTTCCGCTCCCTGCCCTTCGTATCCGTGAGGTAGTAATAAAACGATACCGTTTTGATTATTCCATTTGTCTTCTCCACAAGAAATATATTGGTCAATCATAATTTGGGCTCCATTACTGAAATCTCCAAACTGTGCTTCCCAAATCGTTAGTGTTTTTGGATTCGCCAAAGCATATCCATAATCAAAACCTAAAACACCATATTCTGATAAAAGAGAATTGAAAATATTGAATTTTCCGTTTTTCCCTTCTAAATTATTCAACAAAGTAACTTCTTCTTCTGAATCTTCCACCTTAACAACCGCATGACGGTGTGAAAAAGTTCCACGCTCCACATCCTGTCCAGATATACGCACATCGTATCCTTCGGTTAAAAGTGAACCATATGCCAAATGTTCGGCCATAGCCCAATCCAACTTATTGGTTTCGAAAAACATTGTTTTTCTGTCGTTGATTAGTTTCTGGATTTTACTGATAAATTTTTTGTCTTCCGGTAAATTACAAATCACATTTGCAATTGCCGTAAGTCCATCTTTAGAAAAAGTAGTATCCACTTTTTGCAGCATTTGCGTATCGGTAACTTGTTCAAATCCGTTCCATTCATTTTTCATAAACGGAGTGATTATTGTCAAATCTTTTTTACGTGATGCTTGAAGATTGTCATCTAAATCTTGTTTGTAGGCTGTTTCTAAATCCTTAACAAAAGTATCTCCAATTACTCCTTCTGCCAATAATTTAGCAGCATAAATATCTCTTGGATTTTGATGTTTTGCAATGATTTTATATAAAACAGGCTGGGTAAAACGAGGTTCATCACCTTCGTTATGTCCGTATTTTCTATATCCTAATAAATCTATAAATACATCACATCCAAATTGCATTCTGAAATCTAATGCAAATGACATGGCGTGAACAACTGCTTCTGCATCATCCGCATTTACGTGTAAAACGGGCGATAAGGTTACTTTGGCAACATCCGTACAATACTTAGAAGAACGAGCGTCTAAATAATTTGTGGTAAAACCAACTTGGTTGTTGATTACGATATGAATCGTACCACCGGTTCTGTAGCCGTCAAGTTGCGCCATTTGTACAATTTCATAAAGAATACCCTGACCTGCAATTGCAGCATCACCGTGTACGGCAATTGGTAATACTTTAGAGAAATCATCCGGGAAATATTTATCTTGTTTTGCTCTGGTAATCCCTTCAATTACAGCTCCCACTGTTTCAAGATGAGAAGGATTTGGCGCTAAATTGATATTAATGCTTTTTCCAGTGCTTGTTTTTTTATCGGCAGTAAGCCCTAAATGGTATTTTACATCACCATCAAAATATTCCTGATCGTAATCTTTACCATCAAATTCTCCGAAAATATCTTGTGTAGATTTACCAAATATATTGGCCAAAACATTCAAACGTCCACGGTGAGCCATCCCCATCACAAACTGTTCTACTCCTTTTTCTGCAGCTTTTTCAATTAAAGCGTCAAGAGCAGGAATAATAGATTCTCCTCCTTCAAGTGAAAAACGTTTTTGACCTACATATTTTGTATGCAAGAAATTCTCGAAAGAAACGGCTTGATTTAATTTATTTAAAATAGCTTTCTTTTCGTCAACCGAAAAATTAGGCTGATTGTCATTGATACCCAATTTATTTTGAATCCAATCAATCACTTCAGGTTTACGAATATACATATACTCCACCCCGATGTGTTGGCAATAAATAGTTTCTAAGTGAGTGATAATCTTTTGTAGCGAACAAGGCGCGATTTTAATCACTTTTGCAGCATCAAAAACCGTGTTTAAATCGGATTTCGAAAGTCCAAAATTTTCAATATCTAAAGTTGGAGTAGAACTTCTTCGTTCTCTAACCGGATTGGTTTTAGTAAACAAATGCCCACGAGATCTGTAGCCATCAATTAATTTCAAAACATTAAATTCTTTTTGAAGTTTTTCTGACACAAGAGTGCTTTCAACATTTCCAGACGCTACATTTGCAATGTAGGTAACTGGATTTTCGTCATTATAAGTTGCCATTCCAAAGTCAAAACCTTGAAAAAAACTTCTCCAGCTTGGCTCAACGCTGTCTGGATTTTCTAAATATTGATCGTATAATTGTGCAAAAAATTCGGTGTGTGCTGCGTTTAAAAATGAAAACCTATCCATAATAGTTGTGAATGTACTTTTTTTGTTAAATCGATGGACAAAAGTACAATAAAGGAATATATTTAATTCAGTTTTTTACTTACTTTTACGTTAATATTTGTTAAATTAATCCCATAATCATGAAAAAAAATCATTTTTTAGCCGTTTCGAAACCTTTTTTAATTTTCGCAAGCTTATTTTTTTTCACATCATTATGGGCACAACAAAATTCTTATCGCTCGACTTCTTCTAATAATTTTTGGGAAAAAGTACAATTTGGAGGTGGTATCGGGTTAAGTTTTGGTTCCGGATATACTGATATTGCGTTATCCCCTAGTGCCATTTATAATTTTAATGAAACCTTTGCTCTTGGCATGAGCCTTCAAGGCGGGTACATTTCTTCAAAAAACTATTACAAATCCTATACGTATGGTGGTAGCTTAATCGGTTTAATAAATCCGATTCCGCAAATTCAACTTTCGGCAGAGTTAGAACAATTACGAATCAACACAAACTACAACTATTTAGGATCTGATAATTTCTGGAATTCAGCCTTGTATCTTGGCGGAGGATATCGATCAGGAAATGTGACTATTGGCGCTCGTTATGACGTATTGCACGATGACAACAAAAGTATTTACAGCGAAGCCTTTATGCCGTTTGTGCGGGTATATTTTTAAATTTTATTTGTATTTATTTCTAAACCAAACCTTTTGCCATTCTCTTTTTAGAATCAAAAAAACGACTTGTTCGGCTAAAATTACTAAATCTGAACCGTCCAGTTTTTTTATTTCATCTTCGGAAACATCAATAATGTAAAGTAAATTGAGATATTCAGCAAATTTATATTGAATCAGCCTGTATATTTTTTCATGCAGTTGCAACTTGATTTCATTAGGCAAAAGACTTAAAGGAAGATCAATTCCTTCGTTTGCCAAATTAAAATCCTTATTAATTTGTTCAATTAATTTAAGGTATAAATTTTCCGTTTCGGCTTCAGAAAGCAATAAGTCTGTCGATTTTGGCGTGATAAAATTCATAAATTACAGTATCGTTTTTAATTTTTTATTTTCCCAAACAGCAACTATTTTAGCCAAAAGGACATCACCTCCTGCATAGAAAAACACAGCTCCCATCGGCGGATTTACCGCAGAAATTGTGCCAAATATCTTAGGAACCCATTTCCAGCACCCGAAAAAAGTGCCAACTAATTCTATAAAAATAACACATAGTGCAATGAAATAATACAAGTTTTGCCAACGTTTTCTTTTTAAAAGTAAAAAAAACAAAACGCCAAAAAGCATCGAAAAAACATCTTTGAGAAATATGCCAACGGACAAAAAAAGTACCATGAAAAACACTGCAAAAAACGTCCTTAATGCTTTTTCATTTTTAATCGCCCAGGAACTTTCAGAAAAAACATAGCCCGAAGCGTAGACAATTGCATGGCCAAAAGGCACATATAACGGAATATCATTCGAGCGATACGCATACATTGCTAACCATTTGCAAAAAATCAATTCTCCGATATACGAAAGAAAAACCATGACAAACATTAATTTCCTCAGATGCGAATTCGAAGCAAAGAAAAAAAGTGAGAAATAAACTATCGCCAAAAGATTAGTTATTTGTCTGGCATCAAAATAGTGTTTTGTAAAAAAAACAGAATCAATTCCAAGCGCAATAACAGTAAAAATAGTAAAGAACAGCGCATAAAACATCCGCTTTTGCGCAGGCTGATTTTCGACAGTAAAAAAATAGTTATTTATGGAGTCCCCGAAAGAATCCGGCTTATTAAAGACTGACATGAGATTAGACTTTTCTTCCCATCAAGTTCTCGCCAAAAGACTGTAATTTGTCTTTTTTCTCGTTATCAATATTGATTTTCTGTAAGGTTTCGAACGCTTTCAAAGTATAATCCTGAATAGCTTGCTGTGTGGCTTTTGAAGCTCCGGTTGTATTGAAAATCTCTTTAACTTCTTGTATTTTATTGGTGCTGTCGTCCGGATGATTAGAGAATAAATACAATAATTTTTCTCTTTCTTGTGGGCTGGCAAACTCAACCGCTTTAAGATATAGATAGGTTTTTTTGTTTTCAATAATATCTCCTCCAACTTGTTTTCCAAAAGTTTCAGGATCTCCAAAAGCATCTAAATAATCATCTTGCAACTGAAATGCTAATCCTAAATTCAATCCGAAATCATAAATTAAATTGGCATTTTCACATGATGTTTCTGCTACAATTGCGCCCATTTTCATCGCTGCAGCGACCAAAACTGCGGTTTTATATTCGATCATTTTGAGATATTCCGGAATGGTAACGTCTTTTCGAGTTTCAAAATCTACATCCCATTGTTGTCCTTCACAAACTTCTAATGCTGTTTTACCAAATAATTTTGCCAAATCCCTGAAAACTGTCGGCTCGTATTGCTCAAAATATTGATAAGCCAAAATCAACATCGCATCTCCCGAAAGAATAGCAGTATTGACATTCCATTTTTCATGAACAGTTTCGTTACCTCTTCGCAAAGGCGCTGCATCCATAATATCATCATGAACCAACGAAAAATTATGAAAAACTTCTACCGCCAAAGCAGCCGGCAAAGCCTTTTTATAATCGGCATCAAAAACTTCCGCACTCATTAAAGTCAGAACAGGACGCATTCTTTTGCCTCCAAGGTCTAAAATATAATGTATAGGTTCATACAAGTTCTTAGGTTCCTTGATGGTGTATTGCGATTGTAAATAATCCGAGATAAATTGCTGATACTGGTAAATAGAATGCATAAAATAGGATTCAAATTTGGAAAAGGCCAAATATACGATTCCATTATGAATTATAAGTTTTAAAAATAGCTCTAATTTAAAGTTAGTGTCATGCTAACATGAAATAATTAAAAGTTTCCTATATATATTTGCACCGAATTAAAAGAGTAAAACGGTCTCTTTTCTTTCAAAAAAGAACCCAGAACCCAAACAAAGCCCTAATTATTATGAAAACTACATGGAAAATTGATTCAAGCCAATCGGATGTTTTGATTAAAATGAGACATTCAATAATCGCCTACTTAGCCGGAACAATTAATAAATTTAAAGGACATGTAGATATTAGGAACAATGAAATCGAAGATGCATCAATAGAATTTTCATTAAATGTAAATAATAAGGAAACAAAACTGGAACACATTGATACGCATTTAAGATTAAATGATTTTTTAGACATCAACGAATATCCAATTATCAGTTTTAAATCAACATCTTTCCAAAAAGTAAATAAGAATATAAATTTTTTAAAAGGAAATCTAACCATCAAAAACATAACAAAAGTAGTAGAACTTGACGCTGAATTCATTGGTTTCAATGCGTATAACGGAGATCGAAAAGCTGCTTTTGAAATAACGGGAGACATCAATCGCAAAGATTTTGGGCTTTCATCTAATTCTTTTACACAATCCGGAGGAATAGCCGGCGGACAAGACATAAAGCTTATTGCGAATTTAGAATTTACCGCTTAAGCATTAAATAAAAAACTTATTTTGATACTAAAACCTTTGCATTTGTAACGAAGTTTATTAAAAATCGAAACACATTAAGGAAAAATAAAATGAAAAATAAAATCATAGCAAAAGCAACCGACCTTTTCTTAAAACTAGGTTTTAAGAGCGTTACCATGGACGACATTGCGTGTGAAATGTGCATTTCTAAAAAAACAATTTACAAGTATTTCTGCAATAAAGAAATACTGATAGCCGAAAGCACCGAAGCGGTACACAAAGCGGTACACCAAAGCATTGACATTATTGTAGCCAGAAATCATAATGCAATTGAAGAAAATTTTGAAATCAAAAAAATGTTCAAAGGAATGTTCAACGCAGGAGATGCTTCTCCCGTTTACCAATTAAAAAAGCATTATCCTGAAATCTATGACACGGTAATGTCAAGGGAAGTTAACGAATGTAATACCGTTTTCAAAAAAAATATTGAGAAAGGAATTCAACAAGAATTGTATCGAAAAGATATTGATATTGACACCTACGTTCACTTTTACTACACCTTAATTTTTAGTATAAATGGCAACACGAGCTCCGAAAAAGAAGCAAACAGACTGGAATTTGAAGCATTAGAATATCATACCAGAGCAATGGCAACACCAAAAGGAGTTGTCGAATTAGAAAAACAAATACAACACTTTAATACCTAAACCTCCATCCATGAGAAAAATTCGTGGCTTTAATAGGATATCTGGCAGTTAGAAATTTAAAATATAATGAAGAACCTATTTTTAATCCCCCTTTTAGTTTTTGCTTTGACAGTAAAAGCACAAGTAAAAACATTAACCCTTAAAGATTCGATAACGTATGCTGTACAAAATAAAGCGGCTGCCAAAAAAGCAAAACTTGACGTAGAAAACAGCGAATACCAAATTCAGGAAGTTCGTTCCAGAGCGCTTCCTCAAATTTCTGCCAATGGAAGTTTAAATTACAATCCCATTTTGCAAACTACCGTTATTGACGGTGACAACTTTGGTGCGCCGGGAACTACAATTCAAGCTTCATTTGGACAAAAATGGAGTTCAGGTGCAGGAATTTCTCTTAATCAAGCGTTGTACGACCAATCAGTTTTCATTGGTTTGAAAGCGGCAAAATCTACCAGAGAGTTTTATGTAATCAATGCACAATTAACAGAAGAACAAGTTATTGAAAGAGTTGCAAATGCTTATTATCAAGTATATGTAAGACGTCAAAATCTTACTGTTTTAGACAATAATTTAAAAAATACCAATAAAGTTAAAGACATTATTAAAGGTCAATTTGATAATGGTTTAGCCAAAAAGATTGATTTAGACCGAATTTTAGTAAAAATTTCAAACATTAACACACAGCGTCAACAAGTTATAAACGCAGTTGCGCTTCAAGAAAATTCTTTGAAATTTTATATGGGATTGCCAATTGAAACTCAAATTTCAATTCCTGAAACTGAGTTTGCTGTAACGCCTCAAGCACTTTCTGAAAATCCTGATGCCACTTCAAGAACTGAATATTTATTATTAAAAAAGCAGGAACAATTATTAGAATTTCAAAAAAAATCAATTGAAGCAGAATATTACCCAACATTATCATTAACCGGAAGTTACAATTACATTGGTCAAGGTCCGGAAATGCCTTGGTTTAAAAAACCGGAAACAGGCGTTTATTGGTCCGATTATGCTGCTGTTGGTCTGAATTTGAAAGTGCCGATTTTCTCAGGATTTGGAACTCGTGCTAAAGTAAGACAAGCCGATAATTCATTGAAATCTGTTAAAGTTGATCTAGAAGAAACAAAACTATCATTGGATCTAGCGTATGAAAATGCTAAAAAACAAATTGACAACAGCATCACTACCATCAAAAATCAAAAAGAAAATATGCGTTTGGCTGGAGATATCCTGAAAAATACCAAAAACAATTACTTTCAAGGATTGGCCTCATTAACCGATTTGTTAGACGCAGAAAACGCTTCACTTGAAGCACAAAATAATTATACAAGAGCAGTATTAGGCTATAAAATTGCGGAAATAGCATTAATCAAATCAAAAGGCGAATTAAAAAACTTATTAAACTAAATATATCAAAATGAAAAAACCAATTTACATTATAATTGCTGTCGTATTAATAGGTGGAGCAGCATTCACATTAATCAGCAACAAGAAGAAAAACGCAGAAGACACGGCCATTGTGGCCGAAAAAAATAGTTCGGTTGCCGTA
>ERZ1034363.1659-NODE-1659-length-12081-cov-8.175358_pt1 | contig 12081 bp, 10 predicted proteins | sample MGYA00520616_ERZ1034363 | MGnify/ENA primary metagenome ERZ1034363 (study PRJEB33736, sample SAMEA104284506) | Azolla filiculoides | biome: Urban; feature: Water surface; material: Ditch water | place: Netherlands | collected 2015-10-28 | depth 0-0.1 m ...
ACGTCGGGCAATTTGCACTCAATGATTTTTTGGGGCGCATCAGGCACGGGTAAAACAACACTCGCCCGCTTAATTGCCAAGCAATCAAATGCTGAATTTATAGCCATTTCAGCGGTACTGGCTGGCGTCAAAGAAATTCGCGAAGCGATTGAACACGCGAAAACCATTCAAAAATTCGAAAAGCGACGCACTATTTTATTTGTTGATGAAGTTCACCGTTTCAATAAAGCGCAGCAAGATGCGTTTTTGCCGCATGTTGAAGATGGTACAGTCTATTTTATTGGCGCAACAACGGAAAACCCGTCTTTTGCGCTCAATAATGCGCTGCTTTCAAGAGCGCGAGTGTATGTATTAAATCCACTCACACCCTCTGAATTACAAGCCATTTTGACGCATGCGCTTGAAGATCATTCAAATGGTTTAGGCAATTTAAATCTTGAAATGCCTGATGAGATTAAACATCAATTTGCCCAAGCAGCCGATGGCGATGCAAGGCGCCTGCTGAATTTACTCGAACTTGCATCCGAAGTCGCATTAGCGCAGTCAACATCTATTATTGACGAATTTATTGCTCAAGGCGTGTTAAGTGGTGGTGTGCGTCGTTTTGATTCTCACGGTGACGAATTTCATAATCAAATTTCAGCGCTTCATAAATCCGTTCGTGGCAGCTCAACAGATGGCGCACTTTACTGGCTATGTCGCATGATTGATGGTGGATGTGACTTAGCGTATTTAGCACGTCGCATTGTACGCATTGCCTCAGAAGATATTGGCAATGCAGACCCACGCGCGTTGCAACTCGCGCTCAATGCGTGGGATGCACAAGTACGTTTAGGCACACCTGAAGGCGAGTTAGCACTGGCGCAAGCCGTGCTTTATATGGCAAGTGCACCAAAAAGTAACGCCGTTTATCAAGCCTATAACGCGGCAATGGCCCATGTTAAACAAACAGGATCACTTGAAGTGCCGCTGCATTTGCGCAATGCCCCTACGTCATTGATGAAAAAATTGGATTACGGCAAAGCCTACCGTTATGCACACAACGAACCCGATGCCTACGCGGCAGGTGAAAATTATTTTCCAGAAGAACTAGCAAAAACCCAGTATTACTATCCCGTTGAACGTGGGCTTGAAATTAAAATCAAAGAAAAACTGGCTCGATTGCGTGAATTAGATGCGCTGTTTTTAGAAACAAATGGAAATTAACCATGATAGCTAAAGCCACCTTTGCCTTTTTGCCTTATAATTGTCACTATATTTTCATTTTATAACACCACTTTTTAAGATAAATAAGAACATGGATTTAAAATTTCTTGATTTTGAACAACCCATCGCTATCCTAGAAGCGAAAATTGAAGAACTGCGCAACGTTGAGTTTGATAATAAAATTAATATCTCTGACGCACTTAAACAATTAGAAGACCGAAGCCAAGCCTTAACGGAGTCCATTTTTGCCAATTTAACTGACTGGCAAATTTCGCAATTATCGCGTCATCCCGGACGCCCCTATACGCAAGACTATATTGATTTAATGTTTACCGATTTCCATGAACTTCATGGTGATCGCGCTTATGCCGATGATCCCGCCATTATTTGCGGCCTTGCTAAACTTGACGGAAAGCCCATTGCCATCATTGGTCATCAAAAAGGACGTGACACCAAAGAAAAGATTCACCGAAATTTCGGTATGCCACGCCCTGAAGGTTATCGAAAAGCCTTGCGTGTGATGAAATTAGCCGAGCGTTTTCATCTACCACTCATTTGTTTAATTGATACGCCGGGTGCGTATCCCGGTATCGATGCTGAGGAGCGTGGCCAAAGTGAAGCGATTGCCCGAAATTTATTTGAAATGGCGCAACTCAAAACGCCTATTATCTGCACCATTATTGGTGAAGGCGGTTCAGGTGGCGCACTTGCCATTGGTGTGGGCGATCGTTTAATCATGCTTGAATACAGCACTTATTCTGTCATCTCACCTGAAGGCTGCGCGGCTATTTTATGGAAAAGCCCAGAGAAACTTCAACTTGCCGCTGAAGCCATGGGTATTACCGCAGACAGAATTCGTGAACAAGGCTTTTTAGATGAAGTGGTTCGTGAACCGTTAGGTGGTGCGCATCGTCATTTTAAAACCACCGCCGAAAACTTAAAAGAAACGCTAATTCGTCATTTAGACTCCATTCAAAAAAACGATATGCAAACTATCTTAGCTCAGCGCTATCAACGTATTATGAGTTTTGGTGTGTTTGAGGAAACTAGCAAATAAACATGGCATTTAACAATAAACGCTTGTGAAAGATAACTTTAATTTTGATGTTTTAATCATTGGCAGTGGCGGCGCGGGGTTAAGTTTAGCGTTAAAACTGGCTGATACAAAAACGCGCGTGGCTGTATTGTCTAAGTTTGCCCTCACCTCAGGCAGTACTTATTATGCACAAGGCGGTATTTCTGCTGTATTTGATGCCAATGACTCCATTGAATCGCATTTAAACGACACGCTTAATGCGGGCGCGGGACTGTGTGATACAGATATTGTTGAATTAACCGTAAAACACGGCAAAGAGTCCATTGATTGGCTGTGTGAACAAGGCGTGCAATTTACGCAAGAGCAGACAAAAACGGGTGAAACGAAACTGCATTTAAATCGTGAGGGGGGACACTCACATCGACGTGTTGTCCATACCGATGACGCAACAGGAAAAGCGGTTTCACTTTCGCTAATTCAGCGTGCGCAAGAAAATCCCTTTATTGAGTTATTTGAATACGCTAACGTCATTGATTTAATTACCCAAACGCATGATGGATTAAAGCGATGTGTTGGTGCCTATGTATTCAATAGTCAACATCAGCGTGTGGATACGTTTTCGGCAAAAATTACAGTACTAGCTACCGGTGGCGCAAGTAAAGCCTATTTGTATAGCACAAATCCACATAGTTCAACGGGTGATGGCATGGCGGTGGCTTGGCGTGCGGGGTGTCGCGTCAGCAATTTAGAATTTATGCAATTTCATCCTACTTGTCTTTATCATCCTGCAGGCAATTCTTTTCTCATCAGTGAAGCCTTGCGCGGTGAAGGCGGGCGACTAATTTTGCCCGATGGTCGCGCCTTTATGCACCATTTTGATGAACGCGGTGAACTCGCACCACGCGATATTGTGGCGCGAGCCATTGATCATGAAATGAAAAAACGGGGTATTGATTGTGTTTATTTAGATATTAGTCACAAGCCAGCGCCATTTATTCGAGAACACTTTCCAAATATTTATCAACAATGCCTTGAATTAGGTATTGATATCACACAGCAACCTATTCCTGTTGTCCCAGCGGCCCACTATACCTGCGGTGGCGTTATCACTGATAGTTATGCACGAACTGATATTGACAATTTATACGCCGTCGGTGAAGTAGCTTGTACAGGACTGCATGGCGCGAATCGAATGGCGAGTAATTCACTCCTTGAATGCTTAGTCTTTGCACAACGTGCTAGTGTACACATTAAAAAAACATTACCACAAATCGCCCCAGTTCGAGATATAACCCCTTGGGATGAATCAAAAGTGAGTGATTCTGATGAAGAAGTGGTCGTGGCTCATAACTGGAGTGAACTACGTCATTTTATGTGGGATTATGTTGGTATTGTTCGCACGGATAAACGATTAGATCGCGCGATGAATCGTGTAGAATTACTCAAAAAAGAAATTGCGGAATATTATCAATACTTCCGTGTGACAAGTGATTTACTCGAACTGCGTAATTTGGTCATTGTCGCTGAATTAATTATTCGCTGTGCGCAGCAACGCAAAGAGAGTCGCGGCCTGCATTATACGCTCGACTATCCCGAAACAGATACCTCAAAACCTGCACAAAATACGATATTAATTCCCGACAATTATACCTCCAAAGGCTAATCACTATTGTTGTGCCCTGCTTGGCAAATCTTAATTAACACATCTTTATTAACTTGAGTGATAAAGCCAAGCCTTTATCATTTCACTATTTTATATTTACTAAATTATGCTATCAAAAGAATGGAATGAATGGTTGATGATTAACGCTGCACGAGGATGCAGTAGGGGAAATTTATTGTCTGATTTAACACAAAAAGGCGGATTTGCGCTTGAAGTAGCAGAACAAGCAATTGAAGATGTCTGGGATGATATTGCCCGTTGTACCACTATTAGCAAAATTATTAAAGGTGAGTCTATTCGCCCTGTCATTGATATCACCAGCAATAGCCTAAAAGTAGATGACCGATGCATCTCCATTTTAATGACATGTGAAAAACCGCATATTGTATTTTTTGACAACGTATTATCAGAAACAGAATGTGATGAGCTAATCGCCCTAGCAGAAGAAAGAATTCAACGATCGCAAGTGGTTGATGCGTCAAGTGGTGATAGCGCACTACATGGCGCTAGAACAAGTCATGGCGCCTTTTTTAAAAGACAAGAAAGCGAAATTATCACAACGATCGAAAAACGTTTAACTCAAATAACACATTGGCCAATCGAATATGGGGAAGGTTTGCAAGTCATGCGATACCAAATAGGTGAAGAATATAAAACGCATTACGATTGGTTTGATCCAAGCAAAACTGGCTCATCTAAGCATCTCTCTCAAGGCGGGCAACGCGTGGGTACGTTTATTATGTACCTCTCTAATGTTGATCAAGGAGGAGGAACACGATTCCCTCATGTGGGGTTAGAAGTTCGTCCTAAAAAAGGGGCAGCCGTGTTTTTTGCTAATGTTACAGGAAATGGTGTACCCGATAGACAAACGTGGCATGCGGGCGCACCCGTCATTTCAGGCGTTAAATATATTGCCACAAAATGGATGCGTGAATCCACTAATCAGTCCTCTCGATAACAGCACTATTCGAATTGAAAAACATTATTTTTGACCAACTCCTCAATGCCATCAAACATCCATAATTTCTCGCAGAACCGCTGTCGCATAACTTCCCGCAGGTAAGCTAAATTTTAACAATAGCGTGGTATTTTCGTCACTAAAGTGCCACGTTAAATCTTGCACATTCACACGCAGCGCACGTCTATCCATTTCTAAGCCAAATGCTATTAAGCCTCGTGTTAGGGTGTCATAGTTATCAAAAACAGATTGCTCTATTCTGTGCGCGTCTGTGCTGGTTCGTAAATCGCCTTTTCCATATAGAGCACCCGTTGGATGCAGTTCGTTATTATCCAAACGTGTACGGATAATATCGTCTATTTGCTCACACGCAAAACCACTGCGTGACCCATCAAGCATGAAAACATCACCATTAACTCCCGTTGCCCAAGTATTGTCATCAATACGCCGAGCGAGAATACAATTAAATAAAAAAGAACGCGTGGCCGATAAATAGATACTGCGTTGCTCACGAGGCACTTTTTCACCGTTAAACATCGCCAGTGCTTTCACAATATTTTGCCCCTGATGCCCAAAACGCTGTGTACCGTAATAATTTGCTATGCCATGTAATTTTATTGACGTTAATTGCGTAATGATACTATCAATATCACCTTGCCATTGTCGAACCGTTAATTCAAATTGATTGTGTGCTAATGCACCTCGCTTGAGTTTTCGTGCATGACGCGTCACACCTAAAATTTTCACACCTTCAGCAGAAAAGTTCGCCCAAATTGGCTCATCGCCTTTAGGTAACCAGACACTAAACCACTGAGTGGTTATTGCATGACGATCTTTCATTCCAGCATAACCAATATCGCGTTGACGCACATTGGCAAATCGTGCGAGTTGGCGTGCAACATATTCGGTATTTTCGCCCGTCTTTTCAATGTGCAAAAAAATATGTTCGCCACTTCCAGAAGGTTCGAATGCGAGTGTTTCTTTAACAATAAAATCAGCGGGAACAGTGCGGATATTGCCCTTTCCGTTCGGTGATCCGTAGGTGTGCGGCCAATGGGGCAATGTAAAATTGTCGAAAGTCATCATAATGTAAATGAGATTGTGTAAACGGTGGTAAATGTGTCCGTCATTAAACCATGAAATAGACTACAAAAATAAGTGATGAATTTATTTTAAATCACGCTAGACTGAACAATTAAAATAACTTGTTATGGATGGTTTTATGTTTGTGTATTCACTTCCTTTATTTTTTGAACATATTCACTTTTTTAGTGTGATTGATTTCAGTATTTTTGTTATTGGATTGTTGGTTATTTTAATTATCAACGCAAACTATTCTGAGAAAAATGAATATCAAACCTCACTAAATAATTATTTATTTGCCAGTTGGAGTGGGAATATTGCATTAGTTTGGGTGGCAACTCCCTTTTTTGTGTTACTTAATATAGGTTTATTTGCGGCGGATACCTTGGCAAAAACAGGCCTATTTACCGTTTCGATGTGGGATGATATTCATCTTATCTTTTTTCTGCCTGTAATATGGTGGACAGTATCCATTTGGCGCTGCTCAACGAATACAAATTATTTGATTTTGGGTGCATTCGCGCGATTTTTCACCATTAGTGTTTTTATTGAATACGCCCTAAAAATGCTGATTCGTATTGATTATCCGCGTATATTTTTTGAATGCGAAGAACTCTTTTTAGATTATGGCAACTGCTTTTAAGCCGCTTTAATAGCGTTTAAGACGCAATCACATAAATTTGGCTGACCTGTTTCAAATAGCTGCGCGTCAGTTTCACGACGCAGCCATGTAAATTGCCGTTTAGCAAGCTGCCTTGTTGCGATGATTGATTTTTCAGTCATCGTCGGCAAATCATAATCGCCTTGAAAATATGCCCATGCTTCTCGATACCCAACCGCGCGAATCGCGGGCAATTTATCATGCAAATCGCCGCGCTGATACAAATGTGCGACTTCGTCTAAAAAGCCTTTTTCAAGCATAGCGTGAAAGCGTTTTGCGATAATAGCATGAAGAATCTGACGATCACTAGGCGCGACAATGTATTTTTGAAAAGCATACGGCAACGCGTTATCTTGCTTATTATCCGCAAAAAAATCACTTAATGAACGCCCTGTTATCTCAAAAACTTCCAATGCGCGTTGAACGCGCTGCGGGTCATTAGGGTGAATTCTCGCAGCGGCCTTTGGGTCAATTTTCGCTAAACGCGCATGTAACGCAAGATTGCCTTCCTTGGCTAATTGCGTTTCTAATTGCATCCGAATTTCTGGATTAGCCGGTGGTAGCTGCGCTAGACCTTGCGTTAATGCGTTAAAATACAGCATCGTTCCACCCACTAAAATTGGCAGTTTTCCACGCGCCACCATATCGGCCATTAACGCTAGCGTTTGTGTGCGAAACTCACCTGTCGAAAACGATTCACTTGGATCTAAAATATCAATCAAATGGTGTGCAATTCCACCACGCTCAAGTAACGTCGGTTTGGCTGTGCCAATATCCATGCCTTTGAAAACAAGCGCAGAATCAACACTGATGATCTCACCATTTAACGCTTGCGCAAGTTGAACCGCCAACGCTGTTTTCCCCGAAGCGGTGGGGCCCATCAAAAAAATAACGGGAGGTAAAGCGGGCTTGTTCATTAAAAAATTAACTAATTGAATTTGTTATAACTTTATAAATAGTTATAAGCGAATTTTGCAATTTGCGAATAAGACGTATCACCAATAAAAAATTCCGACCAACGACTTGGGTCGAATTTGATGTCTTCTGCGTCCCATTTAAATAATTTAATTAAACTTTCCATCAGTTTTTTATCCATGTAAATATAATTCATGGCAACACGATTACTCATAATAATTGGATTATAGTTATCTTCTGTTCGACGAACAATAAAGCAACCCGAACGATATAAACTATATAAAATCTTAAACACCGATGATTGGTCATCTGGTTCAAATTCTAAGGCCTTTGTAATTTGCTCTGACGCGGATTTTAAACCAACGCCCCCATAAGGCTCACTTTCAGCTAACAAAATATCGAGTTGCTGATAAATGCGCTCGCGCTGAGAATGTGGTGGGAAGTCATTTCGTAAACTGAGTTTGGATTTAATAAAGTTATTATAAATACGCTTCATATCATCTGTTGCAGGCACGTCGGCTTTAGCTTGCTGTTGCCCTAAAAAGCGCTCAATCGCGGATTCATTTTCTTGACTGCTGCAGGATAAGACGGGATCCAAATCACCAATATGGCGCTGCGTAATGGAAATCATGCCGCGTTTTTCCACTAAACGACATAAATCACCAAACCCTTGAAACGCTTGATAACTATTAAAATCAACCGCGCGACTATTTTTAATCGCTGCTGCAATCGTCGATTGATTCGTTTTAAGTCCATTGGCGGTGTTGTAGCGTACTTTTTCAATGAGCAAATCAATTAAACAATTTTCGTCATCCGCCACCGACGTTTCTATTTTGCGAGAGCCGTAGTCATTTTTCCCAAAATCTTCATGATAATAAAACAAATCACACGCGCTACGATAAAGCTCACCTACTGTATTTTTAGTGCTGCCAATACCGATAATCGTTTTGCCAATTTCTTTGAGCTTTGAAAACAGCGGCATGTAATCTCGGTCATTTGCGATAATGGCAAAAATATTGATATCTGGATGTGTATAAGCCACTGAAATAGCTTCAATAGCAAGGCGAATATCCGATGTATTTTTGTAGCCATTATAGTAAGGAATATCTTCATGGCGAATGAGATTGGCTTGCAACATTTCGCGTAATTCTTTTTTACGCGCCTCAGAAATGGGCAATTTCATAATATCGCCAAATGAGCGACGAATACTAATTTCACCGTGTTCGGTTAACTTCTTGATTTCTTTTTTAATGTCTAAAGGTAAATCATCATCAAGACAAAAGCCGACAAAATTATCTAAATCGATAAATAAGGCAATTCTATTTTTCTTTTCCATTTTTTTAACTAATTGTGTTATTGAAAAGCAAATTTCTTTATTTTAAATTTTTATCAAAATTTACTTTTTATATTATGTGGACGACTATTGAAATCACAAGCAATAGACCGTGGTTTAATTTTAATGTGCTGTTAATTGAAAAAATTCGCAATACCCGCTGATCACGCAAGTATGACATAAAGGTTTACGCGCCATACATGTGTAGCGACCATGAAGAATTAATAAATGATGGGCATCAAGCATAAATTTTTCTGGAATCACGCGTAGTAGTTCATTTTCCACGCCAAGTACCGAACTCGAGTGAGCGAGTCCAATACGATTTGCAACACGAAAAATATGGGTATCCACCGCCATAGTAGGCTGACCAAAGGCGGTATTTAAAATGACATTGGCAGTTTTGCGCCCAACTCCGGGTAAACTTTCCAGCTCGCTACGTGTACAAGGCACGTCGCCATTATGTTTTTCAAGTAATTGGTGACATAATTTTATAATATTAGCGGCCTTGGTATTAAACAATCCAATCGTCTTAATATAAGTTTTTAAGCCCTCTTCACCTAGTTCAAGTATTTTTTGGGGTGTATTGGCAATATCAAATAACGGTTTGGTGGCTTTATTGACGCTTTTATCCGTTGCTTGCGCAGAAAGCACCACAGCGATTAATAACTCAAAGTGGCTGCGATAGACTAACTCCGTTTCCGGATTTGGAATCGCAATCGCTAATTGCTCAAATAAACGAACAACTTCTTGATGAATCATGACACAAATGTTTGCGTATAAGAAACAAACGCATTAAATTTTTCAACCGCCGCGCCACTGGAAATGACGTCATTGGCTTTAGCAATACCCGCTTCAAGTGATGGCGCCAAATCTGCCGCGTAAATAGCCGCACCGGCATTGAGTAAGACAATATCTTTTGCTGCGCCAGTTTGATTGGTCAGAACATGTTTGAGCATGAGCAAACTGTCGTGTACATTTGTGATTTCAAGCGATGTGAGTGAGGCTTGCGGCAGATTAAATTGCGAAGGTGAGATAGTGTAACACGATACCTCGCCATTTTTGAGTTCCGCAACGTGCGTTGGCGCCGCAATACTGATTTCATCTAAACCGTCTTGTGCGCTCACCACTAACACGTGCCGACTACCTAATGCCTTGAAAACATTTGCTAAAGGTGCTGTCCACTTAGCATCAAATACACCAATGAGTTGATGCTCGGCTTTTGCTGGATTGGCGAGAGGCCCCAGTAAATTAAATAATGTGCGTACACCTAATTCTTTGCGTACACTGCGTGTATGCTGCATCGCACCATGATAATTAGGAGCAAATAAAAAACCAATGCCCAGCGTATCCACACATTGCGCGACTTGCTCGGGCGATAAATGTAAATTGACTCCCGCTAATTCAAGTACATCCGCGCTACCACAACAACTAGAGACTGAACGGTTACCATGTTTAGCCACGCGTCCGCCCGCTGCAGCGACAACAAAAGCACTTGTTGTGGAAATATTAAACGTATTCGCGCCATCACCACCGGTACCACAGGTATCGATAAGATGTTTCCCAGAAATCGGAATAGGCGTGGCAAGCTCACGCATGACCGTCGCAGCAGCCGTAATTTCCTCAACTGTTTCACCTTTACTACGCAATGCACACAAAAAAGCGGCCATTTGCACATCACTGGCTTGTCCGTGCATAAAAGCATGAATCGTTTCGCGCATTTCTGTCGCACTTAAATCGTGTTTTTGGAGTAATTTTTCTAAAATCTGCGAATAATTCATGATATTCCTTTAAATTAAATCCGACGCTACTAATTTTTCTATCGACGCAAATACACGCAACGTATTATAAATTAATTGATTATGATGATAAGTACTTTGCGCTGCTTGCGCGATAATGCGTGAACTTAAACAAAAACGCAATGCACTCACCTCAATGCCTTCTATCTCACCACACGCCACAGGCTGTCCAATTTGACAGGGCATATCCTGCAACGGTAGTTGATGATAACACGCTAGTGTTTGAGTCCGTGAAAGGGGTTGTTGATTTTTATAAAGAATAAAAGGAAATATCGTAGGCATGACATCCCAAGAAGTTACATCAATCAATCGATCACGCTTTAATTCATTAACAGGAAGCGGAGAAAAAGTGGCTGAACTGGCAATGTAGTGCGAAATCACTTGCGTAAAATCGGCAATAATACTGCAAATTTTCGCGTCGCTTAACTCACTAAATACGCGATATTGCATCAAAGCGACTTCCATTCGCGCAAGTAATCCCCAGTTAGGGGAATTATTTAGCGAACGAACCACCGTTTTCTCTGGCAGAAAAAGCATGGCCGAAAAAGAAGGGGCGGATAAGAACTTTGAGCCGGTTGTGGCCACCATAAAGTCTTGCGCTAAATAAGCGCGTAGCGTTTGAGCGGACACTCTAAATTGACACGCATCTACTAGTACCGTGAGTTTTTCACCGTAACGCGCTTTTAACTGCATTGCACACGCGGGACTTGGCGCAATCATGCCCGTTTTCGATTGATCAACTAAAACGAGCAAAACATGACGCGCTTGTGTCATGCCTTTTTCAACTTGCGCGGTAACTTGCGCATCACATTCATCCATAGAACGAGGTGTGGTATTTGATAAACGCAGTGAAATGGATACCACCTCAACCTCGTTATTTCCATGTGCTAACGCTTTGGCAACACCACTTCCCGTTTCATTAGCTTCCACCATGATAATGAGCGTTTTTTCAGGTAATTGCGCCGCAATTAACGCATGAACATCTGTTCCTGAAGGTGAAAATAATACGTGTGTACGACTTGAGCATTGAAGAAGTGAACGCCATTCAGTTTTTTGACGCTCTGTTTCGCGCTCATAGAGTGTGAGTTCGTCTGTTTTTTTTACATCATTTTGAAGTCGAGCAATATATTGTTCAAGTGATGCAAAATTTTCACTGCTAATAGTTGATGCTGTTGATGAGCTAAACGACAAAATCGTTTCGTTTGGTGTGGGTGGACAATTATATTTGTTGATGCCTTGTGTATTTAATCGCAGTCGCTCATCACCTCCCGACACCAGTAACTCTGCCGTCAACACACGCAAACTTCGTGCTGATTTTAAAACAGTAATTGTCTTAGACATTAACGCTCATTCCCTTGAAGCGGCAACGCGATAATAAAGCGCGTGCCTTGATTCACTTTTGATTCAACCGTTAATGTTCCACCATGTTT
>ERZ1034363.1662-NODE-1662-length-12059-cov-3.171841_pt1 | contig 12059 bp, 10 predicted proteins | sample MGYA00520616_ERZ1034363 | MGnify/ENA primary metagenome ERZ1034363 (study PRJEB33736, sample SAMEA104284506) | Azolla filiculoides | biome: Urban; feature: Water surface; material: Ditch water | place: Netherlands | collected 2015-10-28 | depth 0-0.1 m ...
GATGGCGCCACGGCGCGCCTCGGCGGCGAGCCGTGCGTAGGTGACGGCCAGATCCCGGGCCGGGATGGGCTCGTCCGGCGGCTGCGAAAGGAAGCGTTCGCGGGCGGCCTCGCCCAGCAGCAGGTTGCCAACGGTATCGCTGCCGCCGGGGCTGAGCAGGGCGCGCAGGACGTGCGCTTCCTGCCAGTCGCCCAGGTTGGGCGGCAGGCCCAGGCGGGCCGCCTGCGCGGCGACGAAGGCGCGACCCAGAAAGCCTTGCGGTCGCATGTCGTCCAGCCACCACGGGAAGCCCTCCGAGTACAGCGGCGTTTGCCCATCGTCCTGGCGCATCACGTAGCCGCAGGGGTGTACCGGGGCGAGCTGCCCCAGCGGCGTGAGCTGCCCGGTCGGACTCACCCGGAAAACCGGAATGTCACCCCTGTCGAGCAAGGGCCTGCGCAAGGCGTATTGAATAGATCGGTACGGCCCGAAGCGCAGCACCTCGTCGCCCATGACAAGCAAGGCCCGGGAGACCGTCGGTTGGCTGACTGCCATTTTTTGCGCCATTTCGCGGGCCGTCATGGGGCCCTGCGCGAGCAGTCGGCGGATGGCGAGAGGATGGTCTGGCAGCATTTGAATCCATGAATGAATAGATTAATGCATTGATTTTGACCTGTTTTGGATGTCAGCGTATGCGCGGTTGCGCATACCCCTGAAGGATGGCTCCGCGGATTTTCGGGGCGCGGACTGGCCCGGCCCCGGCGTCCTCAGCGCAGCCCGGCCTTGCGCAGGCGGTAGCCGAACTGCCGCAGCGTCAGCCCCAGGCTTTGCGCGGCGCGCGACTGGTTGCCCTGGGCCCGGGCCAGGGCGGCCTGCAGGGTGTCGGTCGTGTGGGAGTGGGCGGGCGCGTAGTCGCGCACCAGCGGGGCGGCTGCGGCCACGGGGACGGTGCGCAGGTCGGGCGGCGCGGGCGGTGCGGGCAGTGCCAGTGGCCAGGCGGCATCCTTGGTCGGCGGGGGGGCGCCGGCCGCGGGTGCCGCCGCTTCGGGCAGGAAGCGTTCCAGATCGGTGGCCGTGACCAGCGGGTGATCGGCCAGCAGCACCAGGCGCTCGATCAGGTTGCCGAGTTCCCGGATGTTGCCGGGCCAGGGGTGCGTTTCGAGCCGGGCCAGTGCGTCCGGACTCAGGTGGACGTTGCGCTGGTGCGCCTGGTTGGCGCGGCTCACGAAGTGCAGCGCCAGCGCGCGGATGTCCTCGCGCCGCTCGCGCAGGGACGGAAGCTGGATCGGGATGACGTTGAGGCGGTAGTACAGGTCCTGGCGGAAGCGGCCGGCGTCCACGTCGCGGGCGAGGTCGCGGTTGGTGGCCGCCACCAGGCGCACGTTCACGCGCACTTCCTGCTTGCCGCCCAGGCGCACCAGCGTGCCTTCCTGCAGCGTGCGCAGCAGCTTGGACTGCATCGCCAGCGGCAGCTCGCCGATTTCGTCCAGAAAGATCGTGCCGCCGTGCGCCTGCTCGAACCAGCCGGCGCGCGCCACGTTCGCCCCGGTGAAGGCGCCGCGCTCGTAGCCAAACAGCTCGGACTCGAACAGCGCATCGGGAATCGCCGAGCAGTTGACCTTGATGAAAGGCTGGTCGCGCCGGGGGCTGGCCAGGTGCACGGCGCGCGCAAACAATTCCTTGCCGGTGCCCGACTCGCCCAGCAGCAGCACGGTGGCGGTGGTTTGCGACACGCGCTCCAGTTCGCTCAGCGCCTGCAGCAGCGGCGGCGAATTGCCGATCAGCCCGTAGCGCGCGCTCTTGGCGTTGAGCGCGCGCGCCAGCACCACGTTGCGGGCTTCGAGCTGGCGCGTCTGCTCGGCCACCAGCTGTTCCAGCTGCAGCAGCTGCCCGGCCAGCGTGGCCAGCACGCGCAGCACGGCCAGGTCGTCATTGAGGTGGCGCTGGCGGCTGCGGATGCGGTGGCAGGCCAGCACGCCGATCGGCGCGTTGTTGACCTCGATCGGCAACGCGATGAAGGCCACGGTCTCGGGCGGCAGCTGAGAGCGCTGCACGGCACGGAACAGGAACAGTGGCTCGGCGTCGATGTCCTGCACGATGGCCGGCTGCCCGGTGGCCAGCACCCGGCCGGTCACGCCTTCGCTCCATCCGTAGCGCCCGCGCGCCGCCTCCGCCTGCGTCAGGCCGTAGGCGTGATGGATGGAGGCGGTGCGCGGCTGGCCGGGGTCGGTGGACGGCGGGTCGGCCAGCACGATGCGGCCCCGGTTCAGCCCGAGCAGTTCGCTCATGAGGTGCAGCATCTCGCGCAACACCAGCGCTGGGGCCAGGCTGCGGCCAACAAGCCGCATGACCTCGCGCATCAGCAGCAGCTCCTGCGCATGCCAGTCGGCGGCGTTCAGGGAGGGGGCCGAGCTTGGCCGGGCAGGCGGGATGGCGGGCATGGGCCTGATGGTGCAGGTTTTGTGCCAGGCCGCTGGCGCTGCGGGCCAGGGCGCGACCCGGCGCCCTGCGCCTGCCTGTCAGAAAACACAAAAACAATAGCAAACAAAGTCCATCGGACGCTGGGAGAGTGCCGAAAAATCTTGTCTATCCGTCAGGCTCAGGCGTAAGTCACCCAGTCCGCGTAGTCCGCGTGATCCAGGTGCGGCAGCGTGTTGTAGGTCAGCAGCATGTGGCGCTTGGGGTTGAAAGCGAATTCCGTCAGGGCGCTGTTGCGGATGCGCATGTTCAGCTCGATGGTTTTCTCGGGCGGGGTGCCCAGGATGTGGCCCACGGCGGTGGCGATCGGGCCGCCGCTGGAGACCAGCAGCACGTTGCCGCTGTAATGGTGGCGGATGTGGTCCAGCGCGCTGGTGATGCCTTGCACGAAATCCACATATTCCGGCATGCCCCGGGGGCTCACCACACCGGCCATCCACTGCGCCAGCCCGTCGCGCAGCAAGCGGAAGTGGTGGCGGTACAGCTCGGGCGTGTCGGGCTTTTCCAGCGGCATCGGGTGCACGGCGGCAATCACCGCGGCGCTGTCGTATTCGTTGAGGCCGGGCCACAACACGGGCTGCAGGTCCAGCCCGGCACCCTGGGCGATGCCGGCCCAGGTCTGCGCGTGGCGGCGCAGCGTACCCGTCAGCACCGCGTCGAATTTCAGACCCTTGCCGCCCAGGTATTCACCCAGCCGCACGCTCTGGCGCTGGCCAAGGGGGCTGAGCTGGTCGTAGTCATCCGCGCCAAACGAGGCCTGGCCGTGGCGCACGAGGTAGAGGGTTCCCATGGGGCGATGGTGAACGAAGCGGACCGGCAGCTTTGTCGCCGGTGCGACGGGCGGGCGGTTCGTGGCGGTTTGGGCACGCCACCGGTGTGCACCGGCTATAGCTGGCAGAACCCCGTCTGCGTCAATCGCCCGCCAGCACCTGCGCAAACACGCGGGCGTCCACGTTGCCGCCGCACAGCGTGGTGCCGACGACCTGGCCCTGGAGGCGGGCGCGCTCCTGCATGGCGGCGGCGAAGCTGGCCGCGCCGGCGCCCTCGGCCACGTTGTGGGTGTCGGTGAACAGGTCGCGCATGGCCTGGGCGACCTCGGCGTCGCTCACCTGCACGATGTGGTCCAGGTGCTGCGTCAGCACGGCCAGCGCCTCGGCGTCCGCCACGCGCACGGCCATGCCGTCGGCCAGCCGGGTGCTGACCGGGGCTTCAACCACCCGGCCGGCGGCCAGCGAATCGGCGTAGGTGGTGGCCAGCGTGCTCACCACGCCGACGATGCGCGCCCGGTGGCCCAGCGCCAGCTTGGCGGCAATCGCCGAGCACACGCCCGAGCCCAGGCCGATCGGCACATAGACCACGTCGAGCTGCGGCACCGCCTTGAAGAATTCCCACCAGTAGGTGCTGACGCCGCTGATCAGCGCGGGGTGAAAGCTGGGCACCATGTGGGCGCTGCGTTGCGCGGCCAGCTGCTCGGCGTGCTCGCGCGCGGCCTGGAAGTCGTCGCCATGCTCGATCAGCGTGACGCCCAGGGCGCGCATGGCGGCGTTCTTTTCCACCGAGTTGCCGTGCGGCACGACGATGGTGCAGGCCACGCCGTGGGCGCGTGCAGCCCAGCCGATGCTCTGGCCGTGGTTGCCGCGCGTGGCGCTGATGACTTCACGCGGCAGCGCGCCAGTGTGCGCCAGCTGGTCGAAATAGGTCAGCCCGCCGCGGATCTTGAAGGCGCCGACCGGCGTGTGGTTCTCGTGCTTGACCCAGCAGTCGGTGCCCAGGCGCTGGCTCAGCAGCGCCCAGCGGTACTGCGGCGTTGCCTGGAACTGGGTGTGGACCACCCGGGCGGCGGCTTCGATCTCGGGCAGGGTGGGCAGGTGCATCATGATTTTGGAAGTAAAGCGTTCGCGGACATAAAAGCGCAGAGTTCCGCGTAGGTCGGGTTAGCCAAAGGCGTAACCCGACCTACTGGAGGGCGCCGGTGCTTCATGAAAAGTGACTCGCAGAATGAAGGGTGACCGGGCCTTTGGGCGTGTGCAGCCCTGCGTGCAGGCGCGCCGGGCCGGGCGTGACGGCGTGCTGCGCCAGGCCCAGGCTGTTGCAGGCGGTACGCAGGGCGGCGGCGTCGGGGTGCTGCAGGTCAAGCGCCTGCAGCGTCACGCCGCTTGCAGGCATCGACGCGGCGGGATGCGTGTCGCCCCACTGGATCAGTGTGGGCAGGCAGCCGCCAAACAGGCGCTGGCCGTCCGGGCGCACGGTGATCTGCCATTGCAACAGGCCGTTGGGTGTCGCGCGGCTGGCGGGCAGCACGGCGCCGCGGTCGATGCCTTGCGCGGCCAGACGGGCCACGGCGGCGCGCACATCGGGCACGCGGACAACCCAGTGGATGAGTTGCGGGCCGTCGCGGGCCACCTGGGCGATCAATGCCGGATTTTCCATGTCAAACCAGCGTGATCCCATCGTCTTTTGGTCATTGTTTGCTACTGGGTTGATAGCGATTATTTCGAGGTAGGCGTGGGGGAAGACGGGCGTGGCGATGCGCAGCAGCCGGTTGTGGGTGCCCATCAGCGGGTGTTCGCCGCCGGGGCCGGGCGCGACACCCAGCGTGGCCTCGCACCAGGCCACGCCCTCGGCCAGGCTGGCGGCCATGACGACCAAGTGGTCCAGTGCGGTCGGCGCGGTGCCGGGGAGGGGCGGGTTCACAGCGTCACCGCGCCGCTGAGGCAGGTGACGGATTCGCCACCGACCCAGACCTGCCCGGTGGTGTCGCGCTCGAGGTGCACGCGCCCGGCGCGGCCCAGGCACACGCCTTGGCCGGCGAGGTAGCGCGCGGGCAGGTGGCCGTCGGCCATCAGCCACTGCGCCAGGCTGGCGTTCAGGCTGCCCGTGACCGGGTCTTCGTTGACGCCGACCGGGGCCGCAAACGCGCGCACTTCCAGGTCGGGCTCGGCCAGCATCTGCGCGTCGTGGCCGGAAAAAGCGCGGGCTTCACGGCTGGATCGCGATATCAATTGAATAGCATCCTGTGACCGTTTGACGCTGGCAACGCCCACTTTCACGCCCAAAGTCTTGAGTGTGAGGTGGTCCGGCTCCAGCGCCAGCACGGTGTCGGGGCTGTCGAGCAGCAGGCCGAGCCAGACCGGCCCGTTGTCCAGCAGCTGGGCGGCCAGGATCTGCGCGGCCTTCAGGCCGAGTGCCGACGCGACCTTGGCCAGCAGCGCGGGGCTGGGGGTGCTGCGCTGCAGGGGTGGCGCGGCAAAGGCCAGCAGCTTGCCGTGCCGGCGCAGGCCCACCAGGCCCACACCGCATTCCTGCACGATGGCGTCGCCCGACTGCGGCGTGCCCCCCGCTTCGAGCCACGCATGGCAGCTGCCCAGCGTCGGGTGGCCGGCAAAGGGAAGCTCGGCGCCGGGTGTGAAGATGCGCACGCGGTAGTCGGCGCCGGCGGCGCGGCCTGCCTCGGTGGGGGGCAGCAGGAAGGTGGTCTCGCGCAGGTTGGTCCAGTGGGCAAAGCGCTGCATCGCAGCGTCGTCCAGGCCCGTGCCGTCGAGCACCACGGCCAGCGGGTTGCCGAAGTAGGGCGTGGCGGTGAAGACGTCGATCTGCTGGTAGGGACGTGAAGTCATGGCATTCCTGTGGCGGGTGAGTGACGGGGATCGCGGCGCTGCCAGGGCTTGAAGCCCAGCCACAGCACCAGGCCGGGCAGTTGCAGGGCCAGGCTCACGCCCAGCGCGGCGCGGTAGGCGATGGCGGGGTACTGGCCGTCGGTAGGTGTCCAGGCGTTGAGGATCGCGCCCAGGCCCCATTGCAGTGCGAAGGCCGCCACGAAGATCAGCAGGTTGAAGCAGGTGCTGACGCGGCCCGTCAGGTGGGCGGGCATGCTCTGCGCCAGGATGGCGTAGTTCATGGCGCCCGCTGTGCCGAAGAAACTGAAGCCGATGGCCAGCACGGCGGGTGAAATGCCCGTGCCCAGCAGCATCAGCGCCTCGAACAGCAGGAAGACGCTCAGGCCCGCTCCACAGACCGTGATGGGCCGCACGCGGTAGCGCCCCAGCCAGTCGGTGAGCCAGCCAAAGCTCAGCGAGCCGGCCACCATGGCCACCGTGCCCCAGAACAGCACCCCGGCCACCTCCGTGCGTGGCAGGTGGCCCACGTCGCGCAGCCACGGGCCGATCCACAGGCCCTGGATGGCCATGTAGGCGGCGCTGGAGAACAGGGTGCACAAGGCCATGCGCCAGAACAGCCCGGATGCATAAAGCTGGCCGATCGACTGCACCATGGCACGGGTGCTGACTTGCTGCGGCCGCGCCGCGTGTTCAGGCACGGCGCTGAAGATCAGCAGGCTGACCCCTGCGGCCCCTGCGGCAATGCCCCAGAACGCCATGCGCCAGCCCACGGCGTCCAGTGCGAGTTGCAGCGGCGCGGTGGACACCACGGCCCCCAGCCCGCCTACGGCCAGCAGTACCGCGGTGGCCAGCGGCAGCCGCTGCGCGGGCAGCCACAGCGAACTGGCCTTGATGGCGGCCATCAGCGAAGCCGACACGCCCAGGCCGATCAGCGCGCGGGCCAGCAGCAGGCCTTCAAAGGTCTGTGCCCGCGCAAACAGCGCGCCGCCAAGCGCCGCCAAGGCCAGCATGGGCACCTGCACCCTGCGCGGGCCGAAGCGGTCCAGCGCCATGCCCACGGGCAGTTGCGCGGCGGCGAAGGCAATGAAGTAGATGCCGGTCAGCAGCCCGAGGGTGTTGGCGGAGAGGCCGATGTCCAGGACCAGGTCCGGGTACACCACGGTGTTGACGCTGCGGTAGAGGTAGGAGATGAAATGCGCCAGCGCGAAGGGCAGCAGCACGCTGGCGAGCACCCGGGCCAGCGTGTGCCCGGGTCGCAATGCCTGGCTCAGAGGGCCTCCTGCGCCTCGCGAATCGCCTGGGCCAGCGCGGCGATGCCGGTGTTGATCTGGTCCACGCTGGCGGTGACGAAGGACAGACGCAGCGTGCGCACATCGGCGTGGTCGGCGTAGAAGGCGGCGCCCGGCACGAAGGCGACGTTCTTGTCCACGGCCTTGGGCAGCAGCTTCACGGCGTCCAGCCCTGCAGGCAGGCGCGCCCACAGGAACATGCCGCCGGTGGGCGTGTTCCAGGTGAAGTCCAGGCCGGCCATCTCTCGCGTGAGCGCGGCCAGCATGGCCTGGCACTGGCTTTTGTAGAGCGCGCGGATGGTGGGCACATGGCGGTCGATGAAGCCGTCCTTCAGCACCTCGGCCACGATGCGCTGGTTGAAGCTGGGCGTGTGCAGGTCGGCGGCCTGCTTGGCCTGCAGCAGCTTGGGGTACAGCGTCTTCGGGGCCACCAGGTAGCCCAGGCGCAGGCCGGGCGCGAGGATCTTGGAGAACGAGCCCAGGTACACCGTGCCGTCGGGGTGGCGCGAGGCCAGCGACGGGGCGGGGGCGGCGTCAAACCACAGGTCGCCGTAGGGGTTGTCCTCAATGATCGGCAGGCCGGCTTCCGCCGCCACGGCGGCCACGGCGGCGCGGCGGGCTTCGCCCATGGTGCGGCCGGTGGGGTTCTGGAAATTGGGCAGCAGGTAGACAAAGCGGGCGCCAGGGGCTTTGACTTTGAGGTCGGCCGCGTCCACACCGCCTTCGTCGCTGTCCACGCTGACCACGGTGGGCTCCATCGGCGTGAAGGCCTGCAGCGCGCCGAGGTAGGTGGGCGTTTCCACCAGGATGCGGCTGCCGGCGTCGATCAGGATCTTGGCCACCAGGTCCAGGCCTTGCTGCGAGCCGGTGGTGATCAGCACCTGGTCGGGGTCCACCTGCATGCCCTGCTTGGCCAGATCATGGGCGACCCAGTCGCGCAGCGGGCCGTAGCCTTCGCTGGCGGCGTATTGCAGGGAGGCGCGGCCGTCGTGGGTCAGCACACGCTGGGTGGCTTCGAGCATGGCCTCGACCGGGAAGGTCTTGGGGGAGGGCAGGCCGCCGGCAAAGCTGATGATGCCGGGCTTTTCGGTGACTTTCAGGATCTCGCGGATCACCGAGGGGTTCATTTTTTCGGCGCGAGCGGCCAGGGTCCAGTTCATCATGGTTTTCCTTCGTTGAGTAACGTGATTGTCTCCGGTGCATGGACCGGCATTTTCTTTCCGATGAAGACGGTGGCGATCACGGCCAGGCCAAAGCCGAGGGTCAGTGCGTCCAGCGTTTCACCGAGCAGCGGCACGGCCAGCAGCATCGAGAAAAAAGGTTGTACCAGTTGCACCTGACTGACGCGCACCGTGCCGCCCAGCGCCAGGCCGCGGTACCAGGCGAAGAAGCCGATCCACATGGAGAACACGGCTACGTAGCCGAACGCCCACCAGGCACCGGGCGCCACAGCATTCGCCGGCCAGGTGAACAGGGCGGCGGGCACGGTCACTGGCACGGACACCACCAGCGCCCAGCAGATCACGTGGTCGGCGCGCAGCCGCCCGGACAGCTTGGCGCCGGCCACGTACGCCAGCGCGCCCCAGGCCATGGCCGCCAGCAGCAGGCCGTCGGCCCAGTGGATCGACAGGCCCGCGCTGCCCGATTGGAGGACCGCAAAGCCCATGACCAGTGCGCTGCCCAGCGCTGCGCAGACCCAGAAACCGGCCGACGGACGCTGCCGGTGTGCCCAGGCGCCCACCAGGGCGGTTGCCAGCGGCAGCACGCCCAGGATCACGCTGGCGTGGACCGCCTCCACATGCCGCATGGCCACCGAGGTGAAGAGCGGGAAGCCGAACACGGCGCCCGATGCGATGGCGAAGACCAGCGGCCAGTCGCCCGCCGCAGGCCGGGGCGCGCGGGTGAAGGCCAGGAAGCACAGGCTCAAGGCTCCGGCGACCGCCGCGCGGCCGAAGGCAACGAACAGGCCGGAGAGTTGCGGCGCCTCGGGCGAGCCTACGGCCAGCCGCGTCATCGGCAGGGTCAGCGAAAAGATCATCACGCCGAGCAGGCCCAGCCACAGGCCACGGACCTCGTCGCCGCTGCGCGCAGGCGCCTTGGGGGCGGTGCTCACAGTGCGCTCCGGAGCATCCAGGCGGCCGTCAGCACCAGGGCCGTGGCCATGCAGCGGTTGAACACCAGCAGGCGCTGGCCGTGCGCCAGCCAGCCGCGCAGCAGCGAGCCCACGGTGGCGTAGGTCAGGTTGCTGAAAAAGCCGAAGGCCAGCATCAGCGGCAGCACCTGCAGCGTGCGCGCGACGGCGTCCGGCTTGCCGGCGATCCAGCCCGCCACGACGGACAGCGCCAGCATCCAGGCCTTGATGTTGAGGAACTGCAGCATGACACCCTGCAGGAAGCTCACGTTGAGCCGCGCCGCATCCGCCTGCGCCAGCACCCGGCTGCCGCTGAGTTTGCCGGCCAGCCACAGCAGGTAGCTGATGCCGCCCAGCAAGATGCCCCAGCGCAGCAGCGGCACCGCCACCACCAGCGCGCCCAGGCCCAGGGCGCAGAGCAGGAACAGCAGGCCCCAGCCGACCGGCACCGCGCAGACAAAACGCATCGCCCGGCGCAAGCCGAAGTTGGCCGCCAGCGCGGTAGACAGCGTGGTGTTGGGGCCCGGCGTGAAGCTGGTGGCCGCGGACAGGACCAACAGGGCGCTGAGTTCGGCGGCGGTCATGGGGTGGGGGCTTGCCTGTGCATGGGGCTTACTTTATCCTTCGTTGCCAGTACACAAGCCATACAGTTGATCTGATCAGATGCTGAACTGTATGGATGCTTTGATCCACACAGCGGAGTTTTTCCCATGCTCATGCGCACTGCCGCCCAGTCCCTGACGGAGCAGCTGGCTGATCGCTTCGCCACCCGCATCCGTGACCGCCTGCTGACGCCGGGCGCGCGCCTGCCCAGCGTGCGCCAGTGCGCCGGACAGCACGCGGTGAGCCCGTCCACGGTGGTGGCGGCGTACGACCAGCTGCTGGCGCAGGGCCTGATCGAGGCGCGGCCCCAGCGCGGCTTCTTTGTGCGGGATTGGGTGCCTAAATCACAGAATCCCAGCGTGGAACGGTCACAAAACGCTATTGAAAATGAAGTTGCCGGGCGCATGGTTGCGGGCGTGTCCAGCGCCTCGCCGGTCAACGCCACGGCGCTGATCCGCGGCATGTTCCATCCCGGTGGCCCCAATCCGCAGCCCGGCACGGGGGTGTTGCCCGCGCAGTGGATGGTCACCAACTTCATGACAGCGGCCGTGCGCAAGGTGACCAGCCCTGCAGCGCTGCAAGCCAGTTCGCTGACCTACGGCGAGCCGCTGGGCGACAGCGACCTGCGCCGCGTGCTGTCCGCACGCCTGATGTCGTTGGGCGTGCCGGCCGCGCCCAGCCAGATCATGACCACGGTGGGGGCGACCCACGCGCTGGATATCGTGAGCCGCACGCTGTTGAAGGCGGGCGATTGCGTGATGGTCGAGGAGCCCGGCTGGGCGGTGGAGTTTGCCCGGCTCAACGCCCTGGGCATGCGCATCCTGCCGGTGCCGCGCGGGCCGGCCGGGCCGGACATCGAGGTCATGGCGCGCTACTGCGAGGTGCATGCGCCCAAGCTGTTCGTGAGTGTGAGCGTGCTGCACAACCCCACGGGCCACAGCCTGACGCCCGGGCATGCGCACCGCGTGCTGCAGCTGGCGCAGACCCACGACTTCCACGTGGTGGAGGACGACACCTACAGCCACATCGCGCCCGAGCACGCCACCCGCATGAGCGTGCTGGACGGCCTGCAGCGAACGATTTACGTCAGCGGCTTTGCCAAAATCCTGGCGCCCAACTGGCGCATCGGCTACCTGGCCGCACCGCCGGATCTGGTAGAGCGGCTGCTGGACACCAAGCTGCTGGCCACCCTGACCACGCCGTCCCTGCTGGAGAAGGCGCTGGCCTATTGCATCGAGCAGGGCCAGTTGCGTCGCCACGCGGAGCGCATCCGTAGCCGGCTAGACGGCGCACGTGCCCGCAGCGTCAAGCTGGCCTTGCCGCCGGGCCGCTACGCCATCATGGCTTATCACGACGCCGACTCGGATAGCAAGCTGGGCCTGCGTTTCGGCATGTTTCCGACCGAAGGTTACGGCCTTTCCAACAACCCAAAAGTTATGGGGCCGCCCAAGTTTGCCGACAGCGCTTTTGACCTGACCGGGCCGGAGACTTCAATCGAGATCAAGCTTTCCTACTAAAACAAATCAGCAAACGCTAATATTTAGTCTTTCGCTACCTCAACTACGGAATTCAAGATGAAACAAACCCTGCTCCAGGAAAAATATCCCATCTTCGTCGCTGAAATCGGCAAGGCCGAAACGACTTATCAAACCGTCGATGCGCTGGTCGATTACTACAAGGGCAAGATCGCCGAGAACCCCAAAGTGCAATTCATTGGCGTCTTCGACCATTACGCGCACACCAGCAAAATCGGTGGCCCCATCGTCGAGGGTATGACGGCTGCGGTCGACATCATTTTCTGCTTCGGATTCGCCATCCCCAACCCGCAAATGCTCGCCGTCCGCCCCCGCTCAATCGGCGTTGCCGATATGGGCGACAAGTTCGTCATCAGCTTCATGGAAGCCCCCATGGAACGGGCCAATCAAGCAATGGAAGCGTTGACGCTGGCGGTGCGTAACGCCT
>ERZ1034363.1663-NODE-1663-length-12056-cov-3.057851_pt1 | contig 12056 bp, 12 predicted proteins | sample MGYA00520616_ERZ1034363 | MGnify/ENA primary metagenome ERZ1034363 (study PRJEB33736, sample SAMEA104284506) | Azolla filiculoides | biome: Urban; feature: Water surface; material: Ditch water | place: Netherlands | collected 2015-10-28 | depth 0-0.1 m ...
GCGCGCTCGAGGTAGCTGATCGGGGACAGGGCCACGAAATTGGCGGCGTTCTTGTCCAGCCCCTGGTCGTAGGGATTCAGTCGGGTCACGGTGTCTCCTGATGGCCTGCATCACCTCGGGCGGGTGACTTGCTGAAATGAATCTCTTTTTATCATTGAAAATATTTCTTGCGTCAGGCTGACAGCGTCGCTGCAGGCAAACACTAGCTTGACCGGTGGCAGCGGGCGCATTCCAGCGCGACAAAGAAAAAAGCCGCTCCCGTTTCCGGTAGCGGCTTTTCGCTGGGTTGACTGTTCTACTGGCAGCGCACCCGGGGCAAACGCGGTTCTATCCTGGGATGGAACCGGGCGATGATTGCCTGATTAGGCGGCGGCCAGGGCCAGTGCCTTGACCTTGGCGGACAGGCGGCTCTTGTCGCGAGCGGCCTTGTTCTTGTGGAAGATGCCCTTGTCGGCGATGGTGTCGACCACGGCTTGCATCTTGGCAAACAGCTCGGTGGCCTTGCTCTTGTCACCGGTCAGGACAGCCTTTTCGACGTTCTTGACAGCGGTACGGTACTTGGAACGCAGCGAGGTGTTGGCGGCGTTCAGTTTGATGTCCTGGCGGACGCGCTTGCGACCGGATGCCAGGCGGGGGTTCTTTTTCTTCGGCTTGGTTGCCATGATGATGTTCCTTTGAGTTTGTGGATGTTGCCAGCAGAACAGACGATTGTAGCGCGCCCGTGGCGGATCTGCCAAGCAGCTAGGCCTTCGTTCCAGGCCGGAATGTGGCTTTCATGCCGCGATCCGGTGCTGCGCGCAGCGGAGCATCCTTTTTTGTCCCTCGTTTCTTTCCGAGATGAGACAATACAGGTTCAGATGACACAAGCTTTCTCAGAACTTTCGCTGGCTGAACCGCTGGCACGCGCCATTGCCGAGATGGGTTTCTCGGCCATGACTCCCATTCAGGCGCAAGCCATTCCGGTTGTGCTGCAAGGCCGCGACGTGATGGGAGCGGCGCAGACCGGTACCGGCAAGACGGCCGCCTTCTCGCTGCCCCTGTTGCAGCGCATGCTCAAGCACGAGAACGCCTCGACCTCGCCCGCCCGCCACCCAGTGCGGGCGCTGGTGCTGCTGCCCACGCGCGAGCTGGCCGATCAGGTCGCGCAGCAGATCGCGCTCTATGCCAAGCACACCCAGCTGCGCAGCACGGTGGTGTTCGGCGGCATGGACATGAAGCCGCAGACGCTCGAGCTCAAGAAGGGCGTCGAGATCCTGGTCGCGACGCCGGGGCGCCTGCTCGACCATATCGAGGCCAAGAACTGCGTGCTGAACCAGGTCGAGTACGTGGTGCTCGACGAGGCCGACCGCATGCTCGACATCGGCTTTTTGCCCGACCTGCAGCGCATCCTGAGCTACCTGCCCAAGCAGCGCACCACGCTGCTGTTCAGTGCCACCTTCTCGTCCGAGATCAAGCGCCTGGCCGGCAGCTATCTGCAGGATCCGGTCACGATCGAGGTCGCGCGCTCCAACGCCACCGCCTCGACCATCGAACAGCGCTTCTACCGCGTCGACGAGGACGACAAGCGCCAGGCCCTGAAGCAGCTGCTGCGCGAGAAGGGGGTCAAGCAGGCCTTCGTCTTCCTCAACAGCAAGCTCGGCTGTGCCCGCATGGCACGCGCGCTCGAGCGCGACGGCCTCAACGCCGTGGCGCTGCATGGCGACAAGAGCCAGGACGAGCGCCTGAAGGCGCTCGACGCCTTCAAGAAGGGCGAAGTCGACCTGCTGATCTGCACCGACGTGGCCGCGCGCGGTCTGGACATCAAGGATGTGCCGGCGGTGTTCAACCTCGATATCCCGTTCAACGCCGAGGACTATGTCCACCGCATCGGTCGCACCGGCCGTGCCGGTGCCTCGGGCATCGCGATCTCCTTTGTCACCGGGCGCGACACCAAGCAGTTGGCCGAGATCGAGAAGCTGATCGGCAAGAAGACCGAGGTCGAGTCGCTGCTGCTCGGGGCCGATCAGAGCCGCTTCGGTGGTGCTCCGGCGCGTCAGAACGATGGCCAGCGTCTCTGGAGCGATCCGCAGGCGCGCGTCGAATTGCGCGGCGAGCGTCCGGTCAGGATCCGTGCGCCACGCGCCTCGGATCCCTTCTTCGACCAGCCCTACCAGCCGCCGGCGACCGACGCCCGTCCGGCCTGGGAAGGCAATGCCCAGCCGACCTCGGCGCGCGGACTGTCGCCCTACATCAAGTCGCGCAAGAAGGTCGCCGCCCTGTTACGTCCGATGGCCGTCGCCGAAGCTGCAGAAGCCAGCTCCGGGGCCACCATCTGACCCGCTGGTCCTTCAGGCGCCGGGCTGGCGCGCCTGCGGGCAGTCCACCTGCACGATTTCAGCCACCTGCGCCGGGCCTTCGGGCTGCGGCAGCAGCCGCGCCGCGCTGAGGCAGCCGCCCCACAGGCAGCCTGTATCGAGCGCGAGCAGCTTGTCGCGCTGCACCAGTCCCAGCGTCGACCAGTGGCCGAAGGCGACCGGTGTGTCCGCGCTGCGCCGTCCCGGCACGTCGAACCAGGGCATATACCCCGCCGGCGCCTGGCCGGCGCCGTCCTTGCTTTCGAAATCCATCCTGCCCTCGGCATCGCAAAAGCGCAGCCGCGTCATCGCGTTGACCACCACGCGCCAGCGCTCGTCGCCGACCAGCTGCTCGCTCCAGCGGTCGGGCTGGTTGCCGTACATGCGCTGCAGCCAGTCCGGGCCCTCGCTGCCCGACAGCATGGCCGAGAACTCGCCAGCCAGCGTCAAGGCCTGCTGCGCGCTCCATTGCGGCAGCAGGCCGGCATGCACCAGCAGCCAGCCCTCGACCTGCAGCGCCAACGGCCGCGAGCGCACCCAATGCAGCAGCTCGGCCCGGTCGGGGGCGGCCAGGATCCCGTCGAGCGTATCGCTGCGGTGCGCCCGGCGCACGCCTGCCGCGACCGCTAGCAGGTGCAGGTCATGGTTGCCGAGCAGGCATTGCGCCGAGGCGCCATAGCCCATCAGCCGCCGCAGCACCGCCAGCGACTCCGGCCCTCGGTTGACCAGGTCGCCGAGCAGGTAGAGCTGATCGCGGCTCGGTGAAAAGTCCAGGGTTTGCAGCAGGCGCTGCAGCGGCTCGTCGCAGCCTTGCAGGTCGCCAATCAGGTAAAGTGACATCTACAAATTATGGACGTCTTACTCATCATTTTTCTGACCTTGCTCAACGGCGCTTTCGCGATGTCCGAGATGTCGCTGGCCGCCAGCCGCAAGGCCCGCCTGGCCGCGATGGCCGAGAGCGGTGACAAGGGGGCCAGGACCGCGCTCCAGCTGCTCGACAACCCGACCGAATTCCTGTCCTCGGTCCAGGTTGGCATCACCTCGATCGGCATGCTGAACGGCATCGTCGGCGAGGCCGCCTTCAGCAGCGCCCTGGCCGAGAAACTGGCGCTGCTGGGTCTGCCGCAGTCGAGCGCCGAGATCAGCGCGACCGCGATCGTGGTGGTCGTGATCACCTTCGTCACCATCGTCTTCGGCGAGCTGGTGCCCAAGCGCATCGGCCAGATGCACCCGGAGGCAGTCGCGCGCTGGGTCTCGCGCCCGATGGCCGGCGTCGCCAAGGTGGCCAAGCCCTTCGTGATGCTGCTGTCGGCCACCACCCGTGGCGTGCTGAAGCTGCTGCGCTTCGAGAACACCTCGGTCCAGCATGTGACCGAGGAAGAGATCAATGCCAGCCTGGAGGAGGGCGTGGGCGCCGGCATCATCGAGGAGCACGAGCACCAGATGGTGCGCAACGTGTTCCTGCTCGACGACCGCCAGCTCGGCAGCATCATGGTGCCCCGGTCCGACATCGTCTGGCTCGACCATGCCGACACGCTCGAGCAGGCGCTGGCCAAGGCCTGGCGCGGCGGGCATTCCTGGTATCCGGTCTGCCGCGGCAGCCTCGACGACGTGATCGGCGTGATCCATCTGCCGCACCTGATGGCACTGGCCGACGAGGGCAACGCCGAGGGCTGGCAGCGCAATGCCAGCTCCCCGGTCTTCGTGCCCGAGACCCTCAGCGGCATGGAGCTGCTCGAGCAGTTCCGCTCGCGCGCCACCCGGCTCGTGTTCGTGGTCGACGAGTACGGCGTGGTCCAGGGCCTGCTGACGCCGCTCGACATGCTCGAGGCCATCACCGGCGAACTCTCGCCCGAGGTGCCGCATGAGGCCTGGGCGACCCAGCGCGAGGACGGCAGCTGGCTGGTCGATGGCGCGATGCCCGCGCACGAACTCAAGGCCCGGCTCGACATCGCCGAACTGCCCGACGAGGACCGCGAGCGCTACAACACCGTCGCCGGCCTGATGCAGGCGGTCTCGGGCGAGCTGCTGGGCGTCGGCGAGTCGGTCGAGATCGCGGGCTGGCGCTTCGAGGTGCTGCAGGTCGAAGGCCGGCGCATCGAGCAGGTCCTGCTGCAGCGCCTGTCCGATCCGGCCACCAGGACCGCGGCATGAGTCTTGCCGCCTGAACCAGTCACCCGCTGCCCCCGCCATTCCATGACCGACACCATCGCTCCCCGTCCGCTTCAGGATCAGCCAGCCCCGGCGCGTTCCGCCAGTCTGCTGCCACCCGACGACCCGCAGCGGATTGCTCTGCACAACGAGGTCCATGCGCGCCCGGCGGCCCGCATCCGCCTGCCGGCCCTGGTCACGCTGGTCGCGGTACTCAACGAGGGGGTGTCACGCGAGGACGAGCGAGCTCACCTGTGTCGCCTGCCGGGGCAGCAGGCCTTGTCCCTGGCTGAACTGCAGGACAATTTCCTGCGTCTGCGGCTCGACGGCTATAGCGTCAAATGGGAGCGGCACACCGAGTTCACGCGCTATTCCATCGTCCAGCCGCTGCCGGCCGGGGCCGGCCTGGGCAGCAGCATGCCGGCGCTGCTCGACGAGCTGGTCACGCCATCCGGCTGGCTGGGCCAGATTCCCGGCCGCACGGTGGCGGCGATCCAGCTGGTCATGCTGAGCGCCGACCTCGCGGCGGGTCCGGCCCTGATCGAGCAGGCCAAGCACTGGTTGCGCCGGCGCACCGTGGTCGGCTCGCAGCTGGGCAGCTCGCAGGCCTGGGCCATCACCGATCTGCAGCTCAATGCTGACGGTTTCGAGCGCATGCTGGTGCTCGCGCCTCCGGCCACCAGCGAGGCGGCTGCCGGGCGCATTGCCATGCGGCTGCTCGAAGTCGAGACCTACCGGCTGATGGCCTTGCGTGGCTTGCCGGTGGCCAAGAGCCTGGCGCCGGCCCTGTTCGCGGCCGAGGCCGAGCTGGCCGACCTGACCGCGCAGCTCGACGCCAGTTCGGTCTCCGAGCAGGACCTGCTGGACCGGCTGATCAGCCTGGCGGCGCGGGTCGTGCGCGCGACTGCTGCCCACTCCTTCCGTTTCTCGGCCACCCAGGCCTATGCCGACCTGGTCAGCCAGCGCATCGAGGAGCTGCGCGAGCTGTCGCTACCGGGCACCCAGACCCTGGGCGCCTTCATGCGCCGGCGCCTGGCGCCGGCGATGGCCACGGTGGCATCGACCGCGCAGCGGCTGGCCTCGCTGTCGGAGCGGATCGCGCGCACCAGCGCGCTGTTGCGGACCCGGGTCGACATCGCGACCGAAGGTCAGAACCAGCAATTGCTGGCCAAGCTGACCCACGGTCAGGAGCTGCAGCTGCGGCTGCAAAGCACGGTCGAAGGCCTGTCGATCGCGGCGATTTCCTACTATGTCGTCAGCCTGCTGCTGTACGGCGCCAAGGCGCTCAAGGGCCTGGGTCTGCCGCTGCAGCCCGAACTGACGGCCGGCGCGCTGGTCCCGGTCGTGCTGTGGGCGGTCTGGCGCACGACGCGCCGCATCCACGAGAAGCTGCACGCCGGCCACTGAGGCCGGCTGAAGCGGCTTGCCGGGCTGCCAGACTTGGCAGGCCCGGCAGGCCTTGCCAGCGCGGGAATCAGCTCAACAGTGCCTGGGCGAACTCCTGCGCGCTGAAAGTCTGCAGGTCCTCGAGCTTCTCGCCGACGCCGATGAAGTAGACCGGGATCTCGCGCCCGGCTTCCTTGGCCCACATCGCGATCGCCGCCAGCACGCCGCCCTTGGCCGTGCCGTCGAGCTTGGTCACGATCAGGCCGGTCAGCTGCAGCGCGGCGTCGAAGGCCTTGACCTGGGTCAGCGCGTTCTGGCCAGTGTTGCCATCGATCACCAGCAGCACCTCGTGCGGCGCGCTGGCATCGGCCTTCTGCACCACGCGCTTGATCTTCTTGAGCTCTTCCATCAGGTGCAGCTGGGTTGGCAGCCGGCCGGCGGTGTCGACGATCACGACATCGCGCCCACGTGCGCGGCCGGCCTGCACCGCGTCGAAGCTGACCGCGGCCGGGTCGCCACCTTCCTGGCTCACGATCTCGACCAGATTCCGGTCGGCCCAGACGCCGAGCTGCTCGCGCGCAGCGGCGCGGAAGGTGTCGGCGGCGGCCAGCAGCACGCTGGCGCCCTCGTTGGCCAGATGCTTGGTCAGCTTGCCGATGGTGGTGGTCTTGCCGGCGCCGTTGACGCCGGCGACCATCATGACGGTCGGGCCATCGGGCTGGCCGCCGATAGCCAGCGGCTTTTCGAGCGGCTGCAGCAGATCCGTGATCGCCTGGGCCAGCAGGCCCTTGACCTCGGCCGGATCGGTGACCTTGGCAGCCTTGACGCGGTGCTTGAGGTCGTCGAGCAGGTATTGCGTACCCTGCGTGCCGGTGTCGGCCATCAGCAGCGCGGTCTCGAGCTCCTCGTAGAGTTCGTCGTCGATCCTGGTGCCGGTGAAGACGGTCGACAGGCTCGAGCCGGTCTTGCGCAGGCCCTGCTTGAGGCGTTCGAGCCAGCCCTGGCGCCCGGGTTCGGCAGCCGGCTTGTCCACCGGCGGCAGCTGGACAGGGGCGGGCGTAGCGGGCAGCTTGGCGCCGGTTGGCGCCTTGGCGCTCGGGGCTGTGGGCGCGACCGGCGCTGGCGCCGCCTCGGGCTTGGCGGAAGAGAATTTTTTCTTGAGGAAGCTGAACATGGCGCGTGTTTCTAGAATCTATGCATTCTATGAAACCTGCATCACACCGTCCTGTTATTGTCCCGGCCGCGCCGGGTTTTGTGCGCATCATCGGCGGGCTGTGGAAGCGCAGCAAGCTCGCGGTGCCGGCCAGGCCCGGCCTGCGCCCGACGCCCGACCGCGTGCGCGAAACGCTCTTCAACTGGCTGGGCCAGGACCTGACCGGTCTGCGCTGCCTCGACGCCTTCGCCGGCAGCGGTGCGCTGGGTTTCGAGGCCGCTTCGCGTGGTGCCGTCCAGGTGCTGTTGTGCGAGCAGGATCCTGGCCTGGCAGCCGGCCTGCGCGCCAATGCCGAGCGCCTGAAGGCGACCCAGATCAAGGTTCAGCGCGGCGACGCGATCGCCGCCCTGAAGGGGGCGTCGCGCGCCAGTTGGGACCTGATCTTTCTCGATCCGCCTTTTGGCGAGAATGGCAACGAGGCCCTGTTCGCCCAGGCGCTGCAGGCAGCCGTCCCGTTGCTGTCGCCTCAGGCCTGCATCTACCTCGAGGCCCCGCGCGTCTGGGGCGAGGAGGAGCTGCTGGCGCTGGGCCTGCGCTGCAGCCGTCACGGCAAGGCCGGCCAGGTCCATTACCATCTGCTGGAGCTGGCGCCCTCGGCTTGAGCTGACGCTGCCGGCAGCTGCCGGATGTTTCTGCAGGTGGCGGTATGGCCGCTCTGGTGCCATGACGCCGACGCAGGGCTTTTCTGCGCCTGCCAGTCCGGCCCGGGCCTGAAGACGGATAATTCCGTCCATGACGACATCCCTTTCCTGTGACGCCCAGATCCGCCGCGTCGCGGTCTACAGCGGCACTTTCGATCCGATCACGCTCGGCCACGAGGACGTGATCCGGCGCGCCGCCGGCCTGTTCGACGAGTTGATCGTCGCGGTCGCGGTCGCGCACCACAAGAAGACCCTGTTCACGCTCGAGCAGCGCATCGCGCAAGTGACCGAGGTCTTTGCCGACCTGCCCGCCTTGCGCGTGCTGCCGTTCGACGGCCTGATGGTGGACTTCTGCCGCCAGCAGGGCGCCTGCGCGGTCGTGCGCGGCATCCGCAACGTGGCCGATTTCGATTATGAAGCCCAGATGGCGGCCATGAACCGCAAGATGGCGCCCGCGGTCGAGACGGTGTTCCTGTTGCCGCAGGCCCAGCTGCAGTGCATCTCGAGCACGCTCGTGCGCGAGATCGCCAAGCTCGGTGGCGATGTGTCGCAGATGGTCAGCCCGGTGGTGGGCGAGCATCTGCGCGTGGCCACTCTGACCGTCTGAAGGGGAGCGCGCCATGGCACTGATGATCACCGACGAATGCATCAACTGCGACGTCTGCGAGCCCGAATGCCCGAACCAGGCCATCTCGATGGGCCCGGACTTCTATGTCATCGATCCGGCCAAGTGCACCGAGTGCGTGGGCCATTTCGATGAGCCGCAATGCGTCCAGGTCTGCCCGGTCGAGTGCATTCCGGTCCACCCGCAGCATGTCGAGACCCGCGAGCAGCTGCAGGCCAAGTACTTGCTGCTGCAAAGGGCAGCTTCCTGATCGCTGTTCCTTTGATTTCAGCCGGGCAGGTCTTGTCGTGGCAGGTCAGGGGCGGAGGTAAGGCCGCCGACCTCATCTGTCCGCTGCGCGTCCAGCAAATCGGTCGTCAGCCTCACCCCCGCCCCAGACCATGAATCGGTCGTGAGCTTCACTCACGCCCGAAACCTTGATTTTGCTGTCTCCGACTTTCCTGTCGCCGACTCAGCCACGCTCGAGCCCGGTGGGTGGGTGTGCGCATGGCCGATTTTTGGCCGCGCAGCGGACGGTATGAGGCCAGGCGCATGCCCGCCCGCCGGGCCGGCCCATGAGCCCAATCAGCCGAATCAAGACCCGCCAGCAAGCCGCAACTCGAAGCAGGCTGTGACGCTCATTCAGCGGCAGCAGCTGGAGGCGTATCCATCTTGGGTGGCCTGGACGGCTTCGGGCGCGGCGGCTTGCTGGTATGGATCGCGGCGGTGGCTTTCTCCATCCGGCCGGCCAGCAGATCGGGCAGGGCGCGCACGGCGCGCTGGATCGACTGCTCGAGCGCGTCGCGCTGATCCGGTGCCGGCTTCTTGAGCACCCAGTTCGCGACCTCGGACTTCACGCCCGGGTGGCCGACGCCGATGCGCAGCCGCCAGTAGTCGCTGCTGCCGAGCTGGGCGTGGATGTCGCGCAGGCCGTTGTGGCCGGCATGACCGCCGCCCTTCTTGAGCTTGAGTTCACCAGGCTCGAGGTCGAGCTCGTCATGCGCGACCAGGATCTCCTCGGGCGCGATCTTGAAGAAACGCGCCAGCGCCGCGACCGACTGGCCGGAGCGGTTCATGAAGGTCATGGGCTCGAGCAGCCAGATCGGCCGGCCTTCGAAGCTGGTGCGGCCGGCAACGCCGAAATAGCTGCGCTCCGGGTTCAGGTTGACCTTGAGTTCGCGCGCGACCGCCTCCAGCCACCAGAAACCGGCGTTGTGACGGGTATCCTCGTATTCCGGGCCCGGGTTGCCCAGGCCGACCAGCAGTTTGAACATGGCAGCAGCTTAGCGCCCGCAGGGCGCGATCAGTGAACGATGGATGCGAAAAAGGCCCGCCGAAGCGGGCCTTTGCCTGACAAGCAGGAGACAGAAGAATTACTTCTTCTTCTTCTTCTTGTCGGTGCTGGCAGCGACCACCGGAGCGGCGATGATCTCTTCCTTCGGCTCGACCAGGGTGGCGACGCCCGGGTTCGGCTTGCCGTGGATGACCAGCTTGGCGCCAGCCGGCAGGACCAGGTCGTTGGTGTGGATGGACTGGCCCTTGACGGCGTTGCCCAGATCGACAGTGATGAACTCGGGGATCTGCATCGCCAGGCAGTCGATCACGACTTCGGTCAGCGCGTGGTTGACCAGGCACTTGTCCTGCTTGACAGCCGGCGAATGCTCGGCGTTGATGAAGTGCAGCGGCACCTTCTTGCGCACGCGGGTGGTTTCGTCGACGCGCTGGAAGTCAACGTGCAGGACCAGCGGCTTGAACGGGTGGTACTGCACATTGCGCAGCACGACCTTTTCGGTGTTGCCGTTCAGTTCCATGTCGAGCAGTGCCGAGTGGAAGGATTCCTTCTTCAGCGCGAACCACAGGCTGTTGTGATCCAGTTCAACGACGGCCGGCGCGGTGGTGCCGCCGAAGACGATGGCGGGAGTACGGCCGGTGTTGCGCAGGCGGCGGCTCGCACCCGTGCCCTGCTTGCTACGCTCAAAAGCGGTGAATTGCATGATTTCTACCTCAAAGAGGGGCCATCCGCGACCAGCGGCCCCCAACAGAAAAAGCGCCCACGACTGTGGACGCTGCTTTTTGTCGTCGAATCAGTTCGATTCGGCGAACAAATCCATCACCGAGTCGCCATTGGCGATGCGCTGGATGACTTCAGCCATCAGCGGCGCCACGGAAACCTGGCGGATCTTGGCACAGGCCTGTGCAGCCTGGCTCAAGGGAATGGTGTTGGTCACGACCACCTCGTCGAGGGCGCTGCCCTTGGCGATGCGCTCGATGGCCGGGCCCGAGAAGACCGGGTGGGTGCAGTAGGCGTAGACGCTCTTGGCGCCGCGCTCCTTGAGCACCTCGGCGGCCTTGACCAGCGTGCCGGCGGTGTCGATCATGTCGTCCATGATCACGCAGTTGCGGCCTTCGATATCGCCGATCACATGCATGACTTCCGACACGTTGGCCTTCGGGCGGCGCTTGTCGATGATGGCCATGTCGCAGCCGAGCTGCTTGGCCAGCGCACGGGCGCGCACCACGCCACCGACGTCGGGCGAGACCACCAGCAGGTCCTCGTAGTTCTTGGAGCGCAGGTCGCCCAGCAGCACCGGCGAAGCGTAGACGTTGTCGACCGGGATGTCGAAGAAGCCCTGGATCTGGTCGGCGTGCAGGTCCATCGTCATCACGCGGTGCACACCGACGGCCTGCAGCATGTTGGCCACGACCTTGGCCGTGATCGGCACCCGGCTCGAGCGCGGACGGCGGTCCTGGCGGGCGTAGCCGAAATAGGGGATCACGACCGAGATGCGCTCGGCCGAGGCGCGCTTGAGCGCGTCGACCATGATGATGAGCTCCATCAGGTTGTCGTTGGTCGGGGCGCAGGTCGACTGCACCACGAACACCTCGCGGGCACGCACGTTCTGGTTGATTTCGACCGTCACTTCACCATCGGAGAAGCGGCCGACCGAGGCCTGGCCCAGGCTGGTGCCGAGTTGCTGGGCAATCTCGGCGGCCAGTGCCGGGTTGGCATTGCCCGTGAAAATCATGAAATCCGGCGATTGCACTGGCGTGGTGATTTGCATGGAGAACCCGGCAAAATGTTGGTCTTCAGAAACACAATGCGGCCCTTTAAGGCCGCGTTGTGTGTTTGCTAACAATAAATTTGGCAGGGGAGGAAGGACTCGAACCCTCGCATGTCGGAATCAAAATCCGATGCCTTGACCAACTTGGCGACTCCCCTACACGGGTTTGCAGTTTTACTACAGACCGAATGCAGTTTTGTTTGTTATTTCTCTTTACAAACAACGAAAGAGATTGTACTCTACTTTCGCCATTGTTTGAGAGGATGTTCAAACAAATTCTTGCAGCTTTTTGCTATCCAGTTGGCTGGCAATGCCGCGAGATTTGCGACGCTTGCTTGACCGACTGATGCAAATAATGCACTGCCCGAGCCCGTCATTCTACCAGAAAGATTCTGGCTTTTTAACCAATCCAGTCCGATTTTGATGTCGGGGCATAGATCGATAGCGACCGGCTGCAGGTCGTTGTGTCCATAATTGAAAACACTTGCGCTTGCAACGAAGTCTGCGATTGTAGAGCAGGAACTGTCGCGTTTCAGCGCCGGGCTCTGAAAAATTTTCGGTGTCGCGGCTCCGGTCGGTGGCTTCAGCACCAGGAGTTCGGCGGCCGGCAGCTCGACCGGGCTGAGCCGCTCGCCTATGCCCTCGACCCAGGCATTGTCTCCGCCC
>ERZ1034363.1665-NODE-1665-length-12035-cov-3.203629_pt1 | contig 12035 bp, 15 predicted proteins | sample MGYA00520616_ERZ1034363 | MGnify/ENA primary metagenome ERZ1034363 (study PRJEB33736, sample SAMEA104284506) | Azolla filiculoides | biome: Urban; feature: Water surface; material: Ditch water | place: Netherlands | collected 2015-10-28 | depth 0-0.1 m ...
TCTTCGGATCCTTCTATACCGTTGCCGGCGTAATGGCATATCGAAACAACCAGGCGCATTGATCCATGATTCGTTTACCGAAGCTTTTTAAGCGAAACCCTGAGACTGAAGACCTTGACCTAGGTTCAGTGAGGGGTCGTCGTACCGTCAATAAATTAGCTCCCCGCAGTTTTCAGCGCGCTCAAGAGAGCGAGGAGCTTGCGCTTACTGAAGATCCTGAGCAGCAACGTGCTCGTCATCGTTTGATTGGTGCAGCTGTATTGGTATTAATCGCGGTAGTGGGCTTACCCCGCATCTTGGATAACAAGCCAAAGTCTGTAAATAACGATATTGCTGTGAACATCGTTACCAGCCTTCCAGCGCCTAACGCAGCAATGCCTGCAAGCGATGAAAAGGCTAAACCTGCAGCAGTAGTTGAAATGCCTGCAAAAGAAAAAGAAGTCGCGCAAACAAAAGATGTTGTAGTCGCGCCAACACCAACACCAACTTCCGAAGTCAAACCCGATGCTAAACCAGCGCCTGCTGCATCTAAAGCTAGCTCTATTGGATTGGCTGCTGGTGAAGAGGTGGTTGCTGCACCAAATACGACTACTAAAGCAAAAACTGAAGAGCTTCCAAAAAAAGCAGGTACTGGTAAGTACGTTATTCAGATTGGCGCCTTTGCTTCCGAAGACCGCGCCAAGGGTTGGATTGCGAAGATGAAAGATCAAAAGATTCCGAACTACGTGCTCAATAAAACCGGTGCAGATGGTGCGAAGCTTTATGTATTAAGAGCTGGTCCCTTTACTGATAAAGATGCAGCCGAAGCTGCTGAGAAAAAAGTCAAAGCCATGGGCCTTTCTCCAAGGCTGGTTGAGGTTGGAGCGCCTTAATGGAATATTTATCCACCTTGAAGTTAACTACGGTGGATTACTTCACCCTAGTAGTGCTATTGGTTTCTGCCTTGGTGGGTATTTCTCGAGGTCTGTTTAAAGAAGTTCTGGCACTTGCCTCTTGGTTTGTTGCTGCCTGGGTTGCATATCACTACACCAACTATCTCTCTGTTGAATGGCTGTCCACGTTTCATATGGATGAGCTGCTGAGCTTAGGTGTCAGCTTCCTAATTCTATTTATTTTGACTCTGATTGTTTGCGGCCTAATTGGTAACGTGATTCAAAAGATCATTCTGTCTGCTGGGCTCAGCATGACAGATCGTTTCTTGGGTCTTATTTTTGGTCTAGCGCGTGGCGGTCTGGTGGTGGTTGTGATGGCCACATTAGCAGCTTTGACTCCAATTCCTCAAAGCATGGCTTGGCAAAAAGCGATTACTCGTCCAGCCATAGACATGGCAACTGGTTTAATTAAAAATTGGCTACCAGCCGATTGGGCTAAACAATTAGGTGATGCAATACCTAAAATTACACCCACCGTTACACCTTCATTAACAATAGGGATCTAGGCTTATGTGCGGCGTCGTTGGAACAGTTTCCCACTCCCCAGTTAATCAACTGATATATGACGCTTTGTTGCTCTTGCAACATCGCGGTCAAGATGCTGCCGGCATGGCAACGATGAATGGCAATTCATTCACGATGCATAAGGCCAATGGTTTAGTGCGAGATGTATTCAGAACTCGCAATATGCGTAGCTTGTTAGGTAATGCCGGTATTGGTCAGGTGCGTTACCCAACTGCTGGATCAGCTAGTAGCGAAGAAGAGGCGCAACCGTTTTACGTTAGCGCGCCATACGGAATTATCTTGGCGCACAACGGCAACCTTACTAATGCAGCTAGCCTGCGTGTCGAGATGGCCTATCGCGACCGTCGCCATATCAATACCAGCTCAGATACAGAAGTTTTATTAAACGTACTAGCTGACGAACTTCAAAAAGAAACCAATAGTGCGGCACTTGATGAAAGCGCCATGTTTAATGCCGTTACTCAAGTAACTAAACGCGTTAAAGGTTCTTATGCTGTTGTGTCTTTGATAGCAGGTTATGGCTTATTGGCATTCCGCGATCCGTTTGGTATTCGTCCTTTATGTATTGGACGTATTGATACACCTAAGGGCCCAGAGTGGATGATTGCCTCTGAGTCAGTTGCTCTTGATGGCCTTGGCTTTACTTTTGTTCGTGATGTAAATCCAGGCGAGGCAATTTATATCGACTTAGATGGTAATTTTTACTCACGTCAATGTGTAGCCGATGCAGTTCTAACGCCTTGCATTTTCGAATACGTTTATATGGCTCGTCCTGATTCGACGATTGATGGCGTTACTGTTTACAACGTACGCATGCGCATGGGTGATTACCTTGCTGAGAAAATTCGTAAAGAAACGATTCCGGGCGAGATTGATGTCGTGATGCCGATTCCGGACTCCAGTCGTCCAGCGGCTATGCAGGTTGCCAAGCGTTTAGGTGTTGATTACCGCGAAGGCTTCTTCAAGAATCGCTATATCGGTAGAACCTTCATCATGCCAGGTCAGGCTGTACGTAAAAAGTCAGTACGTCAAAAACTGAATGCCATGCGTATTGAGTTCAAAGACAAGACAGTATTGATTGTGGATGACTCTATCGTTCGTGGCACAACTTCATTTGAGATTGTGCAGATGGCGCGCGAGTCTGGCGCTAAGAAAGTGATTTTTGCTTCTGCAGCGCCTCCTGTACGCTTCCCGAATGTATACGGTATTGATATGCCAACTCGTAGCGAGTTGGTAGCCTATGGTCGCACTGATGAAGAGATTAATAAGATGATCGGCGCCGATCAGTTGATCTACCAAAGCGTTGAAGATATGAAGCAGGCTGTGAAGGACATTAATCCCAATATCCAACACTTTGAAGCCTCGTGTTTCGATGGTCATTACATCACTGGTGATATCAATGACTCTTACTTGGATGCTTTAGAGGCAGCTCGTAATACCTCCGAGGCTAAGGCTGATCGTCAACGTGACTCCAGCGACTTTGCACGCTCACAACTGCATTTGCATTTGGCTACAGAAGACTAAAAACAACGATCGAGTTCCTCAGGCATGCGTGTCTGAGGCAATTCTGTAATTCGGTGTCAAAATAGCGGTATGAAGAGTAAAACTACCCGCAAAAAACCTGATTTCTCAAAACTTGCGCTTGAAACCTTAGCGGTTCGCGCTGGAACTCGTCGCACCGCTGAATATCAAGAGCATTCAGAAGCGATGTTCCTGACTTCTAGCTTTTGCTTCGATAGCGCTGAATTGGCTGCCGATGGTTTTGCCCATGCAGATCAAGGCTTTATTTATTCTCGTTTCACCAATCCCACAGTCAGCATGTTTCAGGATCGTCTTGCTGCCTTAGAGGGCGGTGAAGCCTGTATCGCAACTTCCTCAGGAATGGCTGCGATTTTGACAATGGCAATGTCTCATCTGCAGGCGGGTGACCATGTGGTCTGCTCTCGCTCTGTATTTGGTGCCACCATCCAATTGTTTAGCAATATTTTGGGGCGCTTTGGCATCACCACTACTTATGTAGATCTGGCTGATACCAAGGCTTGGCAGAATGCCGTCCAAGAAAATACCAAGTTGTTTTATTTGGAAACGCCTTCCAATCCATTAACAGAAATTGCAGACATCAAAGCTATTTCTAAGATTGCAAAAAAGGCAAAGGCTCTGTTTGCGGTAGATAACTGCTTCTGTACACCAGCCTTACAAAGACCGCTAGCCTTAGGTGCTGATGTAGTTATTCATTCGGCAACCAAATATTTGGATGGCCAGGGTAGAGTGGTTGGCGGTGCTATTGTGGGTAGCAATGATTTCATCATGGGCAAAGTATTTCCCTATGTAAGAACTGCTGGTCCAACACTTTCAGCGTTCAATGCTTGGGTATTCTTAAAAGGTTTAGAGACTCTCGAGTTGCGCATGAAGCAGCAGAGTCAGAATGCCTTGGAAATTGCTCAATGGTTAGAAAAGCAGCCAGGAGTAGAGCGTGTCTATCATCCTGGTCTGAAGTCACATCCCCAGCATGCTCTAGCTAAGCGCCAACAAAAAGCGGGCGGCGCTATCTTGTCTTTCACTCTTAAGGGTGGCAAGAAGGCTGCATTCAAACTTATCAATCAAACCAAACTTTGCTCTATCACTGCAAATCTGGGTGACACTCGTACCACGATTACGCATCCTGCAACAACAACCCATTGCCGTGTAAGTCCAGAAGCTCGTAAAGCTGCCGGCATTACCGATGGCCTTGTTCGTATTGCGGTTGGACTTGAAAATGTGATTGATTTGAAGAATGACCTCGTTGGTGGTCTCAAGAAGTAGTTGCATAAACGCAAATTGAAGGTCGGAGCCTAAATGAGTTTTACTGATGCTACCCAGTTCTGGAATGAGCGTTTTGATACAGGTGAATTTATTTTTGGCAAAGAGCCAAATGAGTATCTCGTTCAGAAGTCCGCTCAATATCTAAAGCCCAATAATTCTGTTCTCTGCATTGCCGATGGAGAAGGGCGGAATGGCGTTTGGCTTGCAAAGCAGGGAATGCATGTCACCGGCTTTGATGTTTCTGATATCGCTCTTGCTAAGGCTAAGCAATTTGCTAATGAGAATCAAGTTAGCATCCAATATAGCCTCTGCGATACCGATGGTTTTGATTGGCAGGCAAATGCCTATGATGCGGTTGTTGGCATCTTCATCCAGTTTGCTGATCCAGAAATGCGTGCCAGGATTTTTAAGCAAGTACATCAGGCTTTGAAACCCGGCGGCCTATTTATTCTGCAAGGCTATACACCGAAGCAATTGGAATATAAAACGGGTGGTCCATCTTTAATTGAGCACCTGTATACAGAAGAAATGATTCGAGAGCTTAGTCAGGGTTTCGATATTCTTGATCTACAGTGTTATGAAAAAGAGTTATCTGAAGGAGCTAGACATACTGGCATGTCAGCACTACTCGGTATGGTTGCTAAAAAGAGCTCATGAAGACGATCGAAATTAAGAGTGCTTGGCAAGGTAATAGCGACTGCAATTCCTGCTCAATACGTAGCTCCGTACTTTTTGCTGAGCTCAATGAAGAAGACTTTTCTAAGATACATGAGCCGATTGATGATCTGAGGTTTGAGGCCAACTCCGGAATTTATACGCAAGGTGATGCGGCTGATTATCTGTACACCCTGAGGGATGGTTATATCAAATTACTTCACATTAATTCCGATGGCTCCGGAAGAATTGTCCGTCTCGTAGTTCCTGGAGACTTATTTGGCATGGAAGCATTGCTAGGCGATGTCTATACCCATTCAGCTGCCGCACTTTCAAATATTCATCTATGCCGCATTCCCAAGAGGATTATTTCATCCTTAGGTGAAGAGTCACCGCGTTTACATCGCCAGATTGTTAAGAAATGGGGTGAAGCTCTTGCTCAATCAGAATCTTGGTTTTCTGAAATCAATACCGGTCGTATTGAAGTGCGTTTAGCGCGTTTCTTTTTAAGGGTTGCTAAGGTTTCTGGCGACATGGCAGTTGCACCCCTTTTTAAGCGTGAAGATATGGGTCTCATGATGGATGTGAAATTTGAGACTATTAGCAGAGCTCTAGCCTCTATGGCTGACCAGGGAATCATTTCAAATGTCTCTCGCTTGAGCATTCAAATACCAAGTATTGAGAAGTTAAAAGCGTTCTCACAAGCTAGCGCATAAACTCCTGGGCGATAAAAAAGCTGCCGAAGCAGCTTTTTTATTTAATACAGAAGCTAATTTGGCATTAAGCCTTTTTAGCATAAGCAGAGCACCAGCCTTTGCCAGCAACTTTCTTAGTGCCAAACAAAGAGCAGCCGCCAGTTGCATCGCCAACTTTGCCTTGGAACAAAGCGCAGTTATCGCACTCTTGACCAGCTGCGTATTTTGCATACTTTGCTTTATCAACTGATGTGGCAACAGCTTTGTAACCCAAAGCAGCAGCTTGCGGATCAGTTTCAGAAACCATTGCTTGAGCTTGAACTTTTCCGTTCAAAGCCAAGGTGCAAGCACCAGCAGCGGACAAAATCATAAATTGGCGACGACTATTTTTCATGTGGATTCCAGTATTTAGGTCAATAAAAGCGTTAATAACAAGCTTTAGAGATATTAAAGGGGATAACACCAACAACAATAGGGGTTTCTCAGGATTAAGTTTAGCAACACTTGGCCTCAAACTGTGAAATTATGCGTTGATGCGCATATAGGCATTTAAATGGCCATTTTTATTGGCGGATAAATAATAAGAGGGGTTTTATGAAAAAGTTTTTATCAATTGGTCTGCTGCTAGCATCCGGCATTGTTTCTGCACAGTCGGCCGCACCTGCCAATCCTGAATTACTTCAAATTATCGACAAATCCACCAAATTTGTTGTTAATACACCTAAGGGTCCCGTGGAAATTACCCGCGTAATGACCCCATGCGCTAAGAATAAGGGCTGGTTGCAGCCGCTAATCCCAATTAAGGGGGTTGTTCCTGTTGATGAGATCGATGTTTTAAATGCACTTAATGACAAAGACTCTATTGTTGTGGATATGCGTGTTATTGACGATCGCGTTAAAGGAACTATTCCTGGCTCAGTTGGCATACCTTATACCGAAGTTGCCATGCGCATGGACGAGTTGGGTTGCAAAAAGCCAATCGCCGGATCCACTAAATGGGATTGCTCTAAGGCTAAAAAGGTATATGCCTTCTGTAATGGTCCGGTATGCCCGCAAAGCCCAATGGCGATGGCTGCCATGACGCGCGACGGCTTTCCAGCTACAAAGATCTACTACTACCGTGGAGGCATGCTCGATTGGGATGCTCTAGGTTTGACTACCGTTAAGGGTGAGTTCTAAGTTTTCCTATTGAACTTAGTTTGGCATGGGGCTTTTATAGCCCCATTTTTTTAGCTCAGATTCATTGCAATTGACACTTGACTCTTTCTTTCCTCAGTAATAATATATAATTAAATATATTATTAATACCTTAATTGAGGTTCTGAGCAATGAATCAACAGCAACTTAAGCAACCAGCACCATATTGGAATCCGCTAATTGCGGGAATCCTACTTGGCATCGTGCTGCTATCAACATTTCTATTTACTGGTCATGGATTGGGGGCAACCGGCTTTACAACCAGGCTGACGGCTTGGTTTGGAATGTATTTAATGCCCACCGCAACAAATGCCAATGAGTATCTGGGCGGAATGGTTGAGGAGGGTAGGCCGCTCGATGCTTGGATTACGTGGCAGGTCATAGGGGTTGCGCTTGGAGCGCTAATTTCTGCTTTTTTTGCTGGAAGAATAGCCATTAAGCTGGATGGAAAGAAATTCCTCGGTGGTGCTAATAGGCCATTTACAGCGCTATTTGGCGGAATCTTGGCGGGCTTTGGTGCGCGTATTGCTGCTGGTTGTACAAGTGGCTTAGGACTATCAGGAGCGGCCGTACTTAGCCTTGCTGGATTTACCTTTCTGGGTACATTCTTTGCTGTTGGCCTCTTGGCTAGCCGCTTCATGAAAGAGGAGAAATAAGATGGGAACAATTCTTTCTGGGCTATTGCTTGGTGGAGCTTTTGGCTTTGTGCTTGAGCGCGCCGGCTTTGGTAACCCCAATAAATTAACAGGTCAGTTTCGTCTAACAGATTGGTCTGTATTTAAAGTCATGTTTACTGCAATCGTATTTTCGGCAGTTGGACTGTTGATATTGGAAAAAGTTGGCGTTGTAGATAGTGGCAGCCTCTTTGTGCCGCCATCATTTTTAGGTGCTGCCGCCTTAGGTGGTGCATTTGTTGGGGCGGGTTTTGCTATTGGTGGCTATTGCCCCGGAACTTCAGTGGTTGGCCTCATGTCAGGTCGGATGGATGCTGGAATCTTTTTAATCGGACTGCTGCTTGGAACAATCGTATTTGCCGGCATATACCCAAGTATTGAGTCCCTCACCACACTTGGTGAAATTGCTAATGCCGATTCATTGCCAGAGCTCTTGAGTGTTTCTAGCCTATCCATTGATGTCGCAATGGTGATTGCGGCGGTTGGTGTATTTGCATTGGGATCCTGGATGGAAAAGAAATCACGTGGTCCAGTTAGCTCGCAAGAAATTTAATACTTTAAAAGGAAAAAATAATGTCTAAAAAATCAACTGTAGTTGCATTAGCTTTAGCATTGGCAGGACTGGCATCAGCTCCGATGGCAAATGCAGCGGATGCTCCAGCAACACCGGCTGGCGCCGAGCAAAAAAATCCTTGCGGTCCAAAGAAGGATGCATCCAACCCATGTGGCCCAGCTAAGAAGAAGGCTGCTAATCCCTGTGGACCAGCAAACCCCTGTGGACCGAAAAAGCGTAAATCAGCTGACTAATTCATAAACGTGTTGATCCAATCCACTCTCTGTCTGGCTGCTCAAGAAATTGCAAGCATCCAAACACGATACGCAAAAAAGGGCTTAACCCTTAGCGAGGTAGCGCTTTGTGGCGCCAAGGAGTTTATTGAGTGGAATCATTACCCAGCAAATGACTTGGTGGACGAAGTCAGTGGTTATGAGTTTTACTACCACGCACACTCAGCGGATGAGATGGTGGATGGTGAGCATGGCCATTTCCACTTATTTAAGAGATGTGGACATGATTTCCATCACCTCATTGGGATTGCGTTAAATCAACAAGGTTTGCCAGTTCGGCTATTCACCACAAATCAATGGGTCACCGGTGAAAAGTTTGTTTCTGCACAATCAGTTATTGCTCAGCTACGTGATTTTGATATGGCGATAAAAGGCAGAATGGGTCCAATCGCACGCTGGATCAGCGCATTAACAAAACTATATTTTATCGACATGGAAAAGCTGATCCTGAGCCGAGACCAAAAAATTAGCGAGCTCAAGATCGAGCTTGGAGATTTGGAGAGTGCATTGGATTCGAAGAGTCATCATGTTTTAACGGAAAGCAAGATTGATTTATTGGATCAACTTTCGCAGCATTTATTACCTGAAAATTAACCTAGGAGTTCAAATGAAAAAGATGCAATTAGGACTGGCTTTAGCCATCGCAAGCTTTATCGGAATTGTTCAGGCCGTGACATTGCCTGGTCCAGTGGTCAGTGCAGAATGGTTGGCTGCCAACCAATCAGAAGTTCAAATACTTGAAGTTCGCGGTGATGTTGCTAGCTATACGCGTGCCCCTGAATTTGAAGTCGATAAAAAGACTGGAAAGAAATTTTTGGTTGAGGTAGGCGGGCATATTCAGGACTCAACATTATTGGATTTCAAAAAAGTTAGGGCTGACAGAATGATTGATGGGAAGAAGATTAAATATCTCATTCCTGAAAAGGCCGACTTTGAAAAGATTATTCAGTCTGTAGGAGTTAATTCTGATAAACCCATTATTTTGGTGCCCGTTGGTCTTGATATTTCAGATATTGATGAAGCCTTACGCGCTTATTGGCAATTTAAGGTTTACGGCGAGGACAATATTGCTGTATTGGATGGCGGTATGGCTGGCTGGCTTTCTGAAGGCCGCGATTATTCTGTTGCACCATCCCTTAAATCGAATGGAACTTGGCTCGGTAAAGCAGAGCGTAAAGAATTAATTGCCAATTCAGAGCAGGTAGCCCTTGCCTCAAAAACAGGTAAATCCACCTTGATTGATGCTCGTCAACCTGTTCAGTATTTTGGTCTTAGCAAGCGTGACTATGTAGGGGCTTATGGGCATATCGCTGGAGCGAAAGAACTGGCGCCTGAGTTATTGGCAAAGCCAGCAAAAGGAGCATTGTATTTCTGGGATAAGAATACCTATAACTCCTTATTTACTGCTAACGGCATTAATCCTAAGGCACCTGCAATTAGCTATTGCAATAGTGGTCACTTAGCTGCTGGTGGTTGGTTTGTGATGTCCGAGTTGATTGGTAATAAATCTACCAAGCTCTATGACGGGTCTCTATATCTTTGGACTTTAGAAGGTCGTCCATTGGTAGGCGTTTCGCTGAACTAACTGCATTTATTTTTTTGCTGTACTTATAAGTTAAGTAATTTTCCGTAATTTTAAAAAGGATGTTGATATGAAATGCAATGTTGGCGGAATTGACCGCATCTTACGTATTGTCGTTGGGCTCGTATTAATTGGTTTGGCTCTAACTGGAACTACTGGTGCCTGGGCCTGGGTTGGTGTTGTTCCTTTGGCAACCGGATTATTCAAATTCTGTCCAGCCTATCCATTGTTAGGAATCAATACAAGTGGTAGTAGTTGCTCTAAATAATCCCACTCATATTGATGCGCTTGCTTGGATGAAAATCTAGTAAGCGCATTTTTTATTTCTAGAGAAACATTCCAGTCAATAGCAATATTGCATACAAATGTACGGTTAATAGATTAACTTGTATCGCCAATTTCAGCTGAGCCTTTATGTTGGCGCGAGTGCGAAGTATAGAAGCGCAATAAGCAAACCCCGGAACACAGGCCAATGTTATCAAGGTGTATTTTGGTAGTGTTCCATCATAAATACTCATGAATTGAAGCGCGAATCCACTGAACAAAATTAGGATTTGCCAGACCCATATTTGTTTATTTTTGTATTGAACTGCCAAGGTATTCTTGCCAACCGCTTTATCTGCATTAATGTCGGGTATTTGATTGACCAATAGGACGTTCGATATCATTAATCCAAATGCCAAGCCAACGGGAATTGCTGATACTGCCAATTTAGCGATCTGTAAACTTGCCATACCCACTACAAGGCTGGACCATGCAATCGCAATTGCCAGTTCACCCAAGATGCCTCTAGACATGAGCTGTAAGGGTGGCGCCGAGTATCCCCAAGCCATGCAGATGCCAACTAGTCCAATGGGGAGTAGCTCCCAAGTTGTAACGCTACAGATATAGAGGCCTGAAATTGCAGCTAGGCCCAGCAATACGAGTGCTGATAAGTAAATTTGTCTGGGGCTTAGGATTTGATTCTGTATATATCGACTACCACCTGTATAGGGGGCGATGCGCTCCTCATTATTTTCATCGCTACCATTGCGATGATCACAGTAGTCATTTAGTAGATTTGCACTTGAATGTGCAAGTATCGCTACTAAGATTGCCAGGAGGTTAACAATCCATGATGATTTAATTCCAAGACTTGGAAATGACAGACCAATACAGCAGCCCAATAGGGTAATGATTAAGAAGTTTGGCCTTGTTGCCAAAAAGAAATTTTTGATACTGCTCATCAGTAATTTAGAAATCTTATCGTAAGCATTCTAAGGGGCTAAATTAATGATCGATAAATCGTCGTGGATCGTTGATTGGCCTTAGCGGCATGATATGAATTTGATTTCCATCGAGCTCGAGATGCATTAGCGCCCCAGTCTGCATCTGCAATCGGTTAACTTCAGCTGCAGAGGCTTCCCATTCAACAGTATTTTCACTATTTTGTATTCGCAATTGAATGACTGCTATCTGGCCAAGCGCGCTCATCTTCTCAACCAATGCAGGCACGCTAGTCTGAGTCGGATTGTTATGAACACTCAAGCCGCTCTGAGGAATAACCCAGGCGACACGTGCTTTGGGAGGAATCTTTCCTTTATCTGCAACACTAAAAGCCGTGTTGCACCCATCCCAACTCAAGCTACCAGAGTCAAATACGCCTTGAAACATATTGCTAATACCAACTAATTCCGCAACTCGGGAATTCCTAGGTCTTTCAAATAAAACTCTTGGTGCGGCAGTTTGCAAACTAATACCCTGATCTATGACGGTAATTCGATCAGCCAATAAATCAGCCTCACGTAAGTCATGCGTTACCAGGATCATGGGAATATTTAAGTCTGTACGAAGCTGTGCCAAGGTCTTATAAAGGCCTTGACGTGTTGGAGCGTCGATTGCTGAAAATGGCTCATCCAGTAGTAAGACTTTAGGTTGTCTAGCCAAAGCCCTGGCGAGGGCAACACGTTGCTGCTGTCCGCCAGATAGTTGGTGTGGCAACCTATCTGCAAGATCAGCTATACCCATGCGATCCAGTAGATCCAGACTGACTTTCTTGCGTTCAGATGTATTGAGACCAGAATTTTGCAAAGGAATTGCCACATTGCCTACTGCGTTGAGATGTGGAAAGAGTGCGTACTGCTGGAAT
>ERZ1034363.1666-NODE-1666-length-12014-cov-7.117617_pt1 | contig 12014 bp, 29 predicted proteins | sample MGYA00520616_ERZ1034363 | MGnify/ENA primary metagenome ERZ1034363 (study PRJEB33736, sample SAMEA104284506) | Azolla filiculoides | biome: Urban; feature: Water surface; material: Ditch water | place: Netherlands | collected 2015-10-28 | depth 0-0.1 m ...
CAAGACGAGTCTGGAAAGACCGTAGGCTGTCACCCAACCCGTGCAGCTGCAGAGAACCACCTACAGGCTCTCTATGCAAATGTACCAGACGCAAAGAAGGATATGTCACTAACTGTTGATCCTAAGTATCCTGGTGCTGGCATCAAGCGTCCTGAGCAAGGTCGTGGGGGTAGCGGAACTACAGGCAGCAACATTAAGAGTAAGTACGGCAAGAAGCCTAAGAAAACTAATAGAGGCCGTAACTCTGACAACAATCCTTCCACAGGTGCCATCGGTGCTGGTGGGACATCTATGGGATCTTTGTAGTATACTTATAGTATGAGTACACAACACAATCTTTATACAGTAGGCACCTCAGCAGTTGCCATTTCAGAATCACAGAATGCATCTGGTACTGATATCACCATTCAGAATGTAAATGCTTCTGGGTATATCTACGTTGGAGGAATTGGCGTAACATCTACCAATTACGGATACAGAGTAGCACCCAGCCATGCAATCTCTTTTGAATTAGATAAGCAAGATGAACTATATATTATTGGTTCTGCCTCTAACCTTAAGGCAGCAGTTATTGCAATTAACCTAGAGGGAAGAGATTAATGGCTAGATTTACTCACCCAGGAATGACATCTTCTGGATCTTCTGCTGCTGGCACCTGGCAGATTGAAGGTGGAGCATTGGGCACACAGCCAACATTCAATGGTGCACCACTATTTACTGGAAGCTGGACCCTAGTAGATAACATTTGTCACTTTAACATTGATGTTGACATGGACAATATCACTAACTTTGGAAGTGGTCAGTACTATGTAAACCTTCCGTTCACTTCAAAGCATAACTACTTGCTTAGCAATGGATGCTTACACGACATCTCAACTGGCAACGAATATGCTATCTTGGGACATGTTCAAGCCAACTCAAACCGACTAACATTGCTCACAACCGCATCAAACGGTAAGCAGGAGCCTTTTACATATAACGTTCCAGTTACTTTAAACGTTGCAGACGCATTCCACGTTGCAGGAACATACGAAGTAACTTACTTATAAGTGGAAGTGCAGGGAATCGAACCCTGGTCCTGAGTAGTTGTAACTGTACTTCTACATGTTTAGCTAGTTTTACTCACTAGACAGAACTGATACTAGCATCATTCTGTCCAACTATACCATCCTAGAGGAGCGTCACTTTATTTGATGAACTCGTTGCTCAGCGTGACCACTGCTGACGAGGTGCTTTCGCAGACAACCTAAGCTGCTAGAGCATATTCTTCGGGAATATATTTTGCACTTATCCGATTGCCACAAGTGAATTGTTTGTGACCGTCAATACATGCTTCTCCAGTTACAAGTGATCAGTCGAAAACCTTTCACTCCCTTGAACACTATTAAGTTATGACTCTAGTATATCATCTTGTTCACGTTCGTAGGTACGTCTCTTGTGACAATTTGCACAGACTACCTCGCACTTTGCAACCTCTTGCCAAGCAGACTCTACGCCATACTTCTTGAGGACACGGTAGACGTTGTCTACCTTCTTGCTTCCAGGTAGATGATCAAACTCCAGCATGTAATGGGGATAGAACAGCCCACAGTCTGTACAACCATTTTCTTCTTTATATTTCCTGAACTCAGGAAGGTATTGACCTGGAGCCATATTACTTTCTAGTATACCATTTGATATACTGGTTAGATGGACATTGTATATAACTGTAGATCTGGTAAAAATGAAGAGCTAAGATATTCTATGCGGTCAGCATATGATAATTTAAATTATGATAACTTGTGGGTAGTGGGTGGCAAGCCTAACTGGTATGCTGGTAACTTCGTAGAGCATGAGTGGAACGATAGCAAAGAGGTACGAGAAAGATTAGGATTCGGTGCTATCGTAGGTACCCCTGAAATTGCAGAAGACTTTATTCTGATGAACGATGACTTCTATGTGCTGCAAAAGATTGACAAGGTGGTTAACTGGCATGGTGGATTACTAAAAGATAAGGTTAAGGTTTACTACGACATGGCACCATCCTACATTTATAGTAGATTACTTAAAGATACATACAACTTTCTTGTTTCGCAGGGTATTGATGATCCACTAGACTTTGAGATGCATACACCAATGGTAATGAATAAGACTAATCTATCTTATATAGTAGACATGCCAATGCTTACCAGATCACTGTACGGTAACCTGTTCAATGTAGATAGTGAGCAGCATAAGGACGTAAAGGTTTATCCAAACGGACAGTTCAATAACAGAAGTTTTGACATGACCAAAGAAACGCCATACCTGTCATCTATGGATGAAACCTTTCCAGCAGTGCTAGATGGCATCCTAAGAGATCAGTTTGCTACAGCATCACCGTATGAGGACTAGACCAGATATCCTGGCTTTAGACGCTTGTACAGGGCTTCTATGACTGGTGCTGTCTTGTTGTACCAAGAGTATTCGTTAGCTAACTCTGGTACTTGGTCAACAAACATCTGGGATTGCTGCTTAATGTTAGAAGATACCAACTTCATGTGATGGACAGTAGACTCAACACTTGGTACACAGATATCACCATCAAAATAATTAAGGAACTTAGACTTTCCGAGGGTAGTGTCAATCACATTACCATTTAAATACTTAAGATAAGAAGGCCAACGACCAGTGCAGATAACAGGCATACCAGTAGCTAAAGCCTGGAGTGGAATAAGTCCGAACCCCTCGCCCTCAGATGGATAAACAAGAACATCATGATAGTGGTACAGCTTAACCATATCTTCTGTAGACATGATCTCCTGGATACGTCTTACGTTGCCATCCCATTCGCCATGGTTTGCCATAACATTTGGATCATCCCAATCAACAATAGAATTATCAAACTTCTCGTAATACTTCATAGTCTTGAGACCATACTTAAGTGTTAGCTCATAGTCTGGATTATCTCCAAAGGCAGCCTTAAACGCCTCTAGGGTAACGTCAGAACGTTTTCTAGGGCTTCCAGCGTCAATGTGTAGGAAACGAATCTTATCGCTCTTTCCACGCATCCTGGGAGTCCACACAGAGCTGTCAATACCGTGCTCAAATACGTGAACCATGTGCGGTGGCACACCAGCATTAATGATACCCTGAGCACCCCACTGGTTAGCAGTCCAGAACTCGTTGTATCGCTTTGCATGGATACGCCAGTTAGCAGGAGCCAGAGTGGATTCCCACTGTGTCATTTGAATCTTATATTGGTTAGGATGGAACTGTCCTGGATTGCTACCCATAAATAATTGCACACGAGCACGCTTATCGTTTTCATGTACCTCAATATCCTGCCCATTGACTACAACCTGCCCAATGGTCTCTTTAATCTTGTGATAGGCTACGGCATATCCAAAGTGATCAACATCTTTAACTGGATTATCTGTGTGAATTGAAAATATATAAGTCATTAGATCTATTCTATCAGTTGTAGATATCCTTGTTGTGCCACATTTTAACGTAATCGTTGGTCCCCTTGACCCCTACTACGCCTCCGTTTAAAACCTTGTGTAGTGCAAGTATGCCCTTGTTTGTTATAAACATTTTCCTATTTAGTTTGTCATTATCAACGAAGTCTCCAACAAGATAATCGCTCTTTCCTTTGTCCCAACCATAGTGTGCAACAGCCCAACCAAATAGTTCTGGACCAGTTACGGACAAGGTACGCTTGCCATAGTACTTTTCTCCAACATGTTCAATAATTTTATTAAGTGCAATATTGAATACTGGATGATCTGGCTTAGCATAAATCAAACCATTTGCCAGCTGCCATGGAGCCATGCGTGTACCATTGTTGTAGTCTCTAAACAAGATAAGGTCATGCTCGTCTTCCTTTGGGGGTAGACCAACAATCTCAAGATTAATATCAATATACCAACCACCCATAAGATAAAGAATGGCGTACCTAGCTAAGTCAGCCTTGTATGCATAAGGCTTTAGTTTATCGTATGCCCACAATACCTCTGGAGCAAAGTTTTCTTCCAGAAGGTTTCTTATGTCGTCGTTTGTCCACAAAGCATACTCGTACCGCTTAGGGTCAAAGTGCTTTGGGATTGACTTTGTTGCATTGGGTAAATGCTCATTGATCCTATTGACATCTGCAATAAGAATTTGGTGTATGTATATTTTATTATTCATGTACCCTCGACAGGATTCGAACCTGCGACGCACGGGGTAGAAACCCGACGCTCTATCCACTGAGCTACGAGGGCTGGTAAGTTATACAGGATAGTCTCGCCAGTCACTCCTCTTAGAGAGAGCATTGATCATATCCTTCTTACTCATAGTATATATGTCTTCAACCTGTTTGTAAAGGTTTGTAGCCAATTCATTGTCGTAATGAGTCCACCAAAAGTCAGATGGCCCAACCTGATTCTTTGGATCACTGAAGCCTGCTAGCCACTTAACTCTTGACAAAAGTCTGTATCCATCAGAAACATTTTTCTCAAAATCATTATTCTGAATGTACTCCACTTTTTTCCACGAAGAAATTACGTCATTGCCATTCCTCTTGGCTACACGCCCCATTAATTCAATAGAGCATAGCTCTTCATGAATTCGACCTGCCATAGAGGATCTATCTAAGTTACCAAAGCGATACCATGTTCCAGGAAGATCGTCAGACCTTACAATAAAAGCACTGTACTTTGTTGTGGGTAATGTCTTAATTAATTGATCATTGACATAGGTGATACGTTCACTGACTCCAAGATTATATACCCAACGATGCTTTGCATAGCTACGTGCAACATTATAGGATGCAGCATAGCCATGCTCAAGCAAGAAGTTGTATGGAAGTTCAACTATAGTTGCCCTATCACTACTAAAGTTGTGACCAAATAGATCGATATATGCAACAACAACATCATCCGAATACTCTAGACAATCATCAATAAATGATTCTAGGTTCTCGTTGTTGCCCCAGTATACTGTTGCTATTGAAAACATTACAGCTTAATAGCCTTAGCAAACACGACTCGTGAAGCCATCTTAGAGGCAGAGATGATAGCAATAGGTGCAGCTACAGATAGTACAACACCTGCCCACATCTGAGGATTGGTAAGGTCCCATGCCCAGTAATCGAGGGTATGGAAAGCGTTAGCTCCAACAGCAATAGCTGCAAAGGAGATCATACCCCACAGTGCACCACCAGTCTTTTCAGGATTACCATCGTCATCTACACGAGATGCAAGTACAAGGTAAGCAACAAGAAAGATAAGATACATAAGCTCAATAAAGAAGAAGAATAGTCCAGCCATCCAAGTGGCAGACAACCCTACAAATTCAGCTACAGATGTAATGCCATTAAAAGACACAATAGCAGAGGATACGAACGCAATACCTACAGCAATAAGCCAAGTAAGTAGAACGATCTTCTGATCTACTTGAATTTTTGCAGCACGCTTAGACTCCTGAATACGGTATAGCTCTTCACGGTTTGTAGATGGACGGGGAACAACTGGTTCTTCGCCCTCTTCATACCATTCGTCTGTTGGAGAAACGTCATACTTAAAGTCTTCATCTCCAGGTACAATTGTTTCTGGGTTGATAACAACCTTTGTCCCGTAACCAGTCTGGTCTACAATATCTTCTGCCATTGTGTTTCTCCTAAGTCTTCCATAACCAATTCTCGAATAAGCTTGTGCCATATCCATCCTTAAGTCATGTACATCCATTATAGCTTATTTAGCCAAGGATTGCTAAAATGTCACGGTATGCGAGAATCAAAAGCTCTTCCCCGTCATGCTCAATCTCAGTACCCTGATACTTAGAGAAAGCCACTCGGTCACCCACTGCACAATCTGGTACCACGTGGTCACCATTATTAAGCACAATGCCTGGACCTACAGCAAGGACTACACCAGTACCCTGCTTTTCTTCCTGTACTCCTGCAAGAACAAAACCAGATGTGGTCACCTGTTCTTCCTTGTCACGTTTTACAATAATCTTATCTTCAATTGGTTTCAGCATTTTTAATCTCCTTAGCTGCTTTAAATACTTCTGGGAATGCCTCTTCTGACAACCCCTGCACTGCCTGTGCATACTTCTGAATCTCCCATTGTGCATCATGTTCTAGACGCTGGTCTAGGAATGTCATGACACCCTGCAGAGATGTAGTCCAACGCCAACGTACGTACATGCCGTACGCAGGAAGGAATAGACGGGCTAGCTCTGGTGCAATGCCATCATCCATAGCCTTATGGTACGCAGTAGTCCCGATACCAATGATATCTAGCAGTGCATCAAAATGTTTCTGCCCCAACTCAATGTCTACTGGCTCTCCACTACCCTGCTTTGAATTCTCTGGTTTGCTACGCCACTCATTAGATAGTGGAACATAGAACTGCTCTTCCTCAGTAATGTAGCGACGACTAGACTCATTCCAACCATTCTGATCATCCACATGGGTAGAGCTAACAGCATACTTCCACCACTGGCGTGCCACAAAGAGTGGTGCGTAAACCTCAAAGGTTAGAGCAGCATGGCGAAGTGGGCTAGTGTGTCCCTCACGGATTAAGAACTGAATTAGTTTAGCATCACGAGGTTCGAAGTCGCCAGACTCCTTGTCATATGATACACGAGCAGCGTTAACTACTGATAGATCATCTCCAAGGGTATCTACAAGGCGTACGTAGCCTTCATCTAGTACATCAATCTTATTAGTCATTAGTCCTCAAAATAATAGTAAGCGGCTGCCCCACCAATGGTGCCGAGAACTGCGAGGGTAACGATAGCAATGGCAATACCAGTACTAATGCCGAGCAAGGTTAGTATAAATACAACAACGGTTAGTGCAAGACCACCAATTCCAAGTGCAAGAGGCAGTCCGATAGCACCAGCAATGAGGTATGCCCATAGCTTGTTTTCTGATGCCCAGTTAATAATAGTTTGTTTGATTTGTTTCATTATTTCTCCATAGTTTCATAGATATCGTCAGCTCCTGGTTCACCAAAGCTGTTGTCAAGAATACGGTAGTAATCACCATATTTCTCATATTGGTTTTGTGCAATGTTAAATAGTTTAATCTTCCACTCCCGTGGCTTATCGTCATATGACAATATCAACTTGCTCATAATGGTACTGTTTAGGTTACCCCACCAACGATAGAGTGGGTCATCTGTACGACGTATTTGTACAAAGTTCCATTCAACCTCGTTAAGAGTACTTTTTGTTGGAAGTTCTTCTGACGGTCCAAGATCAATAGTCTTAGTTTTCTTAGCCAAAGCTAAACCTTTCGTTCTTCACAGGTACACATGAAACCGCAGTCCACACACATACCCCATTATAATTAGTTAATTAAACTTCTTCGTTAAAGAATTCAATTTCTCGGTCAAACTCCCAGAGCACTTCTTGGCTTTGGTCAAATGCACCAATGAAACCACCCAAGGCAGCTCCGCCACCAATGTATTCGCCATTGATCCATACGTCAGACTCATAGACACCATCATTGTTGAGGGTAAGTAGAATTTGAATTGGTTCTTTTGGTAACTTAATCTCTTCATTAATCATTGTCTGTCACCGCCGTAATGTGAAGACCACCGCTGACGGTGTCTGCAACAGTTACTTCACGAAAAGTAGCAGTCTCAATCTCTTCTTTAGTGATTTCAACTTCTCCACCAAACTGGTTAACAATAAGCCAGATAAGGCGAGTAGCATACTCAAGATTAATCTCAAGTCGTTCAATGTCAGTCAGCTCCTGTGGAACCTCTGTATTTTTTTTCTTTGCCATTTATTTTTCCTTAGTTTCCAATGATTTCGGTTGTTGGCGAGTTTGCAATTACCTCTGCAAGTTCAAGCTCACCTGCATAAATTTCTGGGTTAAGACCACTGAGCAATGCAGCAAGACCTCTTTCTAGTAATTTAATTTGTGCAGAAATTCGTAGTGCTGCATAATCTGCAGTTGGACCAGAGTACCTAATGCTTCCGTTTTCTGCAGGACTAAACATAAAGTCGTACTCCTCTTGCAGTGTAGCAATAGCTTTTTCAAACGTTTCAATATTTGTCATACTTATATTCTCCCATACTTTAGATTCTATGTCAAGCTAGCAGCCAGCATAATTTTGTGCGTCTGCTTCAAGTTGGTTACGATTAGATACATATCCATTTAAATATTGATACATTCCTGTTGTGTCCTGAATGTAGTGTCGGTATTCATGCCTAATGATACAGCTTGTCCAGTCATCACCAAAACTGATTGCCTTGTTTGTAATTGTAATATAATATGTACCAGGAATATAGCACCCATTGATGATAGCTGGATCTACAGTACTGCTTCCAGCACATACCCCAAAATAAACTGGTATCGTAATACCTTGTGCCCTAGCCAACCTGACCACACGTTCCTGAACAGTCTCCACGACAGGTTGAACAGGGACAGCAACTGGCTCAGGAGCTGGAGCAGCTTCTATAACTGGTTCAGGCTCGGCTACTGGCTCTACCGTGGGGGTAGGAGTAGGCGTAGTCGTCTCCCTAATAGGAGTCGGCACTGGTTCATAAACTACCGCAACAGACTCTACCTCGTGAGTATTCCAAGCAAAACTACTAAGTGGTACAGCAACAGCAGCAATGATTCCTAAAACAAATAGTTTCATAACTTATCTTCGCCTATTCTGCTGGCAATCATTGCCTGCACATGTCTGAACTCCTGGAGTACACGACGTACCTTGAATAGTTCATATTGTGTCAGCTCAACATTCCCATAACTGCAGTTGGTGTCATCCGTCTCTTCATAGATAGGATACCACTCCTCTACATTAAAGTTTACTTTAACTGTCTTGTTGTCCATACAACGCCTCCAACCCCTTGGCTACACAAATCTCTACTCCATCAGAATACTTGTGCTCGAACGTAACAGAGTCTGGATCCCACCAGTCTGCACGGGTACTAACAGTACCAGTAGTGATACGGTACAGGTGAGTCTCTTCTTTACCAGTTAAATCTTCTTCACGCCCAATGTGGACGGTACGAACATTCTCGTCATTAATTCTAATATCAACATGGATAGGCATTAGAACCTCCACTCACAACAGATAGCATTAATGTAAGACATAGCAGTCTTAGCATCAACGTGTCCGTTTAGGTTATCGTTTACAATTTCGGTAATAGCGGCCATAGGGTTCAACTGAGTGTCCCAGCCACGTAGGTCAACGTTTGCCATCATATCTCCTTAATAGGTCTGTGTATCTATTATGACAGCCTGAGATAATAATGTCAATACTATTTAGACATTTTCTTCAATGTGGTATTCGCCTTCTGGATCCAGGTTGCTAAGAAATCCAACAATTCCCTCGGCCTCTTCCAGGGTATTGCGAATAGCAATCAGCTTATAGCCACTTCTAATTAAATACTTACCCATTACACACCCTACAATCTTTATCTGAGCACTCTTGACATATGTCCATATATCTATAATATCAGATGACCTAGGGTATTGACAACTCCATCGTAATACCGTATTATTGAAGTATGAAGAGAGATAAACTAATAACCAAGATCGATGCCACTCTAGAAGAGTACTATGACAATGGCTGGAACGACGGTCACACGGCTGGTTACTCTGATGGAGTAGACGACGGTGTTATGGCACACAAAGAGATGATTCGTAATCGTTTAAACATGTACCTAGAAACATGCATGAATACTAACAAAATGCGTGAGGCACAGTTTACCAAAGAAATGCTTGAATACCTAATGTGGGAGTTTGATCCCAATAAAGTTGACGAGGATGACGAAACTTATGGCATCATCTTCTAGGTTTGGCTGGTGCATGAGTAGCCAGCACAAATACTGTATTGAATCTATGGGAAAGAGACGGTGTGGTTGTGAGTGCCACGGAGACTAAATACGAAATCATTGAGTTAGACGACCTAACTGATGATGAAGCAATGATTATCAATATATTTATTCGCGAGGGTATGCTGAGAGAGCAAGAGCGAATCATTGCTAAACTAAAAACACTTTACAATATTGACTGCTGCTGTGACTCTGCATCATTTGGTGACCACTATTTATCACATCAGCAACCAGACAATCTAATTGATTTTATTAAGAAGGACTAATGAAGATTATACGTAGACACTATGTGGGTGTCGAAAAGAACTACGGGTTCAGGACCTGGCGTAGCGGTAAGTACCGTGCCTTTGATTTCTACTGGGGCAAGCACCTATTTGTATTGGGGTTTGACCGTGGACGTTGAAGAAGAAATTCTGCATCTAACGAAAGCTTGGCTTAATTACATTGCACCTGAACATCATAAAGATCGTGACTGCCACTTCTACGTCAAGAAGATCTGGTCTTATGGCGATGCCCCGTACTATGAGGCATATCACTATGGGTACGTTGCCTCAGACTTTGAGGGTACCAAGTGCAACACACTAGAAGAAGCACAAGAAGAACTAAGAGACTTCCTCTACATGTCTATACACAAAGAGTATGAGTGGCTTAAGAAAGTCATTAATAAATCTAGCAAGAATGAAGACGGCTGGGGTCCCGAAGACTTTGAAGAGCGACTAGCTGGTTTGGACAGACTAAAGGGTTGGAACGATTATCGCACGGCGAAAAGTTCGGCGGGAGAAATAAAGGGTTGACAAGCAACCCACACAGGAGTAAAATTATAGTATGAGAGAAACCCCCAAGATTACTACAGAACAGCTACGTGAAGCATCTAGTAAAGGCTTTGTGTCTTCACTAGGCTACCGATCTATTTCTGACCATGAGTTTGATATGTGGTTGGTTAGTGAACGACACCGTGTAGCTGATTTAGCTATAGCTAAAGAACGTAAGCGTGCTGTTAAAATTGTCATGGCCAACATTGGCAAGATAGTTTGGCAAGCAAAGCATAGCGATGAAGCTATTGATATGACAGAGATGTATGAAGCACTGATGAAGGAAGACTAATGATCGTAGACTACGACCACACATGGATGCTTGGCGATGATTATGATTGTGAGACGTGTGGCTTTACTTGGAACTCTCTTCGCTTTGAAGAGTGGGAAGACGACCTCTGGATCTTGCAGATGTCTGTAGGCTGCTATGGTGGCGAGTCTGTATTCTCTAATGACGAAAACTTTGCGGTATTGGCAGAAGCAATCATCGTTGACTGCCTTAGCTATGAGAACTTCTCAGAGTCTGATGCAGACTATTTACGTAAACTAATTAAGGAACTATCTAATGACTGATTACACACCTACAACAGAAGAAGTACGCCAAGCCGTGAACGACAGGTTTGTTCAAACCTTGGGGAAAGCGTCGTTTACGCGGGAGCAGTTTAACCGTTGGTTTGCTGAAGAACTACGCAAAGCCAAAGCCGAAGCATGGGAACACGCAAGGCGGGAACTTCGAGCAATCCCACACTGGTGGAACACGGAAAACCAACACGGTGAGTTTGACCTACAGCCACTCGGGCCAGATAAGACATCCGAGCAAGGAGCGTTTATGCATGTAAAGCAAATCATGGACAACAACCCTTACCGACAGGGAGAACCAGAATGAAACAAAACACATGGTTTGATTACCACTTCGGTGGTTGGATCTGGCTTATCCGCTACAAGATAGCCAACTTCGTTATTGGCTACAACATAGAAGATGCCCTCGAAGAACACTACCAAGAGGGTATGGACAGAGGAAGAGAACTAGAGGCAGACGCACAATGACCGTCTCTGAACACTGGGAGCAGTTTTCTGCATACCGCCCCATGATTGAAGATGCTCGCAACCAAGAGCGCATACTCATTGCCTCTAAGGTTAATGACATCATCAACTCCGTTGTTGACTACGGCCTAGGATCAAACTATCCTCGTATTAAGAATGCCGTCCTTAACGTGATCTTTGACGGGGACACCCCCAAGCATCTCATTGAGCCAGCATGGACAGAGGGATCAAAATGAGTATTAAATTTCCACACATTTGTGAAGCCTGTGGAAAAGAAGAACTTCTCACATCAGAAGAGTCTTTCAGCCAAGGCTGGGACTACCCACCTCGCATGGGAGCCTGGAGAGTAGTCTC
>ERZ1034363.1667-NODE-1667-length-12003-cov-2.170803_pt1 | contig 12003 bp, 6 predicted proteins | sample MGYA00520616_ERZ1034363 | MGnify/ENA primary metagenome ERZ1034363 (study PRJEB33736, sample SAMEA104284506) | Azolla filiculoides | biome: Urban; feature: Water surface; material: Ditch water | place: Netherlands | collected 2015-10-28 | depth 0-0.1 m ...
GGCAGCGGATTGCCGCTGGATGCCGAAGCTGTCGCACCCGAACCCCCGGTTGCCCCGCCGGTCACGTCCGAAGCGGAGGCCGGACTGGCCCAGGGCGATCTGTTCGCCGCCGCGCCAGCCCCGGTCCGGGGCGCGCTGTTCACGATGCCGTCCTGCTGTCCGGTCTGCGGCAGCGCGGTCGTGCGCGAGGAGGGCGAGGTCGACCACCGCTGCAGCGGCGGCCTGTTCTGTCCAGCCCAGCGCAAGCAGGCGCTGCTGCATTACGCCCAGCGGCGCGCGCTCGACATCGAGGGCCTGGGCGACAAGCTGGTCGAGCAGCTGGTCGACCTGGGCCTGATCCGGACCCTGCCCGACCTGTACCAGCTGGGCGCCGAGCAGCTCGCCGGCCTCGACCGCATGGCCGAGAAGTCGGCGCAGAACCTGGTCGACGCGCTGGCCCAGGCGCGCCAGACCACGCTGGCCCGCTTCCTGTTCGGCCTCGGCATCCGCCATGTCGGCGAGGCCACGGCCAAGGAGCTCGCGCGCCATTTCGGCAGCCTGGACGCCGTCATGGCCGCCAGCGAGGAAGCTTTGCTGCAGGTCGCCGATGTCGGTCCGGTGGTCGCGCACAGCCTCACGACCTTCTTTGCCGAGCCACACAACCGGGAGGTGGTGCAGCAGCTGCGCGCGGCCGGTGTGCACTGGCCCGAAGGCGAGCCCGCAGCCTCGACCGCCCTGCCGCTGGCCGGACAGACCTTCGTGCTGACCGGCACCCTGCCCACGCTGAGCCGCGACCAGGCCAAGGCCATGCTCGAAGCCGCCGGCGCCAAGGTCGCGGGCTCGGTCAGCAAGAAGACGCATTGCGTCGTCGCTGGCGCCGAAGCCGGCAGCAAGCTCGACAAGGCGCGCGAACTGGGCTTGCGCGTGATCGACGAAGCCGGCCTGCTCGAGCTGCTAGCGCATCCGTTGGCCAGCGCGTAAACTGCAGGCGCGGTCGCGCATCAGACGCGGCCTCCTAGGAGGAGACAACCATGGCCCTACGCGACATCCTCAGGATGGGAGACCCGCGCCTGCTGCGCCAGGCCCTGCCGGTTTCCCATTTCGACACCCCCGAGCTGCACCAGCTGTTGCAGGACATGCAGGACACGATGACGGCCGCCAATGGCGCCGGCCTGGCCGCGCCTCAGATTGGCGAGAACTTGCGCCTCGTGATCTTCGGCAGCGGCCAGTTCAATCCGCGCTATCCCAAGCAGCCGCCGGTGCCGCGCACCGTGCTGATCAATCCGGTGCTGACCCCGCTTGGCGAAGAGGAGGAGTCGGACTGGGAGGGTTGCCTGTCGGTGCCGGGCCTGCGCGGTCAGGTGCCGCGCTTCAAGCGCCTGCATTACCGTGGCTTCGATGCCTACGGTCAAGCCTTCGAGCGCGAGGTCGAGGGCTTCCACGCCCGCGTGGTCCAGCACGAGTGCGACCATCTCGACGGCAAGCTCTATCCGATGCGCATGCGCGACTTCACCCGGTTCGGCTACACCGACGTGCTGTTCCCGGGACTCGATACCCTGCCCGACGACTGATCGCTTCAGTCCTTGACCGCCTCGAGCAGTTCGGTCTCGATCTCGATCTGCTCGCGGTTGTGCTGCAGCGCCGGCCCGCTGATCAGGAAAGTGTCCTCGACCCGCTCGCCCAGCGTCGTGACCTTGGCCAGCTGCAGGTTGATCTCGTGGCGCGCCAGCACGCGCGCGATGCTGTAGAGCAGGCCGACCCGGTCGGAAGACGAAATCGTCAGCACCCAGCGCTGCGCCTTCTCGTCCGGGTGCAGCGTGACCCGCGGCAGCACCGGAAAGGACTTGACCCGGCGCGACTGGCGGCCGCGGCCGGGCATCGGCAGCGGTCCGCGTTGCTCCAGCGTGCGCGCGAGCTCGACTTCCACCATCGCGATCAGCTCGCGGTAATGCTCGGACAGATCGGGCGAGATCAGCTGGAAGGTGTCGAGCGCGTGACCGTCGCGCGTGGTGTGGACCTTGGCGTCCAGGATGCTGAAGCCCGCGCCGTCGAAATAGCCGCAGATGCGCGCGAACAGGTCGGGCTGGTCGGCGGTGTAGACCAGCACCTGCAGTCCCTCGCCCTCGGGCGAGGGTCGCGCGCGCACCAGCGTCGGGTGGGTCGCGCCGGCGGCGAGCTGCGCCAGCGGTCGCGACAGCATGCGGGTATGCCAGGCGATCTCGTCGCCCTGGTGCCGCATGAAATAGCTCACGTCGAGCTGGTCCCACAGCGCCTTGTGCGCCATGTGCGGCAGCGTGTGCAGCGCCAGCAGCGTCAGCGCCTCGCGCTTGCGCGACTCGATCACCGCGCCCTGGTCCGGCGCCCGACCGCCCAGGGCGCGCACCGTCGCGCGGTACAGGTCCTCCAGCAGTCGGCCCTTCCAGGCATTCCAGACCTTGGGACTGGTGCCCCGGATGTCGGCCACCGTCAGCAGGTAGAGCGCGGTCAGCCGGCGCTCGTTGCCGACCCGTTGCGCGAAGGCCTCGATCACGTCCGGGTCGCTCAGGTCCTGCTTCTGCGCCACATGGCTCATGGTCAGGTGCTCGCCGACCAGGAAGCTGATCAGGTCGCTGTCCTCGCGCCCGATGCCGTGATCGCGGCAAAAGCGCCTGACCTCGAGCATGCCGAGCTGCGAATGGTCACCGCCGCGTCCCTTGGCGATGTCGTGGAACAGCGCCGCCGTGTAAAGCAACCAGGGCTTGTCCCAGCCCGCTGCCAGCTGCGAGCAGAACGGGTATTCGTGCGAATGCTCGGGGATGAAGAAGCGGCGCATGTTGCGCAGCACCATCAGGATATGCTGGTCCACCGTGTAGACGTGGAACAGGTCGTGCTGCATCTGGCCGACGATGGTGCGGAACACCCACAGATAGCGCCCCAGCACCGAGGTCTGGTTCATCAGCCGCAGCGCATGCATCACGCCGTCGGGCTGCTGCAGGATCTGCAGGAAGGTGGCACGGTTGCGCGGGTCGCGCCGGAAGGCGGCGTTCATGACCGAGCGAGCGTTGTAGAGCGCGCGCAGCGTGCGTGCCGACAGGCCCTGGATGCCGGGCTCGCTCTGGAACAGCAGGAAGGTTTCGAGGATGGCCTCGGGATGCTCATGGTAGAGCTGGTCGCTGGCGACCTCGAGCATGCCGCCCTTGTCGAGGAAGCGCTCGTTGATCGGTCGCGATGCGACGCCGGCTTCACTGGTGCATTCGTTGATGCGATCCTGCAGGTTCAGCAGCAGGATCTGGTTGAGCTGGGTCACGGCCTTGGCCGCCCAGTAGTAGCGCCGCATCAGCTGCTCGCTGGCGCGCCGCGCGCCGCGCGTGCTGGCGGCCGATCCGGCCTCGGGTGGGGTCGCGCGGTAGCCGAAGGAGTCGGCCAGCGTGGCCTGCAGGTCGAACACCAGCCGGTCCTCGCGTCGGCGCGCAAGCAGGTGCAGGCGCGCCCGGATCAGGCTCAGCAGGGCCTCGTTGGACTTGATCTGGCGCACCTCCAGCGCCGTCGCCAGTCCGTTGCGCCCGAGCTCGTCCCAGCTGCGGCCGAGACCGGCCGCCTTGGCGGTCCAGAGCAGGACTTGCAGGTCACGCAGCCCGCCCGGAGATTCCTTGCAGTTGGGCTCGAGCGAGTAGGGCGTGTCCTCGAACTTCTGGTGGCGCTGCTGCAGCTCGAGCAGCTTGGCCGTGAAGAAGGCGGCCGGGTCCATCGCCGCGGTCAGCGCCTGGTCGAGCGCCTGCCAGGCCTCGCGCTGTCCGGCCACCAGCCGGTTTTCCAGCAGCGAGGTCTGCACCGTGATGTCCCGTGCCGCCTCGGCCAGGCATTCGTCGCGGCTGCGCACGCTCGAGCCGATCTCGAGCCCGATGTCCCAGCAGGCGCCGATGAAGGACTCGATCCGGGTCCTGAGTGCCTCGTCCTGCTCGAGCTGCACGCCCTCGTGCAGCAGCACCAGCACATCGACGTCGGAGTAGGGGAAGAGCTCGCCGCGGCCATAGCCGCCGACGGCCACCAGCGCCATCTCCGGATCGAAGCCCGCGCCCTGCCACAAGGCCTGCAGCACCGAGTCGGTGCAGCGGCTCAGTCGGCGCAGCAGGCCCCGGATGGCGCGCGAATGGGGCCCCAGGGCAGCGATCTCGGCCAGCACCGCCGACTTGTCCTCCCGGTAGCGTTGTCTGAGGGTGGGCAGGTCGAGGGTGTCTGTCGTCATGTCGGGGTGGTGCGAGGCAGGCTCAGAAGGAGTCGGCAGGACTCAGCAAGAATCAGACCGAAGCGGGCGACTGGATGAAGGCCGGGAGCGGCGGCATGCCGTCCGACAGCGTCAGCACCTCGTAGCCGGTCTCGGTCACCAGCACGGTGTGCTCCCACTGCGCCGACAGCGAGCGGTCCTTGGTCACGATGCCCCAGCCGTCGTTCATCTCCTTGAGCTCGCGCCGGCCCTGGTTGATCATCGGCTCGATCGTGATCGTCATGCCGGCCTTGAGCTCCATGCCGGTGCCGGGCTTGCCGTAGTGCAGCACCTGCGGGTCCTCATGGAACTTCTCGCCGATGCCGTGGCCGCAGAACTCGCGCACCACCGAGTAGCCGGCTGCCTCGGAAAAGACCTGGATCGCGTGGCCGATGTCGCCCAGGCGCGCGCCGGCCTTGACCTGCGCAATGCCTTTCCACATCGCGTCATGGGCGACCTGGCACAGGCGCTTGGCCGCCGGCGAGACCTCGCCGACCAGGAACATGCGGCTGGTGTCGCCATGCCAGCCGTCCTTGATCGGCGTGACGTCCAGGTTGACGATGTCGCCCTTCTTGAGCGGCTTGTCGTTCGGGATGCCATGGCAGATCACATGGTTGACCGAGGTGCAGATGCTTTTCGGATAGGGGATGCCGCCGTGCGGGGCGTAGTTCAGCGGAGCCGGGATGCAGCCCTGCACATCGACCATGTAGTCGTGCGCGAGCCGATCGAGCTCGTTGGTGGTGACGCCGGGCTTGACGAAGGGCGCGAGGTAATCGAGCAATTCAGCCGCGAGGCGGCAGGCGACGCGCATGGCGGCGATGCCGGCGGCATCCTTGATGGTGACGGTCATGGCCGGGGCCTTAGATGTGAAAAAACAAAGCCGCTCGACGAGCAGCCAGGGTAGAGAGCCGCATGCCGCCAGGGAGGCGCCATGCGGATTGCTCTGCAACTAGATATGTGGGGATTTTACGTTCGAAGCCAGGGCGGCTTCCTGGCGGTTTCGGAAACAACATCGGCGTCAGGGTCGTCGGCTCCCGTCTGGCGCCGCTTCTTTGGGTGCGTTCGCGTACAGACTGGGCGCCGAATCGGCGTCATCTTCAATGATGACTTGTTTAAGGAGATCGGTATGGATACACCCGTTCGCGCCAGTTCCCGCTGGAGTACCGCTGCCTTGGGTGCCCACGCGGGCTTGTCGTCGCCAGAGCTCTCGGCCCTGGTCGAGCACCTGCAACTGTGCCGCGGCTTGTCTGGCCGACTGTTCGCCTTGCGCTGCATGCTCGAGACGCTCAACGGTTTCGTGGCGGCCCGCTTCGTCACCACCCTGGTGACGCTGGCGTTGTTGATCGGTATCAGTGCGCAGGTGCGGTAAGGCATGGCCGGATCCGAACTGTGGCGACTGTTACCCGATGCCTCTGCCGACCTGTGCCGCATCCTCGATCCCGCCGAAGGCCTGGTCCAATCTCCGATCCGGGCCGAGATCTTTGGCCTGCAGCGCTTTGCCCAGCATGGCCAAAGTCTGGGCGAAACGCATCTTGTGGCCGAGACCCGGTCACGCGCGGGAACCTTCTTTCCGCGCCTGCAAGACAACATTCGCATGTTGCGTAAGGCTTGTGCCTATCTGGGCGCGCAAGCAGGTCAGGGCTATGACGTCAGTCCGGCGGCCGAATGGCTGCTCGACAACTCCCATGTCATCGAGGCACAACTCCAGGAGATCCACGAGGGCTTGCCGAGTCGCTATTTCCGGGCTCTGCCCACGCTGCTCAATCCGCCGTTGGCCGGTTTGCCGCGCGTCTACGGCGTGGCCTGGGCTTTCGTCGCCCATACCGACAGTGCCTTCGACGATGAGCTGCTGATTCAGTTCCTGTTCGCCTATCAGCAGGCGCGCGAGCTCAAGCTGTGCGAGATCTGGTCGCTGCCCACGACCTTGCGCGTAGTACTGATCGAGAACTTGCGCCGTCTGGCCGAGCGCGAGGCGACCCACAAGGCCGCGCGCGAGGTGGCCAATCTGTGTTGCGATCGCCTCGACAGTTTCAGTCTGGAAGCTCTGGATCAGTTGCTGGCCTGGCTCGAGCTGCGCGGCGTCGGCCAGGCTTTCCTGTTGCAGATGGCGCAACGCCTGCAGGTGCGGCGGGCCACCGATCACACCTTGCACCAGGAATGGCTGCGCAACGCGCTGCCGGATCTGGCCGCCTTGCAGACACAGCAAAGCATAGACCAGGCTGCCGACAACCTGAGCGTCAGCAACGCGTTGACTTCGCTGCGCACCATAGGTGCGGCCGAATGGCCCGACATCGTGGCGCGCACCAATCCCCTGATGCAGCTGATGCTGACCTCGCCCTTGTTCGAGGCCGAGGACGGCGCCACGCGGGACCAGACCCTGCATGGCATCGAACGGCTGGCCCGCTGCGGTCGGCGCAGCGAGCGGGAGGTAGGAAAAACGCTGCTCGACCTGATGTACTCGGACCCTGGAGCCGCTCAGACCGTGGCCAGTCATTGGCTGACGGGGGGGGGGCGGTCCATGCTGGCGCGCGCACTCGGCCTGCCCGCTCGCACAGCCTTGTCCTGGCGCGTCGCCAGTCGCCACTTTGCTTTACCCATCTACCTGGGCTCGTTGCTGTTGGGCAGTTTGGGGCTGATCGCCTGGCTGCTGCTGCGCTACCGCATGGGCTTGGCCGGCGCGCAAGACCCAGCTTGGATGCTGGCCTTGGTCGCGCTGCTGATGCTGTTTCCGGCCTCGGAAGCGGTGGTGGCCGTGATCAATCGCCTGATCAGTGAATCAGTATCGCCCGACCGCCTGCCGCGCCTGGCTCTGGCGCAGGGGATTCCAGCCGAACATCGGGTGCTGGTCGTGATTCCTTGCCTGCTGACCAGCGAGGCCTCGATTGACGCGCTGACGCATCGCTTGCGCCTGCATTACCTCGCCAATCCGGAACGCCATGCGCAGTTTGCCCTGCTGACCGACTGGGCTGATGCCGACCAGGCGCAAATGCCAGCTGATGCCGCCTTGTTGAGCCGGGTCACGCAGCAGATCATGGCACTCAACGCGCGCCATCCCCGTACAGACCAGGAGGCGCAGGATCCCCCGCGCTTCATCCTGCTGCATCGTGCCCGGCAATTCAGCGAGACCGAACAACGCTGGATCGGCTGGGAACGCAAGCGCGGCAAGCTTGAAAGTCTGATTGCGGCATTGGCTCAGGGCGAGTCGGCCGCCTTCATGAACCTGGGTGACCTTTCTCGCCTCGACTGGGGCGCGGTCTATCTGGTCACGCTCGACAGCGATACTCAGTTGCCGCCTGGTCGGCTGCGTGAGCTCGTCAGCGTGGCCGCCCATCCCCACAACCAGCCGCAGCTCGACGCCGATGGCCGCAGCGTGGTTGCCGGCTACGGCATCCTGCAGCCCCGTATCGTCACGCCGTTGCCCGGGCCACACGAATTCACCCGCTTTCACTGGCTGTTTGCCGGCCAGTGCGGCGTCGATCCCTACAGTGCCGCCAGCTCGGAGGTCTATCAGGATCTGTTCCGGGAAGGGACCTTCACCGGCAAGGGGCTGCTCAACGTGAGAGCGATGCACGCGGTGCTTTCGGGCCGCCTGCCCGAAGGCCAGGTGCTGAGCCACGATCTGCTCGAGGGGGCGTTGGCCCGTTGCGCTGCGGTGACGGATATCGCGGTGATCGAGGACGCTCCCTTCCATGCCGATGTGGCAGCCTCGCGCGTGCATCGGTGGACCCGCGGTGACTGGCAGCTGCTGCATTTCCTCTGGCATGCCAGGCGCTATCGACTGCGCGCTGTCAACCTCTGGAAGATGTTCGACAACCTGCGCCGTTCGCTGGTGGCACCGATGTCGCTGGCGCTGTTGCTGCTGACGCTGGCTGGAGCTTCCCTGTCGCCTTGGGCAGCGCTGTCGCTGGTGCTGGCCGCATTTTCCGCCGGGCCGATGTTGGGTGCGCTGGCCGGTCTGTCGCCGAGTCGCCCCGATGTGGCCAGGGTCCGCTTCTACCGCCAGGCCCTGAGTGATCTGGCGCGCGCCTTCTGGGGTGGGATCTGGCATCTGGTTCAGCTGCAACAGCAGGCCTTGATGGCGCTCGACGCGATGGCGCGCGCGCTCTATCGCATGACCATCAGCCAGCGCCATCTGTTGCAATGGACCACGGCGGCAGCGGCACAGTCCGAGGCCAGGACCCGATTCGTCGCGCTGCTGCGACTGCATTGGAAAGAGCCGCTGCTCGCGCTGGGTCTGCTCGTCGGGCTGTTGATGCTGGCCACGCCTTGGCCTGTGCTGTCCACCCTGCTATGCCTGCTATGGGCCCTGGCGCCAGTCGCGACCTGGTGTGCCAGCCGGCCGCGCCCGCCGAACCAGGAAGGCGCGTTGACCCTCGAGCAAGAGGTCTATCTGGAGGGGGTTGCCCGCGAGACCTGGCGCCTGTTCGAGCGCTGTGTCGGCACCGAAGACCACCACCTGCCACCCGACAACCTGCAGACCTGGCCTTACGACATGGTCGCGCATCGCACCTCGCCGACCAATATCGGCCTCTACCTGCTGAGCGTGGCCTGCGCGCGCCAGTTCGGCTGGATCGGCACCCAGGAGCTGCTGAGCCGGCTCGAGGCGACGCTGGCCACCTTGCTGAGCCTGCAGCGTCATCGTGGCCATTTCCTCAACTGGTACGACACCCAGACGCTGGCGCCGCTGCTGCCGAGCTATGTCTCGACCGTGGACAGCGGCAACTTGAGCGGCCATCTGCTCGCGGTCGGCCAGGCCTGTCTCGAGCTGGCGCAGGTACCCCATGACGCCAGCGCGGCGCAGCGCGCGCTGCGGGCCTCGCGGCACAGGCTGGCCCCGTTGCTGGAGTGCTGGCCGGACCTGGCAGGCCAGCAGGCGCTGGCGCAGCTGCTGGCCATGCCCGATCCACTGCAGCATGGCCAAAGCGCCGGGTTCGGGCCGCTGCTGCAGGCGGCCAGTGACGAATTGGCCGCTTGGCGGCTCGATGCGACCGAGCTGCTGCCCCAGGGTTCGACCCTCCAGTCGGGGTCGCACGATCAGCTGTCATGGCTGCTGTTAGATCATCTTGCGACATTGCGCTCGGCCTGGCTCGATGCCCGGGCCCAGGCCTGCGGCGAGAGCTGGGGCGCGACGCAGCGGCTGCAGGCACTGGCCCATGAATTCGGCCTGCTGGCCTGGCAAGCCGACTTTACCTTTCTCTATCACGGCAAGCGTCACCTGTTCCATATCGGTTACCGGGTGGCCGAACAGCAGCTCGATGCCGGTCTCTATGACCTGCTGGCCTCGGAGTCGCGCCTGACCAGCCTGCTGGCCATCGCCAAGGGCGATGTGCCGGTCAGGCATTGGGCCATACTGGGTCGCCCCTTTTTTGCCAACGGCGCCCAGGCCGGCCTTCGCTCCTGGTCGGGATCGATGTTCGAATACCTGATGCCGGGACTGGTGCTGGCCGAACCTCCCGGTAGCGCCTTGTATGAGGCCTGCGCTTCGGCGCTGCGCGAACAGATTGCATTTGGCGCAGAGCGAGGCCTGCCCTGGGGCATCTCGGAATCGGCCCATGCTGCACAGGACCACACCCTAGCCTACCAGTACGCCCCCCAAGGTGTGCCGAGCTTGGCGCTGCGCCGCACGCCCTCCGATGAGTTGGTGATCGCTCCCTATGCCACTGCGCTGGCCGCGCAGCACCGGCCCCAGCTCGCAGTCGCCAACTTCGCCGCGCTGGAAAAACTGGTCGGCCGCTCGCGCTATGGTTTCATGGAGGCGCTGGACTTTTCTCCGGCAAGGCAAGTCGACAAGCAGCTGTTCCAGCCGGTGCACACTTTCATGGCGCACCACCAGGGCATGAGCATCATCGCGCTGGCCAACTTGCTGCTCGATGCGCCGGCCCAGCGCTGGGGCATGGCCAATGCGCATATCGAGGCGGTCGCGTCGCTGCTGCACGAGCGGGCTCCGCGCGAGCTGCCCGCTTGCTGCGCGCAGGCGCCCGTGCTGCCGCCCCGGACGCTGTCGCGACCGGCGACGCGTCTGCTGCGCGAACTGGTACCGGGCCAGGCGGCGGTGGAGTCCACCCAGCTGCTCTCGAATGGTCGCTATCACGTGACCTTGCGCGCCAACGGCGCTGGCTGGAGCCGCTGGGGCCAGGCGGCCCTGACCCGATGGCGCGATGACGCGCTGCGCGATTCCCATGGCCATTTCTTCTACCTGCGCCGGATCGGCCAAGACCGGGGCGGGGCCGCCAGCCGGCCGGTCTCGATCACGCAGCATCCCGCACCTGATCCGGTGGCGCAGTACAGCAGCACCCACCATGCCGACCGGATCTGCTTCGATGCCCGCTGGCCTGATCTGGCCGCCCATCTGACGGTCTGGGTCAGCCCGGAAGACGACATCGAGTTCCGCGAAGTCGAATTGCGCAACCTGAGCGGCCGCCCGCTCGAGCTCGAACTGATGTCGGCGTTCGAGGTCGCCCTGACCGACCCCCGTGCCGATGAAGCCCATCCCGCCTTCACCAGCCTTTTTGTGCGTGCCCAGTGGCAGCCGCAGCACCAGGCGCTGCTGTTCGAACGTCAGCCGCGCCTGCCCACCGAGCCGGCCCTGAGCGTCGTGCATTTCCTGGTCTGCAGCGGCACACCGGTGCAAGAGCTGCGTGTCCTGGCCGATCGGCAGCGTTGGCGCGGTCGTCAGCAGGCCTCGAGCCAGCCGCTGGCCGATTTTCCGGCCGGGCCCGCTGCATCGGCCGGCACCTCAACGGTGACGGCGACAGTTGTGCCACCGTGTGAGCGCGCCCACGAGAACCACTCGGTGATGCGCGCACTGGTGCCCGGGCTCCAGCCGCGACTCATCGAGACCTCGCCGTAACTGACACGCTCGATCTCACGAATCGAGGTGCGAATGTAGCCACCGGCAGGTAGTTCATTCGTATTAATCTGCATCGAGCCAAGGGATAGCGCCTGCCATCCACCGCCGAGTGAGGGGTCGGCTCCGATCGCGTCGACAGAGAGTGCGAACCCCTTGAAGTAGCCGCCTGGGTAGCCGGAGTCGTAGCGCACGCTGCCGAATCCGTTCAGGGTGCCGTTGAGAAATGCATCCATTCTCGTTACCCCCATTCCCTTGCGAGTCGTCCTCGACGTTCACGGTCCTTCACGAGTTCCGCGCGAAGTTTGGCGCGAATGAAGGGATAGATCGAGTGCGCCTGTCGCTCGAGATCAGCACGGCGATCGTCGATGTCATCGGTGTCGAAGGGATCTGCGGGCGGAAGAGTCAGCTTCTCGAACATGCTGAGCCCCTTGGAGAACATGCTTGACGATTCCTTCACCTCGGAACCGGCCGATGACAGGTGTGGCTTTCCTGATGTGTTCCGCTGATCCTCGCCTTCAAAGTGCGTTCCGCCCGTAATCGACGACATGCTCGCACGCCCTTCGTTGGCGCGGGCCGGTGCTGTCGCATCGTGGCCGTATTCACCCGACATGCTCGCACTAGTTCCGGGGCGGAGTGAACGAGGAGTCAGCGTTGAGTTCGAATTGCGCTGGGTGACCTCTTCGAACTTTCCCTGCTGCTTTTGCAGGTGGACGAGATCGGGGCGAGTCGGTGCGGCTGCAGGGGCATTGGGACGCGCGACCGCGGCGGGCGCAACTGAATCATCATCGTCGTCAGCAACGTCACTGTTAATGGAGTACTCGCGGCCGCGGCGCTGCACGCCCTGCGGCACATTGGTCGGAGCGGCTCCGGAGGGCTCCCCCGGAGCCGATGTAGCCGGTGCAGCGGAACTCGCATGTGCGAGCTCGATCGG
>ERZ1034363.1669-NODE-1669-length-11985-cov-3.253107_pt1 | contig 11985 bp, 7 predicted proteins | sample MGYA00520616_ERZ1034363 | MGnify/ENA primary metagenome ERZ1034363 (study PRJEB33736, sample SAMEA104284506) | Azolla filiculoides | biome: Urban; feature: Water surface; material: Ditch water | place: Netherlands | collected 2015-10-28 | depth 0-0.1 m ...
TGGCGGGGGCCCGCAGGCAAGTGATCGAAGAAATCCGCATCCGAGACCTCGGAGTGATTTCCGAGGCTGTGCTGCCGTTGGGCCCGGGCTTCACCGCCATCACGGGTGAAACCGGTGCCGGTAAGACGATGGTCGTCACCGCGCTCGGTCTGCTCCGGGGTGAGCGCTCCGACGCGAGCACCGTGCGAGCGGGGACCGAGGCATCGTGGGTGGAGGGCCGCTGGCTCATTGACGCGAACGAAGGGCGTTCGCGTGCCGTCGTGGGTGGCCGTTCCACGCCCATCTCGGTGCTGGGTGACCTCGGTGACAAGCTCGTGGCCGTGCACGGCCAGAGTGACCAGGTTCGTCTGCGCACGGCGAGTGCTCAACGTGAGGCACTCGACCGCTTTGCTGGCCCCAAGTTTGCCGAAGTACTGAGCGAATACGCACACGCATTCAAGCGCTGGCGAGCGAATCAGGCCGAACTAGACGGCATCGTGAGTCGGCAGGCCGAGCGCGCTCAAGAAGCCGAAGACCTGCGCGCTGCCATGAGCGAGATTGAGGCGATCGCGCCACAACCCGGCGAAGACCGTGCGCTCACGGAGCTGAGTGAACGACTGACTCACACCGAAGACCTGCGCTTGGCTACCGCAGCCGCGCGTGAGGCGCTCTCGAGTGAAAGCGATGAACTGGATGCGCTGGCTCGGGTCGACCTGGCTCGTCGAGGCCTGGAGAAAGTCGCCTCGATTGATCCCGTCTTGGCTGGCCTCGCGCAGCAGCTCGCGCAGCTTGTCATCCGACTGGGTCCGGCGCACGCTGCAGTTGACATGCAGCGCCAGCGGTCCGGGCTGGCGCACCACGCGCAAACGGGGCAGCAGGGCGTCCAGGGCGAACTCGTGGAAGTCGTACACCGCCAGCCGGCCGGCCAGCAGGTCCTGTACCCTGACCGTGCAGCTGCTGGCATCCATCAGCACCGGGTAATAGCCGCCCTGGCCGTCATCCGCCGCCCGTAGCAGGGCATCGGTCAGGGCTTGCGCCATGGCGTCCGCCTCGGCAGCCAGGCCTTTGCTGGCCAGCATCTGGCCGCAGCACAGCTGGTCGCAGGCCTGCGGCAGGCGCGGCGCGTAACCGGCACGCGTCAGCAATTCCATCACGACTTCGGGCAAGCTTGCTTCGTCGCCGCTGTTGGGGCCGAAGATGCGGCTGCTGCAGGTCGGGAAATACACCACCGGGTCACCCGCGCTCGGGCGCGGCAGCGGATGCCGGCCCGGGTGGGGCATGGCGTGTCGCCAGGCGCCGCCCGAGAGGCGTCGCACCAGTCCTTCGCCGAGGATGTCGCTGGCCAGATGGCCCAGGCCCAGACCCGCGCGCGACAAGGTCGTGACCGCGCCGAAATGGTCGGCCGCCCACTGCCCGGCGCGCTTCGATACCGGTCCCAGCCGGCGCCCGCGCAGCAGGCGTGTCAGATCGCCGGTATCGATGCCGACCGGGCAGGCGGTCGAGCACAGGCCGCAGCCGGCGCAGGTGTCGAGCCCGGCATAGGCGAACTCGGTCTGCATCGCAGCGACCGCTTCGCCGGCGGCGGTCCGCCGCGACAGCTCGCGCCAGCTGACGATGCGCTGGCGTGGCGACAGCGTGAGCTGGTGCGAAGGGCACAGGGGCTCGCAAAAGCCGCATTCGATGCACTGGTCCACCAGGGCATCGGCCGCCGGCATCGGCTTGAGATGGCGCAGATGGGCCTGCGGGTCGTCGTTCAGGATGACGCCCGGATTCAGCAGCTGGTGGGGGTCGAACAGCCGCTTGATCCGGCGCATCAGGTCGGTGGCCTGCCGGCCCCATTCCTTCTCGACGAACGGAGCCATGTTGCGCCCGGTGCCGTGCTCGGCCTTCAGCGAGCCGTCATAGCGTTCGACCACCAGCGTGCAGACTTCGTCCATGAAGCGGGCATAGCGCTCGATCTCGCTCGGATCAGTGAAGTCCTGGGTGAAGACGAAGTGGAGATTGCCTTCGAGCGCGTGGCCGAAGATGATGCCCTCCGCGTAGCCGTGCCGGTGCAGCAGGGACTGCAGGTCGAGCGTCGCGCTGGCGAGCGATTCGACCGGGAACGCCACGTCCTCGATGATCACGGTGGTGCCGGCGCGGCGCATCGCCCCGACCGAAGGGAAGGTACCCTTGCGCACCTTCCAGTACATCTCGCAGATGGCCGGATCGGTCGAGAAGCCGGGGGCCTCCACGGTGGCGATGTCCGCGAGCGCCTGCAGGACGGCGTCCATCTTGAGCTGCAGGGCCGCGGCCGTCTGCGCGCGCACCTCGATCAGCAAGGCGGCGGCCTCGCTTCCCAGCGTGCGGATGATGGCCGGCAGTCCGGCCTTGTCCTCGACCGAGCGCAGCGCCGCGCGGTCGAGCAGTTCGACCGCCGACACCGGCTCCGGCTTGACCCGGATCACCGCCTCGCAGGCGCTGGCGATGTCGGGGAAGAACACCAGCGCGCTGGCCTTGCAGGGTTCCTCGGCCACCGTGCGCAGGGTGACGCTGGACAGGATGCCGAGCGTGCCTTCCGAGCCGATCATCAGATGCGACAGGATGTCGATCGGATCCTCGAAATCGATCAGCGCGTTCAGGCTGTAGCCGGTGGTGTTCTTGATCCGGTACTTGTGTCGTATCCGTTCGGCCAGCGCGCGGTCGGCGCGGGTCTCGGCGCCCAGGCGGGCGAGTTCGGCCAGCAGCGCGCCATGGCGGGTCCGGAACGCCGCCACGCTCTGCGGGTCCTGCGTGTCGAGCCCGCTGCCGTCCGCCAGCGTCACGCGCAGGCCGAGCAGGGTCTGGTAGCTGTTCTGCGCCGTGCCGCAGCACATGCCCGAGGCATTGTTGGCGACGATGCCGCCGATCTTGCAGGCGTTGATGGAGGCCGGATCGGGGCCGATCTTGCGGCCCAGCGGCGCGAGCTTGAGGTTGGCCTCGCCTCCGATCAGTCCCGGGCCCAGGCGCACGCTGGCGCCATCGGGGGCGATCTCGCAGCTGGCGAAGCCTTCGCCGATCAGCATCAGCACGCCATCGGTGATGGCTTGTCCGGACAGGCTGGTGCCCGCCGCCCGCACCGTCACCGGACGGCCGAAGCGGCGTGCGCTGTCGAGCACGCTGCGGATCTCGTCCTCGTTCTCCACGATCGCCACCACCTCGGGGATCAGGCGGTAGAAGCTGGCATCGGTGCCATAGGCCAAGCGACGCAGATCGTCGATCACCACCTGGCGCTCGGGCAGGGTGGCGCGCAGCGCCGTGATCAGTTCGTTCATGATTGCCGTTCCTTCAGCAGGTCACGCAGCCGCTTGGGGGCCGGTACGAGTGGCGTTCGGCTCCTGGTCCAGGCGCCCTGGTCCGACGGCGACAGCCCTCTGCCCCGGCTCATGAACCAGGACGCCAGTTTGTAGAGTCCCAGCCGTCCGTAGACCTGCGCCCAGACGCTCCAGGTCGCCGAGGTCTTCAGGCGGCGTGCCGAGCCGCTGCCGCGCAGCGTTGCCTCCTCGCTGTCGGGGCGGGCCTGGGCCTCGTTGCGCAGCCGCACCAGCAGGTCGGTGATCGGTATCTTGACCGGGCAGACCTCGGTGCAGGCACCGCACAGCGTCGAGGCGAATGCCAGCGGGTAGGTGCTTTCCAGCCCCTGCAGGTGCGGCGAGATGATGGCGCCGATCGGCCCCGGATAGGTGGTGCCATAGGCATGGCCGCCCACCCGGGCGTAGACCGGGCAGTGGTTCATGCAGGCGCCGCAGCGGATGCACTGCAGCGTGGCGCGCAACTGCTCGTCGGCATAGGCCTGGGTACGACCGTTGTCGAGCAGGATCAGATGCACCTCCTGCGGACCGTCCTTTTCCCCCGGGCGGCGCGGGCCGCTGATCATGTTGACGTAGGTGGTCACCGACTGTCCGGTCGCCGACCGGGTCAGCAGGCTGAGGATCGGCGGGACATGCTCGAGCTTCTCGACCACCTTCTCGATGCCGGTGATCGCGATATGGACCCGGGGCACGGTGGTGCACATGCGACCATTGCCCTCGTTCTCGACCAGGCACAGGGTGCCGGTCTCGGCGACCGCCACGTTGACGCCCGACAAGCCGATGTCGGCCTGCGCGAACTTGCTGCGCAGCACGCGTCGGCCGATGTCGATCAGCGCATCGACATCCTCGGTGTAGGAGGCGCCGGGGACTTCCCGCGCGAACAGCGCGGCGATTTCCTGCTTGGTCTTGTGGATCGCCGGCATGATGATGTGCGAAGGGGCCTCGCCGGCGAGCTGCACGATGTACTCGCCCATGTCGGACTCCAGCGCCTCCAGCCCGGCGTCTTCCATGGCGCGGTTGAAGTGGATCTCCTCGCTGACCATCGACTTGCCCTTGATGATCCGGCGTGCCTGCGCGCGTTGCGCGATGGCCAGCGCGATGGCATTCGCTTCAGCCGGCGTCTGCGCCCAGTGCACCTGAACGCCGTTGGCGCTCAGCCTGGTCTCGAGCTGTTCCAGCAGGCGTGGCAGATGGGCCAGGCTGTGACGACGGATCTGCTGGCCCAGGTCGCGCAGGCTCTGCAGTTCGTCCTCGTCCGCGAATTGGGCGCGGCGCTTCGACTGCAGGTAGTCCATCGCGCCCCGGAAATTCTGGCGTTGCGCCGGATCGTCGAGCACACCGCGCGCGCGCGCCTTGAAGTCCGCGGTCGGTTCAATCGGGATCACGCGGCTCATGGCTCGACTCCTTCGGCGGTGCGCAGCAGCACCACCAGTTCGCGCGGCCCATGCGCGCCGTAGGCCAGGGTCTGCTGGATGTCGGCGGTTTTCGACGGTCCGCTGATCAGCAGGGCATTGCTCGGCAGGCCGCTGGTCCAGCCTTCGGCGCTGATGGCGGCGTGGAAGTCGGCATGGATCGCATCCACATCGAGCAACACGATATGCACCGCGGGGACCAGCGACATCAGGCGCGGTTCGCTGGCGCTGGGCCACAGGACCAGGCTGCCGGTTTCGGCGATCGCGCTGCGGGCCAGCGTCAGCGAGGCATCGACGCGATCGAACAGCCTGTGCTTCCACTCCTCGACCGCCTGGTCGTAGCGCACGATCTCGAGGCTGGCGGGCGCGCTGGCGGCCAGCGCCTCGCCATGTGGCGTGTCGTGGCCGATCAGCAGCTGGCGCAGGCCCTTGGCGGCGATCAGCTCGAGCAGGACCTGGGTCCAGTTGCCGCTGGTCACGGCATGGACCTCGGCGCGCCAGGCCAGCAGGCCCTGGCGCAGGCGCTCGATGCGCTGTGCGCGGTCCTCGTCGCGGCGCTGCCGCTGGTACCAGCCGCTCACGTCAGGCACCGTGGCGGGGCTGCCGCTGGGCGCGGCGCGCAGCCGGGCCAGGATCTGGTCGCGCGCGCTCATGCCCCGGCTCCGTGGGTGCGCTTCCAGAGAAAGCTGGCGATGTGCTCGCCCGGCAGTGACGGGGAGGCGATGCCGGCCTGCTCGTCCTGTCGGGCCGCGCGTCCGGTGATGTTGAGCAGGCAGCCGCAATCGGCGCTGACGACGCAGCCCGCGCCGGTGGCGCGGATCGCCGCCACCTTGTCGCTGACGATGGCCTCGGAGATCTCGGGGTGGAGCAGGGCAAAGGTGCCGCCAAAGCCGCAGCATTCCTCGATCCTGGCCTGCTCCCTGACCGTCACCCGGGACAGGCTGTCGAGCAAGGCCGCGCTGGTCTGGTGCGAGCCCATCTGGCGCCTGGCATGGCAGGAGGTATGCAGCGACACCGTGCAGGCCGGACCCAGGTCCTCGTGCGCGAAGCGGACCACATGCACCAGGAATTCGGTCAGCTCGTAGACGCGTTCGGACACCGCCAGTGCCTTGGCGTGCAGCACCGGATCATCGGCGAACAGCTGGGGGTAGTGGCTGCGGATCATGCCGGCACAGGAACCCGACGGCACGATCACCGGCCAGGGCTGCGTGAACAGATCGAGTTGCTGGCGCGCGACCGCGCGCGCCTCGTCGGGGTAGCCGCTGCTGTAGGCGGGCTGGCCGCAGCAGGTCTGCTCCTCGGGGAAATGCACGCGGATGCCTTCGCGCTCCAGCAGCAGCACCGTGTCCAGGCCAGCCTCGGGCGTGAACTGGTCGATCAGGCAAGTGGAAAAGAGGTAAACATCCTCGGGCCTGGCCGGGTACTGCCTTGAGATTGAGGAGGAAGACTGCATCGGCGTTCTCCAGGAATGAGGAATTCTGTCAAATGGTAAATTGGTCTTACCAGTTATGTGGGGATTAAAAGCGGTCCGGGCACCGCTGTCCATCGGGAAAACCCTGGTTTGGGGCAAAACTTTTTCATGACAGTACACTCATCAAGATCGGTCCTGCCAGATGCTTTCCCCATGCACCCTATGAATCCTTCGCGTCCCACGATCACCCGTATCGCTGATGTCGTTGCCAACCAGTTGGAGCAGCGCATCCTGGAGGGATCGCTCAAGCCTGGCGACCGCCTGCCGGCGGAACGCACGCTGGCGCTGGAACTCAATGTGTCACGTCCGTCCCTGCGCGAAGCGATCCACAAGCTGGTGTCCAAGGGACTGCTGGTGACCAGGCACGGCGGTGGCACGGTGGTGACCGACAGGCTCGAGGCCAGCTTTGCCGAACCCTGGCAGGGCCTGCTGAAGGACCATCCGCTGCTGCACAGCGACATGCTGGAATTCCGTCACATCCTGGAAGGCCAGGCCGCCCAGCTGGCGACCGAGCGCGCCACCGATGCCGACATGCAGCGGATCCAGGCCATCTTCGAGGCGCTCGAGGTGGCATACGAACAGGAGGATCTGCAGGCCTGCGTCGCCCATGACGTCGCCTTTCACCAGGCGATCGCCGAGGCCACGCACAATGTCCTGATCGGCCATGTCACGGCCAGCCTGATGCGGGTGATGCATGACCATGTCTCGAGCAACCTGGTGCGCCTGCATCGGTCACCGCTGCAGTGGAACAAGATCCGTGAGCAGCACCGCAGCATCTGGCAGGCCATCCAGCAGCGCCGACCCCAGGACTCCCTGCTGGCGGCCCGCGAGCACATCGACCTCGTCAGCCGCAGCATGCAGGAGACGATCCGGGTGCAGGATCGCGAGGATGCGGCGCTGCGCCGCCTGGGTGACGGCGGTTCCTGACGGCGAACGGCTCAACGCCCGCCGCTGGTCATCGGCCGAATCCGGTGGACCCGGGCGCGGCGCGTGGGCTGGCTGTCAGGCCAGCAGCCGGGCCAGGTAGTGCCCGGTGTGGCTGGCCGGATTGGCCGCCACCGCCTCGGGCGTGCCGGTCGCGACCACCTGGCCGCCGCCCGAGCCGCCCTCGGGCCCCATGTCGATCAGCCAGTCGGCGGTCTTGATCACGTCGAGGTTGTGCTCGATCACGACGATGGTGTTGCCGGCGTCGCGCAGCTGGTGCAGCACCTTCAGCAGCAGCTCGATGTCGCCGAAATGCAGGCCGGTGGTCGGCTCGTCGAGGATGTAGAGCGTGCGGCCGGTGTCGCGCTTGGACAGCTCCTGCGCCAGCTTGACCCGCTGCGCCTCGCCGCCCGAGAGCGTGGTCGCGCTCTGGCCGAGCCGGATATAGCTCAGGCCCACGTCGAGCAGGGTCTGCAGCTTGCGCTGCAGCGTCGGCACGGCCTGGAAGAAGCCGTGGGCCTGCTCGACCGTCAGCTCCAGGATCTGCGCGATGTTGAGCCCCTTGTAGAGCACTTCCAGCGTCTCGCGGTTGTAGCGCTGGCCCTGGCAGATGTCGCAGGGCACGTAGACGTCGGGCAGGAAATGCATCTCGACCTTGACCACGCCGTCGCCCTGGCAGGCCTCGCAGCGTCCGCCACCGGCCGATGACGAGACGTTGAACGAGAACCGTCCCGCCCCGTAACCGCGCTCGCGCGCCGCCGGCACCTCGGCCATCAGCTCGCGGATGCCGGTGAACAGTCCGGTGTAGGTCGCCGGGTTGCTGCGCGGCGTGCGGCCGATCGGGCTCTGGTCGACGTTGATGACCTTGTCGAAATGCTCGATGCCCTCGATCGCCTCGTGCGGCTCGGCTTCGTCGTGCGAGCGGTACAGATGGCGCGCCACCGCCGCGTACAGCGTGTCGTTGACCAGGGTCGACTTGCCCGATCCGCTGACGCCGGTCACGCAGGTCAGCAGGCCGACCGGGAAATCCACCGTCACGTCCCGCAGGCTGTGGCCACTGGCCTTGACCACCCGCAGCGTCTGCAGGCCGCTGGCGCTCGGCGCCGGCTGGGCGCGCGGAGCCCAGGTCGGGGCCTTGGCACCTTTCCTGGCCGTGGCGGGCGTCGCCGGTCCCTTTTCCGGCAGCCAGGGCGTGCGCCGGGCCGGCAGCGCGATCTGGCGCGTGCCGGTCAGGTACTGGCCGGTCAGCGAGTCCGGGTTCGCCATCACCTCGGCGCAAGTTCCCTGTGCCACGACATGGCCGCCATGCACGCCCGCGCCCGGTCCCATGTCGATCACATGGTCGGCGGCGCGGATCATGTCCTCGTCATGCTCGACCACCAGCACGCTGTTGCCGAGGTCGCGCAGGTGCTTCAGGGTCTCGATCAGGCGGTCGTTGTCGCGCTGGTGCAGGCCGATGCTGGGCTCGTCGAGCACATACATCACGCCGGTCAGGCCGGAGCCGATCTGCGACGCGAGCCGGATGCGCTGCGCCTCGCCGCCCGACAGCGTCTCGGCGCTGCGGTCCAGGCTCAGGTAGTTCAGGCCGACATCGTTGAGGAACTTGAGCCGCGCGGCGATCTCGCGCACCACCTTGTCGGCGATCTCGGCCTTGGCGCCGCGCAATTGCAGCGTCCGGAAATAGCCCAGTGCCTCGCCCAGCGTCGCGTGTCCGATCTGGTGGATGGTGCGCTGCTGCCCACCTTCGCCGAGCATGACATGGCGCGCCTCCTTGCGCAGGCGCGCGCCCTCGCAGGCGGGGCAGGACTGGGTCGCGCGATAACGCGCCAGCTCCTCGCGCACCGTCTGGCTGTCGGTCTCGCGCCAGCGGCGTTCGAAGTTGCGCAGGATGCCCTCGAAGGGATGGCGCTTGACGACCTGGCGGCCGCCGTCGAGCGCGTACTGGAAGGCGATTTCCTCGGCGCCCGAGCCATACAGCAGGGTCTGCTGCACCGGATCGGGCAGGTTCTCCCAGGGCGATTCGGCATCGAAGCCGTAGTGGGCCGCCAGGCTCTCGATCAGCGCGAAATACTGGCCGTTGCGCCGGTCCCAGCCCTTGATCGCGCCGCTGGCCAGGCTCAGCGAGGGGAAGGCGACCACGCGCGCCGGATCGAACACCTCGGACTGGCCCAGGCCGTCGCAGGACGGACAGGCGCCGACCGGCGAGTTGAACGAGAACAGCCGCGGCTCCATCTCGCCGAGCGCATAGCTGCACAGCGGGCAGGCGAAGCGGGCGCTGAACAGGTGCTCGACCCCGCTGTCCATCTCGAGCGCGATCGCCTTGCCATCGGCCAGGCGCAGCGCGGCCTCGAAGCTCTCGGCCAGGCGTTGCTGGGCATCGGATCTGACCTTCAAACGGTCGATCACGACGTCGAGGTCATGTTTCTCGTTGCGCGCCAGCGCCGGCATGGCCTCGGCATCGAGCACCTGGCCGTCGAGCCGAAAGCGCACATAGCCCTGCGCCTGCAGCCCGGCCAGGGTATCGGCGAACTCGCCCTTGCGCTCGCGCGCGATCGGCGCCAGCACCATCAGCTTGCTGTCCTCGGGCAGCTTGAGCACATGATCGACCATCTGGCTGACGGTCTGCGCCTGCAACGCCAGTCCGTGCTCGGGACAGTGCGGCGTGCCGGCGCGCGCGAACAGCAGCCGCAGGTAGTCGTGGATCTCGGTCACGGTGCCGACGGTCGAGCGCGGGTTGTGGCTGGTCGCCTTCTGTTCGATGCTGATCGCCGGGCTCAGGCCCTCGATCAGGTCGACGTCGGGCTTGTCCATCAGCTGCAGGAACTGGCGCGCGTAGGCCGACAGGCTTTCCACGTAGCGGCGCTGGCCTTCGGCATACAGCGTATCGAACGCCAGGCTGGACTTGCCCGAGCCCGACAGCCCGGTGATCACCACCAGCTGGTTGCGCGGAATGTCGAGGTCGATGTTTTTGAGGTTGTGCGTGCGCGCGCCCCGCACGCTGATGCGCTGCTGGCGCAGCACGGCGGCCAGGGTGCGGTCTTCGGGGCCCGCCGACGCCGCCGGGGCGCTCGCAGGGTGGGCGGGGCTGGGGCGGTCGGTGGAGGGGTTCAAGATGGAGGCGTCCGGGGAAACCCTCCATTATCCGGGCTTGGCGTTTTTTGGACAGGGGCATGCTGGCCCGGCGTCACCGGCCGGTCTGCGCCCGGCGGGCCGATCAGGGAGAATGTCAGGTTTTCTACCTGCCCTGCGGATCGGTTTCCAGCGTGTCTGAGTCTTCTGCTTCCCCAAGTTCCATCGCCCCCGCGTCCACGGCCATGACGCCCGTGGAGCGGCGCGCCAGCCTGTCGCTGGCCGGCATTTTTGCCCTGCGCATGCTGGGGCTGTTCCTGGTGTTGCCGGTGTTTGCGCTGGAAGCGCGCAAATACCCCGGCGGGGACGATCCGGCCCAGATTGGCCTGGCCATGGGCATTTACGGCCTGACCCAGGCGCTGCTGCAACTGCCGTTCGGCATGGCGTCCGACCGGCTGGGCCGCAAGCGCGTGATTGTGTTCGGCCTGCTGGTGTTTGCCGTGGGCAGTCTGGTGGCGGCCGCGGCCAGCAGCCTGAACGGGCTGCTGATCGGCCGCAGCCTGCAGGGCGCAGGCGCCGTGTCGGCCGCCGTGACGGCCCTGCTGGCCGACCAGACCCGCGACGAAGTGCGCACCAAGGCCATGGCCATGGTGGGCGGCAGCATCGGCCTGATGTTTGCGCTCTCGCTGGTGCTGGCGCCGCCGCTGGTGGCCGCCATGGGGCTGTCCGGCCTGTTCGGGCTGATTTGTGCGCTGGCACTGGGCGCGGTGGCGGTCGTGATCTGGGGCGTTCCGCCGGAGCCGGTGGAGCGCAAGAACCAGCCGCGCGGCAAATTGTCGGATGTGCTGACGCATGCCGGCCTGATGCGCATGAACTTCGGCGTGTTCGTGCTGCACGCGGTGCAACTCGCCATGTGGATGGCCGTGCCGGCGCTGCTGGTGCAGGGCGGGCTGTCCAAGGACCACCACTGGTGGGTGTACCTGCCGGCCGTGCTGGCGTCGTTCTTCGTCATGGGCGGCACGTTGTTTCCGCTGGAGCGCAAGGGCTATCTGCGTGCCGTGTTCCTGTCGGCCATCGGCCTGATCGCGCTGGTGCAGCTGGGCCTGCTGGTGGTGGCGTCAGGGGCGCCCACGGTCACCTCGTTGGGCCTGCTGATGTTTGTCTTCTTCTGCGGCTTCAATGTGCTGGAGGCCAGCCAGCCCAGCATGGTGTCGCGCATCGCCCCGGCGCACGCGCGCGGCACTGCGCTGGGGGTTTACAACACCCTGCAGTCGCTGGGCCCCAAGGTGCTGGCCTCCCGGATGGTGCGGGACTACACCGAGCAGTACTACCTGCCGGCCGCGGCGTCGCTGCGCCGGACAACCGCCGCTATCGACGGGCTGCCGTACGGCCAGGCGCGGGAACTGTCGGCCTTCGTCCAGCGGGTGCGGGAAGCCTGGCCCGGGGTGGCCATCACCGATGTCGACAGCACCGGCCTGCCCGACACCCCGGAACTGGGCTCCCAGCTGACCCTGACTGCCGCCCTGGCGCTGGCCGGTCTGCGCCCCGAAGACGTCGTGGTCCAGGCCGTGCTGGGACGGGTGGACTCCACCGATGCGCTGCAGAATCCGATCTACCTGGACATGACGCATGTCGGTTCCGGTGACGGCGGGACCGTGATCTTCTCCGTCACGACACCGCTGCCGGTGTCAGGCTCGGTCGGCTACACGGTCCGGGTGTTGCCGCACCACGATTTGCTGGCCGGCGACGCTGAACTGGGCCTGGTGAAATTTGCCTGAAGCTGTGAGTCTGTGAACCCTGC
>ERZ1034363.1670-NODE-1670-length-11973-cov-11.437458_pt1 | contig 11973 bp, 10 predicted proteins | sample MGYA00520616_ERZ1034363 | MGnify/ENA primary metagenome ERZ1034363 (study PRJEB33736, sample SAMEA104284506) | Azolla filiculoides | biome: Urban; feature: Water surface; material: Ditch water | place: Netherlands | collected 2015-10-28 | depth 0-0.1 m ...
TTTCGCTCTCTTAATTTTATAAAGTTCTTAATTAGTATGTTAAACAGAAGACATATCCGAGTAAAAGTAATGCAAAGTATTTATGCTATGCATCAACACCAATCTGATAATTTAGATAAAGAAGAAAAATTCTTGTATCAAAGTATCGAAAACACCCAAGACTTGTATCTTTTATTGCTTTCAGCACTTATTGAAATCAAAAAGAAAGAAGAAATTTACATGGAATTAGCTTCAAAAAAACATTTAGCTACTAAAGAAGAACGCAATCCAAGTTTAAAATTTGTTCAAAATAAAGTTTTAGTATTGTTAGCCGAGTCTGAAGCATTAGAAGAAGCTTTAGAGGATCGAAAAATTAACAATTGGAAACAAAATGACGACATTATTTTGATGCTAATTGAATCGATTAAAGCTAGTGAGTTGTATCAAAAATATATGCAAAAACCAGAAGGTAGCTTTGATGATGATAAATATTTTATAGCTGATTTATATACAGAAGTAATTGCTCCAAGTGATAAATTATATGACTATTTGGAAGATTATAAGTTAACTTGGGTAGATGATTTGCCGGGAATTAACACTTTGATTCTAAAACAAATTAAACAATTAAAGTCAGTTGACGATGCTTTAGTTGTTCCTAAAGTGTATAAAGATGAAGATGATAAAGATTTTGTAAAAAACTTATTTAGAAAAACAGTTTTAAACGAAGTTGAATTATCAAAAGAATATATTGATAAAACGCCTAATTGGGACGTGGAACGTATTGCTGAAATCGATACAATTATCTTGAAAATGGCTATTTGTGAATTGTTAAAATTTCCATCAATTCCTGCAAAAGTTACAATTAACGAATATTTAGAGATTGCAAAAGAATATTCTACACCAAAAAGTAGTATTTTTATCAACGGAATTTTAGACAACTTAGTCAAAGAATTTACGCAAGACGGAAAATTAAAAAAATCAGGTAGAGGTTTATTATAAAATTTAAAAATTATGATGAAAAAATCAATTGGGTTTTTAGCCCTTTCAGTGGTTTTAATGACTACTTCATGCAAACAAGAGAGTGCAGCTGATAAAATTACTGACGCTGATATGAAAGCACTTGAAGCTGAAAAAGCATTAGGTGGAAAATTACCAAAAGTAAAACTAGATAAACTGGTTCATGACTTTGGAACTATTAATGAAGGGGACAAAGTAGAAACAGAATTCATAGTAACAAATGACGGTGAAGCAGATTTAGTTATTGCCGAAGCAAAAGGAAGTTGCGGATGTACTGTGCCACAACCACCAAAAGATCCTATTAAGCCAGGAGATTCTGCGCCAATAAAAGTTTCGTTTAACTCTCAAGGTAAGCCTGGAGCACAAGAAAAAACGGTTACATTAACGACCAATACTGAAAATGGTCATGAAACATTTCAAATTAAAGCAAACGTAACACCAAAAGCGGGAATTGCCGCAACAAATAAATAATTTAAGTATGAATGCAACTTTAATAATGCAATTGGTTCTAATGATTGCTGTGTTTTATTTTTTATTGATTAGACCACAACAACAAAGAGCAAAAAAAGAAAAAGCTTTTGAAAACGGATTAAAAGTAGGAGATAAAATTATCACTAAATCAGGAATTCATGGTAAAATTGCCGAAATGACTGATGATACAGTAGTAATTGAAACAATGGCTGGAAAAATTAAAATGGAAAAATCAGCTATTTCATCTGAATTAAGTGCAAAATTAGCTGCTAAATAAGCTAAATAAAATCATAAAAAAGCCGAATTTCAATAGAAGTTCGGCTTTTTGTTTATCTGTATTTGTCGTTTAATCCTTTTCCTTCAAAAATCATTGGAAGAATTTTTTCTAGACGCGCTAGTTGTGTTTTTTCTTGCTTGGCAGATATAATGTGCTCAATAAATTCTCTTTGCTTATAAGGAGAAAAGGCATTGAATTTTGTTTTTAATTCTAAATTATTGTCTAATTCTTTTTGAAGAATTTCAGGAATAATTGTTTCTTTTTTTTCTTTTGGAATCATCAATCCTTTTTCTTCAATCTCAATTGCTTCATAGATATAGGATAAAATTAGTTTTTCATCAATATCATTTATCGATTTGAATCGCATTTGACGCAATGATTTCGTGTTTTCTTCATTGGCATTAATCAGCAGCTTTTTTTCGTCGGTTAAAAAAACACCATTGTAAAACCAAATGCCAAAATATGACTTAAATCCACCAACACCAACTACATTTTTATTTTTGTGAGTATAAACAGGACCTCCCCATTTAGTAGTTTCTATTAGCGAAGTTTTTTTAATAATATTATGCAAAAGCTCAATTTCTTCAGCCCATTGATTGGTTTTATTCCATTTGTTTTCTTTTTCTAACATAGACTCAATTTAAGTAATTCAAAAATAATAAATAAAAAAAGAGGAATTGAATCCTCTTTCTTATTTTAAAATTTTACTTTAACAGTAATAGGTTTTCCGTTTCTTAAAATTGTAACATCTTTTTCATCACCAGCAGTTAGTTTTGCTAAACAATCCATATAACTATATACTTCTTTAATTTCGCAATCGCCAATTTTTATTAAAATATCACCTTCTAAAATCCCCGCGGCATGAGCAGGACGATTTTCAGTTACACCATCAATATGCAATCCATCTCCATGATCAGTATAATCTGGCATAATGCCTAAGGTTACTTTGTATTTTGGAGCTGTTTTTCCTGCATTCATCGCGGTTTTTGTGAATTCAATTTTGTCTAAAGTTGCAATTTCATTCGATACTCTAAATACATAATCAACAATATTTCTCACACCATAATAATTGATTTTATCTTCATCATCGCTAGGTTTGTGATAATCATCATGTGTACCTGTAAAGAAATACAACACCGGAATATCTTTTAGATAAAAAGAGGTATGATCTGATGGTCCTTGACCAGTATTGTCTAAAGTAACATTGAATCCTGCGGGTTTGTTTTTGGTTACAATATTTGAAAAATCAGGTGCTGTTCCAATGCCGCCAACAACTAGACTTTTGTCTTTATCTAAGCGACCAATCATATCCATATTTATCATAGTAACTACATTAGGATATAATGTTTTTAATGTTTCGGCCATGTGTTTTGAACCAATTAAACCATCTTCTTCGCCAGAAAATAAAGCGAAAATATAGTTTACATTTTCTTTGGTTTTATTTTGAGAAAACATACGTGCTAATTCTAATACACCTGCAACACCAGAGGCATTGTCATCTGCGCCATTGTGAATTTCTCCAGTAGCATTTGGTTTGGTTGAATGATTGTGTTCGTTTAATCCTAAATGGTCATAATGCGCTCCAATTACAATTGTTTTAGATGCTTTATTATCAAGATATGCAATAACATTTGTTCCGCTATTAGATTTGTCATCAGCAGCGTTTGTGCTGTGCGGATTAACTTTTACTTTGTAATTAAATGTTTGTAAATAGGATTTATTTGCATAGGGTTTTAATCCCAAAGCTTTGAATTCTTTTACAATGTATTCTGCAGCTTTTTTCTCTCCTACAGAACCAGTTAAACGACCTTGTAATTCGTCTGAAGATAAATAAGAAATATGCTTTTTTAATGATTTTGGTTGCGCAATTTCAGCAGCATCACTTTCGACCCAATCAGCAATAAACACATTGGTTTCTCTTGGTTTACTTTGCATTCTATTGCTAGAAAAAACTAATTTTTTCCCATCAGGTGAAAACATTGGGAAAGCATTAAATTCACTATTCCAAGTAATTTGTTGTAAATTTTCTCCATCAATGTCAATCATAAATAATTGAAAATCATAACCTCTTGTTGAGTGATGGTTTGAAGAAAAAATAATTTTCTTATCTGATGGATGAAAGTAAGGAGCCCAGTTGGCTTTACCTAAATGTGTAATTTGTTTCAAGTCAGAACCATCAATATTACAGGTGTGAATTTCCATTTCAGAAGGAGCAACTAAGTTTTGTGCTAACAAATCTTTATATTCTTTGATTGCTTCGGCTGTTTTTGGTCGTGAAGAACGAAATACTAATTTTTTACTATCGTGTGAAAAGAAACAACCACCATCATATCCCAATCCAAAAGTAATTTGTTTTAAATTACTTCCATCAATATCCATTGTGTATAATTCTAAATCACCACTTCTAATACTTGTGAAAGCAATTTTTTTACCATCAGGCGAAACAACAGCTTCTGCATCATAACCTGGAGTATTTGTTAATTGTTTAGTAATATTCCCTTTTAAATCGGCAATATAAATATCAAATTCTGGATAAATTGCCCATAAATATTTTCCGTCAATTGGTTTTGGAGGAGCAGGACACGCATGGTCTGCTGCGTGAGTGGAAGCATATAAAATATGTTGTCCGTCTGGCATATAATATGAACAAGTAGTTCTTCCTTTTCCTGTCGAAACTAATTGAAGACTTTTTTCATTAAATTCTTGTGCTTGTAAATCCAACATGAAAATTTGGTCACATGAAACACCAAATGCTTTGTTAGTTACTTGAAGTGTTAATTTATCTCCTTTTGGACTAAAATAAGCTTCAGCATTATCTCCACCAAAAGTTAATTGTTTGATGTTTTTTAAATGTTTTTCTTGTCCAAAACTTGTTATTGATGCAAAAATCAATAAAATCAATAAACCACTTTGTTTGAAATTTGATTGGAACATATAATTTTATTTGTAATTAATATAAATAGAATGCGAATATACAAAAAAAACAAGCATTCAAAATGCTTGTTTTTGCAATAATTGTCTCAAAAAGAGTTGTTTTATTATTTCTTTGTACTAGCAGTAATTTCGGCAATTTTTACAATTACTTCAGTTGCTTTTACCATGCTTTCAACAGGTACATATTCGTATTTTCCATGAAAATTATGTCCACCTGCAAAAATATTTGGACATGGTAAGCCTTTGTAAGATAATTGACAACCATCGGTTCCACCACGAATAGGCTTAATTAATGGTTTGATGCCTAGTTCTTTCATTGCTTTTTCAGCAATTTCTACAATATGAAAAACAGGCTTTACTTTTTCTTTCATATTATAATATTGGTCTTTTACTTCGGCAATTACAATTTCATCACCAAATTGTTTTTTCCATTTTTTATTGAATTTCACAGCTAAATCTTGAACAAATTCTTTTCTGTCTTTGAATTTTTTAGCACTGTGATCGCGTATAATTAACTCAACAACAGTTTCTTCAATGCTTCCAGTAATTCCTACTACATGATAAAATCCTTCATATCCTTTGGTCTTTTCTGGAATTTCATTCTTTGGCAACTTAGCAATATACTGATTGGCTAATAGCATCGAGTTAATCATTTTTCCTTTAGCATAGCCTGGATGTACACTTTTTCCTTTGAATGTGATTTTAGCACCAGCCGCATTAAAATTTTCGTATTCTAGTTCACCAATTTGACTTCCGTCCATCGTGTACGCCCATTCGCAGCCAAATTGTTCTACATCAAATTTATGTGCACCACGACCAATTTCTTCATCTGGCGTAAATCCTACACGAATTTTTCCGTGTTTAATTTCTGGATGCTGAATTAAATATTCCATCGCTGACATAATTTCGGTAATCCCAGCTTTATCATCAGCGCCTAAAAGCGTTGTTCCGTCTGTTGTAATTAAAGTTTGACCTTTATATTGTAATAAATCTTTGAAATAACTTGGAGATAGTACAATATTTTGTTTTTTATTTAAAACAATATCACCACCATCATAATTTTTTACAATTTGAGGTTTCACGTTAGCACCAGTAAAATCTGGTGTTGTGTCATAATGGGCTACAAAACCAATTGTAGGCACTTTATGTTTTACATTGCTTTCTAGAGTAGCCATTACGTATCCATTTTTATCTATGGTTACTTCGGTCATTCCCATTGCTTTTAACTCTTTAACTAAAAGATTAGCAAGGTCTAGTTGTTTTTTTGTACTTGGTGTAGTTTCTGAATTTGGGTCAGATTCTGTATCAATAGTTACGTAGCTTATAAAGCGATCGATTATATGTTGCATGAATTTTTAAAATTTATACAAATGTACAAATTCAAATGATATTGTAATGATGCGTTTTTATAAAAAAATGTATCTTTGGAATCAAATTAGAATGCAATGATTACTACAGCAACTACAACGGAATTAGAACGTTATTTTAGTACTTTTAGAAAAGATATTATTGGTATCAATCAATCGTTTATTTCTCCATTCGGGGAACAAAAAATTATATACACAGATTGGACCGCTAGCGGTAGATTGTATCGTCCTATAGAGGAAAAATTAATGAATGATTTCGGACCTTTTGTTGCAAATACTCATACTGAAACCACAGTATCTGGAACTGCTATGACAATGGCATATCATGAAGCTCGTCATATCATTAAACACCATGTCAATGCAAATACAGATGATATTCTCATTACAGACGGCACAGGAATGACTGGTGTAGTGAATAAATTTCAGCGCATTTTGGGACTTCGTATTGCTGAAAATTTAAAAGAATTTACTTCAATTCCTGAAGCATTAAAACCGATAGTTTTCATTTCTCACATGGAACATCATTCTAATCAAACGTCTTGGTTAGAAACTATTGCTGATGTAGAAGTAATTCCTGCCAATGAAGAAGGATTATTTTGCATAAATGAATTTAAACAATTATTAGAAAAATATAAACACAGAAGTTTTAAAATCGCATCCATTACTTCTTGTTCTAATGTAACCGGAATAAAAACACCTTATCATGAAATTGCTAAAATAATGCATCAAAATAATGGTGTTTGTTTTGTTGATTTTGCATGTTCAGGGCCTTATGTAACAATTGATATGCATCCTGAAGATGCTGAAAGTTATTTGGACGCAATTTTCTTTTCGCCACATAAATTTTTAGGTGGTCCTGGCACTTCGGGAGTGTTGATTTTTAATAAAAACTTATACAAAAATAATGTACCCGATTGCCCAGGTGGTGGAACGGTAAGTTGGACAAACCCATGGGGAGAGCATAAATATATTGACAATATAGAAGATAGAGAAGATGGCGGTACTCCAGGTTTTTTACAAGTGATTAAAACAGCTTTAGCAATTCAGTTGAAAGAAAAAATGGGTGTTCAAAATATTCTAGACAGAGAACATGAACTTGTAGATTATATTTTTTCAGAATTAAATTCAATTGATAATTTACACATTTTAGCCAATCAACACCAAGATAGGTTAGGTGTAATTTCTTTTTACATTGATGATTTGCATTATAATTTAGGAGTAAAATTATTGAATGATAAATTCGGTATTCAAACGCGTGGTGGATGCAGTTGCGCAGGAACTTATGGACATTATTTATTGCATGTTGATCAAGAAACTTCACATAATTTAGTGTGCCAAATTAGTTCAGGAGATTTAATTCAAAAACCAGGGTGGATTAGAATGTCTATTCATCCAACAACTACAACCGAAGAAATTCAATATGTATGCGAAAGCATCAAAGCCTTAGCCTCTAATCATAAAGAATGGAAGTTAGATTATAATTATAATGCTAAAACAAATGAATTTACACATAAAAATGCGCTAAATTCTGAAAAGCAAATGGTTGAAAATTGGTTTAAAGTTTAGTTTTTCATGTATTTCCAACGCTTGTGCGTCCATAAATAAAATTCCGGTGCTTCATGAATTTGTTCTTCAACAAGTTGTAAAAATCTATCCGTAATATCATAATTTGGAACTGATTTAGCATCATTGGAAAGCAATTCAAAACTAGCTTCATAGTATCCTCTTTTAATTTTTTTAGTTCTTAAGAAGATAACATTCATGTCAAAACGTTTTGCCAGCATTTCTGCGCCAGTATGAACGGGTACAATGTGTCCCATAAATGGTGCCCAATGATAGGCCGCGTTCTTTTTAGGAGATTGGTCGCTGGCAAATCCATATAAGCATAAAAGGCCTTGTTTATGATTTTCAGCAATTGTTGGAATAGTCTCTTTTGTAGTAATTAATGCGGCTTTAAATTTTGAACGAATTTTTCGAACCAATTTATCAAAATAAGGGTTTGCTATTTTTTTGTAAATTCCAAATCCTTTGTATGTAATGTGATAATTCATTGAAATTACCCATTCATAGCTTGCATAGTGCGCACAAAGTAAAGCAATACTCTTATTCTGTTTTTCTAATTCATGATATACTTCCAAGTTTGTGAAAGTAAAACGCTTTTCAACTTCTTTTTGAGAAATAGTAAGTGTTTTGATCATTTCTAAAAACATATCGCATAGATGGCTATAAAACTTTTTTTCGATACTAAGTCTTTCTTTCTCGGACAAATGCGGTAAGGCTAAAGCAATATTTGCACGAACAACTTTTTTTCTATATCCAATTAAATTGTAGGTCAAAAAATAAACAAAATCAGAAAATAAATAGAAAATAGGAAATGGTAGTATAGAAATCAACCAAAGTATCGGATATAATAATAAATAGATAAGTAACTGCATTCGTATATTTTTTTACAAATATACTTTTTTAGTTCTAAGTTAATTAGCCAAACTATTCTTAAATTTACAAAAAAAAAGAATAATGAATTTTATATTGATTGCACTTATTGTTGCAAACCTACTCATTAGTTATAAAGGATTTAATGACTCATCCTTTTTTAGAAAGCACGAATTTCACATTGGAAGTATTAAAGCAGGTGAGCAATTTAGATTATTTACTTCAGGTTTTTTACATGTAGATTTTCAACATTTGTTTTTTAATATGTTTACATTATACTTGTTTGCGCCTTATGTCTATGGGAACCTTGGTAATTTATACTTTATGTATATCTATTTTGGTAGTTTAATTGCTGGAAGTTTACTTACCTTATATTTTCATAAAAACGATTATTATTATAGAGCCGTTGGAGCTTCTGGAGCCGTTACAGGAATTATTTACAGTGCGATATTATTAGAACCAAATATTTATATGTATGGATTTATACCAGGTTATATTTTTGGGTTTGGTTATCTATTATTATCAATTTATGGTATGAAATCAAAAAGCGATAATATTGGACATGTAGCTCATTTTGGTGGAGCAATTGGTGGTTTTGGAATTACATTAGCACGTGAACCTTATTTGATTACTAACGAACCCGTAACGGTTTTGGCGTTGTTAGTTCCAATTATTGTTTTATTTTTTATGGAAAAAACTAACAAATTATAAGTTTTGGCACAAAACTTGAAAATGACTAATCATAAAAGAATAGATTATGAAAAAATTAATTTTAGTACTAACATTATTGGGAACTATGGTACACGCGCAAGAGGTAAAACAAATACCTCAAATTAGTATTTCTGGAGAAGGAAAAATAAAAGTGACTCCAGATGAAGCTTTAATTACAGTTTCTGTTGAAAATACAGGAAAAGAAGCTGTAGAAGTGAAAAAGAAAAACGATGAAACTGTTGATAAAGTATTGAAATTAATTAAGCAAAAGGGAATTCCAACTGCTGATTATCAAACACAACGTGTGAATTTGTATAAGAACTACGATTATAATACAAAAAAATATAATTATGTAGCCAATCAAACCATTACGATACATTTGAAAGATTTGTCAAAATATGATAAATTAATGATGGATTTAGTTGATAGTGGCATTAATAACATTCAAGGAGTAGAATTCAAATCGTCAAAAATTAAAGAATTTGAAAAAGAAGCACGAAAAAAAGCCATGCTAGATGCAAAACAAAAAGCTGAAGATTATGTTTCGGTTTTATCTGGTCAAAAAGTGGGTAAAGCATTATTAATTTCGGATAATTCATATACACACTATCCACAACCTGTTTTTGCAATGGCAAAATCTGTTGACACAGCATATGAGCAAATACCAGAAAGAGAAACTTTAGCAATTGGTGAAATTGAAATTGTAGCAAATGTTTCAGTTACTTTTGTATTAGAGTAAACAAATATTTATTTCATTAAAAAAGCCACTACAAATTGTAGTGGCTTTTTTTAACAAACTAAACCAATTATATCACTGTATTAAAAAGCGTATTTATTTTCGCTAATAATTTTTGCAGCAATTTTTTCACGAAGACCAATTACATTTGGCATGTTCGTATATTTTGTAAAACGTTTTAATCCCATTAACATCATACGTTGTTCATCGCCTTCTGAGAAAGAAACAATTCCTTCTTTTCCTTTTTGAGTCACGATATCTACTGCATGATATAAGTATAATTTTGCCATAGCAATTTGCTCCTGAACTTTGTCTTCGCCTTCTTTTTTAGCTAATTTCTCTGTTCTAAGAATAGTACTTTCAGCCATGTAGATTTCGATTAAGATATCAGAAGCTGCCATTAACAATTGTTGGTGTGATTCTAACTCAGGTCCGTATTTTTGAACCGCGGCACCCGCAACCATTAAGAATACTTTTTTCAATTTGGCAATCATTTCTTTTTCTTCAGCAAATAATTCTGAATAATCTGGAACATCGAATGATGGAATTCCCATTAATTCTTCAGCCACAGCCATTGCTGGACCTAATAAATCAACGTGACCTTTCATTGCTTTTTTCACTAACATACCCACCGATAACATTCTGTTGATTTCGTTAGTTCCTTCGTAAATTCTTGCGATACGAGCGTCTCTCCAAGCACTTTCCATTGGAGCATCTTCAGAGAATCCCATGCCACCAAAAATTTGAATTCCTTCGTCTGTACAAGCTTGAACATCTTCAGAAACGGCTACTTTTAAGATAGAACATTCGATTGCGAATTCTTCAACACCTTTTAATTCAGCTTCTTGGTGTGAATTTCCTTCACTAACTCTAATGTTAATTCTGTTTTCAATATCTGCAGCTGCTCTGTAAGTTGCGCTTTCACCAGCATAAGCATTTGTTGCCATTTCAGCAATTTTAGCTTGAATTGCTCCAAAACTTGAAATAGGCGTTTTAAACTGAACTCTTTCGTTAGCATAATGAACCGCTCCAGTAACTGTTCTACGTTGTGCTTCTAAACAAGCTGCTGCTAATTTAATACGTCCAACATTTAAAGCGTTCATCGCAATTTTAAAACCTTCGCCACGACCAGCCAACATATTTTCTACAGGAACTTTTGTTTCGTTAAAGAAAACTTGGCGAGTAGAAGAGGAGCGAATTCCTAATTTGTGCTCTTCGTCACCCATTGAAATTCCGTTTGAAGGATCGTTTTCAACGATGAAACCGGTGATGTTTTTATCGTCTTCGATACGAGCGAAAACAATCATTAAATTACAAAAACCAGCATTTGAAATCCACATTTTTCCACCAGTGATTTTATAATGTGTTCCATCTTCTGAAAGAACGGCTTTTGTTTTTCCTGAATTCGCATCAGATCCTGCACCTGGTTCTGTTAAACAGTAAGCTCCAAACCATTCGCCAGAAGCTAATTTTGGTACATATTTTTGTTTTTGCTCTTCAGTTCCGTATAAGGTAATTGGCATGGTTCCAATTCCAGTGTGCGCTCCAAAAGCTGTTGAAAAAGAACCCGTTGCTCCTGAAATATAATCACAAACTAAAACAGTGTTTACAAATCCCATTTCCATTCCGCCATAAGCCGCAGGAACAGCTACGCTTAAATAACCTAATTCACCAGCTTTACGCATGATGTCCTCGGTTAAAGCGTAATCTTTCTTTTCGAAACGTTCTTTGTTTGGCCAAATTTCTTTGTCTACGAATTCGATAACCGAATCACGCATCATAACTTGTTCTTCATTGAAGTCTTCTGGTGTGAAGATGTCTTCGCATTTTGTTTCTTTTACAAGGAATTGTCCTCCTCTGATGATATCTGACATAACTTTTATTTTTTAGAGAAAAGAAATCTTAATTTCTATTCATTATTGGTTAATTATTTTTTTTGGAACACAGATTGAAGAAATAAATAAAATTTTAAAAATTTCTCTAATTTTTCTAATCTGTGTTCCTTTTTCTTACTTCAAAAATTCAAAAACTCCAGCTGCTCCTTGACC
>ERZ1034363.1673-NODE-1673-length-11951-cov-24.588092_pt1 | contig 11951 bp, 14 predicted proteins | sample MGYA00520616_ERZ1034363 | MGnify/ENA primary metagenome ERZ1034363 (study PRJEB33736, sample SAMEA104284506) | Azolla filiculoides | biome: Urban; feature: Water surface; material: Ditch water | place: Netherlands | collected 2015-10-28 | depth 0-0.1 m ...
CAGCCTTTTTAACGCCTAGCCTTTTAGGGCAAGACCGTGTTTAGCTCCACATCCACTTTATCGCTGCCCGGCGTCACCGCGCCCGACAAACCTTGCAAGTCGCCTTTTTGCGGTTTGGCATCGCCCGTTTTAGAAATGCGCGCCACGACCACCACTTCACCGGCTTGCGACAACTTTAAATCGGCCATGACGCTGACGCTGTCGTCCAACTGATAAGCATACGGCAAAGCGCTGACCGTGGTGCGCACGATGGCTAAAGGCATGACCGGACCTTGTTTAGCGCGCGCGTAGATAAACACGCTGGCAGCCGGATCGGCTTTTTTTAACAAGGCCGGCGCTAAACTGACGGTGCCTCTGATGGCCGAAGCCTGAACCATGGCCGCTTGCATCTCAGGGAAGACGATGGCAAAAGGCCGGCCTATGACCAAATACAGGTAAATAGCGGCGATAGGCACAATAAGGATTAATGAGAAGGCCAACTTACGGTCGGCTTTAGGCTTAAGTGCCACGCTGTTGGTTTCAGCCAACTCGCTGAGCATGCGTCGTTCCAATTCGGTTTTGGCTAAATCGTATTGCAGGCCATCCAACATGCCGTTGTTTTTGTCTTGCATTAATTCATCAAATTGTTGGCGGTAAACAGCCCGCTTTTCTTGGGTGGCATCCGCGTTCACGCTGGCATTTGGCCAAAACAAAGGCCGCACCATGACGCCTACCACCAACACTAGCAACACCAACACCAAGAGCAAAAATGCCAACATGCTTATTCCTTAAAATGATTCCGATAACTTACTTTAACAATTCGTTGATTTGGCGAGTCTCGGCCGCCGTCAAGGGCAACTCCGCTTGCATGGCTTGGCGACGGCGCAGCATCACGAGCAAGCCTATGCCACCTAAAAATAACAGGGCGAACGGCCCTAGCCAAAGCAAAGACGTGGTTTTGTTTAAGGGCGGTTTATAGCGCACAAAATCGCCGTAGCGCGCCACCAAGTAATCGATAATGGCTTGGTCCGACATGCCCTTGGCGGCCATCTCACGCACTTCTTGCAGCAGGTCTTGCGCCAGTTCGGCATGCGAATCGGCCAAGGTTTGGTTTTGGCAAACCAAGCAGCGCAATTGCGTGGCCAACCTTTGCACTTGCGCTTCCACCGCCGCATCGGATTGCAAAGGTTGTGCTTCGTTGGCCGTGCCCTGCAGCGTGAATGCCAATAGCAGGATTGATGTGAGGCCTAATAAATATTTTTTAATCATTGTGCTTGTAACCGTTTCACTAAGGGCAAGATATCGTCACGCAAGGATTCCAGCGTCACCGGGCCTATTTGTTTGTAGGCAATCACCCCGGCTTTATCAATCACATAGGTTTCCGGCACGCCGTAAACCCCGTAATCAATGCCCACTCGGCCATCGGCATCCACCGCGCTTAACAAGTAGGGGTTGCCGCGCTCAGTCAGCCATTGTTCGGCCTCGGCCGCTGTGTCTTTGTAATCCATGCCCACCACCGGCACCAAACCGGTTTTGGCCAACCCCACCAATAACGGGTGTTCGTCACGGCAAGCTCCGCACCAGGATGCCCATACGTTAAACAGCCAAACTTGGCCTAGCATGTCTTTAGGCGAGAAGGTTTTAGCTGGCTGATCTAGGCGCGGCAAACTGAATGCCGGGGCCGGCTTGCCCACCAATGGCGACGGTACTTCGCGTGGGTTTAAAAACAGACCCTTAAAAAGGAAGCCGGCCATAATAATGAACAGCGCGAAGGGGATTAATGCCTTTTTCATGCGCGTTGACCTTGGCCAGCGGCGGCTGATTTAGCCTGTTTATTCAAACGGTAGCGTTTGTCTGACATGGCCAGCAAGCCGCCAAAAGCCATCATCAAGCAACCGAACCAAATCCACTCGACCATGGGCTTGTGGTAGATGCGCACGCTCCATGCCCCGCCGTCCAATGGCTCGCCCAAGGAGGCATACAAATCGTGTATTAAATGCGGGCTGATGCCGGCTTCACTCATGGGCATGTTAGTGACGGTGTACAACCTTTTTTCCGGCTCGAGTACGGTGCGCAACACGCCGTTTTTGCTGACATGAATTTGCCCATGATTGGCCGTGTAATTGGGGCCATTACGGCTTTCCACGCCATCAAACCTAAAGTCGTAACCGGCTAAATGCGCCACGTCGCCCGGGTGCATTTTCACGGCAATTTCCGATTCAAAGCCTTTGACCACGGTCACGCCTAAAACAAACACGGCTATCCCTAAGTGCGCAATCACCATGCCCCACCATGAGCGTGAGCTGGCAGCGATGCCGGCTAACAAGCCACCCTCGGATTTACGCAAGCGCTGATAAACCAATTCGGCACTGCTGGCAAACACCCAAAAAGCCAAGAACAAACCCAAACCTATCATGGGGGTTAAATTGCCTAATAGCAGTGGCAGAACAATGGCCGTGATGGCGCTAATCGCCAAAGCCCAACGCAGACGCACGAACAGTTCCGGCAAGGCCGCGTCCTTCCATCTGGCGATCGGGCCAACGCCCATCAAGAACACAGCCGGCGCCATCAGTGGCGCAAACACCGCGTCAAAGTAAGGAGGGCCGACGGAGATTTTGCCTAAATTCAATGCGTCTAAAAATAAGGGGTATAGCGTGCCTAACAATACGGACAATGCGGCCACCGCCAGCAACACGTTATTAGCCAGCAAGAAGCTCTCTCGCGACACCACATCAAATTTACCGCCACGCCCCACTGTGCTGGCGCGCCAAGCGAACAGCAGCAAGGAGCCGCCTATCACCACCACCAAAAAGGCCAAAATAAACACCCCGCGTCTAGGATCGGTGGCAAAGGCATGCACCGAGGTAAGCACGCCGGAACGGACTAAAAACGTGCCCAACAAACTCAATGAAAAAGCACAAATGGCCAACAACACCGTCCAGGCTTTAAAGCTGCCGCGTTTTTCCGTAACCGCTAGCGAATGTATGAGCGCGGTGCCGACCAACCAAGGCATAAAGGAGGCATTTTCCACCGCATCCCAAAACCACCATCCGCCCCAGCCTAGCTCGTAATAAGCCCAGTTACTGCCGGCCATGATACCGACGGTTAAAAACACCCAAGCCATGATGGTCCATGGCCGCGACCAGCGCGCCCAAGCCGCATCCAACTGGCCACCTAACAGGGCGGCAATGGAAAAAGCAAAGGCCACGGAAAAGCCCACGTAGCCCATGTACAACATAGGTGGATGAAAGATCATGCCCGGGTCTTGCAGCAATGGGTTTAAATCTTTGCCATCCAAGGCCGCCGGCATTAAGCGATCAAACGGGTTGGACACCATCAGCATAAACAGCAAAAAGCCCACGCTGATTAAGCCCATCACGCCCAGTATGCGAGCGCGCATGGCATCGGGTATGTGCTTAGAAAACAGGCTAACGGCCAAAGTCCAAACGCTTAAAATCAGCGCCCACAGCAACAACGATCCTTCATGACCGCCCCACACTGCGGCGATGCGAAATTGCAATGGCAACTGCGAATTGGAGTTGTTGGCCACGTACACCACCGAGTAATCTTTAGCGGCAAAGGCGTAAGCCAAACACAGAAAAGAAAAGGCGATCAAGGCAAACTGCAATGCCGACAAGGGTTTGGCTAAGCCCATCCACACCGTGTTACCACGCGCCGCACCGATAATGGGAAAACTGCCCAATGTCAGCGCCACCAGCAAGGCTAGAATCAGGGAAAAATGGCCAATTTCAGGAATCACGTATAGGTCCTTTTAGATAGGGTCTGTGCTTATTGGATTGCCATGCCACATTATTTGGGCATGACTAAGGTTTTACTTTGTTCTTGGGCGCTTTTTAATGCGGCCGCCGCTTCCGGTGGCATGTAGTTTTCATCGTGTTTTGCCAACACTTCGCTGGCCACGAACAAGCCGTCTGCGCCCACGCTGCCTTGCGCTACCACGCCTTTGCCTTCTTTAAATAAATCCGGCAACACGCCTTTGTATTCCACCGGCACGGTGTGCGCGGTGTCGGTAATCACAAAATGCACCGTCAAGCCGTCCTCCCCGCGTTTAATGCTGCCCATTTCCACCAAGCCGCCTATGCGGAAACCGGTGTTATGCGGCACCTCGCCTTTAGCCACTTGGCTGGGCGTGTAGAAAAACACCATATTGCTTTGAAAGGCATTCAATATCAGCATGGCGGCCAAGCCTATCAAGGCCAAACCTATGCCAATTAAAATAAAGCGTTTGTGTCGTGCTTTAAGCATGCTATTAATCCTGTGCTAATAATTGCGCTAAATGCAAGGCATCGCGACTGCGTTGACGAAGGGCATAGACTTCCCAAAGCACACATAGTGCCGTCAAACCAAAAGAAAACCACACATAAAAGGCGTAACCGCCCATATTGAAAAATGCCGACCAACTTGCCCACTGCATTATTTGCCCCCTTTCGCGGATAAGGCTTGCACCCAGTCACTGCTGCGCTCGCGTTCTAGCATGATGCAGCGCACGCGCATTAAGGCCACGGCGACGCTGTACATCCAAAAAGCCAAGGCCATCAACAGCATGCCGAGTAGCATGGTGGCGGCCATCTTAGGCGCCACGCCCATATTGATGGTGGAGCCTTGGTGCAAGGTGTTCCACCATTTGACCGAGAAGTAAATGATGGGCACGTTGACCACCCCAACCAGGGCCAACAAGGCGCCGGCTCGGTCGGCACGGCGCGGGTCATCGATGGACGATTGCAAGGCCATGAAGCCTAAATACAAAAACAATAAAATCAATTCCGAGGTTAAGCGCGCGTCCCATACCCACCAAGTGCCCCACATAGGCTTACCCCAAAGGGAACCGGTGACTAAAGCCAGCAAGGTGAACATGGCGCCAGTCGGCGCTAAGGCTTGCGCCATCATGGCCGACAACCTAGCATTGAGGGCCAAGCCCATGGCCGCCCAGCCCGCCATCACCAGATAGATAAACATGGACATCCAAGCCGCCGGCACGTGCACAAAAATAATACGGTAGGCCTCACCCTGCTGGAAATCAGTGGGCGCGATGGCAAAACTCACGTACAGCCCAACGGCGCATAGCAAGCTTGCCGCCCAAAAAAACCACGGGATCATTTTGCCGGCCAACGGGTAAAACGTTTGCGGGGAAGAATACTTAAACCAATTCATGTGCATAGTGACTCTACTCTACAGAAATGCGTAAGGCGGCGGCGGTCGCGAGCGGCGCCAACACCAAGGACAACAATGAGACCGCGGCCAACAAGGAAAGGTGCGCTTCTGCACTCATGCCATGCTGACTGGCCGCCACCGCCCCGGCACCAAATATCAAGGTCGGGATGTATAAAGGCAAGACCAATAAGGCCACCAATAAACCGCTGCCACGCACGCCTAGGGTCAAGGCCGCGCCTATGGCACCGATTAAACTTAAAGTCGGCGTGCCCAGCAACAAGGAATAGACCAGCACCCATAAGGCATCGTTCGGCAAGGCGTATTGCAATCCAATTAAGGGTGCCAACAGCACCACCGGCAAGCCACACACCAGCCAATGCGCGAAAATTTTTGCACTGACCAACCAGGCTAAAGGCTGTGGCGCCAAGAGCATTTGCTCCAAGCTGCCATCGGCAAAATCGGCTGCAAATAGGCGACCAAGCGAAATCATGCCGGCTAACAAGGCCGCCACCCACAACACGCCAGGTGCAATGCTGCTTAATACGGCCGGCTCCGGCCCTATACCGAGCGGGAACAAGCTGGACACGATGACGAAGAAAAACAGTGTCGTGGCAATGTCCGAGCGGCGGCGTAATGCCAGCAGCAAGTCACGTCTTAACAGGGTAAGCCAGGTCTGATTCATGCGCTTAAACTTAAGCTAACAGTGGATTTGGCCTTAATCGGCACGTCTTGATGACTGGTCAAAATGGTCATGCCGCCGGCCGCCAAATGCTCGCTTATGCGTGCGGCCAACACCTCGGTCGCCGCCACATCCAGAGCCGCAAACGGCTCGTCTAAAATCCATAATGGGCTGCGACTTAGCCATAAGGCGGCCAAAGCCACCCGTCTTTTCTGCCCTTGGGACAAGACCCGCACCGGCAAATTCGCACAGCGCGCTATGCCTATGGCAGTTAACGCAGCCAAAGCAGCCGCAGCCGTGATGTCTTGTCCGGCAATGCGCGCACCCATCTGCAAATTCTCCAAAGCGGTTAAGTCGTCCTTCAGGCCGTTTAGGTGCCCTAGGTATTTCAAGTTAGGCAAATACTGTTCGGCATGGCTTTTAATCGATTTGCCTGCCCATAAAATCTCACCCTGCTCTGGCATCAACAAGCCACACAGCATGCGCAATAAACTGCTTTTGCCGCTGCCATTTTCGCCCAAGACATAAAGCAAGCTGCCGGCTTCAAGCACAAAACCCAAGTCTTTAAACAGCAGACGGTCGCCGCGCACGCAAGCCAAGCCTTGGGCTGTTAGCATAGTTGGTCCTGCGAATGATAGGCTTGATGGCCATCGATGCCGCTAGCATAGCGAAGCAAACTTAAGCGAAGCAAACTTAAGCGCAGCTTAATGCTAGAGGGGATTGAAAAATGGCAGGCATTCATATTTTTTAGGTCTTAGCCAAACTTTAGCAAGGCGTCTGCCGCCCTACCCGCTGCGCTAACACCCCATCAAATTCAGGGTTAAACAACAGCGCTTAGTATAGCAAAATAGCCCCGCCTCGTCTGCCGCCTGTCTGGCTTAGCCAATAAAAAACCCAGTTGAAATTCGGCTGGGTTGTTTACTGTTTAAGACTAGCTATTTGGCTTGATTAATTGGACTGATTTAATGGCCTTACATCTCCAAGCAAATCTTCCCGAAATGTTGATTGCTTTCTTGGTATTTAAACGCATCCACTATGCTCTCTAGCGGGAACACTTTATCAACAACGGGGCGCATGCCGTTGGCATCGATGGCTTTGACCATGTCTTGCTGCTGGGCACGGTTGCCGACTATTAAGCCTTGCAGGCGCAATTGCTTAATCAAGGCGGTGACGATGGACACCTCGCCGCCCAAGCCAGTCAAGATGCCAATAACGGAAATGTGCGCGCCGACCCGTGCGGCTAACATGGATTGATTTAAGGTGGCCGGACCGCCCACTTCCACCACATGATCAACACCGCGGCCACCGGTGATGTCACGCGCCACCTCGCCCCAGTTCGCGGTCTTGCGGTAATTAATTAGGTGGTCGGCACCCATGGCTTTGAGTCTATCTAATTTATCGTCGCTGGACGAAGTGGCAATCACGGTGGCGCCGGCCATTTTGGCAAACTGCAAGGCAAAAATAGACACGCCGCCCGTGCCTTGCACCAATACCGTGTCACCGGGTTTTAAGGCATCGTCGCACATCATGGCACGCCAGGCAGTTAAGGCCGCCGTGGTTAAAGTAGACGATTCCACATGACTCCAGCCTTTAGGCGCTAAGGTAAAAGCATGGGTGCTGGCGGTGACGATTTCACGGGCATACCCATCCACTCCGTCGCCAGGGGTGGTGGCAAAGCCTTCCACCAAGGGCTCACCGGCTAACCAGGTTGGGAAAAAGGTGCTGACCACGTGATCGCCTACTTTGAATTCGCTGACACCGTCGCCCACTGCCGTGACCACCCCGGCTCCATCGGCCATGGGGATTCTGGCTTCGCTGGGGCCCCACATGCCACTGACCACGGCAAAGTCGTGGTAGTTAAGGGAGTTGGCGTGCAAACGCACGGTGATTTCACCGGCTTTTGGTTCGGCTGCGGCACGGGTGCCTAGCGTGACTTTGTCGTAACCACCGCCGGCTTGAAGAATAATGGCTTTGTTGTTCATGGCAAACTTTCCTGTTTAATGGTCGTAGCTAAAAATTTTGATGGGTGATTTTTAAAACATGGTAGCGCAAAAACCCCGCTAAATATAGCCGGCAAGGGCATTGATGGCTTGGGGAACAAATCGGTGAAAATGGCCTCATAGAACGGTCATTTACTTTTAGCGCAAAACCAATGAAAACACTTTATACCCTGGCCACAGCCATTCTATTAAGCCTAGCCAGCTTAGCCGGCTCCGCCCAAAGCATCTTCGATAAAAATTTCACGGGCACGCAAAAAGAGTATTTTGCTGACGGCAAACCCAAGTACGAAATCAGCGTGGTCAAAGGCAAAAAACAAGGCTTGGAAACATTTTGGTATGCCAGCGGCAAACTCTATATTCAAACCCATTACCTAGACGACAAAGAAGACGGCGTATGGCAGCAATGGTATGAAAGTGGTCAACTAAAATTAGCCGCCCACTACAAAGCCGGCCTGGAGCATGGCAGCTTCACGCAATGGCATGAAGACGGGAAAATGCGCGTGCAAGCTGAATTCGTTAATGGCAAGAAAGAAGGCCTAGAAACCGCCTGGAATAAAGACGGCAGCGTGCGCTACCAAACCCTGTACGCGAACGGCAACCCAGTCACGCCAGCCCAACCTTAAACGTGTTTTAGGAAACCCATCATGGCCCAACCCTCATTTGAAGAGCCGACATTTTTCGCCCGTAGCTTAGGCTACCTTGGCTTATTGCCTTTTGTCGTTCCCACGCTATTGCTGGTGTACGATGCGCCGCACACGGCCTTGTGGTTGCATTTTTTAATGACTTACGCGGCGGTGATACTGAGCTTTGTTGGGGCCTTGCATTGGGCATTTGCCATGACCTTGGCGGATTTGACGCTCAATCAAAAGCGTTGGGGCTTTGCTTGGAGCATCATTCCGGCATTAGTCGCATGGGTCGCGTTATTCGTCGCCAGCTTTGACGGCATGTTAGTCATGGCGGCTTTTTTTGCCGGCAATTTTATGCAAGACGCCTACCTAGCCAAAAGCGTGGGCATGCCAAGCTGGTACATGCGCTTGCGCTTTCATTTGAGTTTTGTCGCCGCCAGCTGTTTGATCATCGCTGCTGCTTTGACTCTATAGCAATTAGCCCAGTCTAGTCTGCTTCCGACTTAAGGATAGCCGACCCCACAATGGCCCAATATTTTGAAAAGCGTTTTAAGTCTTTTGCTGTGATCTTATTGGCCAGCTCGGCATCGTAAGCTGGCGGTTCGGCTAGGTAGTGGACTTGGTAAGCTTGCAGCAAACCTTTTAGCGTAAGGTTGGGCGTGTTTTGTGTGACGATATTAGCCGCGCCCAACGACTGCAGCACATCACTTGTGTGACCGACCCACACTTCCACTTCCGGCATCTCCATCAAACAATCGGCGATAAATTGCAATCGATGCAAAGCCCATTCCTGCTGTAGATCCGGGTCAAAAACAAACACTTGTCTGTGCGGCATGGCATAACAAGCGTTCTCGCTAGAGAGCATTTCATCGTGAAACAATACGATGGTGTGTTGACCTGATATCTTAGGGCTAGGCCTAAGCGTGGGCTTTTTGTAAATTTTTACTGGCGCGCTGCTGACTTCAAACAAGCGATCGCTCAAGGCCTCGTAGCTGTCATCAAACGGGCAAGCTGCTTGGCAATTTTGGCAAAATTGATTCGCGCTGTATTTGCTTAAATTTTCTTTATTAAAGAAATACGGTTTGCTGCCAAAAGTCGACGCCACCCATTGCCAAGATAAAGTATTCGAGGCCTGATCGCCATCCAATAGTAAGCGCTGCATCCAGTTGGCACCGGCTCGCCAATCCACGCCACGCCAATGCACCATGTAACTGGCCAGCCACATGCGTGCGTGGTTATGCAAATAGCCGGTTTGCTTAAGTGTTTGCACAAAGTGATCCATGCAAGGCAAACCAGTGGCCGCCGCCTGCACGTCATCGCTCACGGCCAGCCTACGCAAGCGCACTTTTTCTGGCTCCATGTCTGAATCTATGGCGTGGCCGTTTGCGTACCAGACCTTGCGCCAATAATCGCGCCAGGCAAATTCAAATAAAAGCTTGTCTGCGCCGCTGCTCGCCAACTGCTTAGTCGCTTGAATGGCTTCACCTAGATTTAAGCAGCCGTGGCGCAAATAAGGCGACAAGCGCGTGACTTGGCCATCCAAAAAATTACGATTTTTGCCATAGGCAAGCGGTTGCATTTGCGCCAACCTGCGCAAGCCCTCAGCCCGTCCACCTGGCCAAGCTTGCGTCAAATCATCGCCTGCATGCGAGCTAAACAGCGATCGCATAAACTGCAAACGCTGCTGGCGATCGGCTGGCAAAGTAATGGCAAAAGGCGCTGTGGCTGTCGTCATGGCTGGCTTAATTCAATAAAAAAACTATAAGGCATCGCTATTTTGCAAAATAATTTGCGCGTGTTCGATTATGCGCTGCTGGTCTTCCGGACTGATTTTAGCCAAGTTGGCGGTCATCAAGCGGGTGCGCGGGTTCTTTTGAAACGTCGCTTGGTGTTTAATCAAAAAATGCCAGTATAAATTGGTCATCGGGCAGGCTTGCTCACCGTAGCGCAGCTCGGGTTTGTAAGGGCAACGGTCGCAATAATTGCTCATGCGTTTCACGTAGGCGCCGCTCGCCACATACGGCTTGCTGGTAAAGCGGCCACCGTTGGCAAACAAGGCCATGCCAGCTACATTGGGCAGCTCCACCCATTCAATCGCGTCCACGTAGACTGCCAAATACCAATCGGAAACCTGCTTGGGCGAAAGCTCGGCCAACAAAGCGAAATTACCGGTAATCATCAGGCGTTGAATGTGGTGGGCGTATCCGTATTTCAGCGTTTGGCCGACGGTATCTTGCATGCAATGCATCTTGCTTTGCCCGGTCCAATACCAACTTGGCAAGGGCCTATGGTGTTGGTAATGGTTGGCCTCGGCCATGGCCGGCATGTCTAAGTAATACATGCCGCGTATGAATTCGCGCCAACCGAGTATTTGCCGTATAAAGCCTTCCACGGCTGCCAAATCCAAGGCCTGTTCTTGGTAAGCGTGCAACACCCGCTCTATAACTTCCCTAGGATTAAGCAGTTTTAAATTTAAACTGCTGGCCAATACAGCATGCCAGCCAAACGGGGTTTGCTTCCACATGGCATCTTGGTGCGCGCCAAATTGCGCTAGCCTATGGCAGACAAAATGCTCCAATGCAGCCAAGGCCTGCTCACGCGTGACCGGCCAGGCAAACTGCGCCAGCTCGCCAGGGTGTTTGGGGTATTGTTTTTCGACAAAATCGAACACCTCGCGGCTGATGGCATCGGGCTCAAAACCCAATGGGTCATTAATTAAGCCTGGGCCATGTTTCGAATACGGTTTTCTATTTTGCTCATCAAAGTTCCACTGGCCACCCACAGGTTGGTCATGCGCATCGATCAAAATGCCGTGCTTTTTGCGCATGGCGCGGTAGAAATACTCCAAGCGCAGCTCTTTTTTATCCGCGGCCCAAGCGCGAAACTCCGCGTTGCTGCAATAAAAATGCGCGTCATCGGGCATGTGCAAATGCACGTTTAAGGATGAGGCCAAGTCCGTGATGGCCGACTTCAATCGCCATTCGCCCGGCTCCACGCAGCACAAATGGCTGGCCTGCATGGCTTGCAGTTTTTCCTGAAGCACCTGCGTTATGCTCAGCTTGGATTCTTTTATGTAAGTCAGCGGGTATCCGTGCGCTTGCAAGGCTTGAGCGAAATGCCGCATGGCGGATAGAAATAATGCAATCTTAGCCTTGTGCGACCAAACGTAATCCGCCTCGTGTTGCGACTCTATCATGATGATTTCGTCGGTGTTGGCGTCGAAATGCTTTAACAAGGGGCTGTCCAAGGTCAACTGATCACCGAGGATGAGGATTAATCTTTTCATATCTAAGTGGCTTTTAGGCTGCGGACTCGGTGCGGTTGTTTAGTGGGATTGTTTTTCGATACGCTATGGGACTGTCGCACGCGAAAAAAGTGCGTTTAGCTAACACGGGAATGTAAGGCGAAAAAAAAGCCGCAATCGCTTGCGGCTTTTTGACTACCAAATTTGGTAGGGCGTGCGGGGATCGAACCCACGACAAACGGATTAAAAGT
>ERZ1034363.1676-NODE-1676-length-11938-cov-8.282438_pt1 | contig 11938 bp, 36 predicted proteins | sample MGYA00520616_ERZ1034363 | MGnify/ENA primary metagenome ERZ1034363 (study PRJEB33736, sample SAMEA104284506) | Azolla filiculoides | biome: Urban; feature: Water surface; material: Ditch water | place: Netherlands | collected 2015-10-28 | depth 0-0.1 m ...
CACGCCCCAACAGCCTCCTCAATCAAATCCACAATATCCACCTGAGTATCAGCATCAAAAAACACCTCAACCTCATGCGGCTCACCAGGGTCCACAACCGCACGCCAAGTAGTAGGACGGTCAAACAACTCCAACTTCAACTCGTGCGTCTCACCCCAATGATTAAAAAAAATCCCATCAGCCATGATTATGACTCCAAAGAGATAAGCGCCTCAAGACGGTCCACCTCAGCCCAAAGAAAAGATTCCCGCTCAGGCTTAACCAAGCCCTCACTATAAAGAAGATACAATTCCCAATCAACATTACGAAGAGCAGTCACATACGAAGAAGTCATACCCAAAACAATAGCATACTCCGAATACCTAAAAACCAAAAATAAAAAAAATAACACGTACATAAGGTCCGTTGCCTTTATCTTTCATTTTCACATTCTGTGGAATTGTTTGATTTACCCCCCAATTAGCCCCCTCTACCTGGTCGAAATTGCCCCGCGACACGCCCGGGATTACACATTTTGCCAAACTTTTTTATCCCTACTGCCAGCAGGGATGCAGGGGTATCGAGCCCCGATTTTTGCCATCTCGATTTGCGCTCCGGTTTGACCCCTGCCATTATTGAAATATCAGCCAGTGAGCAACTCGGCACCGGCTCGAAATTGAACCTTGAAAACTAAACAGCGAAATTCAGAATCAGAAGCATAGGGACGGTTGTGTCATAACTCCGTCAGCGTTCTAGGTCTGCCCTGCCCGGTAACGTCCGGGGCAAATTTAGAGATACGCCACGTCCGCAAATCGGGCGTCTAATTAGTTGAGAGTAATCTCAGCGTCCTACCTATGCGGAGGAACGGTACTAGCGAGAGCGCGGTGGAAATACCGCGGGCAGAATTTGCCCCGTCATAACAAGCCAGATTCTGAATGTGCGCACGGGATTAGTAACCCCGTGAGCCGGTCTATCATCCTCGAAATTGAATCGAGACCAAATAGATTTTCGTACTGTTTCCGGGTGCAAATCCCGTACTAATTCCATAGAGAGAGACTAAACAAAATCGCCGGAGAAATGCCGGGAGATTAGTCATTAGGCATGAGAGCTACTAACTCTCTATGCCCCACCGCGTCGCGCTTGGCTTATGCCATGAATGGGCAGGTGAGAATTATCTAATGACTACCCGGAGAAGTATCTGGCGATAAGTGTCTAAAATTTGGCGGTCATACCTAGCCTAGCTAATGACAATAACGTGTGCGGATAATCCTGTGCATATGTAGTAAGTGAGTAAGCAAGTGATAGTTGCTTATGTCCGGGCAGTAATGGCAGATACGCGAGAATCAGACTATAGTCTCGAAACTTTATAGGTTATGTGCAAGGTGACAGGCACGGGTGACAGGGCTTAGACCCCACGCCAGTAGCTCACGCCACACATAGCCGGTTAGCCGTGACGCGTTAGGCGTTCACCCGGTGCAATTCCGGGCACGGCACTGATAGCACAAGGCTATCTATTCTAGGGAGAACTCTAATGATTACAGTTGAATCAGAACTTTTCGGCGACGCTCGCGCTACTCAGCGAGTGTTCGCCAATATCAAGCGTGCTCAAGCGTTTATGGAAGATACTTACCGTGACGGGGGTACTGCCCGTATTGTCACTATCGGAAAGAACTAGGGAGAATTATGTCTAACGAACTATTGGAGCGTTTACGCTTCCATGTCACCGGAGCTATCGAACGGGGGGAATCTAAGCCCGTCTATGAAGTCCGGGAGTGGGAGCAATTCTATGCCCTCGAAGTGGATTGTGACTGGCATCCTATATGCCAGAAGTGTGTGCAGTATGTGTCTGCATCTCATGTGGTGAACTACTACGGGAGTTCGCCTTACCTGTACCAATGCCAGCTCTGCCACGCTAAGTGGGAGACTATTTTGAAAGCGGAGAACTATGTCATCTAAGGTGAAGCGTCAGGATTCTAATCGTACTGGGAAGGCTAAGGCTATCTCGATTCAGCGGAGAACTGTAAGAAGTGCTTATGCTAAGAATGGGGGCAGATTCTAATGGTGAGAACTGTTGTTCGTTGGGTGTTTTGGTCGAGTGTGTTTCTGCTGATTTTGTGGGCTGTTGATTCTTTTGGGCAGTGGCTTATACAAACATACTAATATATATCTATAATACTATTATAGTTATATAGTTTCTGTTATAAAGCGACGGGGGATTCTGTGGCAGGATTCTGCCTATTTGCTGGGCAGTTGGATACCCTTGATTTTGTAAGTTTGCGATATACCCCTATATTGGGGGAATTACCCTATATGAAACACAAGGTTTTATAGTAGGTTTATGGTAGGTTTTACCTACAGATTATGGAGGATTCTCATGGATATCAAGGCGTTTCAGGAACTTATGTGGCAGGGTAAGTCTGGCACTTTTACGGTGAATCTCACTAGTGAGTGGGAGATTATTGAGGTGGATTCCGATAAGGGTTATCAGGTTGGTGTGGGTAATGTGGCACTGATTGGGTTGAGTTGCGAAGGTGTCCATGTTGACCGGGAAGTTTTAGATGACCGGGTTCTGCAAGCAGTGTCAGACTTTTACTATGGTGAAGTTTGTGGCAGTGACGGCACGCCTAGATACTTTGGTTCTTGGGTGGAAGATGAGCATGGTGACGCTACGCTTTGGCTGGACAAGTCTGTCTGGGTTGCTGACCAGTTGAGTGCCAACATAGTTGGGGCAGTGTTGGGTGAGAAGGAAATCTACGATTGGGCTAACAGCAAGTGTCTGCCCGTTATCAAGGCTGGAAAGTAAGGGAGAATCATGGAGAACATCATTTTGGGCAACGGGTCAACTTTAGTTGTAGAGAGTGGCAAGTTTGTGGAAGAGTACAAGAGTACTCAGATTCGTATCACTGACGCTGACGAAGTGTCGCTGAATATCAGCAGGTTTTATGCGAAGCCGGGGAAAGCTGAGGTGGCTGACGGCTACGAAGTATTGAGCGAGTTTGCAACGATTCGAGTGAGCAAGAAGCAAGCTAAGAAGTTTGCGAAGCAGATTCTGAAAGCGATTGGAGAGTAACGTGAAGAAGTTGAACTATGCACAAGTCGAGGTTGCTATTCGCAACTTGGAGAACTTTCAGGGCAACTCATGCTTTGGTATGTGGTTGGGGGAGAACTATATAGTTACCTCATACTGGACTACTATCGCTAAGGTGGTGCAGTCTCCCGGTGGACAGGTTGAGTGGGTGAACCCTGACTACTACAGTAAAACTACTAGCCGGTTGCAGAACATTGTGAAGCGAGCTTGGGGGTTGAGCTGATGCTAGTGTTCACCATTGGTGAGTGGGTGATTCCGGGGTTCATCTTTATCCCGGTAGTTGCAACTACCGTGTTCACGGTGGGGCTGTCTTTAGCCTTATGGCTTGATGAGAAGTTGGAGAAGTGATGCAAGTTTATTGTGGAACGACAGGTTTTGAGGGGACTTTACAGGGGAGTAAGTGTCCTACTTGTGGGAAGAATGTGATGCGAGTGGGTACTGAAGCATGGTATGACCACACTTTAGAGAGAGGATATGGCAATGTCTGATTGGCTGGAAGATTTAGAGTTCGTGCAAGAATATGCTGGGCGTATTGCTCAGGGTGAGTGGACTAGGGGTTGGTAATGAGTAAGGTTGAGAAGTTGCAGGAATTGCTGGGGCAGTATTGTGCCGGAGGATATTCGTCAGGTTTTATTGGCGAGGCTAACGCCCGGTGGGTGGCAGACAACTACGATTTCGTAGTGGTGAGTGACGTATACCGTGTAGGTTACATGGCTTGCCTACTGGCTGGGGTCAATGACGACACGGCAGGGATTGACGAACTCATTGAGATTTTGCAGGGATTGAGTGACTACCCCTTGATTGACGACGAATACTTGAACCGCTTGACTATGGAAGATGAGTGCCGGGTAGTTCGAGAGTTGTCTGCTGATTGGGATATCCCGGAGGTGGATATCTGGAAGGCAGTGAGTGAGCTTGACGGCTACTTTGAGTGGGAGCAGGACTACTCATTCTATGCCGGTGACTTGGAAGAGTTACGGGCTGAAGCCTCTAAGGTTGGGCAGACCTGGAGTGCGCATTACAACAGTGAGATGTCACACAACATTGAAGTGTGTGAATATTGTGCAGAAGCAAGAGAGGTGGCGTAATGATAGTGAATGTTGATGTGCCTGTAGATACTGACGTATTGTGGGGCAACATGATGGGTGGTCATAGCGGATATTGGGCTGACAATTTCGAGACACTGGAGTCTGGAGTTATCAAGTGGTATAAAGATGATGACTACCAAGAACCTAATCCGCAGGATTTCAAGGTACTGGCTGACGGCAAGTGGCATGAGGTTACTCTTGAGAAGTTGGCTGGTGCTTATGTCCGGCTGAAGCTTGACGGCTGGAATCACTGTGGGCATTATGGCATTGAGGATGAGGACTCATGCACTGGTGATGCACTGTTGCAGATTGCTGCATTTGGGGAGTTTGTTTACGGATGAATGACAGGGATGTAACGTACTACTGGGTTATGACCAAGACTGAGATGGCTTGGGCTAAGTGCCTAGGTTCAGTGCAGGTAAGAATTACGGAAGGGATTTGACATGGAACAGACAGTTGTGATTGAGTGGGATAGCTGGGATAATCTGGCTGACTTGACGAACGTAATCATTGAGAAGTTGGGAGATAAGTAATGGCTTATACGATTGAGATTAGTGACGAACTGGATGAGTTCGAGTGGGCTGACATGAAAGACAACTTGGTTCTGGAGTTCGAGACTCTAGGTGATACGTTGCAGGTCGAGGCGAGCAACGTGGGCTGGACAAGGGAGCGTGGCTACGGTACGGTTGAGAGTCATAACGCTTGGCGGTTGCTCTGGCTGGATGATTGCCGGGTGGTTGCAGAAGTTGATGAGGATGAGATTGTTGTGCAACGATATTCACATGACGAACCGATGGGTGCGACATACAAGTTCACTAAGGCAAAGGAGATTGCAAATGTATAAGGTTGAGATTGAAAATGCTGAGGGCGAAGTTCGCTACTATAGTAACGGGCTGGAGTTCGAGAACTTGAGCGAGGCAGAAGAACGTATGGAGTTCTTGTGGAATATGAAGGCACACACAGAATTGTATGCAGCATTCCGGGTGGTTACTGTAGGTGGCGACTTGATGTCTGAGCTGGAGTGTTAGCTTGCCTAATGCAGTGCTTGACTGTAAGCATGACCGGGCTTACACATACTATGACGGATTCTACAAACGCCGGATGTGGGAATGTCCGGTGTGTCTGAAACGATTGGAGCGATAATGTTTGCAAGAGCTGACCTGATTGTGGAACGCCCTTACCATGAACGTAAGAGTGGATATTATTTCTGGACACCTGACGGTATCGGATGTTTCTGGTATGAGTCACGCCGGGACTTGGAAGTTGATGTTGATTGCAGTGGTGGAGTAATGTCCATTGAAGAATTGGAGGACTAAGAATGGCTACATGGAATGTAAAGGTTGTTGTTGAGTACGAGTACGAGGTCGAGGCTGACACGTTCGAGGAAGCTGAGAAGCAGGGCTGGGAGTATGAGGAGTACTACTACTGTGGCACTGTGGATAGCATTGAGTGCGAGGAGCAGGATGAGCCAGAGGATGACGAGGATGAGTAACTACACTGAGCCAGCGTGTTCGCTACTGAACCCTGTATGTGGGTCATGCTGGACTTGCGAGATGCATACACAAGTGATGATGGAGGATAGGTAATGAGTGAGTGGGAATTGGAAGAGGCATACAATGAGTGGCTTGATGAGGTGTATGGCGAGGTGCGTGTCGGTGCTTACGATTACGCTACGTCGGTGGCACTGAAGAACATTGACCCCATTGCATGGCGTGAAGGGTTGCATGAGTACGAGAACTCATTGGAGGATGAAGATGATTGAGGATGATGAATACTGGGAGGACTTGGTAGGCAGATGATTACACTGAACGATATCGGAAAGATTGTGTTAGATATTGGTGACAAATGCACACACTGTGGGCGTGATACTGCCCCAGGTTCTAGCCTGTGGGTAGATAGGATTCCTGCCCATGTTGATTCTAGTAGCTGCGAGGATTGGTTGCAGGGCTGGGAGATTATTCAGTATGTTGATGGCTATCTGTGCCGGGAATGTTTGGAGGATGACTAATGAAAACGTTTGATGTGAAAGTTTACTGGCGTGAAGAACACGAGTTCGACGGGATGTTTGCCACGGTTGCGATTGGCGAATACGAAGAGGATACTAACGATGACGGGATTTTCTTCTGGTTCAAAGATGAGGCAGAGTACATGGAAGTGTTGGCTAACGGAACTGATGAGTTCAGGATTGAGAGGGTGTAATGAAATTAGATGAGGTTGCAGACAGGTTTGGTTTGGATAGTGTGTTTAGTTACTATCCTGACGGGGCTACAGTGGAGGACTTGGCTGAGGTGGCTGATGCTTGTACTGATTTCTTTAGCCACGATGACTGGCTGATTTGCCAAGACTATGAGGACTATGCATATGTTTCTGCTAGTGCGATTATAGATTTGGTTGCGGAACAGGCAGATAGTTTCAAGCGTTACTATGAGATGGTGGGTGAGTGATGACTGAGCAGGAATATGCAGAGGCATATGCTGATGGATATCGTGAAGCGATGAAGCATCAACGGGAAATGATTGGAGGCTGGTAATGGGTGAGCGTGGGTTTGCAGAGCCAGTGAAGGCTAACGACATACATGATAGCGTGCAGAAGTTGAAGCCACAGAAGTGGGAGAAGCACGACTTGACTCTGATGTTGGTCGGTGCTACTCTCGGATGTATGGTGACTATCCTATTCATGGGTGGGATTCTGTTAGTGATTGGAGGCAAGTGATGGCTAGGTTCAGGGTTGAGTGGACACGAGAAGTTTGGTATCGGTCTGAGGTTGAGGCTGACACGTTGGAAGAGGCGCGTGAAAAGTTTTGGTCTGGTGATTATGATGACGACCTAGATACTATTACTGGTAGTGAGATTCAAGATTCTGTAGAGTATGAGGAGGTAGCGTAATGGCTGACAAAGTTATTGACCTGAATGTGTGGGATGCGCTTGGCTATCACACAGATTATGCAACCGAGGGTTGGCGTATAGACGTTTACGAATGCTATGATGACGTAGACTTTGAGCACCACGACCTGCCATTCCAAACCATCTGGCTGAGTAAGACGCAAGCAGAGATGCTGACGTTGGGCAAAAGCCCTGATGAGGGTGGAGATTATGCAGGGGATTCAGATTTCTGGATTGACCCAGCAGGATTCTTGGATGTATACAAGAACATTCCCCGTAAGGTTACAAGATATTTGGAGGCATTAGTATGAGCGAGGAACTATACAGTTGTGGTATCTGCGATAAAGATATCGTGCTTGAATATCTGGATGACATTCACGCTGATGATTCAGGTGAGTATCATTACGAATGCTGGCAGGATTGGGCAGACACGGAGGCTAAGAAGTGGGCAGGTGCTTACCGAGCTGACCCATTCAAGCTGACAGCCCAAGAGCAGGTTGATGCGTATGAGCCTGGGTCTGCAAAGCGTTACGCTATGGAGCGCGAACTCATTGGGCACTAGCAAGCATGGCTGGTGTTTGACAAACCAACACGATGTGTGTATCGTGGAGATAACGAATCATATATGTGGCTGCGAATGCCACGGAACTGGAGGCAAATAAAATGTACACTGGACTGGAAAAGGTTATCAAGCCTAAGCAGATTGTTATTACGATTGACTTGACTGAGGATGTGTCTGCGAATCTTGGTGATGTAGTTCACCGTTTGGCTGACCGACTGGATGGCGCACCGTTGGTGCAGGGTGGTGCTGGCAACATTGGATTCAATGACCAGACTGTTGGCTTGTGGGTGACTAAGTAATGGAACGGCTAAAAGATAAGTACTACTTTGCAAGTGACGGCAGTTACGGGTTGCTTGATGAAGGCTCGGTGATTGCATACACAGACAACTGGACGTTGGCTGAGTGGCAGGAGATTGAGAATGCAACTGATAGTGAGCGGGCATTCATTGCTCGTGGCATCTTCGCTAAGTATCATGAAGAATCCATTGCAGAGTTGCGTAGACTTGGTGGCTACTTTGAGTTTAGTAACGAACAGTTAGAATCTGAACGTAATGCCAGCCATTGACATGACAGGGCTGGACACACAGCGAGCACCGATGGATGCGATAGAGTCGGTGCTCGCTGACTACAACGGTGGCTTCACCAATAGTGTGGAGACATTGAGTATAGTGAATGCGATAGTTGCAGAGTGGAGGATTTGATATGAGCTATGATTCGTGGCTGACACACAACCCTGCTGACGATGGTAGTGAGCAGGATGTCGAACTGTATTATGAATGCGACAACACATGGGCTATAGTCAAGGATGATATCAAGGGCGACTGGACACAGTGCGACTTCGCCGACTACATTGACCTGCCCGATACTTGGGTAAGCTCAAGCGGTGTAGCCAGTGGCGAACTGACCTGTCCTAAGTGTGGCGTGGTTGAATCGTTTGAGTTTGATGTACCACAACCCGAAGATGATAGGGAGTGGGATGATGACTAAACTTTCTCAGAAGCTTGATGCGGTGAGCAAGGCGAAGCAAGCATATGTGCTGGCTCGTACCACACTGGAGGCTAGGTTGCGTGAGCAGATGCGAGCCGAGCTTGCAAACTTGCAGACACAGATTGACATTGCAGTACGTTACGCTGTGGATGCTGGCGAATCTAAAGCAGCTATCCTGCGGGCTTTGGGTACGAAGGATTACAACACGGTGAAGGCGAGCCTGGAACGTACACAAGGTGTAGCTGAAGTTGTTGGTGCTGACCCATTGGCTGGGGTGTACGAGATTCGTGACGGCTACCTTGTTGTCAACTATGTAAATCATGGGGTAGACAAGTTCAACGGCAAGGCATCGTTTGATATGAAGCGACTGGAGGATGGCAACATTCTCCTGCTTGCACTTGACTCACTATGGAACGAAGATTACACGGTTCGTAATGATGCAGTGGCAGTGCTTGATGGTAAGACTGACGGGCACTATTACGATGAGGTGATTGCTTGGCTGAATGCTTGAGTTCATTGCATGGCTGATAGTGTTGGGCTTCTCGATACCGCTCCTATCATTCGTGACGATAGCATTTTTTGTTGCACTGATGGGGGCTGGCGGTAAGCATACAAGATATTACGATGATGAAGATGATGCATATGTTGTCATGCCGGACGGTACTGTACGGTTTGACACTGGAGGTTAGGAGATTAGAATGGCTGAAGTAAAAGGTATTGACAACGCACTAGACGAATACATCAAGGGTAACGGTGGCGAAGATTCATTCGTGACCGGCTGGATTCTAATAGCTTCCATGTCGTCACCATCCCACGATAGTGGATTGACTGACGGCTACGTCACGGTAACATCTGACGGGTTGCCACACCATGTACAGCTTGGGCTGTTGCAGGTTGCACAGCAAGACAAGCAGTCAATCGCAATGGTTGCATCCATGGCAAGCCTACTCAGTGGCGATGATGAGGACGATGACTGATGCTACTTCGTGAAGATGTAGAAGATGACCTACTCGAAGAGTTCCCCATGTACTACCGCAAAGAAGGCATGGTGCTCATCTACCAGAACGGGAAGGATAATGACCGCTACTTGGTAGAGATTACGGTACACAATATTGGCAAGGAGGATTGATGGACAGGCTGACACCCACTGAATTACAACAGCGTGCGATTGAACGCATCGCCGGAGAACCCACACGGGCTGCACTAAACGGTAGCACCATGGGTGCAGGTAAGACGCTCATCGCAGTTGAGGTAGCTCGTGAGCTGGAAGCTGAAACAATCCTACTCATCGCCCCACTAGGCACACGCCTTGGCTGGAAGGTAACCTTTGAACGGCAAGGCATTGACCTACCATTCAAATGGATTAGCTCAAGCAAGGATGGCAAGCAGGCGCTCGATGACTGGCAGTGGCAGTTGCCCGGTGTCTACTTTGTTGGTGTCGAATATTTTGTACGCCTCGGCTGGGATGGCAAAGCACCAACCAAGGTGTGGTCGCAAGTACCAGACATGGTGCTGTTTGATGAAGCACATCGTGGGCAGAATAGGGCAAGCAAAACATACAAGACCTTGAAGCAAATCGCTGGCAGGTTCAAGATGTCCATGTCGGGTACGCCAACAGGCAACTCATTCGAAGGGGCATGGGCAGTGACGCGTTGGCTATGGCCCGACAAGATTGACCGCTCCTACAATCGCTGGGTAGATACATGGTGCAAGACAGTGTATGACCACTTCGCTCCACGTAACCGCAAGATTGCTGGCGAGCTTAGACCAGGTGCATACTTCAACAGTCTGCCCTGCTACATTCGCATCGAGTCCGAACTTGATGTGGCACTTGATGAAAGTATCCGCTACATCGAGTTGTCGGCACAGCAACGCAGGGCATACAATCAGTTGGAGAAGAACATGATTACTTGGGTGGAAGGTAACCCGTTGGTGGTCGAGTTTCCAATCTCGTTACGTGCTCGGCTTCGACAGGCAACACTGGGAATGTTTAGTGTTGATGGCGACGGTGAAGTGACGTTCGATAATGATTGCAAGTCGAGCAAGATTGACGCGATGCTTGAGGTGCTACATGATGAATGGGATGGCGAGCCTGCGCTTATCCTCACCGACTCACGTAAGTTTGCTGACGTAGTGGTTGCTAGGCTGGGCGAACGAGCCGCAGCATGGCATGGCAACGTGTCGCAGGCTGAGCGTGAAGATAGAAAGAAGGCTTTCATTGACGGTCATTTGGATTACCTTGTTGCTGTTACTAGTGCGATTGCTGAAGGCGTGGATGGGTTGCAACATGGCACTCGTAATGTTCTCTGGCTTTCGCGCTCAGATAATCGCTTACTGAATGAGCAGGCTATGGCTCGTGTGATGAGGCAGGGACAGACACGGCAGGTTCGTAGCGTAGAGATTGTTGCACTTGACACGTATGATGCTGGCGTGCTATCGTCACAGATGAACGATGCAATTCGCATGAATAAGATTTTGAAGGAGAGGAGCTAGATGCCACAGGGTAAGAAAGTTGAGCTTGGAGATTTCTGTGAGAAGGGTCACAAGATTGAGGGTGACAATGTTTATTTGCAGAAGCGCAAGACTGATGGACATACTCTTCGCTGTCGTGAATGTCAGCGCGTGAAAGACCGTGAACGTAATGCACGCTATCACCGCACTGAGGCTGGCATGGCTGCTAATCGTAGGGCAAGCTTGAAACTGAAAGATAAGACGAGAGCTGAACGGTATGACAGGATTCTTTCTAGCGAGGTTGAGGGTACGCAAGGTAAGTACACTGGCTTGAACTACCTGAAGCTGAACAAGCGTAGTCAGCGAGCATGGGAACCACTCGAAGCTAAGTTCGATAGAACGAAGTCGAAGTGTTACAAGAACCCAGGCCCGTACATTGACTATGATGAGGAAGAAGTTCCACTCGCATCTCAAGCATACAAGTTGTGTGAGGGTTGCCCGATGTTGAGAGAGTGTGCTAGATTTGCTGCAGCCTACAAGCCAGTAGTTGGCGTGTGGGGTGGAGAGGTTTACATCGACGGGAAGGTGGTCAGGTAATGCCAGAGTATTTCTATACTTGTGCTTGTGGATATAGTGAAAGTATCCGGCACGGAATGTTGGAAGATGTTGTGGTAGAGTGTTCACACTGTAAGGTTCCGATGGTTCGGAAGCCGCAACTTGGAGCCGTCACTTTTAAGGGTGACGGATGGGCAGGAAAGGATAAGTAATGACAGAAGCAACCGCAACTAAAGGAGGAACTAAAGTGGCAGTACCCAAGATTTACACAGCTATCGCAGCAATTCAGGCAGGTGTCGGAACCATTCCAAAGAATGGTATCGGGCCTTCCTCGCAGGGTAGCTAC
>ERZ1034363.1677-NODE-1677-length-11932-cov-2.517588_pt1 | contig 11932 bp, 11 predicted proteins | sample MGYA00520616_ERZ1034363 | MGnify/ENA primary metagenome ERZ1034363 (study PRJEB33736, sample SAMEA104284506) | Azolla filiculoides | biome: Urban; feature: Water surface; material: Ditch water | place: Netherlands | collected 2015-10-28 | depth 0-0.1 m ...
AAGAAGCCGCATTGCGTGCTGCTGCTCGACGAGATCGAGAAGGCGCACCCGGCGATCTTCAACGTGCTGCTGCAGGTCATGGACCACGGCACGCTGACCGACAACAACGGGCGCAAGGCCGATTTCCGCAACGTCATCATCGTCATGACGACCAACGCGGGCGCCGAGACCATGAACAAGGCCGCGATCGGCTTCACCAACCCGCGCCAGGCCGGCGACGAGATGGCCGACATCAAGCGCCTGTTCACGCCCGAGTTCCGCAACCGCCTCGACGCCATCGTCAGCTTCAAGCCGCTCGACGAGCAGATCATCCTGCGCGTGGTCGACAAGTTCCTGCTCCAGCTCGAGCACCAGCTGGCCGAGAAGAAGGTCGAGGTCACCTTCACCGACGCGCTGCGTCAGCACCTGGCCAAGAAGGGCTTCGATCCGCTGATGGGCGCGCGCCCGATGCAGCGCCTGATCCAGGACCTGATCCGCCGTGCGCTGGCCGACGAACTGCTGTTCGGTCGCCTGGCCGACGGCGGCCGCCTGACGGTCGACATCGATGCCGCAGTGACCGACCGCTCCGAGGTCAAGCTCGACATCCAGCCGCTGCCGAAGAAGGAAAAGCACGCCAAGGCCGAGCCGGAGGAAGCCGCGGCGGCTGACTGATCCCATTGCATGCCCCTTACGGGGCTTCACAGAAAAAAACCTGCCAGCCGGCAGGTTTTTTCTTGAGCTGGTCACGTCAGTCTTGACTTCGTGTTGCGTTGAACTAAAAATAACTGCAATAACAGTCCTTAAAAAATTTAAAGACTAAAATTGCGGACAAATGAAGTACGATGAAACGCCGTTGCTAACGACTTCCCGCCTGTGCGAGGCTCAGGATCTGGGGCGTCGCTTGACCGAGTTGCGACAGGCGTATCGGCTGCGGCAGGCGGATGTCGCTGCGCGGGCCGGGCTGTCGCGCTCCACCGCTGTCTTGATCGAAAAGGGTGATCCTGGTCGTACCTTGGGGCAACTGCTGCGCTACCTTAATGCCATCGAGCCTGGCGTCACATTGCAGGCCTTGCTCGAGGGTCAGCTCCCCGCCTTGTCCATGCACCGAGCCCAGCAGCGCATCCAGCGGGTGCGCCTCTTGAGCGACAAGCAGCTCAAGGAACTCGATTTTTAAGGATCAAGCGTGGCGCAAAAAAAAGCACCTCTGCAAGTCGCCGTCTTCGCGCATATAGCTGACAGGCAGGAAAAATCACATCGCTTTGTACCCGCCGGCCTGCTCAAACGCGAACCCGGGCCGGCTGGTCAGCCATCGGCCTTGAGTTTGCGCTATGGCTTGCGTTACTTGGAGCGCAAGGAAGCGTTTGAAATCGATCCAAGAGCGTTGAGCTTGCGCGAACGCCAGTTGGTGCGGGGGGTGGCGTTGTTTCCCTTGCCTGGACTCAATGAGTTTGGTGGTATCCGCGATGCCGCTCCGGATGCCTGGGGTCGTCGAGTCATAGAAGCCAAGTTGCGTGTCCCGGCCAACAGTCTCGACGAGTTCACTTATCTGTTGGAAGCTGGCAGTGATCGGGTCGGCGCATTGGATATACGCGAGAGCCTGGAGGCGGGGCCCTCTCATCCTGCCGGCGTCTTGAGCTCGCTGCCTTATCTGCTTCAGGCTGCAGCAGCCATCGAGGCCGGTGAGGAAATACCTGCCAACCTCATACCTTATCTGGGCGGTGCGCCGTCGGCTGGCGGCGCTCGTCCCAAGGCCTCGGTGCGCGACGATCAAAATGTGCTGTGGTTGGCCAAGTTCCCTGCCAAGGGCGATGCCTACGACATGGCGGTGACAGAGGCCGCAACGCTGGAACTGGCGCGCAGGGCAGGAATGACAGTGCCACCGCTGAGCTTGCACCGGGTGCTGGGTCACTCGCTGCTGTTGATTCGCCGCTTTGACCGCTACTGGGCTGAGCCTGGCCAATCCTTGCCGGCTGGAGCCCTGGCGCACGAGACAGTGCCCGGTCCAGGGTTGGTTGAAGGGCGGTTGCCACAGGTCAGCGGTCTGACACTGATGGGATGCAGTGAAATGGAGTCCAGCACCAAGGGCTACAAGCACCTGGCGGCTGCCATTCGCGAGTGCTGCCATCCTCAGTTCATTGCGCGCGACTGTGCTGAGTTGTTTGCGCGCATGGTCTTCAACATCTTCGTGACCAACGACGACGATCATTTGCGCAATCACGCCTTTGTCTTCGATGCCGCACTGGCGGGTTGGCGCCTGAGTCCCCTGTACGACGTGGTGCCCCGTCCCATGGTGGCCCGCGAGCGGCTGCTGCATCTGAGCGTGGGCCAGCAGGGACGATTGGCCACATTGGACAACGCCATGAGCGAGTCATCGGCTTTCATCCCCGATCGTCCAGATGCGATTGCCGTGCTATGCCGGGTCTGGAGTGCTGTGCGCCAGTGGAAGGGCTGCTTTGAGGAGATGGGCGCCAGTCCAGGGTTGGTGACCACGATGGCATCTGCTATCCGCCCACTTGAGGATATCGCCAGCGCAGCCTTGATCAAGGAAATCCGTAAAGGCTGCTGACCCGACCCGCCATCCTCCCTCGGCCAGGATCTGGCTTTCACATGGGTTCTAATACGCTCACGATGAGCGTATCAACCTTCCTCTGGCTCGACTACGAGACCTTCGGCATCAGCCCGCGGCGCGACCGGCCGGCCCAGTTCGCGGCCCTCCGTACCGACGCCGAATTGAACGAGATCGGCGCGCCGCTGATGCTCTACTGCCGCCCGGCGCCCGACTACCTGCCCACGCCCGAGAGCTGCCTGATCACCGGCATCACGCCCCAGATCTGCCTGGAACAAGGCCTGCCCGAGCATGAATTCGCCGCCCGGCTCGAGGCCGAGCTGGCCCGGCCCGGCACCGTCGGCGTCGGCTACAACTCGATCCGCTTCGACGACGAATTCACCCGCTTCCTGTTCTGGCGCAACCTGATCGATCCCTACGCGCGCGAATGGCAGCACCAGTGCGGTCGCTGGGACCTGATGGACGTGCTGCGCCTGTGCCACGCCTTGCGCCCCGACGGCATCAACTGGCCGAAAAAGCCCGATGGCCGGCCCAGCTTCAAGCTCGAGGACCTGACCCGCGCCAACGGCATCGCGCACGAGGCCGCGCACGACGCGCTGTCCGACGTGCGCGCGACCCTGGCGCTGGCGCGCCTGCTGCGCGACCGGCAACCGCGCCTGTTCGAGTTCGCGCTCGGCCTGCGCCAGAAGAAGCGCGTGCTCGACGAGCTCGGCCTGCCGGCGCTGCCCACCGAGGCCAGGCCTTTCCTGCATGTCTCGGGCATGTTCTCGTCCGAGCGCGGCTGCCTGGCGCTGATGTGGCCGCTCGCGATGCACCCGAACAACCGCAACGAGCTGCTGGCCTGGGACCTGGCGCAGGACCCGCGCGTCCTGCTCGAACTCAGCGCGGCGCAATTGCGCGAGCGCCTGTTCACGCCCCAGGATCAGCTGCCCGAGGGCGTGCGCCGGCTGCCGCTCAAGAGCGTTCACTTGAACCAGTCGCCGATGGTGGTGGCCAACCTGCGCACGCTCAAGCCCGAGCTGGCCGCCAAGTGGGGCATCGACCTCGAGCGCGGACTGCAGCATGCCGAGCTCGCGCGTGCCATGCCCGACCTCAGCGGGCGCTGGAGCGAGGTCTTCGCCCGGCCCGAATCGGCCAGTCCGGTCGATGTCGACCAGGACCTCTACGGCAGCTTCCTCGGCGACGCCGACCGCAGCCGGTTGACCCGATTGCGCGGCTGCGACCCGTTGGACCCGGCCTGGCGCGAGGCCGGCTTCGACGACCCGCGCCTGCCCGAACTCGTGTTCCGCTACCGGGCGCGCAACTTCCCCGCCACGCTGACGCCCGAGGAAGTCCAGCGCTGGCAGCTCCATTGCCAGGCCCGGCTGCTGCACGGCGAGGGCGGCTCGCTCAGCACCGAGGCGCTGCTGGCGCGACTCGACCAGCTGCAGGAACAGGCCGCCGAGCGCGAGGACGAGCGCGCCGAAGCCATCCTGTCCGAGCTCTACGACTACGCCGACGCCATCACGCCCGAGGCCTGAAAAAGTACAATCCGGGGTTACGCACAGCATTTCCATTACACGAGGTTTTCATGGCAGGTCATAGTAAGTGGGCCAACATCCAGCACCGCAAGGGGCGGCAGGATGAAAAGCGCGGCAAGATCTGGACCCGCATCATTCGCGAAATCACGGTCGCCGCGCGCGCCGGCGGTCCCGACCTGAGCGCCAACCCGCGCCTGCGCCTGGCCGTCGACAAGGCCAAGGCCGCCAACATGCCCGCCGACCGCGTCAAGTACAACATCGACAAGGCCTCGGGCGCCCTCGAGGGCATCCAGTACGAGGAAATCCGCTACGAAGGCTACGGCATCGGCGGCGCGGCGATCATCGTCGACACCATGACCGACAACCGCGTGCGCACCGTGGCCGAAGTGCGCCACGCCTTCTCCAAGCATGGCGGCAACCTCGGTACCGAAGGCTCGGTGGCGTTCCAGTTCAGGCATTGCGGCCAGCTGATCTTCGCGCCCGGCAGCTCCGAGGACCAGATCATGGAAATCGCGCTCGAAGCCGGCGCCGATGACGTGATCACCGACGATGAGGGCGCCGTCGAGGTGCTGACCGCGCCGACCGAATTCGAAGCGGTCAAGAACGCGCTCGAAGCCGCCGGTCTGACGCCCGAACTGGCCGAAGTCACCATGCGCGCCGACAACCAGATCGCGCTCGCTGGCGACGACGCCGCCCGCATGCAAAAGCTGCTCGATGCGATCGAGGACCTTGACGACGTGCAGAACGTGTTCCACAACGCAGAAATCAACGAATGAGCGCGAACAAGATGAAGGTATTGGTCATCGGTGGCGGCGGGCGCGAGCACGCGCTGGCCTGGAAGCTCAAGCAATCCCCGCGCGTCGAGCAGGTCTTCGTCGCGCCCGGCAACGGCGGCACCGCGCTCGATGCCGGCCTGAGCAATCTGGCCATCACCGATGTCGTCGCGCTGCGCGAATGGGCGCAGGCCAATGGCATCGCGCTGACCGTGGTCGGCCCCGAAGCCCCGCTGGCCGCTGGCGTGGTCGACGAATTCCGCGCCCACGGCCTGCGCATCTTCGGGCCGACCCAGGCCGCCGCGCAGCTCGAGAGCTCCAAGGCCTTCTCCAAGGCCTTCATGCAGCGCCACGGCATCCCGACCGCGGCCTACGACACCTTCAGCGACCCGGTCCAGGCCCATGCCTATGTCGACCAGGTCGGCGCGCCGATCGTGGTCAAGGCCGACGGCCTGGCCGCCGGCAAGGGCGTGGTCGTGGCCATGAGCCTGGCCGAGGCGCACGAGGCAATCGACTTCATGCTGGTCGACAACACCCTGGGCGTGACGCACAACCAGGGCGGCGCCCGCGTCGTGATCGAATCCTTCCTGCAGGGCGAGGAAGCCAGCTTCATCGTGCTGTGCGACGGCAAGAACGTGACCGCGCTGGCCACCAGCCAGGACCACAAGCGCCTGCTCGACGCCGACCAGGGCCCCAACACCGGCGGCATGGGTGCCTATTCGCCGGCTCCGGTCGTCACGCCCGAGGTGCACCAGCGCGCGCTGGACCAGATCATCCTGCCGACCATCCGCGGCATGGAAGCCGACGGCATCCCGTTCACCGGCTTCCTCTACGCCGGCCTGATGATCGCGCCCGACGGCTCGGTCAAGACGCTCGAGTTCAACTGCCGCATGGGCGACCCCGAGACCCAGCCGATCATGATGCGCCTGCAGTCCGACCTAGCCGACGTGCTGCTGGCCGCGACCGAGCAGCGCCTGGACCAGGTCAGCCTGGAATGGGACGAACGCTGTGCCCTGGGCGTGGTGCTGGCCGCTGCCGGTTATCCGATGAACCCGCGCAAGGGCGACGTCATCAGCGCGCTGCCGGCCGACCGCGACGACGCCGTGGTGTTCCACGCCGGCACCACCATGCAGGACGGCCAGGTGCTGACCTCGGGTGGCCGCGTGCTGTGCGCGACCGCGCTCGGCAAAGACGTGGCGCAGGCCCAGCAGCGCGCCTACGATCTGGTCGCGGGCGTGGCCTTCGACGGCATGCAGTTCCGCCACGACATCGGCTACCGGGCCATCGCCAAATGAGCCAGTCGCAGGCGCAGATCATGCGTGACTACCTGCTCGGCTTGCAGCAGCGCATCACCTGGGCGATTGCCGAGATCGACGGCAAGGCCTTCCAGTCCGACGGCTGGGAAAAAGCCTCGGGCGAGCCGCTGCAGGGCAACGGCGTGACGCAGATCCTCGAGGGCGGCAACGTCTTCGAGCGCGCGGGTTGCGGCTTTTCCCATGTGTCGGGCGCCAGCCTGCCGCCTTCGGCGACCCAGCACCGGCCCGAGCTCGCCGGCGCCCCGTTCGAGGCCATGGGCGTGTCGCTGGTGTTCCATCCGCACAACCCCTATGTGCCGACCGTGCACATGAACGTGCGCATGATCAGCGCCACCCCGGTCGACGGTGGCGAACCCGTGGCCTGGTTCGGCGGCGGCATGGACCTCACGCCCTGCTACGGCTTCGAGGAAGACGCGGTCCATTTCCACCGCACCTGCAAGAACGCGCTCGCGTCCTTCGGCGACGACAAGTACCCGCGCTTCAAGGCCTGGTGCGACGATTACTTCTTCCTCAAGCACCGCAATGAGCAGCGCGGCATCGGCGGCGTGTTCTTTGACGACTTCTCCGAGCTCGGCTTCGAGGGCGGCGCGGCCATGACGCGCGCGGTTGGCGATGCCTTCCTGCATGCCTACCTGCCGATCGTCGAACGGCGCAAGGGGCTCGAATACGGCGAGCGCGAGCGCCAGTTCCAGCTCTACCGGCGCGGGCGCTATGTCGAATTCAACCTGGTCTGGGACCGGGGCACGCATTTCGGCCTGCAGTCGGGCGGCCGCACCGAATCGATCCTGCTGTCGATGCCACCGCTGGCACGCTGGTCCTACCAGGAGCAGCCCGCCACCGGCAGCGCCGAGGCCAGCCTGTACCGCGACTTCCTGCCGCGTCGGGACTGGGTGTGAGCGACTTGACCGCCCCACGTCCCCAGCGCATCGGCATGTTCGGCGGCGCCTTCGACCCGCCGCACTGGGCGCATCGCGACCTGGCAGAGACCGCCTTGAAGCAGCTCGGACTCGACCGGCTGCACATCCTGCCGACCGGCCAGGCCTGGCACAAGAGCCGGGTCCTGACGCCGGCCGAACACCGCGTCGCGATGTGCGAACGCGCCTTTGCCGGACTGTCCCGTGTCCTGGTCGATCAGCGCGAAATCCGGCGCGACGGCCCCTCCTATACCGCCGACACCTTGCGCGAACTGGCAGCCGAATATCCGGGCGCCCAGCTCTTCCTGGTGCTCGGTGCCGACCAGCTGCTCGCATTCAAGACTTGGGTTCGTTGGCAGGAAGTGTTACAGTGCGCGACCTTGGCGGTGGCCAGCCGGGGCGTCAATATCGGCGCCGAGGCCGTCTCCGACAGCCAGGTCGAGCAGGATTTGAGCGGGGTGGATATTCCCTTTACCCGGCTCGACATGCCGTTGCACAATCTGAGCGCCACCGCAGTGCGCGCGCAGGTGCATGGCAAGAGCCGCCGCTATCCCGATCTGGACGTGCTGGTGCCCGAGGGCGTCGCGCGCTATATTTCCGAACATCACTTATACCGACACGCTACATGAGCGAAACCGCCGACAAGAAAAAGATCCAGAAACTCCAGCGCGCCATCGTCGACGGCCTCGAGGACGTCAAGGCACTGGACATCCAGGTCTTCAACACCGAGGGCCTGTCGCCGCTGTTCGAGCGCGTGATCGTCGCCAGCGGCAGCACCAACCGCCAGACCCGCGCGCTCGCCGCCAGCGTGCGCGATGCCGTGCGTGAAGCCGGCTTCGAGAAGCCGCGCACCGAGGGCGAGGAAAACGGCGAATGGATCATCGTCGACTGCGGCCAGGCCGTGGTCCACGTGATGCAGCCGACCATCCGCCAGTACTACCGCCTCGAGGACCTGTGGGGCGATGTGCCGGTGCGCCTCAAGAGCAACGAAGCCCGTGGCAAGGCCGCGCGCGCCGCCGCCGAGAAGTCCAACGCCGCTTCCGCGCGCAAGGCTGGCCTCAAGCCGGGTGCAGCCGAAGTCGAGGCCCAAGCCGTCTCGCCGGCTGCCGCCGCCAAGAAGGCCACCCGTGCCGCCCGCAAGTCTGCTGACAGCGCCGCCACTGCCACCGAGGAGCCCAAGAAGGCCCCGGTGCGCAAGGCCGCCAAGACGGTCAAGACCGGTGGCGGTTCGGCCGTGCCGGCCGCCAAGAAGGCGCCGGCCCGCAAGGCCGCTGCCAAGAAGGTCCAGGTCGTCAAGGTCGGCGCGCCGGTCAAGAAGCCGGCGGCCAAGCGCGCGGCTGCCCCCAAGAAGGCATGAAGCTCGTGATCGTCGCGGTCGGGCAGCGCATGCCCGACTGGGCGCAAACCGCCTACGACGATTTCGCCAAGCGCTTTCCGCCCGACTGCCGGGTCGAGATCAAGACCGTCAAGACCGAGCCACGCGGCTCCAAGACGCTCGAGACCCTCTACGCGGCCGAGCGCGCGCGCATCGAGGCCGCGATCCCGAAGGGCGCGCGCATCGTCGTGCTCGACGAGCGCGGCAGCCAGCTGACCACGGTCGCGCTGGCGCGCCAGCTCAAGAGCTGGCAGCTCGAGGGCGACGATGTCGCGCTCGTGATCGGCGGGCCCGACGGGCTCGAGCCCGAATTCAAGGCCAAGGCCCAGATGCGCATCCGCCTGTCCGACATGACCTTGCCGCATGCCTTCGCGCGCGTGCTGCTGATCGAGCAGCTCTACCGCGCCTGGTCGATCAACGCCAACCACCCCTACCACCGCGAATGAGCATCGAAGCGCCCTGGCTCTATCTTGCCTCCCAGAGTCCGCGCCGGCGCCAGCTGCTCGAGCAGTGGGGCCTGCGCTGCGAACTGCTGCTGCCCGATCCGCACGAGGATGCCGAGGGCCTCGAAGCCGTGCGCCCGAACGAGGCACCCGCCAGCTACGTCAAGCGCGTGACCCGACTCAAGCTCGAGCACGCCGTCTTGCGCCTGCAGCGGCGTGGTCTGCCCGACGGCCCGGTCTTGTGCGCCGACACCACGGTCGCGCTGGGTCGCCAGATCCTCGGCAAGCCCGAATCGCCCGAGCATGCCGCGCAGATCCTGCGCCAGCTCTCGGGCCAGCGCCATCAGGTGCTGACCGCGGTCGCGCTCGCGCACCAGGGCCAGGTCCACCAGGCCCTGAGCCGCTCCACGGTCCAGTTCTCGTCCCTGAGCGAGGTGCAGATCGCGCACTATGTCGCCAGCGGCGAACCGATCGGCAAGGCCGGCGCCTACGGCATCCAGGGCCTGGCCGGCCTGCTGATCGCGCGCATCAGCGGCAGCCATACCGGCATCATGGGGTTGCCGGCGTTCGAATCGGCCCAGCTGCTGGCCGCCGCCGGCCTGGCAATCATCTGAAAGGCGCAGCATCCGATGGCTCAGGACATACTCATCAACTGGTCGCCGCAGGAGACCCGGGTCGCCGTGGTCGAGCAGGGCGCGGTGCAGGACGTGCTGGTCGAGCGCACGCTCGAGCGCGGCCTGGTCGGCAACTGCTACCTCGGCAAGGTCTCGCGCGTGCTGCCCGGCATGCAGTCGGCCTTCATCGACATCGGACTCGACCGCGCCGCCTTCCTGCATGTCGCCGACCTGATGCCCAACATCAACGCGCGCCACGCCGCCGGCAAGGACAAGCCGCTTGCCGCTGCCTCGGCCAGCGCGGGCGCCGCCTTGCCAGGGGCTGACGCCGCGCTGCCGATCGAGCGCCAGATCTTCGAAGGCCAGTCGCTGATGGTGCAGGTGCTGAAGGACCCGATCGGGACCAAGGGTGCGCGCCTGACCGCGCAGATCAGCATCGCCGGCCGGCTGCTGGTGTTCCTGCCGCAGGACAAGCATATCGGCGTGTCGCAGAAGATCCCGTTCGCCCAGCGCGAAGCGCTGCGCCAGCGCCTGGTCGCGCTGACCGAGGAGGGCGGTGGCGGCTTCATCCTGCGCACCAACGCCGAGGACGCCTCGGACGAGGAACTGGCCGAGGACATCGCCTACCTGCGCAAGACCTGGGCCCATATCCGTAGCGGCGCCACAAGACTGCCGCCGGCCTCGCTGCTGTACCAGGACCTGACCCTGCTGCAGCGCGTGCTGCGCGATCTGGCCGGCGCCCAGACCCAGTCGATCCGGGTCGACTCGCGCGAGCAGTTCGCCTTGCTCGAAGCCTTTGCGCGCGAATACATGCCGAGCACCCAGGACCGGCTGCAGCTCTACACCGGCGAACGCCCGATCTTCGACCTGCACCAGATCGACGAGGACATCGCGCGCGCGCTGAGCCGCCGGGTCGAACTCAAGTCGGGCGGCTACCTCGTGATCGACCAGACCGAGGCGCTGACCACGGTCGATGTCAATACCGGCGGCTATGTCGGGGCACGCAACTTCGACGACACCGTGTTTCGTACCAACCTCGAAGCCGCGCAGGCCATCGCGCGTCAGTTGCGGCTGCGCAATCTGGGCGGCATCATCATCGTCGACTTCATCGACATGGTGCGCGAGGACCACCGTGAGGCCGTGTTGAGCGAATTCCGCAAGCAGATCGGGCGCGACCGGATCAAGACCATGGTCGGCGGCTTCTCGCAGCTCGGCCTGGTCGAGATGACGCGCAAGCGCACGCGCGAATCGCTGGCCCAGATGCTGACCGAAACCTGCCCGGCCTGCGAGGGCAAGGGTCGGGTCAAGACTCCGCGCAGCGTCTGCTACGACATCCTGCGCGAGATCCTGCGCGAGGCGCGTGCCTTCAACCCGCGCGAATTCCGCATCGTCGCCTCGTCCCAGGTGGTGGAGCTGTTCCTCGACGAGGAAAGCGCCCACCTCGCGGGCCTGTCCGACTTCATCGGCAAGCCGATCTCGCTGCAGGCCGAGGGATCGATGACGCAGGAACAGTACGACATCGTGCTGCTTTGATATCATTTCTTGCTGGTGCCTGACGCCCCAGCTCAACCCTCCACGACGCAGTCAACTCCCAACGCCGCAGCATGATGAAGATTTCGGGCCCTGACGACCATTCCCCGGCCTCGGGCCGACGCCGCAGCCTGCTGACCCTGGCCGGCGCCGGCCTGCTCGGCGCTCCGCTCGCACCCGCCTGGGCCCAGTTCCGGGTCGAGGTCAGTGGCGTCGGCACCAAGCAGATCCCGGTCGCGATCGCGCCGTTCCAGGGCGCCAGCCCCGCCAGCGCCGACGTGCCGGCCATCATCCGCGCCGACCTCGAGCGCAGCGGCGTGTTCCGCCTGATTGCGGCCCAGGGCGAGGCGCTCGACGAGAACTCGCGCCCCGAGCTCGCGTCCTGGCGCGAACGCGCCGACGCGCTGCTGACCGGCAGCGTGATCCGGCTCGCCAACGGCCAGTTCGACGTGCGCTTCAGGCTCTGGGACACGCTGAAGTCCCAGGACCTCGGAGGCTTGAGCTTTCCCGTCGCTGCCGCGGACCTGCGCCTGGCCGCGCACAAGGTCGCCGACTATGTCTACGAGAAGCTCACCGGCACCAAGGGCGTGTTCTCGACCCGTATCGCCTATGTCTCGAAGAACGGCACGCACTACAGCCTCTGGGTTGCCGATGCCGACGGCGAAGGCGCGCAGGCCGCGTTGACCAGCAACGAGCCGATCATCTCGCCGGCCTGGTCGCCCAGCGGCGCCCAGCTGGCCTATGTCTCGTTCGAGGCGCGCAAGCCCGTGATCTACGTGCACGACATCGCCAACGGCCACCGCCGCCCGGTCGCGACCTGGCGCGGCTCCAACTCGGCGCCGGCCTGGGCCCCCGACGCCAGCCGCATGCTGGCCACCCTGACGCTGTCGGGCAACTCGCAG
>ERZ1034363.1678-NODE-1678-length-11931-cov-3.271723_pt1 | contig 11931 bp, 10 predicted proteins | sample MGYA00520616_ERZ1034363 | MGnify/ENA primary metagenome ERZ1034363 (study PRJEB33736, sample SAMEA104284506) | Azolla filiculoides | biome: Urban; feature: Water surface; material: Ditch water | place: Netherlands | collected 2015-10-28 | depth 0-0.1 m ...
ATGCGACACGCTTCATCGGCCCGGCGCTGGCCGGGGTGATCATTGCCGTCGCCGGGGAAGCGGTCTGCTTTCTACTCAACGCCCTCTCCTACCTGGCCGTGCTGCTCGCCCTCTATGCCCTGCGCGCCCGACCCGACGTGAGCGGCCAGGTGGGCTCGATCGGCTTCTGCATGGGCGGGCGCCTGAGTTACCAGCTGGCAGCCAGTGGCGCGGTCGATGCGGCCGTGTGTTACTACGGCGGTGGCATCCAGAACCACCTGGACAAGGCGCCCAAGGTGCAGGGGCCGATATTGTTCCATTACGCCGGGCTGGACGCGCACATTGGCGAGCCGGGTGCCGTCGAATTGCAGTTCGTAGGCTTCGCCAGCGGCGAGCGCGACGGTGCCTTTCTGGGCGAAGATGACGCCTTCGTTGCGCACTTGCGGCGCCAGCAGGGCGATGCCCTTGTCGGCCTTCCGGTAGATCTCCCGGGCGACGACGTGCTGGGCCTCCAACGCCTGGCGCACCCGGGGGTCGGTGCGGTTCAGCGAGCAGGGCTTCAGCGTGCCACAGGCACGCGCGCAGCTGCTCGGTGGCGAGCTGGTATTCCAGGGTGGCATGACGCCTGGCAAGGGAATCGTCAGCTTCAACGGCCAGGGCAACGCCAGCGCCACCGGCTTGCGGGCGGCCCCTTGGGACGGCTTGACGGCATTGGGCCGGATTGCCAGCGGCAGCACCGCCTACCAGGTGCAGCTGGAATTCGAGGGCGCCGCGACCGCGCTGACGGTGAGTTCGAACCTGCAGGGCCTGGCGCTGGCCCTGCCCGCCCCCTTGGGCAAGACGGCAGCCGAGAGCCTGCCGATGCGCTACGAGGTCGTGCCCCAGGCGCCAGACAATGGTCGCTGGCGTGACCTGCTGAGCCTGGACCTGGGCCCGGCCGCCAAGCCGGTTGTGAGCGCACGCTACGAACGCGAGCATGACGGCGAGCAGACCCGGGTGCTGCGCGGCGCACTGGCGCTGGGAACCGAGCGCCCGGCCCTGCCGGCCCGTGGTGTCCAGGCCCAGCTGGCCTTCGACCGGCTCTCGCTCGAAGACTGGCAGGACGCCTTCGATGTGGTGCAAGCGGCGCCTGGCCCTGCCGCGCCGACTGTCGGCGCAGCCAGCCTGACTGGCGACAGCCGGGCCTACTGGCCCGCCGTCGTGGCGCTGCGGGCGCGCCAGATCGATCACGAGGGTCGCAGTTTCCACGACCTCGAGCTCAAGGGCCAGCTCGAGCGCCACAGCTGGCGCGGCACGATCGCGGCACGCCAGCTCAAGGGCCGGGTCGAATACCAGCCGGCCGACGCCGACTCACCCGGTCGGGTCTATGCCCGGCTCGAGCGCCTGATGCTGCCGCACAGCGCGGCCAGCGAAATCGAGCAGCTGACCCAGCAGGCACCGGTCCGGCTGCCGGCGCTCGACATCGTGGTGCAGGACTTCGAGCTCGGCTCGCGCAAGCTGGGCCGGCTCGAGATCGAGGCCGTCAACCAGCAGCCCAGTCCGGCCCAGCGTGAAGCCGGCAGCGTCTGGCGACTCGAGAAGCTCAATCTGAGTTCGCCCGAGGCCAGGCTGCAGGCCACGGGTCACTGGGCGATCGCGGCGGCGCCCAGGGGCGTCACAGGTGTTGCCAGCGCGGCGGTCCAGCGGCGTACTGCGCTGCAGCTCAAGCTGGAAATCGAGGACGCCGGCGCGCTGCTGGCGCGGCTGGGCATGCCGGGCGTGGTGCGCGGCGGTCAGGGCTCGCTGACCGGCCAGGTCGCCTGGCTGGGCTCGCCGCTGGCACTGCACCCGCCAAGCCTGAACGGTGCGCTGCAGCTGACGCTCGAGCGCGGCCAGTTCCTGCAGGCCGACCCTGGGCTGGCCAAGCTGCTCGGCGTGCTGAGCCTGCAGGCGCTGCCGCGCCGCCTGACGCTGGACTTCCGCGACATCTTCAGCGAGGGCTTCGCCTTCGATTCGGTGCGCGGCAGCGCCCGCATCGCCCAGGGCGTGATCAGCAGCGACGACCTGCAGATGCGGGGTGTCAACGCGGTGGTCTTCCTCGACGGATCGGCCGACCTCGGCCAGGAAACGCAGGACCTCTCGGCGCTCGTGATCCCCGAGCTCAACACCGGCGGCGCCTCGCTGATGGCCAGCCTGGTGAATCCGGCCGTCGGGATCGGTAGTTTCGTGGCGCAATACCTGATCGGCAAGCCGCTGCGGGCGGCGGCGACACAACAGTTCCATGTCAGCGGGTCGTGGTATGACCCGAAAGTCGAAAAAGTCGAGCCCGGCGCGGCTAAGCTACCGGAAAAAACCCAAGGAGGACAACCATGAAAGTCGCCGCCATTCAGATGGTTTCAGAAATCAGCGTGGACCGCAATCTGGCCCAGGCACACCGCCTGCTCGACCAGGCGGCCGCAGCCGGTGCCGAACTTGCCGTGCTGCCCGAGTATTTCTGCTTCATGGGTCGCAGCGACCGCGACAAGCTGCTGCTGTCCGAGACGCCCGGTCTAGGCACGGTGCAAGACTTCCTGTCCGATACTGCACGCGAGCTCGGGCTCTGGATCGTGGGCGGCACCCTGCCGATGGCCACCGACGACCCCGAGCACGCGGCCAACGCCTGCATGGTCTACGACCCCAAGGGCAAGGTCGCGGCCCGCTACGACAAGATCCACCTGTTTCGCTACGACAACGGCCGCGAACGCTACGACGAAGCCGCCGCGCTGGTCGCGGGCAAACAGCCGACCGCCTTCACGCTGAAGGACCGCAGCGGCCAGGACTGGCGCATCGGCCTGAGCGTCTGCTACGACCTGCGCTTTCCCGAGCTCTACCGCCAGCTCGGAGCCGACATCATCGTGGTGCCATCGGCCTTCACCTACACGACCGGACAGGCGCACTGGGAGCTGCTGCTGCGTGCACGCGCGGTCGAGAACCAGGCTTTCGTGATCGCGAGCGCCCAGGGCGGCCTGCACGAGAACGGCCGCCACACCTGGGGCCAGACCCTGGTGGTCGACCCCTGGGGTCAGATCCTGGGCCAGCATGCGGTCGGCGCTGGCCTGGTGGTCTGCGAGCTCGAGCACGATCGGCTGCAATCGGTGCGCCAGCAGCTGCCGGCCTTGCAGCATCGCAAGCTCTGAGACCAGGGCAAACGCCTCTCTGCGGGGCTGTCGCCCCCGCCGAGAGGCGCGCTAGTTGGCGTTGCGGTCAGCGGTTTGACGCCGGCTGTGCAGGCTGTGCTTGCGGTACTGGGGATCCTGGCGCAACAAGCAGTGGCCGCGCAGCTGTTGCCGACATAATGCCTGTTTTTCGCATTTTCGCCACGACCTCATGTCAGACTCCTTGCCCGATGCTTCGCCCGCCGGCCCCCTGGTCAGTCACGACCGGGCCCAGCTGGTGCTGCCACTCAAGCGTGAACCCGGTCATCTGATCCGGCGCGCGCATCAGCTCGCCGTGTCCACTTTTCACGAAACCCATGGGCGGGATGTGACACCGGTGCAATACGCCATCTTGCGTACCTTGCACGACTCGCCCGAGATCGATCAGAGTACGCTGGCACAACATGTGGCGCTCGATACCTCGACCACCGCGGATATCGCCGCACGTCTCGAAAGCAAAGGCTGGATCGCACGCCAGATGCTGCCGCGACGCCAGCGCAGTCTGTCGCTCACAGCCGCGGGCGAGCGGGTGCTGCAGGACATGCTGCCGCGCGTGAACGCGATGTATGAGCACCTGCTCAGCCCGCTGCAGCCCCAGGAGCAAGCCGAGTTCCTGCGCTTGCTCGGCAAGCTGGTCGATCCAGTTCAGGCCACCAAGACCACGCCAACCTAGCGCGTGTCATGGACTTTCACCCGTGGGTTGTGGGGCTGCCCGCTGGTGAAATGAACAGAAAACCGTATGCGCTGACCCAACCGGACAGGGGCTGCGTGGCGCCTGCTGCCCAAGGCCGTGATGCTCCTGGGCAGCGGACAAAATCCATAACACGCTCCAGGGTAAACACGGATCAAAATGGGTCCCGACAACCCTCTTCATTCAGTATGATGAATCACCTTGTGCATACTGAATGATGGATTGTCATGTTTCCCAAAAATACCTGGTACGTGGCCTGTACGCCAGATGAAATCGCAACCAAGCCCCTGGGTCGCACCATTTGCAACGAGAAAATCGTCTTTTACCGTGGCCTTGAGGGCAAGGTGGCGGCATTGGAGGATTTTTGCCCGCACCGTGGCGCGGCCCTGTCACTCGGCTATGTGTGCGAGGGCAAGCTGGTGTGCGGCTACCACGGCCTGGTCATGGGCTGCGACGGCAAGACCGTGTCCATGCCGAGCCAGCGCGTGGGCGGCTTCCCGGCCATCAAGTCCTACCCCGTGGAGGAGCGTCACGGCTTCATCTGGGTCTGGCCAGGCGATCCGGCCAAGGCAGACCCCGCCACCATCCACCATCCCCACTGGGCCGACAACCCCGAGTGGGCCTATGGCGGCGGCCTGTACCACATCCAGTGCGACTACCGCCTGATGATCGACAACCTGATGGACCTGACGCACGAGACCTATGTGCATGCCACCAGCATCGGCCAGAAGGAGATCGACGAGACGCCCGTGTCCACCAGGACCGTGGGCGAGGAAGTGATCACCAGCCGCTTCATGGACAAGGTGACCGCCCCGCCCTTCTGGCGCGCCAACCTGCGCGCCAAGGGCCTGGACGAGCATCAGCCAGTGGACCGCTGGCAGATCTGCCACTTCACGCCCCCCAGCCACATCATGATCGAGGTCGGCGTGGCCGTGGCCGGCAAGGGCGGCTATGACGCCCCGGCTGAATACAAGGTGGCGGCCACCGTGGTGGACTTCATCACCCCCGAGACGGAAACCAGCATGTGGTACTTCTGGGGCATGGCGCGCAACTTCCGCCCGGAGGACACCCAGCTCACCGCCCAGATCCGCGAGGGCCAGGGCAAGGTGTTCTCGGAGGACACCGCGGTGCTCGAAGCGCAGCAGCGCAACCTGACCCGGTACGGGAACCGCAAGCTGCTGATGCTGAACATCGACGCCGGCGGCGTGCAGTCGCGCCGCATCCTCGACAAGAGGATCGCGGCCGAACAGGCCGCCGCCACCGCCGTGACAGCCTGACCTTGCATACCGACATGACCCCATTCCAAGTCAAGGTCCTGCGTCGGCGCGAGGAAGCGCAGGATATCGCCAGCTTCGAGCTGGCCCGCGCCGACGGCGGCGCCCTGCCTCCCTTCAGCGCCGGATCGCACATCGACGTGCACCTACCGATCGGGCTGGTGCGCCAGTACTCGCTGGTCAACGACCCGCACGACGCCGCGCATTACCGCATCGGCGTGCTGCGCGATCCTGACTCGCGCGGCGGCTCCGCCTCCATGCACGCTCATGTGCACGAGGGCGACATGCTGACCATCAGCGAGCCGCGCAACCACTTCCCCCTGGTGCATGCGCCCCACACCATTCTCCTGGCCGGCGGCATCGGCGTGACGCCGCTGCTGTGCATGGCCCAGCGCCTGGCGGCCACGGGCGCGAGCTTCGAGCTGCATGCCTGCAACCGCTCGCTGGCGCGCAGCGCCTTCGTCGAGGAGATGCGCGCCTTCGGCGAGCGCTTCCAGCTGCACCTGGACGACGGCGATGCCGCGCAGAAGCTGGACCTGCCAGCGGCGCTGACCAAGGCCCCAGCGAGCAGCCGCATCTGCGTGTGCGGCCCGACCGGCTTCATCGACTTCGTGGTGAACACCGCCAAGGCACAGGGCTTTCCGGATGACCACGTGCACCTGGAATACTTCGGCGCCGCAGCACAGGACAGCTGCGGCGAGCGGGAATTCGAGGTGCGCATCGCCTCCACCGGCCAGACATACACCATCCCCGTCGACAAGCCCGTGACGGCGGCGCTGTCCGAGCAGGGCGTGGAGATCATGGTCTCGTGCGAGCAGGGCGTGTGCGGCACCTGCCTGACCCGCGTGCTCGAGGGCGAGGTCGACCACCGCGACCAGTACCTCACCGACGAGGAGAAGGCCTGCCACGACCAGTTCCTTCCCTGCTGCTCTCGGGCGAAAAGCCCGATGCTGGTGCTGGACCTATGAACACGACGTGACGATCACGGCGCGACGACACGATGGCCTTCAAGCTGGCCGTGGTCGCGCCGGTGGAAAAAGGCGCGCTGACGTACCGGCGCAGGCCCAGTACGGCATCCAGGGGCGCACGGCTTGCCATGCTGAATGACAGATGGTTATTACATATAACAAAATGTACTGACCGAGCGGGTCAACGACATCCGCAAAGGCGAGTTGCTGCTGCAACGACCCGCCGATCTGCAGCAGGCCAGGCGCATGCTGGAGGAGTCGGTGAGGATCTACGGTATTACTCGAGCCCCAGCAGGCGCACCGCGTTGCCCTTGAGGATGCCGGGCATGACCTCGGGCTTGAAGCCCGCTTCCTCGAAGTCCTTCATCCAGCGCTCGGGCGTGATCAGCGGGTAGTCGCTGCCAAACAGCACGCGATCCTTGAGCAGCGTGTTGGCGTACTGCACCAGCTGCTTCGGGAAGTACTTGGGACTCCAGCCGGACAGGTCGATCCACACATTGGGCTTGTGCGTGGCGACGGACAGCGCCTCGTCCTGCCAGGGGAAGCTGGGGTGCGCCATCACGATCTGCATGTCCGGGAAATCGATGGCCACGTCGTCCAGGTGCATGGGGTTGGAATACTCCAGCCGCAGCCCGCCGCCGCAGCGCATGCCCGAGCCGATGCCGCTGTGGCCGGTGTGGAAGATGGCCGGCAGCTTGTGCGCGTTGATCACCTCGTAGATCGGCCACGCCATCTTGTCGTAGGGGTGATAACCCTGCACCGTGGGGTGGAACTTGAAGCCGCGCACGCCCTGCTCCTTGATCAGGCGCTCGGCCTCGCGCGCGCCCATCTTTCCCTTGTGCGGATCGATGGAGGCGAAGGCCATCATCATGTCCGAGTTCTCGCGCGCGGCCTGGGCGATCTCCTCGTTGGGGATGCGACGGCGGCCCAGCTTGGACTCGCTGTCCACGGTGAACATCACCAGGCCGATCTTGCGCTCGCGGTAATAGGCCACCGTCTCGGCGATGGTGGGCCGCTTGGCGTTCCTGAAGTACTTGTCCGCCGCGCGGTCGTACTCCTCGCCATAGTTGTCGAACGGGTTCCAGCAGCTCACCTCGGCATGGGTGTGGATGTCGATGGCGATCAGGTTCCTGTGGTCCATGGGGAACATCTCCTAGGGTAATTACCATTCGGCAAATCAGCCGATCTGGTTATCGTACATAACATTCCTCCTTCCGCGCAACAGGCATAACCCTACATGACACTGCGCGCGGCGCGCTGAACCCTTTTTCGCTTCACTTCATCCACCACCCCGAGAAACCAGGAGACCTCCCATGACCACTCGTCGTCAGTTCGTGCAATCCGCCGCCTCGCTCGCCGCGCTGGGAGCCTTCCCGCTGGCGGCGTTCGCGCAGGCCCTCGACCAGGTGAAGATCCTCTACGGCTTCCCGCCCGGCAGCTCGGGCGACTCGGTGGCCCGCCGCGTCGGCGAGAAGATCGCCGGCTCGGCCTTCACGAAGAACGCCGCCGTGGTGGAGAACCGGACCGGCGCCGGCGGCCGCATCGCCCTGGAGTCGCTCAAGGCAGCCCCGGCCGACGGCTCGGTGCTGGCGGTGGCGCAGGTGTCGGCCCTGGCCAACTACCCGTTCATCTATTCCAAGATGAACTACGAGGCCAAGGACTTTGCCCCCGTGTCCATCGGTGCCATCATGCAGCACGGCCTGGCCGTGGGTTCGATGGTGCCCGCCAGCGTGAAGACCGTGAAGGACTTCCTGGCCTGGGCCAAGGCCAACCCCAAGGACGCCAGCTACGGCTCGCCCGGCGCCGGCTCCACGCCCCACTTCCTCGGCACGCTGCTGGGGATGAACACCGGCACGGACATCAGGCATGTGCCCTATCGCGGCTCCATCCCCGGCGTGACCGACATGCTGGCCGGTCAGATCGCCGCCATGGTGACCCCGCACGGCGACTTCATCCAGCACCACAAGGCGGGCAAGCTGCGCGTGCTGGCCACGTCCGGCCCCAAGCGCTCGCCCTACCTGCCCGACGTGCCCACCTTCGCCGAGCAAGGCTTCGCCGACCTGACCACCGAGGAGTGGTTTGGCTTCTACGCCCCGGCCCGCACGCCCAGGAACGTGATCGCTGCCGCCAACGCCGCCATCATCGCCGCCCTCAAGGACAAGTCCGTAGTCGACGCCCTGGCCGCCGTGGGCCTGATCGCCAACCCCTCCACCCCCGAGGAGATGCAGCGCTGGCAGGATGCCGAGGTCAAGAACTGGGGCCCGCTGATCAAGAAGATCGGCTTCACCGCCGAGTCCTGATCACTGCAGCGCGTACCGGTACCCCCGCCACCCAGGTGTTGCAGCCGCACAGCCGTTCATCCTGACTTCAGCGCCAAAGTGTGTCGGTGGAGCCGATGCTTCCACGCCACGCGGTCATGGCGCACGAAGCTGCCTCTGGCTGGGAGTCTCGATTCAAATGCGATTGCCCTGAGCTCCGGGACCAGGGCCGCCCTGCCAGCGCTCGCACGTGCGAGAATTTCAGGCATGAACAGCCTGATCTTGCCTTCCCCGACGTTGCCATGCGACTTGGCGCGCCAGCCTGGCGCGGCCCTGCTGCGCCGTGCGGCCCTGCTCGCCAGCGCCGCGCTGCTGGCGGCCTGCAACACGGTGCAGCTGCCGCAGGAACGCATGGCGCGGTCGCGCCAGGCCACGTTCGACCCGGCGGGGCGCACCGCCATCGTCACGCCGCAAAGCTCGGCCGCCTGGCAATGGGCCGACAGCCAGCCGCTGCCGGAGGCGATCGCCCGCGGCAAGAGCGTCTGGACCCCCGCGCGCTGGAGCGAACTGCCGGGCTGGGGCTTTGATGCGCTGCACGAGGCTTGGAATGCCTGGCTGCGCAGCTGCGAGCGACCCGCACCCGGCTTCGGCCCGGTCTGCGCCGAGGTGCGCCAGCTCACGCTCGCCAGCGCCGAGGAACAGCATGACTGGCTGATGCGGCGCCTGCAGCCCTACCGCCTGAGCGCACCGGCCGGCGAGACCAAGGGTCTGCTGACCGGCTACTACGAGCCGGTCATGAGCGCGAGCCGGCTGCCCAATGCCGGCTTCGGCGTGCCGCTGTATCGCCTGCCGGCCGGAATCAGGAGCGGGACACCCTGGTACAGCCGACAGGAAATGAGCAGTTCGCCGCAGGCCAAGGCCGCGCTCAAGGGCCAGGAGATCGCCTGGCTGGCCGATCCCGTAGACGCGCTGCTGCTGCAGATCCAGGGCTCGGGCCGGCTCTACATCACCGAGCCCGACGGCAGCCAGCGCCAGGTGCGGCTGGCCTACGCCGGCAACAACGGCCAGCCCTACCAGAGCGTGGCGCGCTGGCTGCTCGATCGCAAGCTGATCCAGATCGGCAGCTGGGAGGCGATTCGCGCCTGGGCCCAGCAGAACCCGGGCCGCTTGCCCGAGATGCTGGCCGCCAACCCGCGCGTGGTCTTCTTCCGCGAGGAAACCCTGGGCGAATTCGAGGCCCGCTTCGGTCCGCGCGGCGCCCAAGGCGTGGCGCTGACGCCGGGCCGTTCGATCGCGGTCGACCGCGACAGCATCCCCTACGGCACCCCGGTCTGGCTGCGCAGCGCCGGCCCGGCGGCGCAGTTCGAAAAGCTCGTGCTGGCCCAGGATACCGGCAGCGCGATCATCGGCGCAGTGCGCGCCGACTATTTCACGGGCTGGGGCGACGACGCCTATACCCTGGCCGCGGGGCTCAAGCAGCCGCTCGAACTCTGGGCCTTGTGGCCACGCAGCCAGTAAGCCAGGCCCGCCAGCGGGCCGCTACCAGGAGACCGACATGCGCATAGGCGTGCTGACCGGCGGCGGCGATTGCCCCGGACTCAATGCGGTGATCCGCGCGGTCACCAAGTCGCTGCTGCGGCAATGCGGCGCCGAGGTGATCGGCATCCGCAACGGTTTTGCCGGACTGATGGGCGAGGCCCCGCTGACCCGGCTGCTCGACTGGGACAAGGTCAGCGGCATCCTGATGCAGGGCGGCACCATCCTCGGCACCAGCAACAAGGCCAATCCGATGGCCAGCGAGGCGAGCGCGGCCCAGGCCATGGCCCACGCGCAGGCCCTGGGCCTGGACGCGCTGGTCGCGATCGGCGGCGACGGCACGATGGCAATCGCGCATGGCATCGCGCAACGCGGCCTGCCGGTGGTCGGCGTGCCCAAGACGATCGACAACGACATCGTCGGCTGCGAGCGCAGCTTCGGCTTCGACACCGCGGTCACGACCGTGACCGAGGCGATCGAGCGGCTGCAGACCACCGGCCAGAGCCACGGCCGGGTCATGATCGTCGAGACCATGGGCCGCTACGCGGGCTGGATCGCGCTCGAGGCCGGGCTGGCTGGCGCCGCCGACGTGATCCTGCTGCCCGAGATCGACTATTCGGTCGAGGCGGTGGCCGCAGTCTGCCGCGAGCGCGAACGGCGCGGGCGCCACAGCCTGATCTGCATCGGCGAAGGCGCCAAGACCCGTGGCGGCGCGCTGACGATCGAGCGCCAGGTGGCCGACAGCCCGGACCCGATCCGGCTCGGCGGCGTGGCGCACGCGCTGCGCGAACAACTGCAACCGCTGCTGGCGAGCGAGGTGCGCGCGACCGTGCTGGGCCATGTGCAGCGCGGCGGCGCGCCGACCCCGTTCGACCGCGTGCTGGCGACGCAGTTCGGCAACGAGGCCGCGCAATTGCTGATGGCCGGACAATTCAACCGCATGGTCACGCTGCAGTGCGAGCGGCTGGCCAGCCTGCCGCTCGCCGAGGTCGCGCACCAGTCGCGCCAGGTGCCGCTCGATCATCCGCTGCTGCGCACGGCGCGCCAGATCGGGATCTCGCTGGGCGAGGACTGATCCGGAAAGACTGCCATGACCCGCCAGACCGGCGGCCGGCGCCGCGACCGGGCTCAGCCGCGCGGCGGCAGCCGCCCGAAGGCGTCGAGCGCCAGGCAGAGGTCGGCCCAGGACTTGGCCTTCTCGCCCGGGCTGCGCAGCAGATAGGCCGGGTGGTAGCTGACGACCAGCGGCAGGCGCCGGCCGGCGATCTCGACCTCGTGCACCTGCCCGCGCAGCTTGCCCAGCGGCAGCTTGCGCAGCGCCTCGGCGCCGGGCTGGGTCGAATGCGCCAGCAGCGTGTGCGCCGCGAAGCGCCCGAGTGCAAGGATGAAGCGCGGCTGCAGCAGCTCGATCTGACGCAGCAGATAGGGCTCGCACTGCGCGATCTCGACCGGGTCGGGATTGCGGTTCTGCGGCGGGCGACACTTGATCACGTTGGCGATGTAGACCTGGTGCTCGCGCGACAGGCCCATCGCGGCCAGCATGCGGTCGAGCAGCTGGCCGGCACGGCCGACGAAGGGCAGGCCCTGGCGGTCCTCCTCCTCACCCGGTGCCTCGCCGACGACCAGCCAGTCGGGCGCGGGGTCGCCCATGCCGGGCACGGCATGACGGCGCCGGGTGCCGAGTTCGCAGGCGCTGCAGGCGCGGATCGCCTCCATCAGCGCGGCCTGGTCGGCCGGCACCTCGGCCGGTACCACAGCCAGCGGGATGGCAACCCGTGCAGGGGCGCGGGTCACCGGGGCCGCTGTAGCGGGAGGCGACGCCTGCGGCGCAGCGGGCCGATGCGATGGCGCTGCAGCCGACGCGGGCCGCATCGGCGACTGCGCCATGCCAGCGGGCGCCGCTGCCGGCAGGGTCGGAACAGGGGGCGCTGCTTGCGGCCGCACCGCCCTCGCCTCCTGCTGCGGCACGCGCGCGGCGGCCGGGTTCGTTGCCATGGCGCGGCGACCGGCCGCCGCAGTGGCGGACGGGCGCGCCGCCGGCTCCTGCGCCGG
>ERZ1034363.1680-NODE-1680-length-11925-cov-9.277768_pt1 | contig 11925 bp, 12 predicted proteins | sample MGYA00520616_ERZ1034363 | MGnify/ENA primary metagenome ERZ1034363 (study PRJEB33736, sample SAMEA104284506) | Azolla filiculoides | biome: Urban; feature: Water surface; material: Ditch water | place: Netherlands | collected 2015-10-28 | depth 0-0.1 m ...
GCGCCCTGGCGAAGTGCACCCTGCATACCCTTACGCATTGCGCGGCGGAAAGCCACACGTGCGTTTAGCTGCTCAGCAATACCCTGAGCTACTAGCTGTGCATCCATGTCTGGGCTCTTAACCTCAAGGATGTTCAACTGGATCTGCTTCTTAGTTAGCTTCTCTAGGTCAGCGCGGATAGCCTCAGCTTCTGCACCACGACGGCCGATAACTAGACCCGGACGTGCAGTGTGAATGTCAACGCGTACACGGTCACGTGTACGTTCGATCTCAACACGTGACACACCAGCGCGGTCTAGGCGCTCGGTTAGTAGTGCGCGAACCTTGATGTCCTCGGTTACGTAGTCCTGGTAGCGCTGTCCCTTTTTGGTTGAGTCAGCAAACCAACGCGATACGTGATCGGTGGTGATTCCTAGACGGAAACCGTATGGGTTAACTTTTTGACCCATTAGTTGCCACCTTTCTTCGCGGTCTTCTTAGCTGCCTTGGCAACAAGTTCATCTGGGGTTGCAACCACAATGGTGATGTGGCTGGTGCGCTTCAAGATCTGGAACGCGCGTCCCTGTGCACGAGGCTGGAAACGCTTAAGAGTTGTACCTTCGTCTACGAAAGCTTCTGATACGAACAGGTCATCTTCGTTGAAGAATGTGTTGCTTGCTTCGGCCTTAACCTTGGCGTTTGCAACTGCTGCCTGAACCAACTTGAAGATTGGCTGTGAAGCTTGCTGTGGAGCGAACTTCAAAATTGCCATTGCTTCTGCGGCTTGCTTTCCACGGATAAGGTTCACAACGCGGCGAGCCTTCATCGGGGTAATGCGAATGTGGCGAACTTTAGCTAGAGCTTGCATTATTTACGCTTTCCCTTTCTATCGTCCTTCACGTGACCACGGAAGGTGCGGGTTGGTGAGAATTCGCCAAGCTTGTGACCAACCATGGTCTCAGTGACGAATACAGGTACGTGCTTACGACCGTCGTGAACCGCAATGGTGTGACCCAGCATTGCTGGAACGATCATTGAACGGCGAGACCAGGTCTTGATCACGTTCTTGGTGCCAGCCTCATTCTGCTTGGCGACCTTCTGGAATAGGTGGTCGTCAACGAATGGACCCTTTTTCAAACTACGTGGCATTTGTATTCAGACTCCCTATTAACGCTTCTTGTTAGCGGTACGACGGCGGACGATTAGCTTGTCGCTTGGAAGGTTTGGCTTACGTGTGCGACCCTCAGCCTGACCCCAAGGGGTAACTGGGTGACGACCACCAGAAGTCTTACCTTCACCACCACCGTGTGGGTGGTCAACCGGGTTCATAGCAACACCACGAACGGTTGGGCGCTTGCCCTTCCAACGCATACGGCCTGCTTTACCCCAGTTGATGTTTGACTGCTCGGCGTTACCAACTTCACCAATGGTGGCGCGGCAACGTGCGTCTACGTTTCGGATTTCACCTGAAGGTAGACGAAGCTGTGCGTACGCACCGTCTTTAGCAACTAGACGAACAGAAGCACCAGCTGAGCGAGCCATCTTTGCTCCGCCGCCTGGCTTAAGTTCAATTGCGTGAATAACGGTACCTACTGGAATGTTCTTCAATGGAAGAGCGTTTCCTGGCTTGATGTCAGCGGTAGCGCCCTGTTCAATGCGGTCGCCCTGCTTTAGCTTGTTCGGCGCAATGATGTAACGCTTTTCACCATCTGCGTAGTGAAGCAACGCGATGTTAGCGGTACGGTTTGGGTCGTACTCGATGTGAGCTACAACTGCTGGAACACCATCTTTGTCGTGACGACGGAAGTCGATAACGCGGTACTGACGCTTGTGGCCACCACCGATGTGACGAGTGGTGATGCGACCAGATGCGTTACGTCCACCAGTCTTTGACAATGGGCGAAGTAGTGACTTCTCTGGAGTGGTACGTGTGATTTCAGCAAAATCTGAAACTGACGAACCACGACGACCAGGAGTCGTTGGTTTGTATTTGCGAATAGCCATTTAATTTATCCTCTACTTCGCTTAACCGGCAGTTGTGAAAATGTCGATTGAGCCGGACTTAAGGGAAACGATTGCACGCTTGGTGTCCTTGCGCTTGCCCAAGCCAAACTTGGTGCGGCGAGTCTTACCAACGCGGTTAAGAGTGTTGACCTTGTCAACCTTTACGTTGAAGATCGCTTCGATAGCCTGCTTGATTTCAGTCTTGTTCGAGCGAGGGTCAACCTCAAAGGTGTACTTGCCGTTGTCGATCAAGTTGTAGCTCTTTTCAGAAACAACAGGCTTGATGATTACTTCGCGTGGGTCCTTCTGAATTTCAGTCATGACTACGCCTCCACTTCAGATGAAGAAGCAACTGCTTTAGCAGATGCACCCTTAGCTGGGCCAGCGATGTATGCGTCAAGGGCAGCCTTGGTGAATACCAAGTCGTCACTCAACAAAATGTCGTAAGCGTTTAGCTGGTCAACAGGCAGAACGTGAACGCCCTGGATGTTGCGCAAGCTCTTGTAGCTCAGGTCATCGGTGCGGTCTAGAACGATCAACACGTTGCGACGCTGAGTTAGCTGAGCAAGAATCGCAGCAGCTGCCTTAGTTGAAGGAGTCTGACCAATTGCGAATTCGTTGATTACGTGTAGACGACCGTTACGTGCGCGGTCTGATACAGCACCGCGAACAGCAGCAGCCTTCATCTTCTTAGGTGTGCGCTGGTCGTAGTCACGAGGCTTTGGACCGTGAGTGATGTAACCACCGCGCATCTGTGGAGCACGAAGTGAACCCTGACGCGCGCGACCGGTTCCCTTCTGCTTGAAAGGCTTCTTACCAGTTCCAGAAACTTCACCGTGACGCTTGGTTGAAGCTGTACCCTGACGTGCTGCTGCCTGCTGGGCAACAACAACCTGGTGGATTAGAGGAACGTTTGTTTGTACGTCGAACAGTTCGCCCGGCAGGTCAACTGACCCAGCCTTCTTACCTGCAACGTCTAGAACGTCAAGCTTTGTGGTTTCAGCCATTTGCTTACGCTCCCTTCACAGCGTTACGAACGAATACCAACTGGCCCTTAGGACCAGGGATTGCGCCCTTGATGATTAGAAGACCCTTCTCAGCATCAACTGCGTGAAGAGTTAGGTTCATGGTGGTCACGCGGTCTGTACCCATACGGCCAGCCATCTTCTTACCCTTGAATACACGACCCGGGGTTGATGACATACCAATTGATCCAGGCTTACGGTGGTTGCGGTGCGCACCGTGAGATGCGCTAACACCAGCGAAGCCGTGACGCTTCATGTGACCTGCGAAGCCCTTACCCTTTGAGGTACCAACTACGTCAATCTTTGAGCCAACCTCAAGAACCTCAACACCAAGTTCCTGACCAACTGAGTACTCAGCTGCATCAGCGGTGCGGATTTCTGCGATGTGACGACGAGGTGTAACGCCAGCCTTTGCAAAGTGTCCAGCTAGTGGCTGGGTTGTCTTGCGAGGGTCGATGGCGCCGTATGCAACCTGAATGGCTTCGTAGCCATCGGTGTCAATGTTTTTGATCTGGGTGACAACGTTCGAGCCAGCCTCAACTACGGTTACCGGAACAAGCTTGTTGTTCGCGTCCCATACCTGAGTCATGCCGAGCTTCTTACCCAGAAGTCCCTTAACGGTTCTATTTACAGACATGATTTCCTTAGAGCTTGATCTCGATGTTGACATCGGCAGGAAGGTCGAGACGCATCAATGAGTCAACTGCCTTAGGAGTTGGGTCAATGATGTCGATAACGCGCTTGTGGGTGCGCATCTCGAAGTGCTCGCGGCTGTCCTTGTATTTGTGCGGTGAGCGGATCACACACACAACGTTCTTTTCGGTCGGCAAAGGCACTGGGCCCACAACGGTCGCACCGGCACGGGTAACCGTGTCGACGATCTTGCGTGCCGAAGTGTCAATGACCTCGTGGTCATATGACTTAAGTCGAATGCGGATTTTCTGTCCGGCCATCTTGACTCGCTCTCGTTCTACCCATGGTTTCCCACGGGACGCTTAGTAGCACTACTTCTGTTGCACCACTGTTTTGATTTCAAGACCCGCCACAGGCCTTTGGGGCCCATTTAGGGGTACTGCTTGTCCGACCCACGCTGTCGGGCGTGTCGCGCTTTTTTACAAGCACGAACCCGAAAACTCTTAGTCGGATACATTTTTGTTCAGCTGCCGGGGGAACCAACCTTTCGGTGATTCACATGCCTGCAGTGGTTCACGCAAGAAAGCGCGACTACTCACGAACTTGTCTATCTTGCCACACATTGGCGTGTCTATGCAAGTTAATGTTTTGCACGGATGTATCTTTACCCGCGGCAATACCTTGCCAAACTTTGATTTCAATAAGTTGACCAAAGAAAACTCCCCCAGGCCGAAGCCTGAGGGAGTTTTTGAATCTCTAAGTAATCGAAATTACTTGGTGATCTTGGTTACGGTACCAGCACCTACGGTACGGCCACCCTCACGGATAGCGAAGCCGAGGCCCTCTTCCATGGCGATGGGCTGAATCAGCTCAACGGTCATGTCAGTGGTGTCACCAGGCATAACCATTTCCTTGCCCTCAGGCAAGGTGATAACGCCGGTCACGTCAGTGGTACGGAAGTAGAACTGAGGACGGTAGTTTCCGAAGAATGGGTTGTGACGTCCACCCTCATCCTTGGAAAGGATGTAGGCAGTTCCTTCGAAGTTGGTGTGAGGAGTAACGGAACCAGGCTTTACAACAACCTGTCCACGCTCAACCTCTTCACGCTTGGTACCGCGGAGAAGAAGACCACAGTTCTCGCCAGCCCATGCTTCGTCGAGCTGCTTGTGGAACATCTCGATACCGGTAACGGTGGTCTTCTGAGTGGGACGGATACCAACGATCTCAACTTCAGAGTTGATGAGGAGGGTACCGCGCTCGGCGCGACCAGTTACAACGGTTCCACGACCGGTGATGGTGAAGACGTCCTCAACGGGCATGAGGAATGGCTTGTCCTTGTCGCGTACTGGGTCTGGAACGGAGCTGTCAACAGCTTCCATCAGGTCCAGGATCGACTGGGTCCACTTTGCGTCACCCTCGAGAGCCTTGAGGCCGGATACGCGAACAACAGGAGCGTTGTCGCCATCGAAGCCCTGGCTGGAGAGGAGTTCACGAACCTCGAGCTCAACGAGCTCAAGGATTTCTTCGTCGTCAACCATGTCGGACTTGTTCAGAGCAACGAGGAGGTAAGGAACACCAACCTGCTTTGCGAGCAGAACGTGCTCGCGAGTCTGAGCCATAGGACCGTCAGTAGCAGCAACCACGAGGATTGCGCCATCCATCTGAGCAGCACCGGTAATCATGTTCTTGATGTAGTCGGCGTGGCCAGGTGCGTCAACGTGTGCGTAGTGACGCTTGGGGGTCTCGTACTCAACGTGCGAGATGTTGATGGTAATACCGCGCTGACGCTCTTCAGGAGCGGAGTCGATCGACGCGAAGTCGCGCTGAACGTTGGTTGCGGATGGGTAGGTGTCAGCGAGAACCTTGGAGATCGCTGCGGTAAGAGTGGTCTTACCGTGGTCAACGTGTCCGATGGTACCGATGTTTACGTGAGGCTTGTTGCGCTCGAATTTGGCCTTAGCCACGGGGTCCTCCTAGGACATTCGAGTAGCTTCCGGTTGGAAACTACAGGGTTTGGATTATTTTACTGAACTCACAAGGAGCGAGATTACTCGCCCTTGTTTTTCTGGACGATCTCGTCGGCGACAGCCTTCGGGACCTCGGCGTAGCTGTCGAAAGTCATCGAGTACACAGCGCGACCTGAGGTCTTAGACCGCAGATCACCGACGTATCCGAACATCTCCGACAGGGGGACAAGGGCGCTAACGACCTTGACACCCGTTGCATCTTCCATGGACTGAATTTGTCCACGGCGAGAGTTGAGGTCACCGATAACATCGCCCATGTACTCCTCTGGAGTACGAACTTCAACAGCCATAAGTGGCTCGAGAAGAACGGGGTCAGCCTTTCGGGCCGCCTCCTTGAAGGCCATTGAGCCTGCAAGCTTGAAGGCCATTTCCGATGAGTCAACGTCGTGGTAGGCACCATCGAGGAGGATGCCCTTGACGCCGACCATGGGGTAGCCAGCGAGAACGCCGACTGCCATGGAGGCCTGGAACCCGGCGTCTACCGATGGAATGTATTCACGAGGAATACGTCCACCAGTTACCTGGTTTGAGAATTCGTAGATCTTGTCGCCCTCTACGGTGAGAGGCTCGAGCGAGATCTGGACCTTTGCGAACTGACCTGAACCACCGGTCTGCTTCTTGTGGGTGTAGTCGTGCTTGTCTACAGTGCGACGGATGGTCTCACGGTAGGCAACCTGAGGCTTACCCACGTTGGCCTCAACATTGAACTCGCGACGCATACGGTCTACGAGGATGTCGAGGTGAAGCTCACCCATACCGGAGATAACAGTCTGACCAGTTTCCTGGTCCTGCTCTACGCGGAAGGTGGGGTCTTCTTCAGCAAGCTTCTGGATAGCAGTACCCAGCTTCTCCTGGTCAGCCTTGGTCTTGGGCTCAATAGCAACCGAGATAACTGGCTCGGGGAAGCTCATTGATTCAAGAACAATGGGGTTTGCAGGATCGCAGAGGGTGTCACCAGTGGTGGTGTCCTTCAGACCGATAACAGCGTAGATGTGTCCAGCAGACATGATGTCAACAGGGATTTCCTTGTTGGCGTGCATCTGGAAGATCTTGCCGATACGTTCCTTCTTGTCCTTAGTTGCGTTGAGCACCTGAGCACCGGACTCTGCCTTACCCGAGTAAACGCGGGTGTAGGTGAGACGACCGAAGAAGGGGTGAACTGCAACCTTGAAGGCCAGAGCCGAGAATGGCTCGGAAGCATCAGGCTTACGCTCGATGACCTTTTCCTCATCACGCACGTCGTGGCCCTGAGTTGCGGCAACGTCGAGTGGGCTGGGGAGGTAGTCAACAACAGCGTCAAGCATGGGCTGAACACCACGGTTCTTGAACGCAGAACCACAGAGCACAGGGTAGATCTCAGAAGCGATAACCATCTTGCGGATGGCCTTCTTGATCTCGGCTACCGAGAAGTCGGTGTCGCCTTCCATGTAACGCTCGAGGAGCTCGTCGTCACCTTCAGCTACAGCTTCGATGAGTGCAGCGCGGTATTCGTTTGCCTTCTCGACGAGGTCCGCAGGGATCTCTTCGATGTCGTACTTGGCACCCATTTCCACGTCACCCTTTGCGTCTCCACGCCAGGTGAGTGCACGCATCTCTACCAGGTCAACAACACCTTCGAAGGTGTTCTCGAAACCGATAGGAAGCTGGATAACAAGTGGCTTAGCGCCCAGACGCTTGATGATGGTGTCTACGGTGAAGTAGAAGTCAGCACCCAGCTTGTCCATCTTGTTAACGAAGCAGATACGAGGAACGTCGTACTTGTCAGCCTGACGCCATACGGTCTCAGACTGAGGCTCAACACCTTCCTTACCATCGAACACAGCAACAGCACCGTCGAGAACGCGGAGCGAACGCTCCACCTCCACGGTGAAGTCAACGTGACCGGGGGTGTCAATGATGTTGATCTGGTTCTTGTTCCAGAAACAGGTGGTAGCAGCAGAAGTAATCGTGATACCACGCTCCTGCTCCTGTGCCATCCAGTCCATGGTTGACGCACCATCGTGAGTTTCACCGATCTTGTGGTTTACACCGGTGTAGAACAGGATTCGCTCAGTGGTGGTGGTCTTTCCAGCATCAATGTGAGCCATGATGCCGATGTTGCGGACCTTGTTTAGGTCAGTGAGGGCTTCTTGAGCCACAGGATTCCTCCGAAATAGTTAGTGAACAGGGTTTGGCTCGGACTACCAGCGGTAGTGAGCGAAGGCCTTGTTCGACTCGGCCATCTTGTGGGTGTCTTCACGACGCTTGACTGCTGCGCCAAGACCGTTCGATGCATCGAGAATCTCGTTCATGAGACGCTCGGTCATGGTCTTTTCGCGACGAGCCTTTGCGTAGCTGGTCAACCAACGCAGTGCGAGGGTGTTTGCACGGTGAGGCTTAACCTCAACGGGGACCTGGTAGGTCGAACCACCAACACGGCGAGAGCGAACCTCAAGGGTGGGGCGCACGTTGTCGAGTGCCTTCTTGAGAGTGACGACTGCATCTGCACCAGTCTTTGCGGTTACACCTTCGAGTGCACCATAAACGATGCGCTCTGCGAGACCCTTCTTGCCATCAAGAAGAATCTTGTTGACGAGCTGGGTGACAATGGGGGCGCCGTATACGGGATCGGCTACAACGGGACGCTTAGGAGCGGGACCTTTACGAGGCATTACTTCTTCTCCATCTTCGCTCCGTAGCGGCTACGAGCCTGCTTGCGGTTCTTAACGGCCTGGGTGTCGAGTGCACCACGGATGATCTTGTAACGAACACCAGGAAGGTCCTTTACACGACCACCGCGAACGAGCACCATCGAGTGCTCCTGGAGGTTGTGACCTTCACCGGGAATGTAGGCGGTTACTTCAGTACCGTTGCTGAGCTTGACACGAGCAACCTTACGAAGAGCCGAGTTGGGCTTCTTGGGGGTGGTGGTGTACACACGGGTGCATACTCCACGCTGCTGAGGGTTCGACTTGAGGGCGGGTGCCTTGGTCTTGGTGACCTTGGGCGAACGTCCCTTACGAACCAACTGGTTAATAGTTGGCACTATTTACTCCTTGATAAAACTGCACGGTGACAGCCGCTAAACGATTTAGCTAAACATCTGCCGCGACTTCACGAGCGTGAAGTCATTTCTGACAGATATGCCGTGGGGGTTCACCACTGTTGAAAGTGGGTAGACCCTTAAGGTGTTTCTGGCACGCAAAACGCACCAAGGCAAAAGCTTATCTCAGCTACCCTGCGGGGTCAAACGGCAGTTTTCTTACTCCGCTGCCTCAGGTGCATCGCGGAGCTTGCGGGCCTTGACCGCAATCCAGCCGCCGAACCAGATGGGGATCTCGCGAGAGAGGACCACAGCAACCAAAACCACTGGGTTGAAGGCAATTCCGTGCCACATAAATTCGATAGCTTCACTGAATGTCAGCGTCCAGGCACGAACCGTGAGTAGACCTGCACCGATCGCAGTGGCATAGGTCAAGATGGCGACAACCAGCCCCCAGAGCACGAAGGTGCGCCAGTGACCCTTGTTGATCAGGATCGCGAGGATCACAAAGTAGAGCGTGAAGGCTATCGCCGTGAGCCAGTAAACCGGAGTGGTCAAGAAAGCTAGGGTGCGGTCTTGAATAAAGACCTCAGCACTCGTTCCCGCAGAGGAGTCCCCATACATCCACGCAGCTGCGCTGTAGCCCCAGGCAGCTAAGGCGTAGAGAACAGTAAAGACGACACCGCCAATCAGGGCAACAACGGCACCAGTTGTGCGGTTGCTGGGCGCAGCCTCAACCGCAGGAGCATCTTCAGTGGTTGCCGAGCCGGTCACACCAGCGAAGCCCAGACCGGCAGGTGGTTCTTCCTCGGGTGCAGGCTTGAAGAACTCGGGGTGCTCAGTTGTGGGATCACTCATGATGCGCTCAGCGTATAACGACGAAAGCCCCGCCATGTGGCGGGGCTTTCGCGAGTCACAAACTCGGTAACGAGTGAGTTCCTACTTAGTTGTAGTTACCCGAGAAGTCATCCGACGAGAAAGACTCGAAGTCGACGAAGCTCAGGTCAGCGTCGGTGAAGTCACCCTCAGCCGCGAAGATGCGGTTGGGGTAGCGTTCAGCCTTTGCTTCTTCCGTCGCCTCAACCGAGATGTTGCGGTACTTCGCAAGACCGGTTCCGGCGGGGATGAGCTTACCGATGATGACGTTCTCCTTGAGGCCGACGAGAGGATCGGACTTGCCGTCCATCGCAGCCTGGGTGAGAACACGAGTGGTCTCCTGGAAGGAGGCAGCCGACAGCCACGACTCGGTAGCCAGCGAAGCCTTGGTAATACCGAGGACTTCCTGACGAGCCGAAGCAGTCTTCTTGCCTTCTGTGAGAGCAGCGCGGTTCATCTCGGTGTAACGAGAACGATCTACGAGCTCACCAGGAAGCAGGTCAGTGTCACCGTGCTCAACAACAGTTACCTTGCGGAGCATCTGACGAACGATGACCTCAATGTGCTTGTCGTGGATAGGTACACCCTGCGAGCGGTAAACGCCCTGGACGCCACCAACGAGGAGCTGCTGCACGGCGCGAACACCCTGAACTCGCAGAACTTCCTTGGGGTCAACGGTTCCAACCTGGAGAGGCTGACCGAGTTCAACGTGGTCTCCATCAGATACGAGGAGAGTCGAACGCTTGAGCACGGGGTAGATAACTGCCTCGTCACCATTGTCTGGTGTGAGGATTACCTTACGGCTCTTGTCGGTCTCTTCGATGGTGATGCGACCAGCAGTCTCAGCGATAGGCGATGCACCCTTAGGGGTACGCGCTTCGAAGAGCTCCTGAACACGAGGCAGACCCTGTGTGATGTCATCAGCCGATGCGGATCCACCAGTGTGGAAGGTACGCATGGTGAGCTGAGTACCAGGTTCACCAATCGACTGAGCGGCGATGATACCCACGGCTTCACCGATGTCGACGAGCTTGCCGGTAGCAAGTGAGCGACCGTAGCAGGCAGCACACACACCAACAGCAGACTCACAGGTCAGGACCGAACGGACCTTCACCTCGTGAACACCAGCAGCGATAAGAGTGTCGATCAGAACGTCACCTGCGTCGTCGCCAGCCTTGGCGATGACGTTGCCCTTAGCGTCGACTGCGTCAGCAGCGAGGCTACGTGCGTAGATGGAGTTCTCCACGTTAGCGTCACGGACGAGCTCACCAGCTGCGTTAGCGGCAGCGATAGGCAGGTCGAGACCCTTAGTGGTGCCACAGTCCTCTTCGCGGATGATGACATCCTGCGATACGTCGACGAGACGACGAGTGAGGTAACCGGAGTCTGCAGTACGCAGAGCGGTGTCAGCCAGACCCTTACGAGCACCGTGGGTCGCGATGAAGTACTCCACAACGGAGAGACCTTCACGGTACGACGAGATGATCGGACGAGGGATAATTTCACCCTTAGGGTTGTTCACCAGACCACGCATACCCGCAATGTTGCGGACCTGCAGCCAGTTACCACGAGCACCAGAGGTGACCATGCGGTTAATGGTGTTGTTTGCAGGGAAGTTCTTCTGCATAGCTTCAGCAACTTCAGCAGTAGCGTCGGTCCAGATCTTGATCAGTTCCTGACGACGTTCGTTGTCAGTGATCATGCCCTTCTCGAACTCAGACTGAACCTTCGCAGCCAACTTCTCGTAACCAGCAACGATTTCGCGCTTGTTTGGAGGAGTCAGAACGTCGGAGAGTGCAACGGTGACACCCGAGCGAGTAGCCCAGTGGAAACCTGCATCCTTGATGTTGTCAAGGGTGGCAGCAACCACGGTCTTGGGGTAACGCTCAGCGAGGTCGTTGACGATGCCGGAGATGGTGCCCTTGTCAGCAACCTTCTGGATGTAGGGGTAGTCAGCGGGCAGAGCCTCGTTGAACAGTGCCTGACCCAGTGAGGTGGTGACGGTAACTGGTCCACCGGTGTAACCCTCAGGTGCTTCACCCTCAGCGAAGACAACATCATTCAGACGAATGCGTGCCATGGCGTTGAGGTCCAGCGAGTGCTGGTCGTGAGCGAGGATTGCCTCAGAAACGGAAGAGAATGCGCGACCTTCACCGGTAGCACCTTCCTTCACGGTGGTGAGGTGGTGCAGACCAATGATCATGTCCTGCGTTGGCAGGGTCACGGGGCGACCATCCGAAGGCTTGAGGATGTTGTTCGAAGCAAGCATCAAGATGCGAGCCTCGGCCTGAGCCTCAACCGAGAGCGGAAGGTGAACAGCCATCTGGTCACCGTCGAAGTCAGCGTTGAACGCAGCACA
>ERZ1034363.1682-NODE-1682-length-11911-cov-26.800659_pt1 | contig 11911 bp, 13 predicted proteins | sample MGYA00520616_ERZ1034363 | MGnify/ENA primary metagenome ERZ1034363 (study PRJEB33736, sample SAMEA104284506) | Azolla filiculoides | biome: Urban; feature: Water surface; material: Ditch water | place: Netherlands | collected 2015-10-28 | depth 0-0.1 m ...
ATGCAAACGATGCGGATCCACCGATTTTTCGGCGGCCGTCAGTTTGCTGACTAAGGATTGTGCTTTAGCCGATGGAATACCGGCTTTAGTTAATGTGCCAAGGTCTTTTAAGCCATCGGCACCGCAAGCCATGATGGTCCAATTGCCTTTAACGCGTTGCAATAAAGCGCGCCCACCCCGTTCACCTTGCACCCAATCGGCCAGGGCATAGTCATCCACCACGGCAATAGGCGTGGTCACCACTTTATGATTGGGTTTGTCATAAAACTTAGAAATGAGTTTGGCTATTTCTTGCTGAGCGGATTGGTCATCGGCTAAAACCAAACTGGATGACAACGCAAATGCAGAAATTAATAGGCATAAGCGAACAAAATTACGGGTAACGGCCATGATAAATCGCACTTTTAAAGTTAAGTAGCGACGGATGTTATCAGAGGATATTATCTATGGGAATGTGACATATTGTCGCACCTGCGCTAGCCTAGGCCGGGCCTTGAATCCAGAGACTGATGCTTATTTGCACCTTAGGCTATGTCAGTATTGGGTGCTAATTCAAATTATTGACTGGCCAAATTACCCTGACCAATAAGCCCTGACCTTGCTCGTTGTCGGCTAGCTGCAATTGCGCGCCGTGCAATGTGGCGATGCGTTGAACGATGGATAAACCCAAGCCACTGCCTTCCTCCCCGCTGCCGCTGATGCGGTAAAAACGTTGCAACACCTGCTCTCGCTCATTGGCAGGTATGCCAGGGCCGGTGTCACGCACTTGCAATGCCACGCCCGGACCTTGATGCAAGGTGACGCTGACTCGGCCACCTACCGGGCTGTAACGTATGGCGTTATCCAACAAATTACGCAGCAACAAGGCCAATTGCATGGCATCGCCAAGCACCAAGCAAGTCGGCGCGCCTTCCAGTGATAATTCAATCTGCTTGGCATGCGCCATCTGTGCCACGTCTTTGATGGCGGTGGCGGCCAACTCATGCAGATTAAGCGCTTGGTAATGAGCGGCCGCCGTTTCTGGATCGACACGCGCCAAAATAAGTAACTGTTCGACTAGCCTGGTCGCTCTATCTACCCCACGCAATACATTGTCTAGCGCAGCTTGCCGCTCTGCTTGGTCTGTCGACCTTAAGGCCACTTGCGCCTGAATTTTAAGGGCAGCCAAGGGCGTGCGTAATTCGTGGGCGGCGTCGGCAGTAAAGCGACGTTCGCTGTTGAAGGCTTGCTCCAAACGCCCGAATAAATCGTTCAATGCGCCTACCAATGGCGACACTTCCTCTGGCACGCCGGCCATGGCCACGGCATGCAAATGATTGGGGGTGCGCTGCGTGATTTCTTTTTTGAGGGTTTGCAAAGGCTTTAAGCCTGCGCCTATGCCTAACCATAGCAGCAAAAGTAAAACGGGCAAGACGATGAAAGTGGGCAGCAATAATTTAAAGGTAATGTGTTGCGCCAAGCTTTCTCGGCCGGCCATGGGCTCGGCCACTTGTATCATGAAAGCTTGACGCGCATCCCAACGCGTCAAAACGCGCCACGGTTGACCACTCAATAGCGTTTCACTGTAGCCGGCTTTTGCACTGCTAATAGGGGAATCCGGGGCCGCCGCCGATCGCAGTAAAAGTTTGTTTTTATCCCAAATTTGGAACATCAACTTTTGTTCGTATTCATGCACGGCCACACCTTCCTCGCCGTGCTCGACACGCTCTTGTATATCATGGCGCGTGGTGGCCAATAAGACTTGAGCGGATTGCGAGAGTTGGGCATCAAACAGGCGGTTTATTTCTTCGCGCGACTCCAAGTGGGTAAACCATGCCGCGGCCAACCAGGCCAAGCCTAACACCAAGCTTAGCAATACCAACAAGCGTAATCGTAATGAATGCATGGGCTTTAAGCGACCTTATCAATAACGTAGCCGACCCCGCGTAGGGTGCGTATTAAGTCGCTACCCAATTTCTTACGCAAGTGGTGGACGTGCACCTCTATGGCATTGCTCTCGACTTCTTCGCCCCAGCCATACAGGGTTTGTTCCAATTGCTCGCGGCTGTGGACACGACCGGTATGCAATAAAAGCGTGTGCAACAAAGAGAATTCGCGTGCTGACATGCTGACATCTGTGCCAGCTAGGCGCACCTGATGGCTGGCCGGCGTTAATTCGATGGCGCCGTGTTGCAAAGTCAATTCAACCTGGCCGGCACTGCGCCGCAGCAAGGCATTTAATCGGGCGATCAACTCGTCTAGATCAAAGGGCTTAACCAAATAATCGTCGGCGCCGGCATTCAAACCGGCCACCCGGTCGGCCACGGTATCGCGTGCGGTTAGGATTAAGACCGGCAGACTGGCGCGTTTGGCGCGCACCGATTTAAGCAAGTCCATGCCACTTAATTTCGGCAAACCTAGGTCCAGCACCAGCAAGTCGTACTCTTCGCTGTCCAAGGCCACTTTGGCTGCCAAGCCATCTTGCACCCAATCAACGGCAAAGCCAGCCTGTTTAAGGCCGGCCCGCACGCCGTCACCTAGCAGCGCATCGTCTTCCACCAATAAGAGTTTCATCTGCTTATATTAACGTGGAATCCTGATCTGCGACTCAGAAAAATCGCCTTTTTCTGCTGCCTGATGGCAGGCCACGCAGTTGGCTGCACTGCCTATGCTCTTGCGTTTGAAGGTGCTCGCGGCAATCTCATCGTGCTTGCTGGTGAAATAACGCGTCTCCGAAATGCGCAATGGCGTGGCACCGGCTGGAATGGACTGATTGATGCGATTGGAGCGACGGTTATCTTGTTTATCCGCGCTGTTTAATGCCAAGAATCGTGCTATCTCATCGCGGCTAGCGTCGTCTAAGCTGGCATTTTCGCCAAAGTGTTTATCCAAACCGGCCATCATTTTGTTCCAGGATCGCTCCGGCAATAAGCCAGGGTGATAGAGCATGTGGCAACCACTGCACTCGGTTTTCCATTTGGCATTGGCCACCGCCGGCATGGCTTGCTTGCTATTGTCACTGAATCCACCGCTGGCTAGTAAGGCACTGGTGGCGCTGATGCTGGTGATTAACACTAAAAATTGCAGCCATTTTTTCATGGTTTTATCCTTATTTAATACTCAATAAATAGGCAATGAAATCGCCTTTTTCTTGTGCCGTGCAAGCGCGCTCCAACACGTCTTTGCAATTGCGTCCAAACCATTTTTCCACCTTGGCTTCGTCGCTAAAGCGCTGAGGATTGACGCTAATCGCCATGGCCTCGATCACCTTATTGGCGCGGGTTTTTCCTGGCTTACGTGGGTCGGCGGTATGGCATGTGGCACAACTGACTTTTTTACCGTCGCTGTGCAAACGCTCGGCATGAAAGAAACGCTCGCCTTTATCGGCAGCAAAGCCGACGAAGGCGGCGTTTTCCTGCTTGGCCAGCAGCTCGTACTTTTTAAGTAAGCTGCTGGCCGATTCCGCCACGGCTTGCTGACTGAAAAACAAAGCCAATAGTAAGTAGGCATTACGCATGATGGTCTCCTGAACTAACTTGGCCCTTGTCGGCCACTTCGTATTGGTAGCCGGTCACCATGGATTGCGCGAGTGGGGTTTTATCTTTGCATTCATGCCATATCAGTGCGGCAATGTGCAGCAAGACAAAGCCCATTAATAGGTAATAAATAATTTCATGCGGCTCTTCAAAGGCGTCTTCCAGCCAAGCCATGTCGCCGAACCAAACATTAAACGGACCGGTGCTTTGTTCTACGGCAGCCAGACCTAAACCGGTGACGGCCATGACGATTAATAATAGGTAAACGAGTAAATAGGCGGCACTGGCTAAAGTATGGTGACCAAAGCGCGGTTTAGCCTTGAAATTAACATGCCGAACGGCTTGCCACCAGGCGGCCGGGTGCCACATATCGGAAAATCTAGCGTGACGCGGACCAACTAATCCCCAGGCGAGGCGCGCGACGATGCCCAGCACCAAGGCGTAGCCAAGGTAGATGTGCAGTTGCCATAAAGCGGTTTCACTGCTGCCTTTATCAAACAGGTCGGACAACCAAATGGTGGTCATGAGAAATAGAATGGCCAAGCCATTCCATAGGTGAATGAGGCGTAACGCCGGATCGTAAACTTTCTGTCTTTGGTAAGTGATTTTTTCCATTATTTGCTCCTTTAATAAAGGGTGTAAGCAAATAATAGTTGGGCTTTCTTAAGGCAAACTTAACAAGCGTAAGCGCCTTAGTCCAAGGCCGGATAAGCCTTGATTAGCTGCTAGGCTTTGGCGTCGGTTTTGCGTAATTGAAAGCATCGGAGAAAAAAGCATCGTCGCTTAAACCGGCCGCAACAAAGTCGGCATGCGCCACTTCCACCATGGCTGGCGCACCGCAACAATAGACTTCGTAGTCGGCTAGGCCGCTTTGGGCAAAATCATCCAACACCGCTTGGTGGACAAAGCCGGTGCGGCCTTGCCAATTATCCGTTGCCAGTGGATTGGATAAAACCGGTATGTAATGAATGTGATCGTGCGCTGCCGCCCAGGCTTGGGCCAACGCCGTCATATACAAATCTTGCTGCGCATGGGCACCCCAATACAAGCTAATCGGACGCTTGATGTTGTTATGCAGCATGTGCTCTATGATGCCCTTAATCGGCGCAAAGCCGGTGCCGCCTGCCACCATGATGATGGGCTTACTGGAGTCTTCTCGCAAAAAGAAACTACCGAATGGGGCTTCTATGCGCAATATGGCTTTTTCTGGCATTTCATTAAAAACGTATTCGGTAAACTGCCCGCCGGGGATTAAGCGCAAATGCAGTTCCAATAGTGCGTTGGCATGCGGTGCATTAGCCAATGAAAAAGCGCGGCGCTTGCCGTCTTTTAATATGATTTCCAGGTATTGGCCAGCCATGAATTTTAATTGCTCGCCGCTGGGTAATTTTAAAAACAAAGCCATCACATCCGGCGCCAGCTGTTCTTTACGCTCTACCCGCGCCGGCAATATGCGTGGCGGGATAATGTCCGCACGTATTTCACGGCAAGCCAAAGTCAAATCTGACAAGGGGTAGGCGCAGCAAAACAAAGCTTTGCCCGCAGCCAATTCGGCCTCCGTCAGTGCGCCAGCGGCGTAATCTTCGTGATGCACGGAGCCGCTGAGGATGTCGCCTTTGCAACTGCCGCACGTGCCATTGCGGCAACCGTAAGGCAGGTTAACGCCGGCGGCGATGGCCGACTCGAGTAAGTTGTCTGAGGCTTTGGCGCTGAATTGGTGGCCGCTAGCGGGTATGCTAATTTGGTAAGTCATGCCTTAATCTTCTCTATGAAATTCGCCTTCGATGACGTCGTCATTGGCGGCACTGGCCTGCTGATTAGGCCGCGATTGCGCCGTGGCATTAACCGGGATCAATAACAGAATGGCGGCCAGGATGTCGGTCATGATGCCAGGGATAATCAGCAACACGCCGGCCATAATATTGCGGGCACTGCCAAACAAGGCTTTGATCGGATTGCCGCCCGCGCTTAAGTGTTGCATCATGCGCCCAGAAAACGACTGTTTTTCATCGCGAATAAGCCGCAGGCCTAGCAGGGTAATGACCAGTAAATAGAGGATTAGCCAGCCACCGTATTGCTCGGCCAAATCCATTAAAATCCAAATTTCAGCCACTGGAAAAGCCAGTATGGCCAAGAAAAAAATAATGCGCATGCGCTTAACTACCTTAAACAATGGAACGTATGATAACCCTAGCCTATCAAAAGCCAGGCTAAATAAAATTGAGCTGGTCTTAATAACAGGCACTTGGTCTTTTGTGGTGCCGGTATTCTATAATGACAAGTACCCAGCATGCCATTTGTTAAAACTATTTTCCATGGAAACACCGCTACGTGAAAAAATTATTGTTGCTACGTCTATCTAATTTCAGCATCGCCGCATGGGCCGCGCTGATTTTTTCTTGCGGCTTTTTTAACCCGGCGTTTGCCGCAAACAGCAGTGGATTGACTAATTTATTCAGCAGCAATAGCGACCCCGTGTTAGCCCCTGAAGTGGCATTTCAACTGCAATTAAACCCGCTGGATAAGCAAACCGTGCAAGCGCATTTTAGCATTGCGCCTGGCCATTATTTATACCGCGAGCGCATCCAATTTAGTGTGCTTTCCCCAAGCAACATTACATTAACCGACATTCAATTGCCTGCTGGGGAAATCAAAGATGACGCTAACTTTGGCAAACAAGAAGTCTATCACCGTGATTTTCAAGCCAGCCTAAAACTTAGCGCGCCCACTGAAACGCTTACGCTGCTTGCCAGCTACCAAGGCTGCAGCGAAAAAGGCTTATGCTACGCCCCGATTAAAAACACCTTCACCGTGGCTTTTGATCCAATCGCCACCGCCGCGCCAAGTGCACCGGCCACCGCGCCCAGCATTAATAATGAAGCCGACAGCAGCACGCAATTATTAAAATCCGGTCAGGTTTGGTTGGCCATAACCGGCTTCTTTTTTGCCGGCTTGTTGTTGTCCATGACGCCTTGCGTGTTGCCCATGATCCCGATTTTATCGAGCATCATTGTTGGCCAACACCGCGTGAACAACGCCGCGGCCAAATGGCACGGCTTTAGTTTATCGCTGGCCTATGTATTGGGCATGGCCTTGAGTTATGCCTTAGCCGGGGTGGCCGCCGGCCTCACTGGCAATTTAATCAGCCAGGCCTTGCAGAATCCCTGGGTCTTAGGCAGCACCGCCGTGTTGTTTGTGTTGCTGGCTGGCTCCATGTTTGGCCTGTATGAGTTAAAGCTGCCGCAGCGCTTTGAAGATCAAATGCTGCAGACCACCAACAAAATAAAAGGCGGTCGCTTTATCGGCGTGTTTGTCATGGGCGCTTTATCGGCCCTAATCGTCAGCCCCTGTGTGGCCGCCCCACTGGCCGGCGCACTAATATACATAGGGCAAACCCACGACGTGTTATTGGGTGGGCTGGGCTTGTTCGCGCTTGGACTAGGCATGGGCGTGCCACTGTTATTGATAGGCGCCTCTGCCGGCAGCTTGTTGCCAAAAACCGGTGACTGGATGAACGGCGTTCGCCATTTCTTTGGCCTGGTGATGCTGGCCATGGCCATATGGCTAATCAGCCCCTTGCTCACCATGGCATGGCAGTTAGGCCTTTGGTCGATCTTGCTTATTATTACGGCGGTTTACCACAAGGCCTTGGATCGCCTTGCTGAGCACGCCAGCCATGGCGCCAGGTTGAGCAAAGGCGTGGCGGTTATTTTGCTATTGCTGGGTGTGGCACTATTAGTTGGTGCCTTGTCTGGCGCCAAATCAATGACACAACCGCTTGATGGTTTGTTTAACAAAAGCGCATCAAACGCCGCATCAAACCATGCCCTTGTTTTCGAACGCGTCAAAAGCGTGGCCGAATTGGACGCAAGGTTGGCCAACAGCCAAGGCCGGCCAGTGATGTTGGATTTTTATGCGGACTGGTGCGTGGCTTGCAAGGAGTTGGAACAATTTACTTTTAGCGATAAGAAAGTGCAGCAACTGTTAAAAGACACCGTGTTATTGCAAGCCGATGTCACGGCGAATTCCGATGCAGACCGCGCATTATTAAAACGCTTTGGCTTATACGGCCCACCCGGTATTGCCTTTTTTAATGGGCGCGGCCAAGAAATGCCTAGCCTAAAAACCGTCGGCTTTCAAAATGCCGAGCGCTTTAGCCGCACCTTGCAGCAGCGTGATGCCTGCTTAACCGACGTAACAGATCAAGGAACGACGCCATGCTAACTAAATTACGCGCCAATGCCATTTACTTTGTCCTTATGTTTGGCTTGGGCTTTGCTATTTATTACTTTGCCCTTAACCCCAACTCGCCACTGAAGCAATCCAATCCGCCCAGCGTTTCGACCGCGGCTTTTTTTAACAGCCAATTAGTCAACGAAGACGGCATACGCCAAGATTTAAAGCAGTACCAAGGTAAAATTGTTGTGCTTAATTTTTGGGCAACCTGGTGCCCTCCCTGCCGCGAAGAAATGCCAGAACTGGCTGAATTGCACACGCAATACCAAGCTAAAAACGTGGTGGTAGTGGGCTTAGCGGTAGACGAATTAGCATTGGTTAAAGAGTTTGCGCTGGCTACTCCGGTTAGCTACCCCTTGTTGGTGGCGGAAGACGAAGGCATGCAATTGGCCAGCGAGCTGGGTAACAGCCAAGGTGTGCTACCTTATACCGTCATCATAGACAAAGACGGCGTGGTGCAAAAAAACTTCTTTGGCCGCATCTCAAAAGCGCTATTAAGCGAGGCTTTAGAGCCCTTAATTCAGGACTAATCTAAGCAAAATAATAGCCGCGTTTTTAAGCTAACGATATCAAGTACTTAAATCATGGATGCGGTGTAATTTCGCTTAATTGCTGTAAATTTGCTGGACAAAACCGGCTAACTTCGGCAAACTTGCATTTATGAAGTTGCCCAAATTTTCGCTTATTAGTGTTAAAAAAGACCGCGCGTATGCCTGCTAAATCCATTTTAGTCATTCATGGCCCTAACCTCAATATGTTGGGTTTGCGTGAGCCTGAACATTATGGCAAAGCGACCCTAGCCAGCATCAATCAAACCTTGGTGGACATGGCAGCGCAAGCCGGGGTGGCGTTAGAGACGTTTCAAAGTAATGCCGAAGCGGAATTGGTAACTAAAATTCAATCGCTGGCGACCAGTAAAGTGGATTTTGTCATTATCAATCCGGCTGCCTTTACCCACACATCGGTGGCCATGCGCGATGCGCTATCTGCAGTAAAAGTACCGTTTATCGAAGTGCACTTATCCAATGTCTATGCCCGTGAAGCCTTCCGCCATCATTCGTATTTTACCGACATCGCCGTTGGTGTGATTAGCGGTTTAGGTGCGCAAGGCTATGCCTTGGCGCTTGATTACGCAATCAAGCATAACGATCAAGCTTAAAAAACTATTCTTAATTAATTGAATTATTCCTGGATTTCTAGAGGTTATTATGGACTTACGCAAACTTAAAAAATTAATCGATCTTGTTGAAGAATCTGGCATAGCCGAACTCGAGCTAACCGAAGACGGTGAAAAAGTGCGCATTAGCCGTAACTTCACGGCCAATGCCGCTCCTCAACAATACAGCAACTACGCGCCACCTCAGCATTACACCACCAGCGCTCCGGCTGCACCAGCAGCAGCCGCGCCGGCCGCAGCAGACGCACCAGTGGTTGAAGAAGGCCATGCGGTTAATTCGCCTATGGTTGGTACTTTCTACCGTTCCGCTTCACCGGATTCCAAACCATTTGTGGAAGTGGGTGACACGGTAGCGGTGGGCGACACCTTGTGCATCATTGAAGCGATGAAATTATTAAATGAGATTGAATCGGATAAAGCCGGTGTGGTGAAAAAAATCTTGCTTGATAATGGCTTAGCAGTGGAATACGGCGAACCTCTTTTCATTATTGCTTAATCACGGGGTTTTAATCACATGGCTATGTTTGACAAAATCTTAATCGCTAACCGAGGCGAAATTGCCTTACGCGTTCAGCGCGCCTGCCGCGAGTTGGGCATCAAAACGGTGGCAGTTCACTCTGAAGCAGACCGTGAAGCTAAATACGTAAAATTAGCCGACGAATCCGTTTGCATAGGCCCGGCTTCTTCAGGTCAAAGTTATTTAAACATTCCCGCCGTTATCAGTGCGGCTGAAGTGACCGATGCACAAGCCATCCATCCTGGTTATGGCTTTTTGTCGGAAAATGCCGATTTTGCCGAACGCGTCGAACAAAGCGGCTTTGTCTTTATTGGCCCTAGAGCAGAAACCATCCGTTTAATGGGCGACAAAGTGTCGGCCAAAAATGCCATGAAAAAAGCCGGCGTGCCTTGCGTCCCAGGCTCAGATGGGGCGCTTTCAGACGACCCAGTTGAAATCATCAAAACCGCTAAACAAGTTGGTTACCCAGTAATCATTAAAGCAGCGGGCGGCGGCGGCGGGCGCGGTATGCGCGTGGTGCACACGGAAGCGGCGCTGATCGCTTCGGTGAACATGACCAAAGCCGAAGCCCAAGCCGCGTTTGGCAACCCAGTGGTTTACATGGAAAAATACCTAGAGAAACCACGCCACATTGAAATTCAAGTATTGGCTGATCAGCATGGTAATGCGGTGTTTTTAGGTGAACGCGATTGCTCCATGCAGCGCCGTCACCAAAAAATTATTGAAGAAGCACCGGCGCCTTTATTAAACACCAGATTACGCGACAAAATTGGTGAGCGTTGCGCCGAAGCCTGTCGCAAAATCAATTACCGCGGCGCCGGTACTTTCGAATTTTTGTATGAAAATAATGAGTTTTATTTCATCGAAATGAACACCCGTTTGCAAGTGGAACACACGGTGACGGAAATGATCACTGGCATTGATTTAGTCCAGCAACAAATTTTTGTGGCGGCCGGCGAGAAACTCAAATTCCGCCAAAAAGACGTGGTATTAAAAGGCCACGCCATCGAATGCAGGATCAATGCGGAAGACCCATACAGCTTTGTGCCGTCGCCCGGTAAAATCAGCGCCTTCCACATGCCTGGCGGACCAGGCGTGCGCATGGACACCCACGCATACGCGGGCTACACGGTGCCGGCCCACTACGATTCCATGATAGGCAAACTGATTACTTACGGTGACACACGCAACCAAGCGATTGCCCGTATGCGCATCGCCTTATCGGAAATGATGGTATCTGGTATTAACACCAACATTCCTTTGCACGTCGATTTGATGGCCGATGCGGCCTTCCATACCGGTGGCACCAGTATTCATTACTTAGAGCAAAAATTAGGCATTTACAATAAATAATGTTTAGCAATAAGCATGTTCAATAGGTTGGTATCGCATGGCTTGGCTATCGCTAAAAATTGCAGCACAAGACAACACGGCTGATTTAATTAGCGATACTTTAATGGAACAAGGCGCGCTGTCGGCCATCATTGAAGACGCCAACGCCGACACGCTAGACGAACAACCTATTTTTGGTGAACCCGGCGATCCCCCTCCCGGTATTTGGCAACAAAATTTAGTCAGTGCCCTGTTTGATGAAGGGGTGGACGTGCAGAAAGTCATGACTGATTTAGCGCGCCTAACCAAGCTGCCGTCCTTGCACTACACCACCGAAGTCATACAAGAACAAGACTGGGTGCGCGCCACCCAATCGCAGTTCGATCCCATAAAAATTACCGATAATTTATGGATAGTGCCTACCTGGCACAGCGCGCCTAATGCCAACGCGATTAATATCGTGCTGGATCCCGGCCTGGCGTTTGGCACCGGCAGCCACCCAACCACGCATTTGTGTTTGGCTTGGCTTAGCCAAACCGTAAAAAAAGACCAGAGCGTATTGGATTACGGTTGCGGTTCTGGCATTCTCGCCATCGCTGCCAAGAAATTAGGCGCGTCTAAGGTAGTGGGCACCGACATCGACGCGCAAGCCATACAGGCCAGCTTGTATAACGCCGAGCAAAATGCCGTGCAGGCAAGTTTTTATCATGCCAACGACTACCAAACAGAAGAATACGACATCGTAGTGGCCAACATCTTGTCTAGCGCGCTGAGCGTATTGGCTCCTGCTTTGGCTAAATCCTGCAAGTCCGGCGGTAAAATTGCCTTGTCTGGCATATTGAAGGAACAAGCCGAAGCGGTATCGGCTATTTATGCGCCGTGGTTCGATATGCAAGCGCCGGTTTACATGGATGCCTGGGTCTTATTAACGGGCAGCAAGAAATGATCGTAAGTTTAGATTGCCCATCGTGCCATAGCCGTTTTAAGGTGGCCGAGGATCAAATAAAACTGCACCAAGGCCTAGTCTGTTGCGGCCATTGTTTCACGCTATTTAACGCGCAAGGCCACACTCAGGCTAGCGCAGAAAATACCAAGCACAGCGGCGCCAATTCGAGCAAAACTACAACAAAAACG
>ERZ1034363.1683-NODE-1683-length-11907-cov-3.959932_pt1 | contig 11907 bp, 10 predicted proteins | sample MGYA00520616_ERZ1034363 | MGnify/ENA primary metagenome ERZ1034363 (study PRJEB33736, sample SAMEA104284506) | Azolla filiculoides | biome: Urban; feature: Water surface; material: Ditch water | place: Netherlands | collected 2015-10-28 | depth 0-0.1 m ...
TATTGCTATGCACATTTAGGATATTGCCGTACACATTTGCGATTCTCCTATACAATTTTCCGATTCTCCCATGCGCGTTTACAATAGTGCTATTCCGCTCCGCAAAGTCTCTGACTTTGAGGATGCGTTCGTCAGTCTGTGACTGACCTATAAATTAAACAATCCAAAACAAAATCGGTTGGAAACCGAAAATCACTACCTCAAAGTCAGAAACTTTGTGAAACATATAATCTATAACTACTATAATCTCTTTATATTGAAAACTGTTGTTTCCAAATACAACAATAATGTAAAGCATTACTTTACAAATCAGTATTCTATTCATACTGGTTCAAATCTAGATTAAGAATAGTACCAACTCTGCTAAACTCTTGATTAATCTTTGCATTCAAAATAAGTGGTTCATTTGTTATTGGATGATTAAAAATTAACTGATGTGCATGAAGCATCATTCCTTTCAATTCAAAATTCTCCAACCATAATTTATTTTGTTTGTTACAACCATGAGGACGACTTCCTAAAATGGGATGAAAAATATGTTTGAAATGTTTCCGTAATTGATGCATACGTCCCGTTTCAGGAATCGCTTCTACCAAACAATATCGTGAAGTGGGTTTATTGTTAAATTCTAACTCAATTTCGGTACTTTGCAATCGATGAAAGTAGGTTATTGCATTTTGTACAATGCCATCATCATTGGTTAAATCATAATCAATCGTTAGTTCTTCAGGTGACCAACCACGTAAAATTGCTAAATACTTTTTTTCGACTTCGCGTGTAGCAAAACGATCATTCATAATTTTTAAAACGGCTGTATCCAACGCAAATAACAAAACACCAGATGTTTTGCGATCTAAACGATGAATAGGATAAACGTGTTGCCCTCCTATTTGATTTCTCAATTCTTGAATAGCAAAAACTTTAGCATCGCGCGCATAAAATGATTTATGGACCAACAATCCACTTGGTTTATTAATTGCTATAATATATTTGTCTTGGTAAAGAATTTCTAACATTTGGCAAAAATAGAAGAGATTTCTATCCAAATTTCTTTTTTGACGTATTTATTTCTATACTTTTCTTTTTTCATTTTAGTTCGAAAACAAAATAGAAGATTACGATTGGTAAAATTGTATAACTACCCCAAGGTCTCCGACTTTGCGTAGCAGATAATCTGAAACTACCCCAACCATCCATCTCTGTCCAAACTTCTATACTGAATCGCTTCGGCAATATGAGAGGAAATAACATTTGGAGCAGCATCTAAATCGGCTATGGTTCGAGCTACTTTCAAAATCCGGTCGTAAGCACGAGCAGACAAATTCAAGCGTTCCATGGCAGTTTTCAATAATTGTTTCGAAACATCATCAAGCGCACAATATTCGCGAATGTGTTTGGTATTCATTTGGGCGTTATAATGTATATTTTCCATTTGTTCAAAACGAATAGTTTGAATTTCACGTGCAGATGTCACTCTTTTGCGAATATCAACACTACTTTCTGCTTTTCTATCATCGGAAAGTTTCTCAAAAGGAACTGGAGTTACTTCAATATGAATGTCAATTCTGTCCAATAAAGGTCCCGAAATTTTACTCAAATACCGTTGCATTTCGTGTGGCGAAGACGTTTGTGGAGAATCAGGATCATTAAAAAATCCACTCGGACTCGGATTCATACTCGCCACCAACATAAATGACGATGGATAGGTCACAGTAAACTTAGCTCTCGAAATGGTCACTTCCCTATCTTCTAGCGGTTGACGCATTACTTCGAGAACATCACGCTTGAATTCCGGCAATTCGTCCAAAAACAAAACACCATTGTGCGCCATCGAAATTTCGCCGGGTTGTGGGTAGCTTCCTCCTCCAACAAGTGCCACATTCGAAATAGTATGGTGCGGACTTCTGAAAGGTCTTTGGTTCATCAAACCCACTTCCTTCAACTTACCAGCCACACTATGGATCTTGGTAGTTTCGAGAGCTTCACGCAAAGTCATTGGAGGCAAAATACTAGGTAATCGTTTGGCAAGCATTGTTTTTCCTGCTCCCGGAGGCCCAATTAGAATTATATTATGACCGCCAGCGGCTGCAATTTCCATACATCTTTTTATAGACTCCTGCCCTTTTACATCGCTAAAATCGAATTCGGGAAAGTCTAAGGTTTTATAAAACTCGGCTCTGGTATCGATTATGGTGGGTTCTAAACTGCCTTTTCCCTCGAAGAAATCAATAACTTCTTGCACATTTTCTACTCCATAAACATTTAATCCAGCAACAATTGCGGCTTCTTTTACATTTTGTTTGGGTAGAAAAAAACCTTTAAATCCTTCTTCTTTGGCTTTAATAGCAATGGGCAAAGCGCCACGAATGGGTTGCAAACTTCCGTCTAACGAAAGTTCTCCCATAATTATATATTGGTCAATTTCATCCCCTTTTATTTGTCCAGAAGCCACAAGTATTCCAATGGCAAGAGTCAAATCATAAGCCGATCCTTCTTTTCTCAAATCGGCAGGCGCCATATTGATGGTAATTTTCTTAACCGGTAGTGAATACCCATTATTTTTTAGCGCAGCAGCAATTCGATAACTACTTTCTTTGATTGCATTGTCGGGCAAACCAACTAAATGATATCCAACTCCTTTGTCTATATTGACTTCAACGGTAATGGTTGTTGCTTCAACACCAAAAACGGCACTTCCAAAAACTTTGACTAACATAATTGTACAATTAAAAATCTAAATTTAATCTAAATTTCCTTTCAAAATGAAAAATATTTTCGAATTGTTACAATTTGTATTTTCCTTAATCAGGAAGGATATTCTAATCCGATTTGATTTTTGACCAGATCTACTATTTTTATAAGATCTAAACTATTTTGGTGTGACCAAAGTTCGCTCTCAATTCGATTTCCTTTAATGCACTGATGACATTCTTCTATTTCGTATGTAAATCCCTTACCTTTGGTTGGCAATAGAAATTCTTCTTCATGATTTTCAATATTTAAAATATAGGATTGCGCTTCATGCCACATTGTGTTCAAATTAATTCTCCCTTTGGTACCATTTATAGTTGCTTTTATATTGGAAGTCGATACAAAACTCGAATGCAAAATAGCTTGCGCATTTTCGTATTGCAAAATCATGGAAGTTTGCAAATCGGCTCCTGATGTATGAAAATTTGATTTTGCTACTATTTCGGTGGGAATTCCCAACACAATATAACATAAAAACAAAGGATAAACTCCAACATCTAAAAGTGCTCCTCCGCCTAGTTTCATATCAACTTTTCTATCTCCAATGTTGCCAAATTTTTCGACATAAAAGGCAAAATCAGCATTAATGTATTTGATTTCTCCAATCTCGCCCTTTTTAATTCTTGAAAAAGCTTCTCGAAAAGAAGGATTAAATCGAGTCCAGAAAGCTTCCATAAAAAATTTAGTATTGGCTTTTGATGCTTGAATCATTTGCAAAGCATCGTCATAATTTAAGGCTATTGGTTTTTCGCAAAGAATATGCTTGTTATTTTGCAAACCTTTTATGGTCAAAGAAGCGTGCGAATTGTGAGGCGTTGCGATATATAGAATGTCAATATTATCGTCATTAATAATATCATCATAGGTAGAATAGGCTTTTTTGCACTGATATTTTTCGGCAAATTCTTTTGATTTTTCAGAATCTCTAGAAGCAACGGCTGCAAGCTCAGCATCTTCGACCAACAATAAATCTTTAGCAAATTGATGGGCAATATTTCCCAAACCAATAATTCCCCAACGAATCTTTCTATTCTCTTTCATCTTTTTTTGAATTTATACTCAACTGATTTAGATTCAAATATACATTATATGTTTCTTTTATTGGTAAAATGAGAATCTAAAAAAGATAAAAAAGCATTTAAAATAGAGCAATTTTTTCTATTTCATAAAATTGATTTCAAAATAAAATTTACTTGTATTTTTTGTTTGAAAACCGACATTTAATACTTTACTTTGTTATAAATTTAACATTTATTCAACTTTAAGTCCTAAAAATGAAATTAATACTTAGAACATTTAATCTTAAATTAAAACATCCTTTTACCATTTCAAGAGAATCTCATACCATACAACCTTCCTTAATAGTCGAATTGCAAAGTGGTGGCTATTCTGGCTTTGGCGAAGCGACCTCAAATCCTTATTATAAAATTACGGTAGATTCGATGATGGCTAATTTAGAAAAAATAATTCCGTTTATCGAAAGTGTGACTGATGAAACTCCTGAAGTGTTTTGGCAAAAGGCAAATCAATTATTGCAACATGATATGTTTGCACTTTGCGCATTAGACATCGCTTATAATGATTTGTATGCTCAACAACAAGGTAAAAAACTCTATGAATTATGGGGTTATTCAACAGATAAAAACCCAATGACCGATTATACTATTGGTATTGACAGTATCGAAAAAATGGTGTCGAAGATGAAGGAATTGCCATGGCCCATTTATAAAATCAAATTAGGAACCCAAGAAGATATTGCCATTGTAACCGAATTAAGAAAACATACCGATGCCATTTTTAGAATTGATGCCAATTGCGGATGGACTGTTGAAGAAACATTAAATAATGCTGTCGAACTCAAAAAACTAGGTGTAGAATTCTTAGAACAACCTCTAAAAGCTGATAATTGGGAAGGTCACAAAGTTCTATTCAGAAATTCTGTCTTACCTGTTATTGCTGACGAAAGCTGTATAATTGAGGAAGATGTAGCCAAATGTTACAATCATTTTCACGGGGTGAATGTCAAATTAGTAAAATGTGGTGGGCTAACACCTGCAAGAAGAATGATTTCGCAAGCTAGAAAACTTGGAATGAAAACAATGGTAGGTTGTATGACCGAATCTACAGTAGGAATTTCGGCTATTGCTCATTTATTGCCCGAATTAGACTTTGTTGATATGGATGGCGGATTATTATTGGCCGAAGATATTGCAACAGGAATAACACTCCACGATGGAAAAATCCAATATTCTGAGCTAAACGGAACAGGAGTTACTTTAATATCCTAAATAATGATTGTAAATGAGTTTCCAGACCGATTAATAACCATTGATGGTGTCGAATATTTATACTTTGGTGGAACCAATTTTTTAGGAATCGCTACAAATCCTGATTTTCAGAACATTTTATTTGAAAGCATTAAAAAATGGGGATCCTCTTATGGAAGTTCTAGAAATTCGAATATAAAACTCTCTATTTACGAAACTGCCGAAAAATTATTGGCAAAAAAAACTAACTCTCAAGCCACATTAACCGTTTCGTCGGGAATGTTGACGGGAAAATTAGTAGTGGACTATCTCTCGAAAACCACCGATGCGATGTTTCATTTTCCAGATGCACATCCAGCATTACAAAATCCTCCAAGCTTTCCAATTTTAATCAATGGGGAGCTAAACCCTAAAATATTTGATAAAAACACATCAAAAATTGCTGTTTTAACTGATGCAATTCCATCTCAATATGTAACACCCATTGATTTAAGCATTTTACTCAGCATTCCTAAAGAAAAAAGAATCGAATTAGTAATTGATGAATCAAATAGTTTCGGGATTCTTGGAAATGAATGGCTAAACGTTATCAAAAGAGAAAATATCAATTTCATTAAAGTGGCTTCTTTAGGAAAAGCAATGGGGATTTCGGGCGGATTTATTGCTGGAAATCAATCTTTTATTTCCGAAATGCGAAACCAAGCTAGTTTTATTGGGGCTTCTGGAATGAATCCTGCTTTTTTGGAAACTTATTGTAACGCACAAGAAATTTACCATTTGCAAAAACAAAAATTAGAACATAATCTACAGTATATAGATACCCATTTTAAAAATAGAACAAAATTCACTTTCCATCCCTCCTATCCAATTATCTATTTTGATGATGAATTGATTTCAAAAAATTTATTTGACAATAAAATCATCACTACTTCTTTCAAATATACAAATGCTTCTGGCAAACTGAATCGAATTGTGATTACATCCAATCATACAGTAACAGATTTAGACCAATTGATAGCTCAATTATATTAATTAAACCTTAAATTTTACTTCTAAGAGCATTAACAAATTGTAAATTTTGACGATAATTTATCTTTCACCCATAAAATTTAGGGGGCTAAAATACAAATTTGACAAAAATCATACTTAAAACAAGTTTTTTTATGGGGGTATGAAATGATTTTATACTTTTATCGAAATTTATAACTAAAAAAACTAAAATTATGCGAAAGATTATTTTAAGTGTGATATTAATCACAATTCTGGTTTTATCAGTGTTTTCGATTTATTTGTTTCCTGAATCTACTGTATTAGGAGCTCACGTAGTAGAACTAAAACTTGACACAGGAGATACTGCTTGGATGTTAACAGCTACAGGACTTGTACTATTAATGACTCCAGGTCTAGGATTCTTTTATGGTGGAATGGTAGGTAAAAAGAACGTAATTAGTACAGTACTTCAAAGCTTTATAGCTATGGTTATTGTAACTGTTCTTTGGGTAATCGTTGCATTCGGATTGTGTTTTGGACCATCTATAGGTGGCTTTATTGGTGATCCATCCGCAAATTTACTTTTCAATGGAGTAAATTCAACCACAGCTTGGGAATTAGCACCAACAATTCCATTTATTCTTTTTGCATTATTTCAAGCGAAATTTGCTATCATCACTCCTGCGTTAATTACAGGAGCATTTGCAGAACGTGTTCGTTTCTGGGCTTATATCTTGTTTATGGTATTGTTTATTTTATTTATCTATGCTCCATTATGTCACATGACTTGGCATCCTGATGGATTATTCTTCGGATGGGGTGTATTAGATTTCGCTGGTGGAACTGTAGTACATATGAGTGCTGGTTGGGCTGCTCTTGCAGGAGCTATTTTCTTAGGAAAAAGAAAAACACAAAAAACAAACCCAGCACGTATTACTTATGTATTATTAGGAACCGGTTTATTATGGTTTGGTTGGTTTGGTTTCAATGCAGGTTCTGCTGTTGGATCTAACGGACTTGCTGCTCAAGCATTAGGAACTACTACAGTAGCTGCTGGTGCTGCTGCAATGGCTTGGGTTTTCTTAGACAAAATTTTAGGTCACAAACTTTCTGCAATGGGAGCTTGTATCGGAGCTGTTGTTGGTTTAGTTGCCATTACACCTGCTGCTGGATTTGTTACAATTCCTTCTGCACTTGCCATCGGAATCATTGCTAGTATTGTAAGTAATCTTGTTTGCAGCAAATTCCCTAAAGGAAAAATCGATGATGCTCTAGATGTATTTGCTTGTCACGGTGTTGGTGGTATGGTTGGTATGCTATTAACTGGTGTATTTGCTTCTAAATCAGTAAACGCTATTGTAGGAGACAATCAAGGGTTAATCTACGGTGATGCTACTTTGTTCTTAATCCAATTAAAAGCATTAGTAATCGTTTCAATATTTGCTTTCTGTGCTTCTTATGCTTTATTCTTTATTGTGAATAAAATAACTCCTCTAAGAGTTTCTGAAGAGAAAGAAGAATTAGGATTAGACATCTCTCAACACGGAGAGTACCTATAAAATACCATTTATTTAATTTTTGAAACACTCTAGAAATTAGTTTTTAGAGTGTTTTTTTTTTGCTTAAAAATCTTTCTAACAAAAAAAATCGCAATCCAAATAAATGAATTGCGATTCTCACAAATACTTTTAAAAGTTATTTCAAACTTTCCAAATACCCTAAAACGTTTTTCTCTATACGTTCGTTAATATTGGAAATGTCAGCTTTTACAAATTTTTCACCTAGAATGTTTTCGTATAATTCAATATATCTATCCGAAACAGTTTCAATATATTCGTCGGTCATATTTGGAATTTGTTGCCCTTCTTGTCCTTGAAAACCATTTTCGATTAACCAACGACGTACAAATTCTTTTGACAATTGTTTTTGCTCTTCACCCCTATCTTGTCTTTCTTGATACCCTTCAGAATAGAAATAACGAGAAGAATCTGGAGTATGAATTTCGTCAATAAGAACAATTACTCCGTCTTTGGTTTTTCCAAATTCATATTTTGTATCTACTAAAATCAATCCACGACTGGCAGCAATTTCAGTTCCTCGTTGAAATAAAGCTCTGGTATATTTTTCTAAAACCAAATAATCTTCTTCGCTAACAATTCCTTTTGATAAAATATCTTCACGAGAAATATCTTCGTCGTGAGAACCATTGTCGGCTTTAGTAGTTGGAGTTATAATCGGTTCTGGAAATTTATCGTTCTCTTTTAAACCCTCAGCCATTGTTACACCACAAAAATGTCTTCTTCCTGCGGCATATTCGCGTGCAGCGTGACCCGAAACATAACCACGAATAACCATTTCTACTTTGAAAGGAGTACACAAATGACCAACAGCTACACTTGGATCGGGAGTGGCAACCAACCAATTAGGAACAATATCTTGGGTCAATTCCATAAATTTGGTGGCAATTTGATTCAAAATTTGTCCTTTATAGGGAATTCCTTTTGGCAAAACCACGTCAAAAGCCGAAAGCCTATCGGTAGCAACCATAACCAAAAGTTCGTCGTTGATATTGTAAACTTCTCTAACTTTTCCTCGGTAAACTGATTTCCGATTCGGAAAATTAAAATTTGTAGTGGTAATTGTATTGCTCATTGGTTTCGTGTTGTTGTTTTTATGAATGCAAATTTAAAACTAATTAATAGAGAACACAAAGAAAACCCAAAATACTATTTCAAAGGGATTTGACATTTTTTAATAGTATTCCGATCGAATTAGCAAAACAAATTAGCTGATAAATATTTTGCAACTCCTTCGTTATCATTAGAATTAATCACTTCTAAATGCTTTAATTTACTTTTTAGACTATCGACTGCATTTTCCATAATCAAGGCTTTACCAGCTGAAATGAGCATCTTTTCGTCATTAAAACCATCTCCAAAAGCGATAGACTCTTCGAAAGTATAGTTTTCTAATGTTAAAATTTTAGAAATAGCGACACTTTTATCTACCGATTTATCCATAAATTCCAAACAAAACGGAAGACTAAAAGCATAATGAAATTCATCGGAATGGTCTTTCATAATTTGGTCTTTCAACTCGACTAATTTATAGTGGTCATCATGGGTAAAAAATATTTTGATGGCGCTTAAATCTTCAACCGTTTTAAAATCCACAATTTCGAATGGATAATTCATAACGGTCTGAAAACTATTCAGCTTTTTATTTTCCTTATTGGTTTGCCAAACTTTTTCTCTAAACAAAACGGTCGTAAAATCGGGATGTATGTCTAAATCCAAAATCGATTTTACGGCATCACTTTTTATATCGAAAGAAAACAAAAGTTCTTTTGAAGGCGAATGAATTCGTGCACCATTTGATGTTACCAAATAAACTGGACAACCCAAGTCTTCCACAATGGGCAAAGCATCGAGATGATGGCGACCTGTGGCAACAATTATTAGGTAATTTTCGTCGTGAAGTTGCTCAAAAACAGTCTTAGTATATTCTGAAATTTGATGTTTATTGTTGAGTAATGTTCCGTCTAAATCGCTAATAATTACTTTAAATCTTTCTTTCACACTCATTTTAAATCTCCATTTTTAGAAAAGCAAATTTATTCTATTCTGAAGAGATTAGCAAAGGAAAGCTCCAAAGCATTTTGACAAATGTAAAACGACATAATTTTCAATACTCAAATACTAATTAAAATAGCTTACCACAAATTACACAAATTTTCATAAATTTTATAAAATTTAAAACGAAAATCAGTGCTAATTTGTGCAATTTATGGCTAAAAGTCTTATTTGTTTTGGCAAAAATTTAATCGTGATTTTCAATTTGCTTATACGCATCAATCACTTTTTTGACTAAGCGATGGCGTACAATATCTTTATCATCCAAATAAATAATTCCAATTCCCTCTACATCTTTCAAAACCAAAATAGCCTCTTTCAAACCCGAAATAGTTCGTCTTGGCAAATCGACTTGACCGGGATCGCCAGTAATCATAAACTTGGCATTTTTCCCCATACGAGTCAAGAACATTTTCATCTGCGAATGCGTGGTATTTTGGGCTTCGTCCAGAATTACAAAGGCATTATCCAATGTTCTACCACGCATAAAGGCTAATGGCGCAATCTGTATAATTCCTTTTGTGATATGCTCTTCTAGCTTTTCGTTGGGCAACATATCCCTTAAAGCATCGTATAAAGGCTGCATATATGGATCCAGTTTTTCCTTCATATCCCCTGGAAGAAAACCAAGATTCTCTCCTGCTTCAACCGCCGGACGAGTCAAAATAATTCGTTTGACTTGCTTTTCTTTCAAGGCCTTTACAGCCATAGCAACTCCTGTATAAGTCTTCCCTGTTCCTGCTGGACCAACGGCAAAAACCATATCATTTTTAGCCATAGTATCCACCAGTAACTGCTGATTGGGTGTCATGGCTTTGATGATTTTCCCGCCAACTCCGTGTACCAAAATTTTGTCGTGACCAAAGGCTTTGGCATCTTCTTGAACCGTACTTTGAAGCACACGTTCAATCACATTATCGTCGATGTTGTTGTAACGCGTAAAATGGAGCATCAAGCGGTTGAAGCGGTTTTCGAACTCATCCAAAACTTCTTTTTCGCCAAAAGCCTTCAAAGTCGTTCCTCGGGCTACAATTTTCAATTTGGGATAATACTTTTTAATCATTTCAAGATGAGTGTCTTGAGCGCCCCAAAAATCCTTTGGAGCGATGTCTATGAGCTCGATGATTCTTTCGTTCAAATGGTGTGGTTTTAGTTATTAATAAATCGCTTATAATTATTAGCTTTGCATTTCTCAAATTTAATGAGTTTAAGTTTGCATTTCGTTTTTATTTATAAACAATTTTATGTCAATAATTACCCTTACCACCGATTACGGCTTGAAAGACCACTTTGTTGGCGCTTTAAAAGGGAAAATTTTATCTGAGTATTCCGAGGCTTCAATTATTGATATTTCACATTACATTGACGCATTCAACACAGTAGAAGCGAGTTACATTATTGGGTCAGCCTATTCGAGTTTTCCGAAGGGTACTGTTCATCTCATTGGGGTTGATATGGAGCTGAACAAAGAAAACCAACATATTGCTATGCAATGGAATGATCATTTTTTTATTGCAGCCGATAATGGGATTTTAAGTATGCTAACTCAAAAAATTGTTCCTCAAAAAATAGTTGCCATCAACATTCACGACCGTTTGCCAAGTGACGCCACCGATTTGGATGTTTTCGTCAAAGTCGCTTGTCACATTGCCAAAGGAGGATTGCTAAATGTAATTGGCAAAGAAATAAAAACAATAAAACAAGTAACAGATTTTCAGGCCGTTACCGCCAATGATGGAAGTTCTATAAAAGGATATGTTATTTATATTGACCATTTTGGCAATGTGGTAACCAATATTTCCAAAAAGCAATTCCTGGAAGTCGCCAAAGGAAGACCTTATGAAATTGTATTGAGGACTAAAAATATTAAAACCATTTTACCTAATTATTCTGCGATTGCAAATGCAAATACATATCCATTGAAAAAATATGAAGGCGAAAGATTAGCTATTTTCAATGAAGCTGGTTTTTTAGAAATTGCTATTTTCAAGAGTAATCCATCGAAATTTGGCTCTGCAAATAGCTTGTTAGGGTTGAATTATAGAGATAGTATAACCATTAAATTTATTTAAAGGTTTAAAGTTGTTTAATTGTTACCTAACTGTTAAACGTTTAAACCCTTAAACTTTTTAAACAAAAATTTTAAAATGAAATCAATAGTAGTAAGAGAAATAAAATCCTTTTTCGGTTCACCGATTGGTTATTTGGTGATTGCCGTTTTCCTGATTGGGAATGGCTTATTCCTTTGGGTTTTTAAAGGAGAATAT
>ERZ1034363.1685-NODE-1685-length-11906-cov-2.856201_pt1 | contig 11906 bp, 10 predicted proteins | sample MGYA00520616_ERZ1034363 | MGnify/ENA primary metagenome ERZ1034363 (study PRJEB33736, sample SAMEA104284506) | Azolla filiculoides | biome: Urban; feature: Water surface; material: Ditch water | place: Netherlands | collected 2015-10-28 | depth 0-0.1 m ...
CCATCATTCAAGAAATCGTTAGTCAGCGCATGTACCCGCTCACACTCAAAGGCTTGGAAGAAGCCATGCGGATGCTGAGCAAGTAGCACCGTAAAATACCCAGCGGTTGCCACCGTAGTTCAATGGATAGAACTCTCCCCTCCTAAGGGAGTGATACAGGTTCGATTCCTGTCGGGGGCACCAGTTTCATTTGGCATTCGCCTGCATCTCTTGGGCATCAATCAAACCCTGTTGCACCAACGCAGCCAGACTTTGATCCAAAGTCTGCATCCCCACACCCCGTCCTGTTTGAATCGCTGAATAAAGCTGCGCCACTTTGCCTTCACGAATCAAGTTGCGCACAGCGGGTGTTCCCACCATCACTTCATACGCCGCCACACGCCCTTGTCCGTCTTTGCGTTTACACAGCACTTGCGAGATGACCGCGTTGAGTGACTCGGACAACATGCTGCGCACCATGTCTTTCTCTTCGGCAGGAAACACATCAATGATGCGGTCCATGGTTTTGGCAGCACTTGAGGTATGCAAGGTGCCCAACACCAAGTGGCCTGTTTCGGCGGCGGTAATGGCAAGGCGAATGGTTTCAAGGTCACGCAGCTCGCCCACCAAAATCACATCTGGGTCTTCACGCAACGCCGCACGCAGCGCATTCGCAAAGCTCAAGGTGTTAGCACCCAACTCGCGCTGCTGAATCAAACATTGATGGGGCGTGTGAACAAACTCAATCGGGTCTTCGATGGTGATGATGTGCTTGGCCTGTGTTTGGTTCAGCGCATCCACCATCGCTGCCAAGGTGGTGGATTTGCCAGAGCCTGTAGCTCCTGTGACCAACACCAATCCTCGCGTGCGATGAAGCAATTCAGCGATAACTGCGGGTACTTGCAAGCTATCCAAAGTGGGCATGTGATGCGGAATCACACGAAACACCGCTGACACGCCCCGCGCTTGCACAAACACATTCACGCGAAAACGTGACAGCGCAGGCACATCGAATGAGAAATCACATTCGTGACTTTGGCTGAACTGTGTTTGCTGCGCCGGCGTCATGATGTCCATCAATGCATGATGCAGTTCTTCATGCGCCAAAGACACATCAGACACAGCCACCAAATGGCCATCTACTCTGAGCTTTGGCGGGACGCCAGACGACAGATGCAAGTCAGAAGCACGGTGAGCGAGGCATTCATTCAACAAATTTTGAAGGTTCATGCGTCCCTTCTATACGAGGTGCAGCCTAGTTTTGTAACTAATCAGAATTCATTTTTGAAGCCTTTGTCTCAGACTGGTGCATGATCAGGGAAGTTCCTAACCATTGATGAGCAAAACCTCATAGCAAAGGCACGAAAACACTCAGCAAAACTGGCACAATGCACCCGTTTTAATAAGGAAATGACATGAACAAAACTGAATTGATCGAAGCAGTGGCAGCACAAACAGAATTGACAAAGGCCGACGCTGGCCGCGCTGTCAATGCCATCCTCGACGTCATCACGCACGCTGTTGCGAAAAAAGACGACGTGCAATTGATCGGCTTCGGCACTTTCAAAGCTGCTGCACGCGCTGCACGCACTGGCAAAAACCCACGCACTGGCGAAGCTTTGAAAATCGCAGCTGCTGTGGTGCCTCGCTTCACTGCCGGCGCAGCCTTCAAAGCTGCTGTGAACACCAAGAAGAAGTAATTCTTCGCGTTCACGCACAAAAGCGGCGTCGGGCAACCGAGCCGCTTTTTTTACGTCTGATTCAAGTTGGAGACACACAAGTTCACGCACGTTTTTTTAGGCGCCAAAGACCTCGAAGCGTCACGCCAGTTTTATGACGCCGCCCTTGGCGCATTGGGCCACGCACCAGGTACAAATGCTGGCACACGTTATGTGTATCGCACGCCTACAGGCACGTTTGGCATCACCACCCCCATCAATGGTGAGCCCGCCACGTTTGGCAATGGCAGCACCTTTGGATTTGCAGCCAAGTCGCCAGCCGAAGTAGATGCCTTTCACGCTGCAGGCGTGGCCAACGGCGGCGTAACTTGCGAAGACCCACCGGGCCCACGCACCAACCCTGCATTCACGTACTACATCGCTTACTTGCGCGACCCATCGGGCAACAAGATTTGCGCGATGTGCCGCACGGCTGCATAAGCAGCACTAAGCGATCTACCTCAAGCCTGACGCATCTCTCGCAGCTCTGCGTTGGCATGGCGCAAGCGGTCGGCAATGGCCAAGGCCACCGCACGCATGACGCTGATGCTCATCACAGGGTCACCCGCCGCCACGGTGGCAAAGGCCTTGCGATCAATGGCAATCAACTCGGTCTCGCGTGTGGCATACACATCAGCCGAGTGAGCGCGGCCATCTAAGAACGACATCTCGCCAAAGAACTGACCACGGCTGAAGGTGGTCAGGTGAATGGTTTTGCCATTCGCCAAAGGCAAACTCACCTTCACTTCGCCTCGGCTGATCAGCATCAGCTCATGGCCACCTGAGTCTGCACTGAATACCAAGTCACCCGCCTCGTACACATGGTGCTGTGCACAGCGCTCGAGTGCTTGAATCTCTTGCTCGTTCAAACCATGGAAGATTTCAAACTTACCCAAGGGGATGCCTTCGTGTGACACATGGGCGTGCCCTGCCAAGGCCAAGGTTTCGTCTTCAATCCACTCCAGCGCTTCGTCAAATTCGTCAAAGAGTTTGGCAGTGCTGTCCGACAGCAAGCCGATGTGGTCCACATACGAGCGCAGGTCACGCCCGCTGGGCAAGCGCTCAGGCACACGCGTCAGCACCAAGCGCGCATGACGATCGGACAACATGTTGCGAATGCGCTCAATCATGTGGCCTGCGGTCATGTCCATGGACTGCACGCGCATGAAGTCGAGCACCACAAACTTGGCTTTACTCAACTCGGGTTCAATCGCGGTGTAAAGCTGATCGGTGGTGCCAAAGAACAAGCTGCCTTGCAATTCAAAAATCACGGTGTGATCGCCCGTCTTAGCCAGCACATCACGTTCACGTTGACCACGCACGCGTGACGAGAACATGGTGTTGCCAAACGATTTACGGCGAATCGTGGAGGTGTGAATTTGCTCACGCAAGAACAACATGATGGCCATGGCCACGCCCACGCCTGAGGCAGCAATCAAGCTCACAGTATTGGCCACAATGACCACCAGCAAGATGACTGCAAAGTCGAGCATGGTGTCTTTGGCTTTGAGCAGTTGCAGCGAATGCCAGTCAATCATCTTGAAGCCAATGACGATCAGCAAAGCAGCCAAGGCCGACACGGGCACCCAAGCGATGAGTGAGGTCAACAACAAAATGGCCAAGAGCGACCACACGCCTTGGAACACACCCGACAAATAGGTGGTACCACCGCTGGCCTTGTTCACCAAGGTCGCGCCCATGGTGCCTGCACCGGGTGCGCCACCAATGAGCGACGAAGCCAAATTGCCCAAGCCTTGGCCGATGAGTTCTTTATTAGAGTCGTGGCGTGAGCCTGTCATGGCGTCGAGCACCACACAGGTCTTGAGCGTATCAATGGACAACAGCACAGCCAAGGTCAAAGCTGGAAACAAGATGTGCGTCCACGGCGGCATGCCGGATTCGCTCAAGCTACGAAATGGGTCGAGCAATGACTCAAAGAAGCCTTCACCACCCACCGCCAATGGGCCAATGATGAATGGGTTGTCATGCAAGTTGCGCAACTCAGGCCAAGCACTGAAGGCCAGCAACCAATACGATGCCATGCCACCGAGCAAACCCACAATCACGGCGGGCACCTTGGTAGAGATGCGTGGCGCCAACAACATGAAGGCCGCCGTGGCTGCACCCACGATCAAGCTAGGCGCTTGCCACAACTCCATCGCGTGCAAACCTTGCCACCAGTTCATGCCCTTGGGCAGCGCCATCCACTTGGGCAACTGGCTCATGATGATGATGAGGCCCACACCGCTGAGGTAACCACTCACCACTGGGAAAGGCATGTACTTAATCAGTTCGCCAATGCGTAACAGGCCAAATGAAATTTGCACCAAGCTACTCACAAATGCCACCAAGAACAAGGTGAGTACCACGGCACCTACGCCCGTGCCCTGCTGTGTCATTTGAATAGTCAGCGCCGACAGCACAGCGGCCGCTGGTGCACAGGGTGCCGAGATGAGACGCTGCGTGCCACCGAAAGTGGCGGCAATCAAACCAAGGGCAGTCACCCCCAGCATGCCGGCCAACGCCCCCTTGGCACCAAACTCTGCGCCAAGCGGCGAGAAGATGGTCACGCCAAACGCAATGGCCGATGGCAATGCCACCAGCATGGCAGCAAAGCCGCCCCAAATGTCGCCAGATAAATTGGCACGAGAAAGTGTGTGAGTGGTAGACATGATGGAAATGACAGTTTTGTGTCAGTATCGCAAATTTCATCAAGTGCTTGGCACCATTGATTTAAAGCAAACCAAGTGCAACAGAAACGTGTCTAATAGATGTTTCTTTAGGAGAAATTTATGACAGCAAACGTTGGCGGCATTGACCGCATCCTGCGCATCGTCGCAGGCTTGGTTCTGATTGCATTGGCTGCCACAGGCGTGGTCGGCGCTTGGGGTTATTTGGGCGTGATCGTGTTGGCCACAGGCGTGTTCCGCTTTTGCGGTGCGTACACCTTGTTCGGTGTCAACACCTGCCCAATGAAAGCTGTGGAAGAAGAGCCAGCCAAGTAAGCGGCCTCTGCTTCACATCAGCCTCAGCGCTTGTTAAGCGACTGAGGCTTTTTTACGCGCCAACCACAACAAGCCTGCACCAGTGATCAGCACAGGCACCAACGAACCCCAGTTGAGCCAAGCCCAACCTTGGGTGGTCACCAACGCACCTGAAGCAAACGAGGTGAAGGCCATGGTGGCAAACACGCAAAAGTTAATGGCGGCTTGGGCGCGGTTTTTCTCTTGGGGTGTGTAAGCCTGCATCGACAACGTGGTGCTGCCGGTGAACAAGAAGTTCCAGCCCACACCCAACAAAAACATGGACCACAAAAACTGGTGCAAGTCCACACCAGACAACGCCACCGCAATGCAGGCGATGTTGAGCAACACACCCACGCCCATGATGGGTAACACGCCAATACGTTTGATCAGATGGCCCGTCACAAAGCCCGGCGCAAACATGCCGATCACGTGCCACTCCAGCACCCAGCCCGTGTCTTCAAATGACAAACCGCACACCTGCATGGCCAATGGCGTTGCCGCCATCAGCAAGTTCATCACGCCGTAGCCTAAAGCTGCGGCCATCGCCGCCACCACAAATACGGGCTGACGCATGATTTCGCCCAAGGGGCGACCACCCGTGTCATCTGCTTTCACAGCAGGTGCAGGTGGAAAAGTAATGAAGCTCATCACCGCCATCGACAACACCGCCACCACCATCAAAGCCACATAAGCACCAGCAAAAGGCATACCCAAAATGCTTTTGGTTTGGATGGCCAAGTTCGGGCCAATGACCGCGCCAATCAAACCACCAGCCATCACCAACGACACCGCTTTTTCACGGTAGTCGGGTTGGCACAACTCGGCCGCAGCAAAACGGTACAACTGGCCATTGGCGCTGTAATAACCCGCCACCAAAGTAGCGGTGACCAATAACCAGAAAGATTGCGAGAGCACAGCAAACGCACCCAACGCTGCTGACAGCAATGCCACCAACAGCCCCAACTGAAACGAACCCTTGCGGCCAAAACGTTGCTGCGACTTGGCCACCAAGCCCGTGCTGAGTGCACCACCCACCACATAGCCCATCACTGGCAAGGTCGCCATCCAAGCCTCGGGCGCCAAGCTCAAACCCACCAAACCATTGATAGCAATGAAGGTGACGTTGTTCGTCAGGAACAAGCCCTGCGCGATAGACAGCAATACGAGATGACGGTTCATAAGGACCTAGAAAATTAAAGTGAGCAACCCAGCCGACATGGCCAAGCCATGCACCACCGAAGCAGCGATGGTCAGCACAATGGCTGATGTCAAACGTTCGGGCTGCTCTGCATGTTTGTACAACAGCACAAACGCCCACAGCGACAAGGGCATGGACACCAAACCCCACAACGCTGGCTCTGGGTGAATGAACAACCACACACCTGCAGCCAACCACGCATACGCCAGCAAAGCAAAAAACAAATATGCCCAAGCAGCCCAACGCGGGCCTAGGCGAACCACCAAGGTGCGCTTGCCCACTTGGGCATCGGCCTGCGCATCAGGGAACCCATTGATGACCAAGATGTTGCCCACCAGCAAGGCATAGCTCACGGCCACAGCAAAAGGAATGACAAAGAACTGACCGCGTTGCACATAGTCAGCCCCAACCACCACCAAACCCCAAGTGAGCGCAACCGTCAACTCCCCTAACCCGCGCTTCATCAAAGCCAGTGGCGGCGCTGAATAAGCCCATCCCAGCAACAGGCCGGCCAAACCCAACACCACCAAGCCACCGCCTGTTTTCACCGCAAGCACCAAGCCACAGGGAATCAAGAAAATGATCAAAGCTTTGGCTAAATCATGTGTGTCTTGCAGGGTGACATGGCCGTTTTGAATCAGGCGTGCACCACCTGTGAACGGAAACAAGCCTTGGGTGTTGGCGTCATCCGCGCCATTGAGTGCATCGTGGTAATCGTTCAACACATTGGCTGCGGCATGCATGAGCACAGCTAGCACCAGCGTGGCCAGCGCTGTCCAGACATTGGGGCCATGACCGCACACAGCAGCCACCGTAGTACCCAACACACAGGCCACGGCGGTGATGACCAAGAATCCTGGCCGTGTCATCTGCACCAGCGTGCGCCAAGGCAGCTGGGCAGATGTGTTGTCAGCCGAAGCAGATGTCAATTAACGCGGCACCAAGAAGACCGACTTTTCATGAATCACATCGTTGCCCGATGTGTCCTTGATATCAAAGTTGATCTTGTGTGAACCCGCATCAGCCGAACCATACGGAATGGTCACGCGCAACACCACCCAATGTGCTTGCGCAGATGCCACCTTCACTTCAGTTTCCGTTTCGATGCGAATGTCTTTCATACCATCGACAGAAATTTGGAAAGTTTTGTCTTGCTCAGCAGCGTTCATCACTTGCAAACGGTAGATGTTTTCAATGCCACCGTTTTCAGTGATACGGGCCAAGGTTGCGCGGTCGCGCACCACGTCGACCTTAAATGGCGTACGCGTGGCCAACGAAACGCCCACGGCAATGATGAGCGCCATCAAGATAGAGGTGTAGATCAACACACGGGGACGCGCCACACGCATCAGCGTTTGTTTGGTGGTCCATTTGTTTTCCATGGCGTTTTGCGTGGTGTAACGCACCAAGCCTTTGGCATAGCCCAGTTTGTCCATCACGGTGTCACACACGTCGGCGCAAGCGCCGCAGCCAATGCATTCGTATTGCAAACCGTTGCGAATATCAATACCGGTAGGACATACCTGCACGCACAAAGTGCAATCCACGCACGCGCCCAAATTGGAAGCAACAAGGTCAGTCTTTTTAGAACGTGGGCCACGTGGCTCGCCGCGCTCTGTGTCATAGGTGACGATCAGCGTGACATGGTCAAACAACGCGCTTTGAAAGCGTGCATAGGGTCACATGTACTTACACAATTGCTCGCGCATGAAGCCTGCATTGCCGTATGTAGCAAATGCGTAGAAGAACACCCAGAAGAACTGCCAAGGGCCAAAGCTCCAAGCCACAGCAGTGGCCAACAATTCTTGAATCGGCGTGAAGTAACCCACAAAGGTAAAGCCAGTCCACAGCGACAACACAATCCAAGCGGTGTGTTTGTAGACTTTCTTGCTGAGTTTTTTCACTGAAAAATCTGCATCATCCAAGCGAATACGTGCAGAACGATCACCTTCGATCTTGCGTTCTATCCACATGAAAATTTCGCTGTACACCGTTTGCGGGCATGCGTAACCGCACCACAAACGACCGGCCACCGCGGTGAACAAGAACAGCGACAAAGCGGAAATGACCAACAAGCCCGTCAAGTAAATGAAGTCTTGCGGGTACAGCACCAAACCAAAGATGTAAAAGCGGCGCGCTTCTAAGTCAAACAACACGGCTTGGCGTGTGCCCCACTCCACCCATGGCAAACCATAAAACACGATTTGCGTGATGGCCACCGTGATCCAACGCCAGTAGGCAAAGATGCCTTCGACGGAGCGTGGGTAGATTTTTTTTGCCGCTGCATAGAGCGATACCATTTCTTCGCTGTCGTCGGCTGGCACAGCTTGAATCGGAATGACTTTTTTAGGTTCTTGGTGGTCGGTGGTCATAGCAGTCAATCTTAGTTATGTGTCGTGGCTCAGGCCAAAGTGTCCCAAGCCTTGAGGGCTTCAGCGGAGTACATCAGTGCGGGGCCGCCGCCCATGTAGACGCAAATGGTCAGCATCTCTTCCAGTTCTTCACGGGTGCATCCCAGCTTACGCAAGGCCTTCACATGAAAGCCCACACAGCCGGAGCAGTGCTGGGTGATACCGATGGCCAACGCAATCAGTTCTTTGTTCTTGGCACTGATCGCGCCCTCTGCCATGGATGCGCGAGCCAACTGGCCAAAACCTTGCATGGCTTCGGACTGTGATTTGCGAAATGGGGTGAGGCATTCGTTGATGCCCTGCATTAAGTTGGCGTGATCAAACGTACTCATCGTTCATCCTTCTTCAATTACTTCAATTGCTGGCCAGCGCTGTCAAACACTTCCACCTTGATGGGAATGCCCTGACGAACACTTTGGGTCACCGTGCAAAACTCTTCAAACTGCTCCAGCACGTGGCTTAACTGCTCAAGCGATGCCGCCAATACACCCATGCGAATCTGAGCCGTCATGTGCAACACACGCAAACGGTTGTCGTCATTGCGTCCTACCTCGGCCGTCACCACGCATTGAATGGGTTCTGGCACTTGCTTGAACTTACGAAACGCGAACAACAACGAATCCGACAAGCAGTTGCCCACTGCAGCGCAAAGCATTTGCACGGGCGAAGGGCCTAAGCCAGTACCTAACGGTGCAGGCTCATCGCTGGTCAGCAACGGCACGTCGTTGCCAAATGCTATGTCGAAGCGGTAGTCGTTGCGTTGCGATAGCTCAACGCGTATGGTTTTTCCTGGCATATGTCAGCCCGTTTATTCAAATGAAGGTTGTGCTGGCTTGTAGACCTCGTGGCCGGCAGCCACCCAAGCATCCACACCACCCGCAATAGATCGCACATGGGTGTAGCCCATATCAGCTAACGACTTGGCGCTCAATGCAGCGCGGCCACTGGTTTTGCAATACAGCACGATGTTCAGGTCTCGCGCCTGCATCTTGGGATTACCCGCCATCTTGAACTCCAACATGCCACGCGACATGTGGATAGCGCCTGGCAGATGGCCAGCTGCGTATTCGTCGGCTTCACGCACATCAATCAGCACATCGCAGGTTTGAATGGCAGCAACAGCTTGCTCAACCGAAATTTCTTGCACAGCTTGTTTGGCTTGAACGACCAGATCGTGAGCGGTTTTCATACAGATTTCCTTGTTGTAGAGACGCGTTTTTTAGGCGCAGCCACCATGGGCCAAGCCTGTTCTAAGTGTTGTTGGGTGATTCGATCGCACACCAAATCACACAGCGCATAGATGGTGGGATCTGCGATTTGGTAGTACACGCTGGTGCCACGGCCTTCGCGCTTGACGAAGCCTTGCTGCATCAACACAGCCAAGTGGCGCGACATATTGGCAGCCGTGTAGCCGCAAGCCTCAGCCAACTCGCCCACGTTGTGCTCGGTTTCGCGCAGCAAATTCAGGATGCGCAAGCGCGTGGGCTCGGCCAGCGCTTGGAAGTAGTTCGCCACACGGTCGATGGCTTGCTCTGGAAGTTGGGTCATGAACAAATTGTAGACCTATTTAAGTGATTGATTATTTAATTGTTTAGTTAAATAATCAGTTAATTATTTATAGAATAGCCACCATGACTGATTCCAAACTCCGCATCTCTGGGCAATTGGCCCGCATGTTTCAAGCTTCACAGATCACACCGTTGCTGGCACTGGTGTGTTTTCTGCTCGGTGTATTCGCCGTCTTGGTGACGCCGCGTGAAGAAGAACCACAGATCAACGTGACCATGGCCAATGTGCTGATCCCCTTCCCGGGCGCATCCGTGAAGGATGTGGAGCAAATGGTGTCTGGCCCTGCCGAGCAAGTGCTGTCCCAAATTGCCGGTGTCGAACATGTCATGTCAGTCTCGCAACCCGGCATGTCAGTGGTGACCGTGCAATACAAGGTGGGCGTGCCTCGCACCGAAGCCTTGGTTCGTTTGTATGACACGGTCAACTCACATGCTGATTGGCTACCCAAAGGCTTGGGCGTGTTGCAGCCCCTCATCAAGCCCAAAGGCATTGACGATGTGCCCATCGTGTCGCTCACCTTGCACGGCAAGGACACCGACCTGAGTGCCTTTGAACTCGAGCGCATTGCACAAAACATTGAGATCGATTTGAAACGCGTCAAAGGCACACGCGAGGTCACCACCGTGGGCGGCCCATCGCGCGCCATTCAAATTGACATCGACCCTGCACGCATGCAAGCCGCTGGCATCACCGTGCCTGAGTTGCGCATGGCTTTGCAAGCGGCGCATTTGGGCGCACCGGTGGGTGATTTGCTGGTCGGCCAACAAGCCATCGCCATCGAGTCTGGCCCCTTTTTGAGCAGCGCCAAGGATGTGGCCAGTTTGGTGGTGGGCGTGCGTGCGGGTACACCTTTGCACGTGCATGACATTGCCCAAGTGCGTGATGGCGGCGCTCAAGCCAACACCGCCGTGTGGCACGGTGTGGCCGGAGCCAAGCCTAGCGAACGCACCGCAGTGACCATCGCCATCACCAAGAAGCCCGGCGAAAACGCCATTGAGGTGGCTGATGCTGTGTTGGCACAAGTGGCCACACTCAAGCAAAGCAAGATTCCACAAAACGTGGAAGTCACCACCACGCGCAACTATGGCGAAACTGCGAATGACAAAGCCAAGAAGCTGATTCAAAAGCTGCTGTTCGCCACAGCCTCTGTGGTGGCCTTGGTGTTCATTGCCTTGGGTCGTCGCGAAGCTGCCATTGTGGGTACTGCTGTGATCTTGACATTGACGGTCACTCTGTTTGCCTCGTGGGCTTGGGGCTTCACGCTCAACCGCGTGTCGCTGTTTGCGCTGATTTTCTCGATTGGCATCTTGGTGGACGACGCCATCGTGGTGGTGGAGAACATCCACCGTCACCAAGGTTTGTTCCCTCACAAAACCCTCACACAAATCATCCCAGGCGCGGTGGACGAAGTGGGCGCACCCACCATCCTTGCCACCTTCACCGTCATTGCAGCTTTGTTGCCCATGGCGTTTGTGACTGGCCTGATGGGCCCCTACATGAGCCCTATCCCAATCAATGCCAGCATGGGCATGTTGCTGTCGCTGGCTGTGGCCTTTGTGGTGACGCCTTGGTTAGCACGCATTTGGATGAAAGCCGCACCAGCACACGGTGCTGAGGATGACAGTGCATTCAAACAATGGCTCAAGCGTTTTTTCAATGGCGTGTTCACACCTTTCTTGAATGACAAGTCTGGCCAGCGCAACCGTTGGAGCCTAGGCGCTGCCGTGCTCGGCGCGATCGTGGTGTCGGTGGCCTTGCCAGTGGCTGGTCTGGTCGCTTTAAAGATGCTGCCGTTTGACAACAAGTCCGAATTCCAAATCGTGGTCGACATGCCTGCAGGCACCCGCGTGGAAGAAACCGAAAAAGTCTTGCGCGCCTTAGGGGCTCACTTAGCGACCGTGCCAGAGGTGACGCATTACCAAGCTTATGCAGGCCTGAGCGCCCCGATCAACTTCAACGGTTTGGTGCGTCAATATTATTTGCGCAGCGGCGGCAACGTGGGTGA
>ERZ1034363.1687-NODE-1687-length-11896-cov-3.086979_pt1 | contig 11896 bp, 4 predicted proteins | sample MGYA00520616_ERZ1034363 | MGnify/ENA primary metagenome ERZ1034363 (study PRJEB33736, sample SAMEA104284506) | Azolla filiculoides | biome: Urban; feature: Water surface; material: Ditch water | place: Netherlands | collected 2015-10-28 | depth 0-0.1 m ...
TTGCTGACCAACCGGCACGAAGTTGCGCTGTACTACGTCAACGCGCTATCCGGTACACCGGAGGAAGGCTTTGATGCGGGCATCAACGCCCTGCTTGAGCGCGTCAGCGGCGATGCGGCCACGCGCGCGAAGGCCGAGCAGGTGATCAACTACGCCTTTGCACAGCCGGTCACGCTCAGCGGTGTGATGGCCGATGCGGACTTGCTGACCACGCTGTGGGGGGTGTGACCCCCACAGCTGGTAAATGGCCGCCACAGGGGTCGAATGGCGACTGATGTCGGCGGATCTGTCCAGATCTTGATTGGAATCAATGCGGTACACCGGCCACTGCCTATTCTTTGCTCTGCTGCCTTGGGCTGCACGGAAAGGATTCAGACATGGTCACGTACATCGAAAACCATCGCAGCCCGCAGGCGCGGCGGGGCATTCCGGTGTGGATGCGGGTGGCGGGCCTGCTGCTTGCCCTCCTCCTGGCGGGGTGTGGTGGCGGTGCCGACTCAGCCGATGAGGCGAGACGCTTGCTCAAACGCCCCAGCGTGGACCTGGCGGTCGGCGGCACGGCCTCCACGTCTTCCGGCGCAGAAATCGAAGTGCTGCCAGGGACCGGCCAGGGCCAGGTGTTTTTCACGGGCAGCCTGACCGGAGCGCCAGGGGCCGTGGAGCCCGACGGCGTGGTGGTTTCAGCGAGCCACGAAATCCGCGCCCATGGTTTTGTGCCGGGCCGCGGGGTGGTGCCCTTTGTGGTGACGCTACCGGTGGATGCCCGGCTGTTGCCCGCTTCAGTAGACCCGAATGCCTTTGTCGCGCAGTCCTTCGACCCGGTCCGGGGCATCTGGACGGATGTGAGCGGCTTTGTGGCCTACGACGCAGCCACCGGCCGCGTCCGGTTCCAGACAGGGCATCTCTCCACCTGGCGAGTCAAGTATGTCGGTCTGGATGAGTCCATGTCGGTCAAGCGGTACATCTTCTACACCGACAACTTCGCCATCCACTATGCATTGCCGAACGAGTTGGGACAGGTTTCAAGTCATTTCCCGGTGGAAGACGTCGTATGGCGCAACAAAGGCAGCGGCACCGCCACCGACCCAGCCGTGCCGGACTACGTGGAGGATCTGGGCCGGGCGCTGGAGCAGGCACTCACCTATTACCTGGGGCTGAGCGGCTCGTCGGGCAAGCTGTTTACCTCCCCAGCCGTGCTGGAACACGTCAACGTGTATGTAATGTACGTCCCGGGAGCGTCGGGCGACACCTCGCTGCCGTTGGGACTCATCCGCATGAAGGCGCAGTTGACAGACTGGAACGAGTTACGACTGGCGGCCGCGCACGAGTTGATGCACCTGCTGCAGGACCAGTACTACACCAAGGTCGGCGCATGGATGAATCTCTGGTTTGTGGAAGCTAGCGCCAACCTGATGAGCGCCCGGGCTGCTGGCCTGAACCGGGCGGAACAGGTGGACTATTACGACAACGGGATGACGAGCTATCTGCAGGTGTCCCTGGATGCCTCAGAGGATGGCAGTTACTACGCTGCAGCCGATTTCCTGGACTGGCTCGAAGCCAGAATCTCCAAGCCAGTGGCGGCTGACGTGATGCAGCGCGACGCCATCTGGGATCTCACGGCACTGACCAGCTTGGCGACCTCCGGCACCGGTACGCTGGGCGCCTATTTCACCGAGTACCTCCTGGGAGCCACGGTGGGAACCCACGACTTCAAATCAAACAGGCTGTGGACCACGACCTTCGTCACGTCTGCGTCGCAGGGTTGGCGTCACGAGTTCGAACAGTTCCACCTCTCGGGCCATGCGGTAGAGGTACAGTCCACGGTGGCAGCCGACGCCCTGCTGGTGGCCACCTCCGGACGCAACTACCTAGCGCCGAAGTTGCAGACGTTCTCCTACCTTGGCGGCTCGCCCCACACCGATCTGTCCAGCCCCCTGGAGAAGCAGACTGCGGCCGGCAAACCCGTGGTGGTCAAGCATTTCGGCAAGGCGGGCACACCCGGCGTGACGAGTTCGCGCTTCCAGCAGGTCATCGTCAACCCCGCGGCCAGTGACGAGACCGTCTGGGGCACATACTTCTTCGACTATTACCTGCTGGTGCCGCCGGAGCTCCTGCCCCTGCGCAACGGCCAGGTCGCCTGGACCTACAGCGCACAGGGCATCCCGACGTCGGTCAACGATCCGACCATCACCGGCTTCAATGTGTACGTCGATGGGGTCAAGCTCAATGCCGCCCTGGTGCCCGCGCACCTGCGCGCGTTCGACGACGCGCGGATCTGGACGACCAGCGCCGTGCAGGTCACTGTAGTGGACAAGCATGGCAACGAATGGCCGGAAGTCGTGGTGGAGCCCAAGCCGCCGTTCACAGGTGTTACTGATTTCTGCGCCTCCTTCACCTACACCTCGATCACGACGGTGACCCGCATCACTGGCGGGCCGTACAGCGTGGTGCACTGTGTGGCACCGTCCAGCACGCCGTCCGTGCTATGGCAAGCCAGCTTTTTCAACTGGCGCGGCGTGACGCCTGCGGACTCCAAAGTCTATGTGGAGGGGAATTACGTTGAATCCAGCGACGATCCGCAGATCACCAACGTACGGGCCACGCGTCCACTCTCCGGCCGCTATGCCAAAGAGCCCCCGCCGCTGGAGATCCGGTTCTTCAACGCCCCACGTGACAAGACCACCAGCCTGATCAGGTTCAAGTTGAACGGCGCGGCGGCTGAAGGAGGACGCGCCATCATTCAATACCAGCCCGAGGACGACTGCTCCGGCGGCTTCTGCGAGGCACGCCGGGTGGATCAGATCCTGCCCAACAGCGTCACGGTGTGGCTCACAGCCACCAACTATTGAGGCCGCCCCCGTTGCCCCCACAGGAGCCTGACCCATGCCCGTCCAGAACATCAACCCGACCGGGGATTTGCGCATCGACGCCTTGCTGGGCGTTCAGCAGTGGGCGACCAGCGAGAGTGGTCCGCTGGAGCTGACCTACAGCTTTCCGGATGCCAGCAGCGTGTGGTCCACTGCAGCAGGGGACTATGGCGCAGGCGACGACTGGGGGCCGCAGAGTGGCTTCGCCCAGCTGTCCGAGCTTGAGAAGAGCGCCGTACGCGCGGCACTGGACGTCTGGGCCGCAGTGGCCAACATCCACTTCGTTGAGACAGCCGACAACGCCGCAGGCTCCGGCACCCTGCGCTTCGCATGGACCGAATCGTCAGTTGCCGAACAATCGTTCACCTACGCACCGGGGTCCAGCGCAAAGGCGGGAGATGTCTGGCTGAATTCGCTGGCCCCGTGGGACGGCTTTGACCCCGGCAGCTACGGTTTTTCCACGCTGATCCACGAGATCGGACACGCGCTGGGACTCAAGCACCCGTTCGAGGGGGCTATCCAGCTGCCGCTGGACGAGGAGAGCTATGCGGTCTCGCTGATGAGTTACACGGCGTACGCAGGCTCGACCGGATCGTGGGTGGACTTCGAGCCGACCACGCCGATGCTCTACGACATCCTGGCGATCCAGTCACTGTACGGCGCCAACTGGCTCTACCAGGAAGGTGACGACACCTATGTGTTCACAGAGGACCAGCAGGACTTCGCGACAGTGTGGGACGCCTGGGGCCGCGACACCATCGTCTGGCAATCGGCATCCCGGGGCGTCTGGATTGATCTGACAGAGGGGTACTTCAGCGAACTCGGTGCGCCACTCACCTACTGGACGCAGGACTTCAGCAGTGCATGGACCGACCGGCTGACGGTGGCGATCGCGTTTGGCACACAGATCGAGAACGCTACCGGCGGGAACGGCTCCGACGTCCTGATCGGCAACGCACTCGACAACCGTCTGGCCACGGGCCTGGGCGACGACCTGGTCTACGGCGGCGCCGGCCATGACACCGTGGTTCTGCCGATGTTTCCCGACGTCTACAGTCTGGCCGCCTACGACGGAGGTGAAGTTGCTGGCAACTACGCGGGATTCGGCTACCTGCTGGATCTCTTCGACGTCGAATCCGCCGAGTTTGGCAGCTTTTACCAGACCACCCTGCCCCTGAACACGCTGGTTTCAGGCGAGGCCCAGCTGCAGCTTGGCCGTCTCACCGACCTGTACCTGGCCTTCTTCGGGCGGGCGCCGGACGTCTCCGGGCTGGAGTACTGGCAGGAAAGATTGCTCGAAGAAGGGCGGGACTTTGCCACCATCTCCAAAGACTTCGCCTGGAGCCCGGAAGCCCAGGCGCTGTTTCCGCCCGCAGCCAGCAACCGCGCCTTTGTGGAGACGGTCTACGCCAATTGTTTCGGGCGCACGCCCGATGCGGGCGGCTGGGATTACTGGACGGGCCAGCTCGACAGCCTGGGCAGCGCCGGCCTCAACGAGCGCGGCGCCTTTGTGGGCGCAGTCCTCCTGGGCGCTTACGCGCCCAGCAGCGGCGCGCAAGACCGCAGCTTGCTGACCAACCGGCACGAAGTCGCGCTGTACTACGTCAACACGCTCTCCAGTACGCCGGAGGAAGGCTTTGATGCAGGCATCAACGCCTTGCTTGAGCGCGTCAGCGGCGATACGGCCACGCGCACGAAGGCCGAGCAGGTGATCGACTACGCCTTTGCACAGCCGGTCACGCTCAGCGGTGTGATGGCCGATGCGGACTTGCTGACCACGCTGTGGGGGGCTTGAGACCAGCTTCAGGCGACGCAGCCTGGCTGTGATGTTTCAATAGGTTGTTCACCCGGAAGGGTCTGGGAAACTGGAGTTACCACGCTTCAGGATCACAGAGCCCCCCCGGATGAACAGCCACAAGAATGCCAGACTGACCTTTGAAGGTCGTAAGTTGCGGATGGAGCGCATTGCCGTGATGGGGCTGAAGCTGGCGGCCGAGGCCGCGGGCATCAGCGCAAGCACGGTACGCAAGTGGCGCAAGCGCTTTGACCAACAAGGACTGGATGGACTGAAGCCGGGGCTGGTGCGCTACGAGCGCGAGGCACCGAGGGAGTTGCTGCACATGGACACCAAAAAGCTAGGGGGGGCATCGTGCATCCCGGCCATCGCGTCGCGGGCAACCAGCGCAATTCGGTCGAGGGTGCCGGCTGGGAGTTCGCCCACGTCGCCATCGAAGACTATTCGCGCGTGGCCTTTGTGCAGATGCATCCGGACGAAAAGAAGCTCTCTGCCGTGGAATTCCTCAAGGCGGCGGTGGCACGCTACCAAGCGTTGGGTGTCGCCATCAAACGCCCGATCACTGACAACGGCTCGGCCTACCGCTCGCAGTTGTTTGCCCGCACCTGCCAAGCCCTGGTGCATCTAGCACACGTTTACCAAGCCTTATCGTCCGCAAACCAACTGCAAGGCCGAGCGCTTCATCCAGACCTGCCTGCGCGAGGGGCTTACGCGGGGACATGGCACACAGCGCCGAGCGCACCGCTTGCCTGCCTGCGTTCCTGGCCTACTACAACGCCCGCAGGCCCCACTCAGCCCTGGGCGACCAGCCGCCAGCGTCCCGCATTGCCGCGAACAACCTATTGCAAGTCAACATTGCTCCATCCCCCCTGATTAGGGGGATTCGTGACTTCTCGCGCGCATCCTCAAACTAAAATTTTAGTTCTCATCTCCAAACTCCAGCCTCCATGCCCAACAACAGCTACACCCTCGTTTCCCGCCTTTCTGACGGGACCCAGCTCAACGGCGATTCCGGCACGATCGGCTCGCCCCTTGCACTGAACGCGCTGGATCTGGCGATTTCAGCCAACGGGCGCTATGTGGCATTCACCAGTTATGCGACCAACGTGCCTGGCGACGTGGACAACGGCGGCGTGGACGTGTATCTAAAAGACACACTGACCGGCGCGCTGTCAGTGGTTTCTGTTTCGGCCAGCGGCGCCAATACATCGGCCGTTGCCACGGTGTATTCTGTATCGGACGATGGCAGCTGGGTGTTGTTCGGCAGCAGCGCAACCAACTTGGGCAGCTATGGCCCCTCGCCCATCGTCAACCGCTCCGTTTACCTCAAGAACATGGCTACTGGCGAAGTTCTGGACATGGTGCCCGAGAAAACACCGGCGGTTGCCAATTCCAGCGGCAGTGACGGCGACATGAGTGGCGATGCGCGCTTTGTTGTGTTTGCCAGCACAGAGAGCAACATCACAGGAGAAACCGTTTCCGGTACCCAGATTTTCCGTCTGGACCGCCAAAATGGTGCCATTACCTTGGTGTCCAAATCCGCGACCGGGGTCCAGTTGGGGTCCAACTCCGATGACCCTCACATCTCCAACGACGGTCGCTATGTCATTTTTCAAACCAAAGCCAAGGCCGTGGCTGCCGACCTCAACACGGCCACCGACATCTACCTCAAAGATACTCAGACAGGCGAATTGCGCCTCATCAGTGTCGGTCTGGATGGAAAGGCTGGTGGCGGTGAGGCCGCACAGATTTCAGGCAACGGCCGCTACGTCACCTTTATCAGCGGCGGAGACTTCACCAACCCCGATCCAGGCAACGATGTCTACCAGACCCAGACGCCCGTCCAGGCTGTGTACCGTGCCGACTTGCAGACGGGCACCATTGCCATGGCCTCCATGGGAGCCGACGGCACGCTACCCCACCGTCGGGCCTATAGTGCAACCATCTCTGACGATGGCCGCCATGTGCTGTTCAAGACCGATGCAACCAATTTTGATGGCATGCCGGAACTGAACTACCAGGGCACTTTCCCCAACTACACTGCAGGCGAATCTGGCGTGTGGCTCAAGGACATGCAGAACGGCACGCTGGCTCCGATTGACGCAGACGGTAACCTGCAGGCTGCGATCACGGACGGGCTGACGCTGTCGGGTGACGCAAGCACAGTGGCGTTTGGCCTGGACATTTCGACACCTTATTTACCCCCACTGGTTCCAGCTAGCACGGACACCAACAACGCAGACGATGTGTTCACAACATCAACCGGCATGGTCGAACTGCTGCCGGGTGGCTTTCAAACAGGAACGGCTGGTAACGACACCTTCACGCTTGACGTGGGCAATACGACCGTCAACGCGGGGACCGGCACCGACACCGTCGTGCTGCCGATGTTCCCCAACGTCTACGAATTCACCGAACCCAGCCCCGGCCACGTCACCGGCCACTACGCCGCCTACACGCTGAACCTCCACGACGTCGAACGCGTGCAGTTCGGCCGCGCACCGCTGGCCGGCGACGATCAACGCTTCCAGACCACCCTCGCCCTGAGCCAGCTGGTCAACGGCGAAGCCCAGCAGCAGCTGGGCCGCCTGACCGACCTCTACCTGGCCTTCTTCGGACGCGCACCGGACGTCTCCGGCCTGGAGTACTGGCAGGAAAAGCTGCTCGAAGAAGGCCGGGACTTTGCCACCATCTCCAAAGACTTCGCCTGGAGCACGGAAGCCCAGGCGCTGTTTCCGCCCGCAGCCAGCAACCGCGCCTTTGTGGAGACGGTCTACGCCAATTGTTTCGGACGCACGCCCGATGCGGGCGGCTGGGATTACTGGACGGGCCAGCTCGACAGCCTGGGCAGCGCCGGCCTCAACGAGCGCGGCGCCTTTGTGGGCGAAGTCCTCCTGGGCGCCTACGCGCCCAGCAGCGGTGCGCAAGACCGCACCTTGCTGACGAACCGGCACGAAGTCGCGCTGTACTACGTCAACCAGCTGGCCGTGGATCCGTCCGAAGGCGTTGATGCCGGCATCAACGCCCTGCTGGACCAGGTCAATGGAGACGCCCGAACCCGCGCGGGTGCCCAGAACGTGATCGACTACGCGTTCGCCAACCCGGTGACGCTGTCCGGCATCCTGGCGGACCCGGTGCTGCTGGATGCCATCTGGGGCGTTTGAACACAGAGCAGGCCACCAAGGGTGGATCGGTGGCCGGTCAAACGCCGTGCACTTGATTTTTTCAAAAGGGCATAAACCCATAGAAAAATGGTCATAGCTTGCTATCAATAAAAAACCATTGACACCCTTCCTGCCTCTGACAGCGCCGGTGTCGGCCAGGATGCGCCGGGGTGGAGACGTACCTGCGCCATTGCGCTGTACCCGGGATAATTGCCGGCACTCCATCACCCGCAAAGGCACCCAGTTTGGCCACGTTGACCATTTTCCGCACCCCTGTGACCACCGGCCTGTATGGCACCGTCACGGTAGCCAGCAGCACCCAGATCCGCATCGTCGCCGGATCGGTCACGCAGAATTACTACGGTACGGGGTTCACCTACAGCCCTTACGGGCAGGTCACGGGCGGCATTCTGCAAGGCACCGACTTCTCGGACTCCGCCAACGGGGGATTGCAATACCAGATCACCGGCCTGAACGCCAGTGCAGTCACGGCCTATGGCTATGTGGCGACGGGCAACAGCCAGGGGCTGACGCAGTACCTGCTGAGCGGCAACGACGTGATCAACGGCTCCAGCGGCAGCGACGTGTTGGCCGGCTACGCCGGGATGGACGCACTCTCCGGTGGTGCCGGCAATGACCACCTGGACGGCTCCGGCGACGGTGCCGTGGACACCCTGACGGGCGGATTGGGCGACGACGTCTACCGGGTGGACGGAGGCACATCGCCGGGCACGCAGGACGTGCTGGTCGAAGCCGCAGGCCAGGGCCTGGACACCGTGGAAAGCCTGGGCAGCTTCACCCTGCCGGATCATTTTGAAAACCTGCTTCTGGTCGGGCTGACAGAGGCCAATGGCACAGGCAACGCACTGGCCAACACCCTCACCGGCCATGCCGGACGCAACCTGCTTGAAGGCCGGGCCGGGGACGACACGCTCGACGGAGCCGGCGGCGCCGATACGCTGCAGGGCGGCAACGGCGACGACCTCTACCTGGTCAACACGCCAGGCGTCACGCTGGTGGAGTTGCCAGGCGAGGGCGTGGACCGTGTCTGGAGCAGCGTGTCACTGGTCCTGCCCGCAGGCGTCGAACACCTCCGGCTCCTGGGCGACGCTGCACTCAACGGCATGGGCAACGCCGACGCCAACCTCATCGAAGGCAACGCGGCGGCCAACGTACTCGACGGCGGCGCCGGCAATGACACCCTGCAGGGCGGCCTCGGCGATGACACCTACATGGTCGACAGCCCGCTGGATGTGGTGATTGACACCGGTGGCGACGACACGGTGCAGGTCACGGTCAGTGGTTTCGTGCTGAATGGCGCGGACATCGAAAACCTGTCGCTGGCGGGCAGCGCCCTCACCGGCAGCGGAAATGACGCTGCCAACCGGATCACGGGCAACGCACTCGCCAACGTGCTGGACGGCCGCGGCGGCCATGACACGCTCGACGGCGGCGCCGGGGCGGACACCCTCAACGGAGGCAGCGGCGACGACCTCTTTCTCGTGGACGACGCGGGCGACAGGGTCGTGGAACTGATTGGCGACGGGACGGACACGGTACTCGCCATGGTGGACTACACCCTGGCCGCCAACGTCGAGCACCTCACGCTCAGAGGTTCGCAGGGTCTGCACGGCACGGGCAATGCCGTGGCCAACGGGATCACCGGGACGGCGTTCGACGACATGCTGGACGGCGGCGCGGGCGCAGATACCCTGACTGGCGGCGAGGGCGCCGACCGCTATGTAGTGGACAACGCCGGCGACAGGGTCGTGGAGAACGGGGTGTTCGGCACCGACTGGATTTTCAGCAGCGTGAACTTCGACCTGGCGACCACGTCCGGCGTCGAGAACCTGACCCTGACCGGCGCAGCCAACCTCAGCGCCAGCGGCAACGCGTTGCTGAACGGCATCTCCGGCAACGACTGCATCATCGTGCTGAGGTCCGTGCTGGTTGACACGCTGGTGGGCGGCGCTGGCAACGACACGCTCAAGGGCTCCTTCAGCTCCGACCTGCTGGAGGGCGGCGCGGGGGCGGACACCATGGCGGGCGACACCGGCTATGACACCTACACCGTGGACCACCCGGGGGACGTGGTGATCGAAGTCCCCGTCAACACCTCCGACCGTTACGACCTGGTCAAGAGCTGGATCTCCTACACCCTGCCGGCGTATGTGGAGTGGTTGACCCTGCAGGGCGATGCGCCACTCAACGGCACGGGCACGGGGGCCGGCAACGAGATCCTCACCGGCAACAGTGCCGCCAACGTGCTGGCCAGTGGCGGCGGCATGAATGACGACCTGTATGGCATGGGCGGCGACGACACGCTGCGCGACGATGGGGGGTATGCCCGCATGTACGGTGGCGCTGGCGACGACACCTATGTCATCACCGGCAGCCTGGGCTGGATTGTGGAAGACGCCGGCGAGGGCGTGGACACGGTGCAGGTGACCTTCAGCTTCACACAGCCAGCGCATGTCGAAAACCTGACGCTCGTCGCCGGCCTGAGCGCGACCGGCAACACGCTGGACAACGTGCTCATCGGCAACGCCGGCACCAACTTCCTGGATGGTGGCGCGGGCGCCGACACGCTGCAGGGCGGCCTGGGCGACGACCAGTACTACGTGGACAACGCTGGCGACGTCGTGATCGAGGAGGCGGATGCGGGCCTGGATGGCGTGGTCTGCTCGGGCGTCAGTTTTTCGCTGGTGGGCACGGGTGTGGAACGCCTGTACCTGGACAGCGGCGGCAGCTCCGTGGCCCACACCCACGGCACCGGCAACGCACTCGACAACCTGATCCGCGGCACCAACGGCGACAACCTGCTCGACGGCGGTGCAGGCGCCGACGACCTGACCGGCTACCTGGGCAACGACACCTACGTGGTGGACAACGCGGGAGACACGGTCACCGAGTTTTCCGGCCAGGGCACGGACACGGTGCGCAGCCACCTGGCTGCCTACACACTGGGAACCCACTTCGAAAACCTGGTACTCGCCACGGGCGCCATCCAGGGCACCGGCAACAGCGCCGCCAACCTCCTCAACGGCAATGCCGCCCACAACACACTGGACGGCGCTGGTGGAAACGACACGCTGATCGGCGGCGCAGGCGTCGATACGGCGGTATATGCGGGCTTGCAATCCGCCTACACGGTCACCCGGGGGCCCGGCAGCATCACGGTCAGCAGTGCCGAAGGCGTTGACACGCTGACTGGCATCGACGTCCTGCATTTCGCTGACGGCGACGTGGTGCTGAACGCGCATCAGCCAGCCGGAGGGGTCAGCCTTGGCGGTACTCCTGTCCGGGGCCAGACCCTGAGCGCCGTGACAGGCGGCCTTTCAGACGCCGATGGCCTGGGCGCGCTCACGTACCAATGGCTGCGCGGCGAAGAACTGATTGCCGGCGCAACGGCTGCCAGCTACCAGCTGACCCTGGCCGACGTGGGCATGGCCATCATCCTGCGCGCAAGCTATGTGGACGGCAGCGGCACCACGGAAACGGTGGAGTCCGTGGCGACCGCACCGATTGACATCGGCGACATCACAGCACCCATGGTCACGGCCTTCGTCCCCGCCGACGCCGCCACAGCCGTTCCCGTGGGCAGCGACATCACCGTGACCTTCAGCGAAGCCATCGAGCGCGGTAACGGCACGATCGTGCTCAAGACCGCCGCAGGCGCCACCGTGGCCACCTTCAGCCCCGGCAGCCCCGAGCTGACCGTGTCCGGCACAACCCTGACGATCCACCCGCCCGCCGACCTGGCCCATGGCACCCGCTATGTACTCGAGATCGCCCCAGGCGCCCTCCAGGACCTCGCCGGCAATGCCTTTGCCGGCACCACCCGCTACGCCTTCACCACCGCCGGCGTCACCGGCGGGCTGACCGGCACCAACGCAGACGACCAACTCCAGGGCACCGCGGGCAACGACACCCTCACCCCCGGCCTGGGGCACGACACCGTCAACGCAGGCGCCGGAGTGGACACCGTGGTTCTGCCCCTGTTCCCCAACGTGTACCGCCTCACCGAGAGCAGCCCCGGCCACGTCAGTGGCTCCTACGCCGCAGCCACC
>ERZ1034363.1688-NODE-1688-length-11889-cov-2.092110_pt1 | contig 11889 bp, 4 predicted proteins | sample MGYA00520616_ERZ1034363 | MGnify/ENA primary metagenome ERZ1034363 (study PRJEB33736, sample SAMEA104284506) | Azolla filiculoides | biome: Urban; feature: Water surface; material: Ditch water | place: Netherlands | collected 2015-10-28 | depth 0-0.1 m ...
TGGCCAGTTCAAAACCCCAAACTTCAGCAGCTAATCCCAAAGCAGAATTACCCGTCCTAATTATTGGTGCGGGTCTAGCAGGCTTAACTGTTGCTCTGCATATGGCGGAGACACAGCCAGTGATTGTGATGGCGAAGCGGGGGTTGGGAGAGGCTGCAACTGCTTGGGCGCAAGGGGGTATTGTTGGTGTAGTTGATAAAGAGCACGATAGCATTGATGCCCATGTCAATGACACCTTAGATGCAGGTGCTGGCCTTGTGGTGGAATCTACTGCGCGATACATTGCGGAAGAAAGTGCCGAAGCTATTCGTTGGTTGGTTGAGCAGGGCGTTCCGTTTACTGCTGATGAGGCTGGTCCAATGGGCTTGCACCTTACGCGTGAGGGTGGTCATAGTCAACGTCGCATTGCTCACGTAGCTGATGCAACCGGTAAAGCGATCCATGAAGTACTCCTAGATAAAGCGCGATCCCATAAAAATATCCAGTTGCTTGAACATTGGATTGCTTTAGATCTGATTACCAATCGCCACTTAGATGCGAAGACGCAACGCACCAAGCCGAATCGTTGCTATGGAGTGTATGCCCTCGATATTAAAAATAATCGAGTAGAGACCATTGAAGCTAAGTCCGTGGTACTAGCTACTGGTGGTGTTGGTAAGGTCTATCGATATACCAGCAACCCTGATACCGCTACAGGCGATGGCATTGCTATGGCCTGGCGCGCGGGTTGCCGTGTCGGTAATATGGAATTTATTCAGTTTCATCCAACATGCTTGTATCACCCCAGTGACCGAACCTTTTTGATTACCGAGGCGATGCGTGGTGAGGGTGGTTTACTCAAGTTACCAAACGGTACTCGATTTATGCCAGAGCATGATGAGCGGAATGAGTTAGCTCCTCGTGACATTGTTGCTAGGGCGATCGACTTTGAGATGAAGAAACACGGCTTAGATTATGTGCACCTGGATGCAACCCATTTGGGTGAAGACTTCATTAAAGAGCATTTCCCAATGATTTATGCACGCTGTATGAGCTTAGGTCTAGATATCACCAAAGAACCTATTCCGGTAGTGCCTGCTGCACATTACACCTGTGGTGGCGTGGTAACTGATCTCAAGGGGCGCACTGATTTGGCTGGTCTCTATGCAGTTGGTGAGGCAACCTATACTGGGCTGCATGGAGCCAACCGCCTAGCTAGCAACTCCTTGCTCGAGTGTGTAGATATCGGTAAAGCAGCTTCCGAAGATATTGCGTTGCTCAAGACTCCTGTGATGCCCAATTTACCTTTATGGGATGAAAGTCAGGTAGAAGATGCAGATGAGCAAGTGGTGATTGCCCATAACTGGGATGAGCTACGTTCGTTGATGTGGAATTACGTTGGTATTGTGAGAACCAATCGAAGGCTGGAGCGTGCATTACACCGCATCAAACTCCTCCGATACGAAGTGCAAGAGTATTACGCCAACTTTAAAGTGACGCGCGACCTCATTGAGTTGCGTAACCTATTGGAATGCGCGGAACTGATTGTGAGATCAGCCCTGATGCGCAGAGAGAGCAGGGGATTGCATTACAGTCGCGATTACCCTGGTACTTGGGCAGTTTCTTATCCGACTATTCTGACGCCTCAAGCCGAGGGAAATTCTGAAAGCTCTGAAACCTAGAGATTGATTGTTAAGCGGATATTCTCATTGAGAAATCCACAGCCTTAATATCTTTAGTCAGCTTTCCAAGAGAAATACGATCAACGCCAGTAGCGGCAATCGCACGCATCTGATCTAAGTCGATGCCACCAGATGCTTCTAATAAAGCGCGACCATTCGTAAAGGCAACAGCTTCTTTCATTTGCTCAGTAGTGAAGTTATCAATTAAGACGCTCTTTGCGCCGGCATCCAAAGCTTCTTTCAATTCAGCAAGACTTTCTACTTCTACCTGAATATCCACCCCAGAATTCAATGCCTGCGCGGCTTTGACTGCAGCAGCAACACCACCTGCAGCAGCGATGTGATTCTCTTTAATTAAGATGCCATGCCATAAAGCAAGACGTTGGTTTTGACCGCCGCCGACACGTACTGCGTATTTCTGCGCCTGACGTAAGCCAGGGATCGTTTTGCGTGTATCTAGTACTGCGCAGCCATTTGGGTTAGGGCTTACGCCTGCAATTGCATCAACGTGTTGACGTGCAATGCTGGCCGTCCAAGAGAGTGTTTGTAAGAAGTTAATGCAGGGGCGCTCAGCAGAGAGAAGGGCGCGAGAGTTGGCCTCAATATCGCAAACTTTGGTATCGGGTTTCATTAAGTCACCCTCGAGGTAGCGCCAAGTCACTTTTGCTGAAGGATCTAATTTCTTAAGAGTGCCTTCAAACCAATCCACCCCACACAGAACGGCCTGCTCACGAACAATTAATTGGGCATGCACAGGTTTGCTGGGAACTAATTGCGCAGTCCAATCACATTTACCAATATCTTCCATCAGCGCATCAGCAATATTGCGTTGACGGGCTTGTTCTAAAGTCTCGTTGTACTCAAACATGAATGAATCGATCTAAATTAAAAAAATCAAAAGACAAAATAAGCAATTAAGCCGCACCAATATTTTTGACAAAGCCATGCTGCGCTTTGGCAAGCAGGTCAGGATGATTCTGGGTGAAGTCCAGCATGCGTTCGACGCAGCCTAGTGCCTTAACTCGAACATCTTCCTCGATGAAGATTTCACCAGAGGCATTCTCGAGACAGTTCAGTATTCCCTGTAAACCGTTCATAGCCATCCAAGGGCAGTGTGCACAACTCTTGCAGGTAGCGCTGTTACCGGCGGTAGGGGCTTCAATCAATACTTTATTAGGTGCCAGTTGGCGCATGCGGTGCAAGATGCCGTTGTCAGTCGCCACAATATATTCAATAGCAGAGCCTTCTACGACAGCTTTAATCATTGCTGATGTGGAGCCCACTACATCTGCTAAATCCACGACTGCTTGCGGTGATTCCGGGTGAACCAAAACCATGGCATTGGGATGTGCGGCCATCAACATTTCTAATTCAACTGCTTTAAATTCATCATGAACAATGCAGGCGCCATTCCATAACAACATATCAGCGCCAGTCTGCTCTTGAATGTATCGACCTAAATGACGATCAGGCGCCCACAGAATTTTCTTACCCTCAACTTTGAGTTGATGAACGATTGCTAAAGCACAAGAGCTCGTTACCATCCAATCAGCTTGGGCTTTAACAGCGGCGCTAGTATTGGCATAGACAACCACGGTTCGATCGGGATGCAAAGCTCTAAATGCTGCAAAGTCACTAGCGTCACAACCCAAATCAAGTGAGCAGGTTGCTTCCAGGTCCGGCATAAAGACGCGCTTCTCAGGACTCAGAATCTTGGCAGACTCCCCCATAAAGCGTACGCCAGCTACGATTAAATTTTTAGCGGAATGATTTTTACCAAAACGAGCCATCTCTAAAGAGTCGGCTACAAAGCCACCAGTTGATAAAGCCAAATCCTGAATATCGCCGTCTACATAGTAGTGAGCTACTAATGCAGCATCTTTCTCGATCAGCAATTGCTTGATACGGGCAATGACAGCGGCTTTTTCAGAGCCATGCAGTTGTGGGGGTGTTTTGGCCCAGGCTTGGGCAGTGCAGGTGGTCCCGGCAGCATCTTGCTGGGGGTAATCAAAGGCAATAGGGGTGCTAACTGTTGAATTCATACGAAATCTTAATCGACTGACCATTATTTTGTCTGAAATCAGTCAATTTAAGCCAAAGGCACCTGTTATCCCTTAAGCTAATAGGAATTGACCTTATTCAAAGTAAAATTTATACATTATTTATCAAGACCTTAGCTTGATCTAGCCCTCTTTTTTATTGCGCCCATTCATGCCCTTTATTTATATTTGTCTTTCCAGAAAAACTCGCATTGCCTTGGCGGTGATGAGCCTTTCAGTATCGGTGCCAGTATTAGCGCAGGTGGATGCAGGCGCATTACAGCGTGGCTTAGAGCAACAGTTGCCATTACCGTCCCCATTGGCATTACCAGAGGCAACTACTAAAGAAGAGGGTCGTACAAGTCAGAGCAAAGAGGGTGAAGTTCGCTTTACTGTGAATTCTTTTGTTTTAGAGGGCGTCAAGATTTTGCCTGAGGCAGAAATTCAGGCCGTATTAAAACCATGGGTTGGAAAAGATCTTGGTTTTGATGACTTACAAAATGCTTGTAATGCAATTCAAGATTATTACCGCAAGAAAGGCTTTACCGTCCAAGCGATTCTTCCGCCACAGAAAATTGCCGGTGGTGTAGTAAAAATTCTAGTGACAGAAGCAAAGCTCGGAAAAGTAGTTGTTGACACTCCGCAAGGACCAACACGTTTTAGTAAAGAACGTGCCGCTCAATACATTACCTACGCCAATCCTTTAGGTGATCCGCTTAGCATGCCTGCAATTGAACGCGCCATCATCATTCTTAATGAAACTCCAGGCGTCATGGTCTCTAGCCAGCTAGAGCCAGGTGAGAAAGATGGTGAAGCAGATTTACGTTTACAGCTCACTCAGCCAAATATGGTACAGGGGCGGGTAGAGGCCAATAACTACGGTAGTAGAACCACTGGGGCAAATCAAGGTGTCTTTGCTTTAAACGTCAACAACCCCATTGGTATTGGCGATCAATTTTCATTGAATGGTATTGCTTCACAGGGTTCGCAATATATTCAAGGTGCTATTTCAATGCCTGCATCACCCGATGGATTGCGCTTGGGATTGGCAGGTACTTTTCTAAATTATAAAAACGTCAGCAACTACGCATACAACGGCGGTGCTGGTGATGCATGGACAACTGGCGTTAGCGCCGCATACCCATTGATTCGTAGTCAGGGTGCCAATTTAAACGGTTCATTGAACTACGACATTAAGAGTTACAACAATAAGAACTTTATTACCGACTCCGTTATCAGTGCATACAACATCAATAACTTTTCTGCTGGCTTATCCGGAAATATTGCCGATAGTTTAGGTTATGGAGCAATTAATAATGGATCTGTAACCCTGGTGTTTGGACATTTAGATATTCAATCGACCAGTCAGTCGAACTATGGCATGTACCCCATCCCCGGAACGACGCCAACAGCATACGGCGTTGTTACGCCAGCCAACTTTACAAAACTCACATTTGCTGCAAATCGAACTCAGCAATTAGTGGAGGATGGTACGACCAACCTTTATGCAGCTGTCTCTGGACAGGTGTCATCTGTTAACTTAAATTCAGCCGAACAGATTTACCTGGGCGGTCCATATGGTGTGCGCGCCTACCCAGTAGCGCAATCGGGCGGATCTCAAGGCGGTATATTCAATCTTGAGTTGAGGCATCAGTTGCATGAGAAGTTGACTCTCACTACCTTCTTTGACGCTGGAATCGTTCAGCAATACAAAAATATGTACTCAGGTTGGCAGGGCTATACCAATGCAAATAACACCTACTCACTCATGGGTGCTGGTTTAGGTCTTAAATGGGACTATGAGGGCTGGGGCATTGGGGCAATGGTGGCATGGAAAGTTGGTCAAAACCCGCTCTATAGCCAAACAGGCCAGCCAGTGAACACGGATGGAACTACAACGCAGCCTAGAGGCTGGGTCACCGCTAGCTATAACTTCTAAAAATCCTCCTCGGCCTTTACTTATGCCCTTATTGGCTTTTCGAGCAGCTACTTTAGCCATATTTATCTGCTTTCCCGCCTTTTCTGCCTTTGCGGAAGAGAAGTCAGTCACTCAAATTGAGTTTGTTGCCACCGTTAATGGCGCCCCCATAACCCAGGGTCTTCTTGATCTGAATGTTCAGGCGGCCGTACGCCAGGGTCAAAAGGATACTCCGCAGCTTCGTCAGGCCATTAAAGAGGAGCTGATTAATCGCACTCTGATTGCTCAAGAAGCCACTCGCCAAGGCTTGGATAAAGACATTGATTATCGCGATCAATATACGCAGTTAAAGCAAAGTCTATTACTGCAGGCATACATAGATGAATCTTTAAAAAAGCACCCCATCACCGAGGCAAAATTGCTGGAAGAGTATGAGAAGCAAAAGCAAGCTATGGGTGGAGGTAGTGCTATGCCGCAATACAAGTTGAGTCAAATTATTGTGAGTTCTGAGGCAGAGGCCATTTCCGTTATAGGAAAGCTTCAAAGTGGTGAAGCATTCGCTAAAGTTGCTAGAGAATTTTCTCGTGATGACGCAACAAAATCGCAGGGCGGATTAGTGGGTTGGGTTGGCCCTCAACAAGTGGCAGCTCCGGTTTCAGATGTGATGGCTAATCTTGCTAAAGGTGCATTCAGTATTTCACCAATTAAATTGCAGGGGGCCTGGGCAGTAATTAAAGTGGATGATATTCGCAAAGTAGCAATGCTAAGTTTCAAAGATTCAAAGAATCAAATACGACAAATGCTGATTCAAAAACAGTTAAATGAAAGCGTTAAAAAGTTAAGAGATAGCGCAAAAGTTGTTCAATAAACCCTGTTGATGCTAGCTGACTCCGCAGGCCAAAAATCCTAGCAATTCACTGCTAATTTCAAGACGCATATTTTTGACCCTTGATATATCAAGGGCTGGCAGGCCGCTTAAATTTAATCCTGCTTAAATCCGATAATGTCTATAAAATAACGCATTAATTGAGCAATCAATTGTTATTAATTTTGAGCTTTAGTTTTTGACCCAACTATTGGTAAATCTTCAGATGATTCCAAGCAGTTTTTCTCGAAAGAGAATTTCTCGGGATGGTTGTTTTAGCTAAGCAACTATCCAATATTTTTTCTGATGCAAAGCATCAGCAGCTGATCTCATACCTAATTTCATCTTTATCAAAATTCTGTACCAATAGAGTGCATTTTCTGCACTTTTGTTGTGCCATTAGCTTTACGGCTATTAAAAAAATTTCCTTCTTATTCGCCATAAGATCCCGCAAGCAGGTTGACTACGCATCAATTTTTTTGATAGCTACAACATTCTTTTTGATGCACTCCAGCCTTACTTATGCGCAAACAAAAACCATTCTTCCGGTCCCCCAACTCACCCTCCCAACTGGTGGTCAAGTAGTCGCTGGTAGCGCCACTATTAATTCATCAACGACTGCCAATAATGCAGTGATGAACGTGAACCAAACTTCACAAAGAGCAGTGGTGAACTGGGATAGTTTTAACGTCGGCAAAAATGCCACTGTGAACTTTAATCAACCGAACGCTAATGCAGTCACACTTAATCGTGTCACTGGTGCAAATGCTTCTGTGATTGATGGCGCGATTAAAGCCAATGGCCAAGTTATTTTGGTTAACCCCAATGGTGTGACCTTTGGTCGTGGTGCAGAAGTGCATGCTGCTGCAGTAGTGGCCTCAACACTGAACATTGCTAATCAAGAGTTCATGGATGGCAAGAACACCTTTAAAGATGATGGCACTGGAGTTGGCACTCAAGCTGGCAAGATTATCAACAAGGGATCAATCCAAACCAACGGAGAAGGTGGTTACATTGCACTCTTAGCTCCTGAAGTACGTAATCAAGGATATTTGCTGGCCCAAAAGGGTGGCACCGTAGCCATTGGCTCTGGTTCCCAGATCACTTTGCATATCCAAGGCCAGTCTTTAGTGGCCATTAAGGTAGAAGAGGGTGTCTATAACGGCCTGATCTCCAATAAACGCATTATTGAAGCCCCAGGCGGATTAGTAGTCCTAGCTACTGGAGCGGCTAACCAGCTCATGGCTGGGGTGATTAAGAACACCGGCCGCATCTCGGCTAACTCCCTAGTGAGCAACGGCGGCACCATTGAGCTGGTAGCTAAAAATGTCGTTCAAGCTGGACAGGTAAGTGCCAATAGCCAAACCCAAGCAGGTGGCCAGATCAATATCGTCGGTCAAGAGATCACCATTGCTAAGAACTCGAGCACTACTGCCACAGGCGCTAGTGCTGGTGGCCAGGTGAACGTTGGCCTAGCTGCCACCCAAGTATCCGGTGGCACTCAGGTCAATCAGTCAGTAAATGCGCCAGTCAATGCTCAAACTGCCCAAGCCATCAAAGCCAATGCCGACAAGGCTGCTAGCACCCAGCAGATGGCTAAAACGGTCGTCATCCAAGAGGGTGCCTTAATCGATACATCAGCTACCAGTGCCGGCAATGGTGGAGCCATTGCCATCTGGTCTGAGCTAAAGACTACCGTAGCCGGATTGCTTAAATCCATGGGTGGCAGCGTATCGGGTAACGGTGGCTTTATTGAGACTAGCTCCAAGGGAGTGGTCAGCCTAGCACCAACAGCGAGCATCAGCACTAGCGCCAATAATCAAACAGGCAAAGCTGGTACTTGGTTATTAGACCCAATCGATCTCACCATCGATATATCTGCAGCTAACCTAATCTCGCAAGTGCTGGCCAACAGCAACGTCACCATTGCAGTGACCAATAGCACCACCGCTTGCCCAATCGGTAGCTGTACGCAAAACGGCACTGCAGGCTTAACCATTGCCAGTGGGGCAGATATCCTTAAGAGCGGTACCAACCTCACCACCTTGACTCTGAGTAGCGCAGGCATCTTTAATCTGAACGCCAATATCAGTGGTCAGAACTTAGAAGTGATCATCCAATCTTCGATTGCTTACCTAGGGGTAGGCACCAGCATTAATGCTTCTAAAGTAACTGTTCAGGCACAGACCATTTACGCAGCAGGCACGATCCAAACAAGTAACTACCTCAGCAATGCTCCAGGCTCCCTGGGCAATGCCATACAGTTGCTTGCCCAAGCCATTTATGTCTCCGGTAGGTTATCGGCCAATACCGCCCAAGGTTCAGGAGTGGCCGGCTCAATCAAACTTGCAGCGAATACGATTACCCTACAAGCTGGAGCGCTCTTAGAGGCCAATGGTGATGAAGGTGGACAAATAACGATTGCGGCTAATGACTCCTTCTGGAGTAGCGCCACAATCCAAGCAAATGGCGGTAACGGCAGGGGAGGCACACTCGTCCTCACTGCAGCAAACGATCAATATTTTGAACAAGCCTCACTTCAGGCAAACGGCACTACCGATGGTGGCGCCCTTACGATTACCACTGCTCGTGGTGATATCTACTTCACAAACTCCATCATCCAAACCAACGGCTCATCCGGCCGTGGCGGTAGCATTAACTTAACCGCATCCAACAGTACCGTTATTGCAAGCTCGAACATCAGTGCAAACGGCTACTCCCAAGGGGGCAAAATATTAATAGGCAATGACGCTGCTAACGGCTCATTGCCTTTTTCTATTTATACGAGCATTGATGAGCGCACCACCATCAATGCCACCCAGTTAGATCCGAACCTAAGCAACCAAGCTGGTGGCTTTATCGAAACCTCAGGCCAAACCCTAAACCTCCTATCGAGCATCAATGCCGGTAGAGGGGGGATGTGGCTGTTGGATCCGGATAACTATACGATCAATCAAACGCAAGCAACTTCAATTTCTAATACGCTAAAAACTTCCAATGTGATAGTAAGTGTCACTTCTTCTAGATGTACCATTACTAACTCCAGTTGTTCATCAGGAAGTGGAAGCAGCGGCAATTTATCGCTCGGATCAAGCTCTTCACAGGTAAGAATTACCAAGACAGAGGGCTCTCTTACCAAGCTAACTTTAAGTGCTTATGGAAACATCTACTTATATGGAACTATTATTGCCTCGGATGGCAGCCCATTGGATGTGGATATTTATCCCGGAGCATATAACAGTAGTTCTAACTATCAACCAACCATCTATTTATCTGCCGCCTCTGGGTTAACACCAAAGATAGTTACTGCTGGCGGCTCGATTCAATTTGGAGGTAGCGAATCTAATAGTCGATACAATCCGCGACCTGCGGCTTCAGTGATTCTGAATAAGTCATATGAGCTGGATGCTGGAAGTGGCAATATTGTGTTCTCATCCAAATTGGATGGAGCTTACTCTCTCGGTATTACAAATGCGAATGACGTTATATTTCTCAATGAAATAGGCGGATCAACTCGATTAGCAAGTTTGGCTATTAATAGTTCTGGCGCCATATCTTTTGATTCGCTGGAGGCTGACACAGTGGACATTAGCTCTATTGGTTCTATTGGTGCATCCGGAAGTATTAATACTAGCGGCGCATCTAGTAGCTCAAGAGATAGCGGGGATGGTGGTTCGGTAGCTATTGCCTCTCAAAGTTCAATCAACGTTCAGTCAATTTCTACAAGAGGTGGTGATAACACCTATGATGGCTCTAGATATGACTATGACGGTGGCAATGCTGGGGTAGTTGGTTTGAATGCGCCAATTATTAATGTAAATGGATCGATCAACTCGGTGGGTGGAAGTAGCGATACTGGCAGAACAGGTTCTAGCGCTGCAATTACCATCACCACTAGCAATCAAAGCGTCTTATCTGGAGCAGCTAGTGCAGGAAGTTTAATTAAGGCTGGTATAGGAGCTTTAACTTTATATTCCAACAATTCATTTTCTAGTGGCACAAGTCTTAACGAAGGAAAAATCATCCTTGCTGCAAACTCTGCTCTAGGCTCGGGTGGGTTAACGATGGCAAATGATACTGAGCTAGCTGTAAGCAGTGGCAATATCACCCTTTCTAAAGGTGTGACATTAAATGGTGATGTCACTATATCGGCAGCTTCAAGCGCATCTTTAGTCATTAATGTCTCTTCCGGAAATGCTATTTCGGGTAGCAATCGAAGTATCGTCTTCGCAGGTGATGGCAATATCACCATTTCTGATTCCATCAGCATTGGCGGTGGATCAATTACTAAAAATGGGTCAGGAACCTTAACCTTAGAAAAAGGAAATACCTTTTCTGGGGGCACCACTCTAGCTGGCGGTACTCTAGTGATTGAATCTAGTTCTGCCCTAGGCTCTGGAGCGTTGACGATGTCGAACGGCACTGAATTAATTGCTGATAGCTCCTCGATCTCCATCAGCAAGCCGATTACCCTATCTGGATCGGCAACCATTTCTGCTACTTCAGGATCCTCCTTAACAATTAATGTTCCCTATGCACAAGATGATGTGATCGTCTCTGACGGTGGCCATATTACCTTCTCTGGAAGCGGTAATATCACTGTTTCCGATCCAATTAATCTTGGCATCGGCTCTCTTACAAAGTTAGGCAGCGGAACACTCCTCTTATCGGACTCAAATAGTTACTCCGGCAATACAACTATTTCTGCTGGAGTTCTCAAACTAGGTAATGCCTCAGCAATTGATGTGACAAGACTTGTTTTAAGCGGTGGTACGCTAGATCTAAATAACTTTGATTTGAGTTTTGACAGCTTTTCTTTCACTGGCAGTGGTAACTCCTTCATTACTAGCAGTAGTGGAACTGCAGACATCATTGCAAATAGCTATAGTATTAACAACACAGGATCGCTCACCTTTAATTCTTCAATTAATTTAAAGGGTACTGCAAACCTCAGCAAGACAGGTTCGGGTACTTTGGTGCTGAATGGTGCAAATTCCTATAGTGGTGGAACACGCATTACAGAAGGCTTAGTTATCATAGGCAATGCATCTGCACTCGGAGCTGGAGATGTTACTTTGTCTGAGTCTGGTGCTTTGCAAGCCAGTGCAACTCTGAGTATTGGCAATAGTTTTGTATTGTCTTCTGGTGGTGCATTCAATATTCTCTCAGGCAAAGATTTAACTCTCACCGGCAGTATTTCAGGGGAGGGTATCTTAACTAAGATTGGATCGGGAGCGCTCAATTTATCTGGCGAAAATTCTTATGCTGGCTTCACTTCACTGCAGGCTGGCACGATTAATGTCAATCGCAGTAATGCTTTAGGGTCCTCTATTTTGAGGATCTATGAGGGGGGTGCTTTATCCAGCTCAATAGATGGAACCAATATTTCAAATTCAATTGAGATGT
>ERZ1034363.1692-NODE-1692-length-11877-cov-4.363136_pt1 | contig 11877 bp, 12 predicted proteins | sample MGYA00520616_ERZ1034363 | MGnify/ENA primary metagenome ERZ1034363 (study PRJEB33736, sample SAMEA104284506) | Azolla filiculoides | biome: Urban; feature: Water surface; material: Ditch water | place: Netherlands | collected 2015-10-28 | depth 0-0.1 m ...
TCGCCCTGGTAATACGACAGCAGCCAGCGCACATAGCTCAGGCCGGCACGGATGTTTTGCGTGGCGTTGTAGGCGTTGCGTACGTTGAAGCGCTCGGCCGTGTCCGGAATCAGCTGCATCAGGCCCATGGCTGATTTGGCGGAGGTGGCACTGGTTTCAAAATTCGACTCGGCGGCGATGATGCTCAAGATCAGCCGCGGGTCCACCGCATTCCAGCGCGATTGGGTGCCCACCAGATCAATGATCCAGCGCCGGTTCAGTGGCAAGTCGTCCAGGTGTTTGTCGATGCCCGCCAGCACCACATCGGGCGTCTTGGGTTGGGGGGCACGCGGTGGTGCCACCGCCTCCATCACACATTGAGGCAGCTTATGGCTGGTCATGCGGATGGTGTCGAGCATGGTGTGCGCTTGCGCATGGCCTTGCAGTGCGGCTACTGAAAACAGCGAGGCCGCCATCTCCTGGCTTTCCGGTACACCACGGCCAAAGGCGAACAGCATGCCGAGCCGGTATTGCGCCTCGGTACTGCCCATGCGGGCGGCTGCGCAGTAGCGCGCCGCAGCTTGCCAGGCGCCTTCCTGGATGTCGTCGCTTTGTTCCAGGGTCTGTGCCTGCGCTAGCAAGGCCAGCACGGCAGGCGGTGCTTGCAGTGCCTCATTGCCAGGTTCGTCCAAGGCCTGACTCTCGCTGCTGCAGAACACAGTCAGGCAGAGCAGCAGGGCGCAGACCCACTGGCGCCACCTCCCCACTGGAACGGCTTCAATAGGGATTCTTAAACCCCAGTCGCGCCATGATCTCGGTCTCGCGCAACTCCATTACCTGGGCGTCCTCGTCCAGTTCATGGTCCCAGCCCTGTGCGTGCAGCGTGCCGTGCACGATCAGGTGGGCATAGTGCTCCTGCAGGGTCTTGCCTTGTTCCTTGGCTTCCTTGGCCACCACCGGCGCGCACAGCACCAGATCGGCCGTGACCAGCGGCTCCTGCGTGTAGTCGAAGGTCAGCACGTTGGTGGCGTAGTCCTTCTGGCGGTAGTCGCGGTTCAGCGCCTGGCCTTCTTCGGCATCGACGATGCGCACGGTGATTTCGGCGTCTGTGGCCAGCGCATGGCGAATCCAGCGCGCCACCTTGTGGCGGGGCAGGGCCGCGCGGTGGGGGCCGGCGTCGGCCAGCGCGCCGAACTGGAGGGAGAGTTGGAGGGCGTTCAGGGCCATATTTGAATAAAAACAGGCATATCCCAGCGTCAGATGGGCATTGTTTGCTATGAATAAATACGTTATTCCGCCAGCTTGCGCGACGCCACGGTGCGCCCACGCGCGTCGTAGGCATCCACAATCCGCGCGACCAGCGGGTGGCGCACCACGTCCACCGAGGTGAAGTGGCACATGGCGATGCCCTTGACGCGGCGCAGCACGCGCTCGGCGTCGATCAGGCCGCTGAGCTGGCTTTTGGGCAGGTCGATCTGGCTGACGTCGCCGGTGACGACGGCCTTGGCGCCGATGCCGATGCGGGTCAGGAACATCTTCATCTGCTCCGGCGTCGTGTTCTGCGCCTCATCGAGGATGATGAAGGCGTGATTTAGCGTGCGGCCACGCATGAAGGCCAGCGGCGCGATTTCAATGGCGCGTTTTTCATAGAGCTTGGCGACGCGGTCGGCGCCCATGAGGTCATAGAGCGCGTCGTAAAGCGGGCGCAGGTAGGGGTCGATCTTCTGTGTCAGGTCACCGGGCAGGAAGCCGAGGCGCTCGCCGGCTTCGACCGCCGGGCGGGTCAGGATGATGCGCTCGACCAGATCGCGCTCGAAGGCATCGACGGCGGAAGCGACGGCGAGATAGGTCTTGCCGGTGCCGGCCGGGCCGACGCCGAAGGTGATGTCGTGTTCCTGGATGTGCTTGAGGTATTCAACCTGACGTGGCGTGCGGCCGTGCAATTCGGTCTTGCGCGTGATCAGTTGCGGCCCGTCGACCGGGCCTTCGGCCTTGCGCGAAAGGCGGCGGACCGGCGCATTGAGCAATTCAATCAGGCCGAGCTGGATTTCGTCGACGCTCAGCGCCTGGCGGGCCATGCCGTAAAAGTGCAGGAGGGCATCGGCGGTCAGCCTGGCCTTGTCGCCGGTAATCGAAAAGCGTTCATTGCGGCGCTTGATGACGACATCAAAACCGGTTTCGATCTGCCGGATATTCTCGTCGAGTGGACCGCACAGATTGGCCAGCAGGACGTTATCGACCGGCGCCAGGGCGATGGCGACGGGCTTGGTCCTGGGCGTCGGCTCAGTCTTCGCGGATGACAATTTCGCCTCGCAGGCTGTGCGCCAGGGAAGAGGTGATGCGGACGTCGACGAATGTGTTGATCAAGCGTGCGCTGTTGCCAGACCCGCCGGCGAAATTGACGATGCGGTTGTTGTCAGTACGCCCGGCCAGCTCATGCACATCCTTCTTGGAGGTGCCTTCGACCAGGACGCGCTGAATACTGCCGACCATGGCCTGGCTGATCACCTGGGCCTGTTCGTCGATGCGCTTCTGCAGGCGGAGCAGGCGGGCCGACTTGACTTCGGGCGGCGTCGCATCGTCGAGTTCGAGCGCCGGGGTGCCGGGGCGTGGGCTGTACACAAAGGAGAAGGAGCTGTCGAAGCCGACTTCGTCGATCAGTTTCATGGTCTTCTCGAAATCCTCGTCCGTCTCGCCGGGGAAGCCGACGATGAAGTCGGACGACAGCGAGATGTCGGGCCGTGCGGCGCGCAGCTTGCGGATGATCGACTTGTATTCGAGCGTCGTGTAGCCGCGCTTCATGGCGGCCAGCACGCGGTCGGACCCAGCCTGCACCGGCAGGTGGAGGTGCGAGACGAGCTTGGGGACGTTGGCGTAGGTGTCGAACAGGCGTTGCGTCATTTCGCGCGGATGCGAGGTGGTGTAGCGGATGCGCTCGATGCCCGGCACTTCGGCGATGTATTCGATCAACATTGCCAGATCGGCCTTCTCGTCGGTTTCCGCCATGTCGCCGCGATAGGCGTTCACGTTCTGGCCGAGCAGCGTCACTTCACCAACGCCATTGGCGGCAAGCCCGGCGACTTCGGTCAACACGTCGTCAAACGGCCGCGACACTTCGCCGCCGCGGGTATAGGGCACGATGCAGAACGTGCAGAACTTCGAGCAACCTTCCATGATCGAGACGAAAGCCGAGGCGCCCTTTACTTCAGCCGGCGGCATCGAATCGAATTTCTCGATTTCCGGGAAGGAAATATCCACCGCCGCCTTGCCCTTGGCCTTGCGCTCAGCCATCAGTTGCGGCAAACGGTGCAGGGTCTGCGGGCCGAAGACGATATCGACGTAAGGCGCGCGAGCAACAATCGCATCGCCCTCCTGGCTCGCGACGCAGCCGCCAACGCCGATCACCAGGTTCGGATTCAGCAGTTTCAGGTGACGAACCCGGCCGAGATCGTGGAAAACCTTCTCCTGCGCCTTCTCGCGCACTGAACAGGTGTTGAACAGGATGATGTCGGCTTCTTCAACATTGTCAGTTCTGACAATCGCTTCCGAGGCATTGAGCACGTCGACCATCTTGTCCGAGTCGTACTCATTCATCTGGCACCCGAAAGTGCGGATGAACAATTTTTTAGGCATGGCTAACACTTCACAAATCGGTGGGTGCCGCTTAGGTGTTGCGGCGGCACAAAAGTTCGCCATTATAACCGAGCAGAAATTCGGTTGACCCGCCAAGCCCCGGCAAACTATAATCCGCGCCCTCAAGCGTGGTGATGTAGCTCAGTCGGTTAGAGCGATGGATTCATAACCCATAGGTCGGCAGTTCGATTCTGCCCATCACCACCAGAAATGCCAAGGCCCGCAGAGATGCGGGCCTTATCCGTTGACGACACGGGTTTGCGTCAGGGTTGCCTTGCCCGATGGAAGCGGTCCTAGCTTTTTTCGGGGTGCGCTTTTTCGCCATCGTGCTCACCCAGTTCGATGTGCTCATCGAATTCGGTGAACTCCACGAGCGGGAAGCGGCGCTCCGGAGCAATTCTGCGTTCGCCACCTTGGGGTGGGCCGGCATCTTTGAGGCGCCTTTCCTTGCGTGAGCGTTTGACGATTGTTTTTGTCTTGTGCATTGATGTGGTGGCTTTGGTTGCTTGCCTGTCGAGCTTACTAAAGCAGTCTTAAGGTATTCTGAAGCCGCCAGGCCTGTGTGGCTGATGTCCGTCAATGTGCTGATTTATTGTTTTGCTCATTGCGACATTTCTTCCTGTCGGTAGCATTTTTAGGACCCGTTGATTCGTCAGCGGGTTTTTTTGTTTACGCATGCCAGGCCGATTTGCTACCCCGGCTTAGTCTCCCGGGTGTCGCTTGGGTCGAATATTGCTAGAGATACTTCGCAGTGCTGTTTTTCAGGAAAGCGAGGTGCGTCATGCGTGTTTCTCCCAAACGTTCGTTCGCGGCGGGCGCAGGCTGTTGCAGCTGCGTTGGCTGGTGGAGGTAAAAATGGCAACCGGATTAACTGAAGAGACCATGTTCTGGATGCGCCTGGCTGCATTCGCCGGGGTGTCGGAGTATGTGCTGTCGACGGGCGCTTCGCTGCAGGATGCCGAGGAGCTGTTGTTTGGCTATTGCCTGCCCGGAGATTTGCCTTCGCGCTACGCCAGTCTGGGCGGCGGAGCGGCCAATCCGCGCATTCTGGTCTAGAGGATCGACAGGGCAAGGCATGCACCCGCTTGGTGCGGCGTGCATGCTTGCGGGTCAGGCGGGCGCCGACGTCCGTATCAGGTGATCAAATGCGCTCAGCGAAGCGGTGGCACCGGCGCCCATGGCGATGATGATCTGCTTGTAGGGCACTGTCGTGCAGTCACCGGCGGCGAATACGCCAGGTACGCTGGTCTGGCCCTTGGCGTCGATTTCGATTTCGCCGCGACCGGATAAGGCGAGCGTGCCTTTGAGCCAGTCCGTATTGGGCAGCAGGCCGATCTGCACAAAGATGCCTTCGAGGTCGATGCGCTTCACCTCGTTGGTGTCGCGCTCCTTGTAGACCAGCCCGTTGACCTTCTCGCCATTGCCGGTGACTTCGGTCGATAGCGCTTTGACGATGACCGTGATGTTGGGCAGGCTGAACAGTTTTTTCTGCAACACGGCATCGGCGCGCAACTGGCCGTCGAATTCGAGCAGGGTGACATGGCCGACGATGCCGGCGAGATCGATGGCGGCTTCGACGCCGGAGTTGCCGCCGCCGATGACTGCGACGCGCTTGCCCTTGAACAGCGGGCCGTCGCAGTGCGGGCAGTAGGCGACGCCCTTGCCGCGATATTCCTGTTCGCCGGGCACGTTCATTTCGCGCCATCGTGCACCGGTGGCGAGGATGACGGATTTGCTTTTGATCGAGGCCCCGTTTTCGAGCTTGATTTCAATGAGGTCGCCGGGGATCAGTTGCGTTGCGCGTTGCAGGTTCATGACGTCGACGTCGTAGTCCTTGACGTGTTCTTCAAGGCCCATGACGAGTTTTGGGCCATCCGTGGCCTTGACCGAAATGAAGTTCTCGATGGCCAGCGTATCCATGACCTGGCCGCCGAAACGCTCGGCCAGCAGGCCGGTGCGGATGCCTTTGCGGGCCGCATAGATGGCGGCCGAGGCGCCGGCCGGGCCACCGCCTACGACGAGCACATCGTAGGGTGCCTTGGCGCTGATCTTTTCGGCATCGCGGGCCGCGGCACCGGTATCGAGTTTGGCGATGATTTCCTCGATGCTCATGCGGCCGGCACCGAACTCGACGTCGCCCTGGAAAACGGTCGGCACGGCCATGATCTTGCGCCGCTCGACTTCGCCCTGGAACATGCCGCCGTCGATCATCGTGCTGCTGATGCCGGGATTGAGTACAGCCATCAGATTAAGCGCCTGCACGACGTCCGGGCAGTTGTGGCAGGAGAGCGAGATGAAGGTCTCGAAATGGAAAGTGCCGGGCAGCGCCTTGATCTGCTCGATGACCTCGGCATCGACCTTGGGCGGATGACCTCCGGTCTGCAACAGGGCAAGGACGAGCGAGGTGAATTCATGCCCCATCGGGATGCCGGCAAAGGTGATGCGCGGCGTTTCGCCGGGCCGGCCGATGGCAAAGGAGGGGCGCAGGGTAGCCGTACCATCCTCGCGCAGGCTGACTTTGGAAGAAAGCTCGGCGATATCTATCAGCAGGCCGCGCATTTCCTGCGCCTTTGCGCTGTCGTCGAATGAGGCGACGAGTTCGATCGGCCGCTGCAGTTTTTCGAGGTAGGCCGCGAGCTGGGTCTTGATGTTGTTGTCGAGCATGGTTTTTCCAGTTGCGAGTTGCTAGACATTAGTCGCTAGTCACGAGCAGGCAGCGCTGGCAACTAACGACTAATAACTAAAAACTAATCAGATCTTGCCAACGAGGTCGAGCGACGGTGCCAGGGTGGCTTCGCCTTCCTTCCACTTGGCCGGGCAGACTTCATTCGGGTGGCTGGCAACGTACTGGGCGGCCTTCAGCTTGCGCAGGGTTTCGGAAACGTCACGGGCGATGGCGTTGTCGTGAACTTCCAGCGTCTTGATGATGCCGTCGGGGTTGATCACGAAGGTGCCACGCAGGGCCAGACCGGCTTCGTCAATATGCACGTCGAAAGCACGGGTCAGTTGATGCGTCGGGTCGCCGACCAGGGGGAACTGGGCCTTGCTGACGGCCGGCGAGGTTTCATGCCAGACCTTGTGCGAGAAATGCGTGTCGGTGGTGACGATGTAGACCTCGGCGCCAGCCTTCTGGAATTCGCCGTAGTTGTTGGCGGCATCCTCGATTTCGGTCGGGCAGTTGAAGGTGAAGGCGGCCGGCATGAAGATCACGACGGACCACTTGCCCTTCAGATTGGCTTCGGTGACTTCGACGAACTTGCCATTGTGGAAAGCCTGGGCCTTGAACGGCTGAACCTGGGTGTTGATGAGCGACATGTGTTTCTCCTGAGTGGGTTGAGTGATGGGCACGGATCGAATGGTAGGCAGGCGATGAAAAACGATCCAATTGATTGTCTGCATTCCCGTGATAGCTTTTGTATATCATTCAAATGACATATTTCGGGACGCATCTAGTGAAAAAGAACTAGTTCACTACGACTTTGGTGTTAGTCCGGACCACTCCTTGGGAGTGGATTTGATGCGCATCAAATTCATACCCCGGTGCTATCGGGAACACTGCCGTCCACGGTCACATTGGGTTACCGAAGGATTAGGAGGTTGGGCCGGATGAATATTTCCAGCGCCATTATGTACATCGCTCCAGAGCGCATCTACGAGGCATGTGAGGCACTTCTCCGGATGTCCGGCGTGGAAATCCATGCACGGAGTGCGGAGGGCAAGGTGGTCGTCACTCTGGAGGATGACGACACGAATTCGGCTGCCGATAAATACGTAGCCCTGCATGGTGTACCCGGCGTCGCATCGGTGGCCATGGTTTACCAATATAGCGACGACGAATCAGTAGATACCGAGGAGGTAAAGGCGTGAAGCTCAATCGACGGGATTTCATCAAGGCCAATGCGGCAGCAGCGGCCATGTCAGCAGCAGGATTGTCGGCGTCCGGTACGGCCGTGGCGCAGGGCAAGGATGATATTCGCTGGGACAAGGCAGCCTGCCGCTTCTGCGGCACTGGTTGCGGGGTTCTGGTCGGGACGCAGGAAGGACGCGTCGTGGCGACCCAGGGCGACCCGGATGCACCGGTCAATCGCGGCCTGAATTGCATCAAGGGCTATTTCCTGTCCAAGATCATGTACGGCGCCGATCGCCTGAAAACGCCGTTGCTGCGCATGAAGGACGGCAAGTACGACAAGAATGGCGACTTCGCCCCGATTTCCTGGAAGCAGGCTTTCGACATCATGGAAGAAAAGGCCAAGGCGACGCTCAAGGCCAAGGGGCCGAACGGTCTGGCCATGTTCGGCTCGGGCCAGTGGACGGTGTGGGAAGGTTACGCCGCCGCCAAGCTCATGAAGGCTGGCTTCCGCACCAACAATCTTGACCCCAATGCCCGCCACTGCATGGCTTCGGCTGTCGCCGGCTTCATGCGTACTTTCGGTATCGACGAGCCGATGGGTTGTTACGACGACATCGAACACGCCGACGCCTTCGTGCTGTGGGGCTCGAACATGGCCGAGATGCACCCGATCCTGTGGACGCGCATCACCGACCGCAAGCTCTCGAACAAGGGGGTCAAGGTCGCCGTGTTGTCGACCTTCGAGCACCGCTCCTACGAGCTGGCCGACATCCCGATGATCTTCACGCCGCAGACGGATCTGGCGATCCTCAACTACATCGCCAACTACATCATCCAGACCGGCAAGGTTAATCAGGCTTTCGTCGACAAGAACATCAATTTCAAGAAGAGCGCCACCGACATCGGCTACGGCCTGCGGCCAACGCATGCCCTGGAAAAGGATGCGACCAGCAATGGCTATCCGGGTGCCGACGGCAAGCCCAAGGGCGATACCGGCAAGTCCGAGCCGATCACCTTCGACGAGTTCAAGAAATTCGTTTCGGAATACACCGTTGAAAAGGTTTCCAAGCTGTCCGGTGTTGCCGAGAAGGATCTCAAGGCGCTGGCCGAGTTGTATGCCGACCCCAAGGTCAAGGTCGTTTCCTTCTGGACCATGGGTTTCAACCAGCATACTCGGGGCACCTGGGCCAACAACCTCGTCTATAACATCCACCTGCTGACCGGCAAGATTTCCGAGCCGGGCAACAGCCCCTTCTCGCTCACCGGCCAGCCTTCTGCCTGCGGTACGGCGCGCGAAGTCGGTACTTTCTCGCATCGCCTGCCGGCCGACATGGTCGTTACCAATCCGGAACACCGCAAGCACACCGAAGAGCTGTGGGGCCTGCCGGAAGGCACGATTCCCGACAAGATCGGTTTTCACGCCGTGGCCATGGCGCGCGCCCTCAAGGATGGCAAGGTCAATTTCTACTGGCAGCAGTGCAACAACAACATGCAGGCCGGGCCGAACATCAACGAAGAACTGTATCCGGGCTGGCGCAAGCCGGAGAACTTCATCGTCGTCTCCGATCCGTATCCGACGGTCTCGGCGATGGCTGCCGACCTCATCCTGCCGACCGCCATGTGGGTCGAGAAGGAAGGCGCCTACGGCAATGCCGAGCGGCGTACCCAGTTCTGGCGGCAGCAGGTCAAGGCGCCAGGCGAGGCGCGCTCCGACCTCTGGCAGGTCATGGAATTCGCCAAGCGCTTCAAGATGGAAGAGGTGTGGCCGGCCGACTTGCTGGCCAAGGCGCCGAAGCTCAAGGGCAAGACGATGTACGACGCGCTCTTTGCCAATGGTGTGGTCAACAAGTACAAGGTCAGCGAAATTGCGGCCGGCTTCGATAACGACGAATCCAAGTACTTCGGCTTCTATGTCCAGAAGGGACTGTTCGAGGAATACGCCGCCTTCGGGCGCGGCCACGGTCACGACCTGGCGCCGTTCGAGACTTACCATCAGGCGCGCGGTCTGCGCTGGCCTGTGGTGGGTGGCAAGGAAACGCTGTGGCGCTTCCGCGAAGGCTACGACTCCTACGTCAAGAAAGGCGAGGGCGTGAAGTTCTACGGTCACAAGGATGGCAAGGCCATTATTTTTGCCCTGCCCTACCAGCCGCCCGCCGAGTCGCCGGACAAGGAGTTCGACATGTGGTTGTCGACCGGTCGCGTCCTCGAGCATTGGCATACCGGCTCGATGACCCGTCGCGTTCCCGAGCTGTACAAGGCATTTCCGGACGCCGTGGTCTTCATGCACCCGGATGACGCCAAGGCGCGCGGTCTGCAGCGCGGCATGGAGGTCAAGGTGGCATCGCGTCGCGGCGAGATCCAGTTGCGTGTCGAAACGCGTGGTCGCAACAAGCCGCCGCGTGGCCTGGTCTTCATTCCCTTCTTCGACGCCGGTCGTCTGGTCAATAAGTTGACCCTGGATGCCACCTGCCCGATTTCGAAGGAAACGGACTACAAGAAGTGCGCTGTCAAGGTCACACGGGTCTGATACGGCTAACGACAAAATAAGCGAAAAAGCGGCCGGAGCTTCTGCCCCGGCCGTCCATCGGAGGTAATGAATATGAGATTGATCACTGCACTGGCCTTGGCTGCCGGCATGCTCCTGGGGGGAGTGAGTGGCGTCAGCGCGCAGGAACTGCGAGTGAATGAGATCGGCATCGAGTCGATCGAGGGGAACTCGAAGGTCGATATGTTCCGGCCCGAGAAAGAACAAACCAACATTCCGCGCAACTTCCAGAAACAGCCGCCGCTGATTCCGCACAGCATCAAGGGTTACAACATCACCCAGAACTTCAACAAGTGCATGGACTGCCACTCGAAGGAAAGGGCCGAGGAAACCGGTGCGACCAAGGTCGCCAAGTCGCACTACCTTGATCGCGAAGACAAGAAGCAGAGCAATATTTCGCCGCGCCGCTATTTCTGCATGCAATGCCACGTGCCGCAGTTCGACGCCAAGCCGCTCGTCGCCAATACCTATAAACCGGCTGCCAAGAAGGGGGAATGATGAGTCTGGATAAATTCACGCCCGCATGGGCCAAACGCATCGGGCTGGCCACCGTTTTCGGTCTGTTCGTCGCCGGTATCATCTTCTGGGGTGGCTTCAACTGGGCCCTGGAAGCGACCAACAAGGAGTCGTTCTGTATTTCCTGTCACGAGATGGAGGAAAACGTCTTCCGGGAATATCAGAACACCGTGCACTACACGAACCGCACAGGTGTCCGTGCGACCTGCCCGGATTGTCACGTGCCCAAGGAATGGGGCCCGAAGATGATTCGCAAGATTCAGGCCTCCAACGAAGTGCTGCACAAGATTCTCGGCACCATCGATACGCCTGAGAAATTCAATGCCAAGCGTGGCCAACTCGCTCAAAATGAGTGGAAACGCATGAAGGCGAATGACTCGCAGGAGTGCCGTAACTGTCACCGTTACGACTACATGGACTACACCGAGCAGGGTAATCGTGCTGCGCGTACCCATCCACAGGCCTTTACTGACGGCAAGACCTGTATCGATTGCCACAAGGGTATTGCCCACCAGTTGCCAGCAATTGACCAGCATATCGGCAAGCAAAATGATGGTGCAGCAGCAATGTCGCACGGCGAAAAACCTGCCGAACCGGCAAAAGAAGAGGCCAAGCCAGCAGCTAAAGCTGAGAGCAAGTAATACGCTCTATGCTTATCAAAACAAACCCGGTCGCGTGCCGGGTTTGTCGTTTATGGAGATAATGTTGCGGTCGACGTATGAATATTACAAATATTCACGTGGTTGCCTGCAAATAGGCACTCTTCAGCCAACACTTATTTAAAAAGTTATGCTATTTTGACCCTGCTGCCGTCCACACGGCCAGTTTTCTTACCACTAACAAGTAACAGGAGGCACTTAGATGAATAAATCCGAGCTGGTCGAAGTTGCTGCAAAAGAAGCTGGTATCACCAAAGCTGCTGCTGATAAGGCATTGTCTGCCATCATTGGCGCTGTTGTAAGCACTGTAGCCGCGGGCGACTCTGTCACCCTGGTTGGCTTCGGTACCTTCAAGTCCGCAGATCGCGCTGCGCGCACCGGCAAAAACCCGAAGACGGGTGCTACACTGAAAATTCCGGCAACGACAGTGCCGAAATTCACGGCGGGTACTGCCTTCAAGGCTGCTGTTGCACCCAAGAAGCCCGCAGCCAAAGCTGCCGCTAAAAAGAAGTAAGCTGATTCACCTATTGCGGGGCTCCCGAAATGAGGGCTCCGCATTTTAATTTCTGATGACTACACAAAACCCCGAAGATACCCTCCCTCCGATTGATCCGCCTGCTGCACCTCCTGTGCCGCAGGGACTGGATAGCCGTCGCCGTCTGCGTGAACTCCTTTCTGTTCCGGAGCGTGACCGC
>ERZ1034363.1694-NODE-1694-length-11870-cov-3.071144_pt1 | contig 11870 bp, 19 predicted proteins | sample MGYA00520616_ERZ1034363 | MGnify/ENA primary metagenome ERZ1034363 (study PRJEB33736, sample SAMEA104284506) | Azolla filiculoides | biome: Urban; feature: Water surface; material: Ditch water | place: Netherlands | collected 2015-10-28 | depth 0-0.1 m ...
CTAATGAAGATTAAGGAAGAGGTGACTAAAGACCTAGCAGTTGTAGGTATGGTTGAAGGTGAAGGTAAGTATGCAGGCACACTTGGAGCTTTAATTGTTCAGAGTAGAGATGGAACTAAACATCAAGTGTCTGGGATGACAGATGCTCAAAGAGATGAATGGTGGAGTTCTACTAGGTCAATTATAGGTAAAGTTGTTGAAATTAAAGCTATGAAAGAACTTCCAGATGGTTCACTTCGGGAACCTCGTTTCAAATGTATAAGACATGATAAAACTTTAGCGGAGATAGATTGATGTTCATGCCGATAGCAGGTAAAGGTCTGGTAAACCTAGACAAAGTAGTTAGTATTTCTCCAAAAGAGACTAGAATTAACATCTATTATACTAACGGCTACACTGGTACTTTAACTTTTGACACAGTTGAGGAAGTAGATGACCAGATAGAAGAGATTAGAGCTTATTTAGAATATATAGGAGAGATTAAATGAAAGTTGTAATAGCTGATAGTGAAACTACGGGGTTAGTTGAACCTCAAGCTTGTGAAATTGCCTTCATTGAGATGCCAGAAGACTTTAACGAGTTCAGAGAGTTAGATATTCCAAATCCGATTGAGTTCCTAACCTCAAACGAGGTTCATAGTAGTGTATTTGAGCAAAGATACCGACCAACTAAAGCTATTGACCCTAGAGCTAGCCAAGTTACAGGTATATACATGAAGGACTTGATTAACTGTCCTTCAATTAAGGAGTTTGAGTACCCTAAGTCAACTGAAGTTATGATTGGACATAACATAGCCTATGACTGGCGGGTCTTTGGTAAACCTAATGTTAAGCTAATCTGTACTAAGGAACTAAGTCAACTAGTTTATAACAAAAATGACGGTCTAGCTAATAATAAACTAACTACTATTGTTGAGTTCCTTTACAAAGAAGAAGGTAAAAAGCTAACTCTTAAAGCTCATGGAGCTTTACTCGATTGTAAGCTAGTATATTTAATCCTTTTGAAGATAAGTAGAAAGCTTCCGCAGGTTCAGAGATGGGATGATTTAGTTAGTTTATGTTCACAGGGAACTAGGAGTTATGAAGAGTTAAGTGACATTTCAGTACCTTTAACTCTAATGCCGATGGGAAAATATGGTGGTAGAAGATTTGAGGATATTCCTACAGATTACTTGAAGTGGATAGTTCGTCAAGATAGTATGAGTAAACCAGTACTTGTAGCTGCTCAGTTAGAGTTAGCTAATAGATAACTTAGAGCCTAGGTGTTAATAGCATCTAGGCTTTCTTGTTTAAGTTCTTCCAGCGAACCAACCTCATTAATACATAAAGTAGTACTATTAACTCCCTCAAGTTATAAAGACTAAATCAACTCCCCGTCCAGCGAACGACCCTCATTAACGTGTATAACGAGACAAATTACTAACTGAACTAGTCTGGCAACTAAACCAAGTTAGAAACTAAATCAACTATCCATACATCACCTTCAAAGATAAGTTATAAACTAGGTTATCTAGTCAATAAATACCCTTTCAAGATTGTGTAAATTCCAAGTCATTGATTTATAAAGGAATATAAATTCCAGTCTAGCAAGTCATTGATTTATAAAAGGATTAAAACAGATATATCCAAGTTATTGATTTATATAGATATAACTAGACTTGGATAAGTAGGAATTGCAAGTTATTGATTTATAAGGCTATATAAAATATTTATTCCTTATAATATAGGCTTATAAATATATCTAATCAGCTGATTGCATTGTATAGGCTTACCTAATCCAATTCTATTGGATTATCCACGCTATAGCCTATAGGTTAGATTTAAAACCTAATCAGCTATAGATAGACTATTGAAGTCTACACGTTCGCTTATAAGCTATTTATTCGCTATGTAACTTTGTAACAGTTACCAGATAACAATACTTTTCAGATAATAGTTAAAATAATTAAATTATTTTTGAATAAAGGTATTGTATTCAAAATTAGAATCATGGTACTATTAGCCGTGCTCAAAAAGCACTTAACTTAAACTTAATTTACAAGGTAAAAAACAATGAACAATCAAAACATAGATTTGCAAAACACTTTAGACTTAATGTTTTCTACTTTAGCGGTAGACAATATTTTAAAATCCTTTGATAAAGGACAAGGCAATACCGCGCAAATAGTTGATAAGCTATATTTTAGTGATAGCTTAACATTGGATTATTTAAGCGGTACTTATAAGCTTAAATTTCAGTCTTTAGAACACTTACAAGCTTACTTTGCAATGTTATTTTACAAAGACATTAAAGACCGTTCTATGGAAAACATTGATAGACTTTTCAGTCATATCAATAGTGGTAACTATTTAAGTTTGAATCATACAGACGGTTCTAATTCAACTATTCCTACAGATAAATATAAAGAGTATAAAACCTTATTCGAATCACTAGGAATTGATGAAGTCAAAAGCAATGGTAAAGGGTCAAAATTGACTCAACTAATCTGCAACCCTAGTGAGGAAACTGTAACAGTGTTATCTGTAAATGGTTTTACTAATATCACGCCACTGATTGACGGTTTTAAGGTTATAGGCTTGAAAGTAGAGCTACCTAAATCAGCTGATTAAATCAATCCATTCATTCAATAGATAGTAGGTTTCAACTATAAAGGTTAAATTATGTTTGAAAAGATAGTATTCAATTTATTATTAAGTGTATTCCTATCCTTCATTGGATTAGGTATTTATACAATTTACTTTTTTATGAGTATGTCAGAAGGGGTTCAATTATGAAACAGGTGGATAATCTATTTACTGTTAGCTATCTAGTTTTTGGATTGTTTTTAATCTTAGTTGGTGTAAAAGATAGTAATATCTATCTATGGGAATCTATAGGTTTAATACTTATAGGCGGTGGTTTGACTGTATGCGCTACCAATCAGTTAATAACTTTAATGAATGAAGAGGTGTAAAATGTCAAACATAACGATTAAAGATATAATGATTAAATTCAACGTTAAACGTGATAAGGTTAAACAGTTTAATTCATGCCAGCTATTTATAGTTGATAGTACAGACTATGGGCGTATTCTCGTTAGCTATACTACTATTATTGGAATGTTTCACGATTTAACGTGGTATATCACTACTCGAAAGTATAGCGTCACAACAAGTAAGCAGACAAGCACCTTCGTTAAGTCTACACCTTTTGAAGTAGAACACGTTGATGAGAATACTTTGCGTGATATGATTAACTGTATTAAGGACGGTTTACCACCTATTGTACTTGTTGAAGTTTAGTTGATAAAGTAACTGGTAGAACCCGAGCAAGGTACTACCAGAGCCTACATTGGATGCGTAGTATAAATAGGCGCACCAGCTCTATACCTAAACTTTCAAACCTCAACCTAATACTATCCTATCTTCTTCCTAATATACTCCATTCGCCAGCAGTTACTAGTTAATATAGAACTGCCAACCTCCTGTGGAGTTGGCTTCCCTTGCGGTCTGCAGGCTAGTATAATATATAAATACAAGCCTATATCTATAAATACAAACTACAGTCCGCAGTCCGCAAGACCACATTACCTTATTAATATACACCCTCAAGACTAAATCTCCAGCTAGTTCAAGTTTGCAAACCTCCAGTACCTAAACTACCTACTAAGTCAATAAATCTGCAAAATTCAATAATCCATTTTCTTGGCTTTTAGGTTAAGTAGTAGATTCTGGAGGGCACGAAATACGGGGGCTGTAGAGGTTTTGACCGTAGGGATTCTCAAGGATAAACGTAAATTTTCACGAATGACCGTAACCCGATACCGTAAAATTTACTTGACAACTCTACGAATCCATGCCATAATAGGTCTTTATTTGCAATTTTGGAGCTAGTTAAATGAGTAGTTCAGGTACTAAAGAAGCTGTTTTAAAACATGATGATATTGTTAGACTAGGTAGGGAGTTTGAAGGGTTGAAGGAGAGTAGGTTTTTGAATTGTTGTCTCGTAGGTCAAGATAGTTATAACTTATTTAATAAAGCTGACTACTATCCTGTAAATATAACTAGATATGCTGAGAAGAATGGACTTGCTTACTCTGAAGCTTATAGAGAAGTTAAAGAGTTTGCCCTTAAACACATGGAACAAACCTTATTTATAAAGTTATCTAATGGTTCAACTTGGGGAACTCCTCTAATCTACGATATAGAGTTCTGTGATGACATTAAGTTCCTAAAGATTAAATGGAACAAGGAAGTTATACCTATGATTAGCGGTAAAATAGAAGATGGTAAGTTCAAAAGGTATGACGCTAGGATGGATTCTACCTCTAGTAATAAAATCTATCTACTTTCCGAACTTTTACAGAGAAATTTGTACAAACTAAGCTTAAAACCTTACTCTTTTACCTTATCTACAATGGATATTAGAGAAGTTACTGGAACTTTACACACCTACACAGAGTACTACGAACTTAGTAGGAATGTTATTAAGCCTACTCTTAAAGAAATGGCAAAGACTATAGGGGAGAAACTCATTATAGCTAAAGGAAGTAAACGAGAAGTTACTTTTATAAGACCTAAACCGTCTGAACTTAGAACATTATTACCAACTGGAGATTAAAATGCACAAACTATTTGATAGAATTAAAATTACATTAAATACAAGACTAGAAGAATGTACTAGTCCTTTCCTTACTGAACTAAATCTATGCGCTTACAATAAGAAAAGATTAAGTAGACTAGATTTTTGTAGACGTAAAGGCAACACTAGAAAGGATGCTTTCCTTCTTCTACGAGAATACTATACAAAATTTCATTTCCATTTAATAGCTATTAGTGATAAGAGTCCTTTAGATATAACTATTTATATAGACCATGAAACTTTAGAAGAAGGTATGCTGCCTTACTTTGTAGCTCTTATTGACTGTGATGAAATAGATTTTATAGCTATCTGCTCAGATATAATTGTAAAAGATATATAACTATGGTATAATATCTCCTAACCTAAAGGAGATTACCATGACCGAGCAAACAACTGAACCCTCTTACCTTGAAAAGTTAAGAGCTAGAGAACTTAAAGACACTCCACTAAAACAAGAGGACACTGAAAATGACGTACAAAATCGAGAAGAAGATAACGGGATATAAAGTAGTTGATAAAACTGAACCTAAAGTTGAAACCCTAGACCCTCAGCTTGAGACAATGAACGAGTTCCTAGCTCGCCCAGACTTTCTTATAGGAACTACCTACAAGATTAAAACTCCTTCAAGTGAACACGCCATGTATATAACTATTAATGACATGGTTCTTAATGAAGGAACAGCTGACGAGTCCAAACATCCCTATGAGATGTTCATCAACTCTAAGAACATGGAACACTTCCAATGGGTACTTGCTCTAACGAGGTTAATCAGTGCAGTTTGGAGAAAAGGAGGTAATGCTCACTTCCTCATTGAGGAGTTGAAGAACGTATTCGACCCTAGAGGAGGTTACTATAAGAAGGGTGGAGTCTATATGCCCTCAATAGTTGCTGAAATTGGACATACAATCGAGAAACATCTACTAGCAAGTGGCAATTTAGTAGTTGAGCTAGACCCTAACTTGGAAAAGTTCCTAGAGGAGAAGCGGAAAGAGGTCGATTCAGACGGTAAATTCCCAGAATCAGCTACTCTCTGCGCTTCTTGTAACACTAAAGCAGTTGTTATCCTAGATGGATGCCAAACCTGTTTACAGTGCGGTGCTTCTAAATGTGGGTAATAGCTCTTATAGCTAATACTATAGCTCAACTACTTCTAACTTTTTATATGTTAGACCTACTATTAACTTTAATAGCTGACTTTATACAAAAAGACTCTTATAAGGACTAACCATTCCACCGTGCATGACCTTCTCTCACATCTACATGAGTGAAGGTCTTGTATCTACCTAATCCACCAATCCTAGTACCAAAGATACTCTCAAGGTAATCTTGGACATCACTTGGGTGCATATCTTTAATTTTAATATCAGCTGCATTACCTAGAACGTGCTGGCTTTGTTTAGCTCCTCCAACCTTTTTATTATGAGCTTCACATCTCTTACCACTCATTATAGTAATAGGTTTGCCAACTTTCTCGCGGATTTCTTCCAGCAAGTCAACTAACTTTGAATTCACATCCATCTCTTGACAACCACAATGGCACATAAACTCACTAGGTTTAAAGTGTTTGCTCATTTCTTACCTCTTAAGAGTAAAATAGTTTTAAGTTTCTGTTCCAGTCTAATCATATCGTTATCTAGGACTCTAATCTGGTCAATCAGTTCTACAAGGACTATATACGCTTCCTCAAGTATCGGCTTAACCATAGTTGTAGTCCATAACCACACAAAGTAGACTATATAACCCATTCCTCCAGCAGCTATTATAGGAAAACCATACTGATTTATATAATCTGCAAGTTGTTTAAGGTCCATTAGCACCTCCATCTTCTTTTGGAAGCTCTAAAGCTCTTGAAAGTAGATTATCTATCTTACCTATATCATTAGACATACCAGAAACTCGCACATCTAGCTGTTTTATAATAGTTATAAGGGTTAAAATCTTCTCAAGTACAGAAGCTAGAATGAATTTCTGCGTGAGGAAGACAAAATACATACCTCCACACGCAGCAGCTATTGGAAATCCTACTTCAGTTAAAAAGTTTAAGAAATCCATAGGATTTTACACTAGGAAATAGCTTCAGACACTACATCAACTACTGAATCTACCGCTGCGTCAACAACTGTCTCCACAACTTCATGTGGGAGAACAGGTACTGCTGTTTCAATAGCAACTTCAGCTACATCTTTTACTGATTCTACGATTTGGTCAAAGATAGACATAAATAAATCCTATAAAGGAGGAGTTGGAAAAATTACATTAGATGGAAAACCTTCTTGAGATGTTATATCTCGCAGAGCCTGTCTATAAGTTGCCCATGCAGTTTTATCTACAGGAGCATCAGCTACTTGAGTCCAGTCACAATCTATAAGAAGTTTGTTACGTTTTTCCCGTACTTCTTGCTCTTTTGTTTGCCTTTCTAAATCGTAATCTTCTTGTGTTTTTTCTACAACTGAAACAATATAAACAAACTCACCCTCAATATAAGGTTCAACGCCTTGTAGTTTTTGAGTAGCTTTATCATGCGGTTTATATAAAGAAACAAACATAATATTGTTTTCAATTAAGAATTCTTCTGAAAACTTAGATTCTCTATGCTCTGGGAAAAGTTCTAAAGATTCTCCCAGTTTTTCAATTTGATTATTTACTACGACTGCTATTAGCATATTTATCCCTTTATTATATTGTTGAAAAATTACTTAACTGAGGGGTAAAGTTGGTAGTATATCTAGCCATTGTTGAAAATCTTATGTTATCCATATAACCAGCAAACCCAAACATATTTGCATTATATAATCCAATGCTATCATATACAGAATTCCCAGATATAGCAATTCCTGAAGTTGGTGTTGCTGCTGCGCCATTAAAATAAACTTTTACAGTACCAGCTGACCTAACTACAGCAATATGCGCCCATTGGTTTATTGTATCTGGTACAGCAAACTGGTTAGTCCCCCTAACCGTAAAAGTATTTCCATTGTTAGTCCATCCTGTCCATTCACTAAAACCAAATAACATCATATAAGAATTTATAGCTGATGTTCGATATACCCATGCTTCTACTGTAAAATCTTCAGAAAATGAAATAGATGGGTATGAAATCCCATCTCCGGTACCATCAAATGCTATACTGACATTATTTATCCTAGCCTGTGTTGCACTAGCAATGGTATTACCAATAGTTGTTAGTGTTTTTGGGGTTGGTGACGTATCTGTAAATGTAGTAGCTCCTACAGATATTCCAGCAGCTTGGACTAAGAGTTTTACAGTTGCAAGATATGGGTCTGGTGGAGGAACTAGACCATGTGCGGATATTACACCGCCAGAAATTTTAATTGTTGAGCCGTCTACTTTTACACCACCTAAAACAGAAGTGCTTGCGGTTGGTAGTGTATAACTACTTCCTCCCGCAGCAGAAATAACTCCATTAGATATAGTTACAGTTGTACCATCAACTTTTACACCACCAAGAACTGTAGTTGATGCAGTTGGTAAAGTATAAGTAGATGCCCCAGATATAACCCCATTACTAATAGTAATACTAGTTCCGTCAACTTTTACACCGCCTAGCACAGTTGTACTGGCAGTAGGAAGTGTACTTAATTTAGAATTAAAAGTAGACCAATCAGCGGAACTTAATAAGCCTCTAGCATTTGAACTTGCTGTTGGTAAGTTTAATGTAATAACTGGTGTAGTTGTTCCTGTAGCTACTGTCGAAGTAACATCAGTTCCAGTTGTCCCTAAAGTCAAAGCTGCTACCGAAGTAACTGTACCACCACCACCACCCCCGCTTAATAAACTCCAAGCATAATCACTAGCAGTAGTTGACTCTGTTGCACTAGTTTTATTAACTGCTATACCGATATAACTTTTTCCAGTAGGAGAATCTGATAAACCACCTCCAATCGAATCATCTGCATACTTAATCCAAGTGTATAGAGGGTCTCCTACTATAAGACTCCATTCATAATCGCCAGCTGAAGTAGATTCTGTGGTGGTTAGTTTATTAACTGCAATACCAATATACTTTTTACCAGTTGATGTGTTACTCAATCCAGTTCCAATAGCATCATCGGCATATTTAATCCAAGTATAAGTTGGACTGCCATCATTACCTTTAATCTGACTCCAAGTATAGTCAGCTGCAACTGTAGACTCAGTAGCGGAAGCCTTATTTACCGCAATACCTATAAATAACTTATTAACTGGAGAGTCAGAAAGTCCTGTACCTATAGAATCGTCTGCATACTTTATCCATGTATATAAAGAAGCTCCATCTCCAGCAATCAAATCCCAGTCCGCAGTTACAGTTGGCAGCGCACTTGTAGCTGTTTTAGCTAAATAGCTTGCACCTTGGTATCTAACTAAGTCCAAAGGTTTGTTAGGACCAGCTGTATAAGTTCCTTTAGGTACTATAGCAACTCTACCTAAGTTTGTAGTCGTCATTAATTATACTCCGAAATGAATTCTCCATCTACTATAGATAGAGTAAAAGAGGATGAATGTTCTACAACAAGTTCTCCATCGACCATTGAGAAAGAAGCAAATGCTCCAGTCCCACCACTACCACCACCTATAGCTGATATTTTACCTGCTCCGTCAATGGTAATTGAAGTACCATCAACTCTAACACCACCAAGAGTGTCTAAGGTAGCTACTGGAAGTTCATAAGAACTAGCTACTACAATATCCCCAGAGCCAAGTACAGAAGCTCCGTTGATTGTCTTGATTGTAGTTCCACTAACTAAAGCAGCTTGTTTATTATTAAAGATAGTCCAGTCAGTTGCGCTTAAAGCACCGCGAGAAGTAGCATTAGCTGTAGGTAAGTTTAATGTAATTACTGGAGCTGTGGTTCCATTAAGAACTGTAGAACTTACATCATTGCCATTAGTTGTTATGTTTAAAGCAGCTACAGATACAACACCGCCAGCTGAACTTATTTGAACATAAACAGAAGTTGCCCAACGATAACTTAAATTTGTATCTATTGCAATATAAATCTTTCCAGCTTCTCCGAGATTAGGAAAGTCAGCTAAACTTGCAAACTCAAGAACATCATCTACATAAGAAGGTAAGTTTACAGAAGGAACTTTACCAGAAACTAAAGGAGCTACACTTACGCCTATGTCTGCAGTTATAACCCCATTAGTAATACCTAAAGCATTTAAAGTTGTAGGAGTTGTGGCAGAAGTGACGATACCTTTATCATTAACTGTAACTTTAGTGTAAGTTCCTGCAGTAACTCCAGAAGTTTTTAAACTAGCAACCCCAGTAGCATTAGCTGAACCATCAAAAACCCCAGAAGACCATTCAACATCTCCTGTCATTGAGATAGTTCTAGCTGTATAGAGCTTTAGGGCAGTGTCCGCTGTACCTGCAGAACTAATCTCTACATAAGCTGAGCCAGAGAATCTATAAATCTGATTAGTATCTAGGACAAGGTAGATTACAGAAGTAAATCCGTTTACAGGAAGGTCGACAAAAGTTCCAATCTCTACAATCTGGTCAACTGCAGCTGGCATTTGAGAAGTTGTTAGCTTTCCATTCGGTCCTAAAGTAGCTAGACCAGAATCTGCACCTACAAGAGCTGAATTAACCCCATCAAGGATTCCATACCCAGAAAGAGTAGTTGGTTTACCAAGGATGTTAGTGAAGTCTACAGTAACTGAGCCGCCAGCTTGCCCAACATTGATATAAGCAGAGCCAGACCATCTATAACTGGCATGAGTACTTGCATCTATATAAATGGTTCCAGTAGTTCCTGTAACTGGAAAGTTAGAAGGAGTTGGGTATTCAATTATAGAATCAACGTAAGAAGGAAGTTGACTTGGAGGTACCTTAGAGTTATTTCCTAATGTTGCAATCGAGACACCAAGCTGAGTTCCACTTAACGCATCAATAATCCCATAACCTGCAATAGTATTTGGCTTACCAGTTAAGGTACTAAAACTTGGAGTAGCACTTGCAACAGCAGAGTCAACTTCCATCTTCGTATAAGCATCAATAATGCCGTAAGTTGCGATAGTAGCTGGGTTAGTTCCGCCTGTAACTCGACCTTTTTCATCAACAGTTACTTTAGTATAGTCACCAGCATTAACACCTGTGCTTGCAAGTGTAGTTACAGTACTACCTGCCGAACTAGATACATCTCCAGAGAAAGAGGGCATCCGGGCAGAGTTAAAGATTCCAGAGATAACTGAAATAGCATCTATTAAGATAGTACTTTCACCTGCAGCTTGTAGTCTACCTTTAGAGTCTACTGTAAATGTAGTAGTTTTACTAGGAGAGCCATAGTCCCCAGAAACAACTTGAGTATTTGCTAACGAAGTAGTAACAGCTTGTCCTGTAGTTCCAGAACCAGTTACATCTCCTACAAAACTAAGAGAAGGATTAAAGTTAGTAATTCCTGGAGGTCCTTGTTCACCACCAACAGCTATAACTATGGTATCGACAATTTCATTAACTACTATAGTATCAGCCACGAGTAACCTCCTCTTTAATAGTTACTTTACCTTCTATAAGTCTAATTGTTTTCGCAGGAAAGTAAATCTCTAAGTCATAAACTGCATCTTTAGTAGCTACAAGTCCGCCTGTATCTGTTGATGCAATAGCTAGTTCAATTTTCCCTGTATTTCCAGTAAGAATTAACCTTCCATTTGCAGTACTTAGTTCTCCAAGAAGAGCATCACTACCAACTGTAGGTCTGATTTGCATTTTAGCTGTGCAGTTTGTAATATCAATAGGCGTAGTTTTATCAGCTGCTCTCCAGTACACAGTATGACTGTAAGTAGCACCTTTTTCTATGGGAGGAAGATTAAGTTTAACAGCTGTCATAAAACCTTCTATTGATAAAATTTATTAAACAAGTATCCAGCAGCAGTTACTAAGATACCAATTACAGCAGAAACTCCAGCTACAAACCCTACTTGCTTTTCTCTTTGCATTTTCATAGCTTGTACAGAGTCAGATATTTCTAAAAGCGCGTGTCTAATTTCAGCTCTAAACTCTTTACTGTCTTCAGATTCGTTATCTAACTTGACTTCAAGTCTAGTAACTCTGCAAGGTAAATCTGGCATATCTAAACCTGTAAATAAGTAACAACTGAGTTAGGGAATTCTAAGTCATTCCAAGGAAGTCTGCTCGTGTAGTTTGCTCTCTTTTTATCTAAACTATATTTACCTTTTCGATACAAACAGAATGAAGTTAAGTTTATTCTCCGAAGAGTAGCTCTTTCAATCCTAGACCATTCATC
>ERZ1034363.1695-NODE-1695-length-11866-cov-5.197642_pt1 | contig 11866 bp, 11 predicted proteins | sample MGYA00520616_ERZ1034363 | MGnify/ENA primary metagenome ERZ1034363 (study PRJEB33736, sample SAMEA104284506) | Azolla filiculoides | biome: Urban; feature: Water surface; material: Ditch water | place: Netherlands | collected 2015-10-28 | depth 0-0.1 m ...
CCGTAGAGCAGTATTGCACCCGTGCACATGGGGCATGGCGACAAGGTGGTGTAGAGCACGGATTCTTTATAAACGCTGGCGGGTAAACGGCCGGCGTTTTCCAGGGCGTCCATTTCGCCGTGCAGTATGGCGCTGCCCTTCTGTACGCGGCGGTTATGGCCGCGGCCAATGATCTTGCCGTTGTGGACTAGTACCGAGCCGATGGGTATGCCGCCTTCAGCTAGGCCTTGTTGGGCTTCTTCTATGGCGGCTTTCAGAAAGATATCCATAGCCAAAGACCTATTTTCTTTTGACGCGTTTAGGTTTCGTAGATGCCGCCGGCAAGAAACTATCTCCCGTCACTACAGATTTCCCTGTTTTGCCCTCAAGCGCCTTACGCGCCTGCTTGGCGATTCCACCGCCCTTCTTTGCGGCGTCGCTGTTTTCCGCCATACCGGTTGCCTCAACCGACTCAGCAATCTGTCGGGTCGAAAGTTCGGCCACGTCAGTCAGATAATTCTTGCCATCAGCTGAAGGCAATTTCAACTGGTAACAATTTGATACCAGTTGACTCCCCTCCTTATCCAAGCGCCCTTTCAACACTTTCCAGTATTTTCTCGCACCTTGATAATCTGGTTGCTGAACAAGCACTTGAATAATATCAATGATTGAAAACCACCAGGTTTCGGTGTCTTCATCATAAACGCGGCGGATTGTCTGATTTTCAAAGATAGCTGACTGTACGGACATATGATTAACCTTTATCGCTCAATCAAATTGCAGTTAATGTCGACCCAGAAATTGGGTAACGCGTACTATCTTAGAAGCCGAGAGTCTCAGGAGGTGAGCCTGTTAAAACTATTTAGAGACTATTACTGCGGTTTGGTGAGGTAGTTACAGCCACCACCGCTATCGCGGCTTTCGACACAGATCACGCTGCGGCCACGGCAGGTGGCGACCCAGCCTTCGTGCGCGGTCATCCAGCCACCGGCTTTGCCTTCGATGGTGATGTCTTCGTTGGTGCAGCTCAGATACGGCGACGCAATGGTCTTCTGGTATTCGGTAGTACCGCAAGCGGTGAGGAGTGTTGCGGCCAGGAGTGCGATGCAGGTGCGCATGGTGTGTTTGTTCTTGTGGGTAGATGTGTTCATTCTAAATCAGGTACCGCAGTACGTAACGTAGGGCGCGGTGCTGGCCGGTGGTGCTTTGGCATAGACGGTGTCGGCTAGCGTTGGGTCATAGGGGTTTTGCAGGGCGGCGCCGAGTTGTTCGAAGCGGGTGAAGCTGCCCTTCTCTTCTGCCGTATCCAGCGCCTCTTGCACCAGGTGGTTACGCGGAATGATCACCGGATTGGCCTGCTGCATAGTCTGTTGCGCCTGGCTTAGGCCGCCGGGCTGTGCATCGATGATGGCTTGCCAACGGCTGAGCCAGTCTGCGTAGCGTTCATCGTTGAGCGTGCCGGTGGTGAGCTGGCGGAAGGTGTTGGTGAAGTCAGCCTGGGCTTCCCACATGAGGTCCAGAAGTTCACCGCCCAGGCGCACGGCATTACGGTCTGGATTGGTGATGCCTATTTTCTGGCAAAGCGCGGTGTGCCAGTACTGCTGGTACAGGCCGGGGAAATCGCCAATGGCGTTCTGGGCCAGTTCCAGCGCGGTGGCTTCGTCTTCACTAAGAATGGGCAACAGCGCTTCGGCCAGACGACTGAGGTTCCACTGGGCGATACGGGGCTGATTACCGTAGGCATATCTGCCCTGCCGGTCGATAGAACTGAACACGGTGGCCGGGTCGTACCGATCCATAAAGGCACAGGGGCCGTAGTCGATGGTTTCTCCGGCGATGCTCATGTTGTCGGTGTTCATGACGCCATGAACAAAACCTACCTGCATCCAGCGGGCAATAAGCGCCGCCTGCCGGTCGATAACGGCTTTAAGGAATGCGAGGTACGGATTTGCCTCGGCACACACCTGCGGGTAATGGCGGTCGATGGCGTAGTCGGCCAGTGCTTTGAGTTCTTCTGCCCCCTGGGTGGCCGCAAATTCGAAGGTACCTACACGGATGTGGCTGGCCGCGATACGGGTGAGCACGGCGCCAGGTTGAGCGGTTTCACGAAAGACCGGTTCGCCGGTAGTCACCACGGCCAGGCTACGCGTGGTGGGTATGCTCAGGCCGTGCATGGCTTCGCTGATGAGGTATTCGCGCAGCATGGGGCCTAATGCGGCACGGCCATCGCCCCGACGGGAATAGGGTGTGGGGCCCGAGCCTTTGAGCTGGATATCAACCACTTGGCCGTGCGGCGTTTGTAACTCGCCGAGCAGGAGCGCCCGACCATCACCCAGGATGGCAAAGCCGCCAAACTGGTGGCCGGCATAGGCCTGGGCAATAGCGGCTTGATTCGGCAGAAAGTGATTGCCAGCCAATTGGCTGACATTATCCTGTTCGGCCAAGGCCGCCGGATCTAGCCCCAGGCTTTGTGCCAGGGCGGTGTTCAAGACTTTGAGTACGGGCGCCCGAACGGGCTGAGGCGTCAGGCTGCTATGAAATACGGCCGGTAAGCTTTTATAGCTGAGCTTGAGGCCGCACCCGATTAGACCTAACGCCTGACCCATAGGGCTTAGTTGAGCGTTTGCTTCAGTTCGTAGGCAACGGATTCGGCTTCAACCATATCCATCAGCTCTTCCATGAAGTCTTCGGTGACGGCGTTGGTCCACGAGCCTTCGATGTCCGTGGTGACCATCGGTTCAAAGGTGAGGTCGAGGTACTGATCCGGGGCGATTTTAAGCACGCCAATGCCATCTTCGGTTTCTACGATCTGCCAGTCATCCGGCACTGTCATTTCAAGTTCGATAGAGACGGTGAGTTTTTTAGCCATGGCAGTAACCTCCAGATGTAATGTTCGTCATGATAGGCCAACCACTGCTAATGGCAACCCGATAGGTGACTAAAAATGCCAAAGTCATAACAATAACTTGCCGTCAATTAGCGGTAGTAATTTAAGGCAAAGGCTGTGTTACGATTAAGGGTTTTCGTAGCTCCACTTTTGCCCATCTTTCAAGAAACTCATGGCAACTTCTAAAACTGCAAAGCCTGCTGTTAAGGCAACCAACCAGACCACCAAGCCAGCGCCTAAAGCAGCCGAAAAAGCTGTTGCAAAGCCGGCTGCCGCTAAAGCCGCCCCGGCTAAAAGCATGAATAACGGTTCCTCTTCGTTCCAGCCGTATGTCGCCAAAAAGGGCGAGGAATATATGAGCAAGGGCCAACTGGCTCACTTTGCCAATATTCTCGGTAGCCTGAAGGGTGACCTGATGGCCGATATCGAGCGCACGGTGCACACCATGCAGGATGAGCAAACCGTGTTTGCCGACCCGAATGACCGCGCCAGCCAGGAAACCGATATGGCCCTGGAACTGCGCAACCGCGATCGCGAGCGCAAACTGGTTAAGAAGATCGAAGAAACCCTCGACCGCATCAAGGCAGACGATTACGGTTTCTGCGACAAGTGCGGTATCGAAATCGGTATCCAGCGTCTGGAAGCCCGCCCTACTGCCACGCTTTGCATTGACTGCAAAACGCTGGAAGAGCTGCGCGAGAAGCAAGTGGCTAAATAAGCCGCGTTGCCCCAAAGCAAAAGGCCAGTCTTGCGACTGGCCTTTTTTGTTACTGCAGGTCGGGAAACCGGGATTAACCCGGCTGCCCTTCCCTAACTGACTTAGTCAGCCAGCGGTGCGGCTTCGATCAGTGCCTTCATCGACAGCTTGATACGACCGCGGTCATCGGTTTCCAGAACCTTAACGCGAACGATCTGACCTTCGTGCAGGTAGTCGCTGACCTTCTCGACACGCTCGTTGGCGATTTGCGAGATGTGTAGCAGACCATCTTTACCTGGCAGAACGTTAACGATGGCACCGAAGTCCAGCAGCTTGAGCACTGGGCCTTCGTAGATGGCACCGACAACGGCTTCAGCCGTAATGGCTTCGATACGGCTACGGGCCATTTCAGCGGCTTCGCCACTGGTCGAGGCGATGGTGATCGTACCGTCGTCCTGGATGTCGATGGTGGTACCGGTTTCTTCGGTCAGCGCACGAATCACGGCGCCGCCCTTACCGATAACATCACGGATCTTTTCAGGGTTGATCTTCATGGTGTACAGGCGTGGTGCGAAAGTCGAAACTTCCGTACGGGCTTCGCCCATGGCGCCCTTCATCAGGCCGAGGATGTGCAGACGGGCTTCACGGGCCTGGGCCAGTGCAACCTGCATGATTTCCTTGGTGATGCCCTGGATCTTGATGTCCATCTGCAGCGCGGTGATACCGTTTTCAGTACCGGCAACCTTGAAGTCCATATCGCCGAGGTGATCTTCGTCACCCAGGATATCGGTCAGCACAGCAAAACGGCCGCCGTCTTTGATCAGGCCCATGGCGATACCTGCCACGTGATCTTTCAGCGGTACACCGGCGTCCATCAGCGACAGGCAGCCGCCACAGACCGAAGCCATGGACGACGAACCGTTCGATTCGGTGATTTCCGAAACCACACGCATGGTGTAGCTGAACTCTTCTGGCGATGGCAGCACAGGAACCAGTGCACGCTTGGCCAGACGGCCGTGGCCGAGTTCACGGCGCTTGGTGCCGCCCATACGACCGCATTCGCCAGTGGCGTACGGAGGCATGTTGTAATGGAACAGGAAGCGGTCTTTGTACTCGCCCATCAGTGCATCGATGATCTGCTCATCACGGCCTGTGCCCAGTGTGGCAACAACCAGCGCCTGGGTTTCGCCACGGGTAAACAGTGAAGAACCGTGGGTGCGTGGCAGAACGCCATTGCTGATTTCGATCGGACGAACGGTGCGGGTGTCGCGACCATCGATACGTGGTGCGCCCGACAGGATGCGGCCACGAACGATACCGGCTTCCAGATCAAACAGGATGTTGCCGATGGTGTTGGCATCAACCGGTGTACCGTTGGCGTTTTCGCCATTGGCGAACTGGGCTTCGGTATCAGCGTAGATGGTCTTGAGGTTCTGGCTACGAACCTGCTTGCTGGTTTCGTTATAAGCAGCTTCCAGACGTGGCTTGGCAAAATCCGAAACCATGGCGATCAGGGCTTCATCCTTTGGTGCAGGCTGCCAATCCCACTCTGGCTTGCCAGCAGCTTCGACCAGACGGTTGATCATCTGGATAACAGCTTGTTGCTGTTCGTGACCGAATACCACGCCACCCAGCATGATTTCTTCCGACAGCATTTGTGCTTCGGATTCAACCATCAGTACGGCAGCTTCGGTACCCGAAACGATCAGGTCCATTTGCGAGGTCTTCATCTGCGAAGACGATGGGTTAACAACGTATTGACCGTCGATGTAACCCACGCGGGCAGCACCAACCGGGCCATTGAACGGAATACCCGACAGAGCCAGAGCAGCCGAAGCACCGATCAGTGCAGGAATGTCGGAATCCACTTCAGGATTGATCGACATGACGGTAGCAACGATCTGGACTTCGTTATAGAAGCCTTCCGGGAACAGCGGACGCAGTGGACGGTCGATCAGACGCGATGTGAGCGTTTCTTTTTCCGAAGGACGGCCTTCGCGCTTGAAGAAACCACCAGGAATCTTACCGGCGGCGTAGGTCTTTTCAACGTAATCAACGGTCAGTGGGAAAAAGTCCTGACCTGCCTTAGCCTTCTTGGCACCAACCACGGTAACCAGAACAACAGTGTCATCATAAGTAACCATGACCGAACCGCTGGCCTGACGGGCCACATGGCCGGTTTCCAGGGTCAGGGTGTGGGCACCGTACTGAATACTTTCACGTGCAATATCAAACAAACTCATTATTTCTCTTCCTCTCAACAATCAACAACAGCAATAACTACTCGACAATAACAACTACTACAAAAACAAAACGGGCGTTCTCCAGAGAGAGCGCCCGTATCGTCAGACGGATGGCACGTAATTACTTACGCAGGCCAAGGCGTGTGATCAGGGTGCGGTAGCTATCCAGATTGGTGTTCTTCAGATAGTCCAGCAGCTTACGGCGACGGCTCACCATACGCAGCAGACCGCGGCGCGAGTGGTGATCCTTCTTGTGTTCTTTGAAGTGGCCAGTCAGTTCGTTGATACGTGCAGTTAGCAGTGCGACCTGGACTTCCGAAGAACCGGTGTCGCCTTGAGCGCGTTGGTAATCAGCAACGATGGCAGCTTTGCCTTGAGCATTTAGCGTCATGTCAAACTTTCCTTTTAGTGACGAATGCGCCCCAGTTTGAGAGAGCTACATTCAGGTTACCCCGAGGGGTTAAAACCGCTCCCGGAAAACCCGGTTGCGAAGAATTCGAAATTATATCAAGAATTTGATGTCGATACCAAGCGAACTGGCTGAATTTTCTGGTCTTTTCCAGTGCCGTCTACCTGCCCCACCCCGATAAAGCGGTCGGATAGATAGATGCGGACGGTGGCACCCTCGATAAGCTGCTGGCCTGGTTCTACGGCAAACGGATTACCATGCCGGCAAAGCACCGCCTGCTGCTCCGAAATGTTCAACTGCGGCAGGTTTTTCACCAGAAAGTCTGCTGGTTGTAACAGATCGGCATGGATGAGCTGTTCATCCGTGGGGTTGCTGGATACGGCCAGCTTGCTAACGCCCGAGACCAGTTGTATCAGGTTCTTGCAGCCATCCAGCGATACGTCACCGACGCGGGTACGACGCAATGCCACCAGATGCGCCAGGCTACCAACGGCAACGGCCATGTCTTCAGCCAGCGTGCGAATGTAAGTGCCTTTACTGCAACGTACGGAAAGATTGGCTTTGAGCACCCTGCCCGTTTCGTTCGTCTGTAAATCAGACCAGGCCAGATCCTGCAGATGGATTTTTCGTGGCTGACGCTCCACTTCGATGCCTGCACGGGCCAGTTTGTAGAGCGGCTGACCATCGCGCTTGAGCGCGGAATACATCGGCGGGATCTGTTCGGAGTCCCCGGCAAACTGGACCAGGATGCCCTGCAGCTGTTCGACCGTAGGCAACTGATCGGTGGTTTCGGTGACCTGGCCTGTGAGATCACCAGTGTCTGTGCGCTGACCAAAGCTCAGGGTCGCCAGATAGGTTTTATCGGCGTTGAGCAGATCGGCAGAAAACTTGGTGGCTTCACCCAGACATAACGGCAATACGCCCGTAGCAAAAGGATCTAGTGTGCCAGTATGCCCGCCCTTATTGGCGGCAAACAGACGCCGACACCATTGCAAGGCCTGGTTGGAGGTTAAGCCAACCGGTTTATCCAGCAAGACAACCCCATCGAGATTTCGCCACGTATCCGGGCGAGGAATGACGGGCAAATCCTCAAACGACAAATTTAGTCCTTGGCAGGCGTTTCTTCGTCTGCATCATCTGCCGTACGGGAAACCGCGGTATCAATCAGCGAAGACAGGCTGATACCACGTTCCACAGACGTATCGTATTCGAAGTGCAGTTCAGGCACGGTGCGCAGCAACAGTTGACGCGAAAGTTCGTGACGCAAAAAACCAGCGGCGCGTTGCAGGCCTGTGGCCAGCGCTTCACGTTCGGTTTCAGCCACGAGCGCCGTGTAGAACACTTTGGCGTGGGCGTAATCCGGCGTGACCTCGACCGCTGTGAGCGATACCTGTTGGACACGCGGATCGCGCAGTTCGGTACGGATCAGCTCGGACAGATCGCGACGGATTTGCTCCGCCACCCGATCCGTCCGGGCAAATCCGCGTTGTGGACCACGCTTCATGCTTACAGGGTCCGTGCCACTTCCAGAATTTCGTAGGCTTCCAGCTTGTCGCCAACCTGGATGTCATTGAAGTTCTTGACGGATAGACCGCACTCGAAACCTTCGCGGACTTCTTTGACGTCATCCTTGAAGCGACGCAGCGAGTCGAGCTCACCATCGTGCAACACGATGTTGTCGCGTAGCAGACGGACACGGCAGTTACGCTTAACGATGCCTTCCTGGACCATACAACCGGCAATGGCGCCAATCTTAGGCACGCGGAAGATTTCGCGGATCTCGACCAGACCCAGAGTTTCTTCCTTGCGCTCTGGCGACAGCATGCCCGACAGTGCAGCGCGGACTTCGTCGACGGCGTCGTAGATCACCTGGTAGTAACGGATGTCGACATCCATACCTTCGGCGATCTTACGGGTGTTGGCATCAGCGCGTACGTTAAAGCCAATGATGACGGCCTTAGAGGCAGAGGCCAGGTTGACGTCGCTTTCGGTAATGCCACCGACTGCCGAGTGAATGACGTTGACACGCACTTCATCGGTAGAGAGTTTAACCAGCGATTGCACCAGCGCTTCTTGCGAACCCTGAACATCAGCTTTGATGATCAGCGCCAAGGTCTTCACTTCGCCTTCCGTCATCTGATCCATGATGGTTTCCATCTTGTGGGCTTGCTGGCGTGCAAGCTTCACTTCGCGGAACTTGCCCTGACGATACAGCGCAATTTCACGCGCCTTACGTTCGTCAGCCAATACCATGGCATCTTCACCGGCACCCGGCACATCCGACAGACCCAGAATTTCTACCGGGATAGACGGACCCGCCGATTCAATCGGCTTTCCGTTTTCGTCCAGCATGGCGCGAACACGACCGAAGACCGAACCGGCCAGCAGTACGTCACCCTTGTTGAGGGTGCCTTGCTGTACCAGCATGGTAGCGACCACACCGCGACCCTTGTCGAGGCGTGCTTCAATAATCAGACCCTTGGCCGGCGCCTCAACTGGGGCAACCAGCTCAAGCACTTCGGCCTGCAGGAGCACTTGCTCCAGCAGATCGTCGATGCCCTGACCTGACTTGGCCGATACCGAGATAAACGGTGAATCACCGCCGTACTCTTCCGGCACCACTTCTTCGGCAACCAGTTCCTGCTTGACGCGGTCTGCGTTGGCTTCTGGCTTATCAATCTTGGTAACAGCCACAACAATCGGCACACCAGCTGCTTTGGCGTGGTGAATCGCTTCACGCGTTTGCGGCATCACGCCATCATCAGCGGCACAGACCAGAATAACGATATCGGTTGCCTTGGCACCACGTGCACGCATGGCCGTAAAGGCTTCGTGACCCGGGGTATCCAGGAAGGTAATCATGCCACGCGGTGTTTCAACGTGGTACGCACCGATGTGCTGGGTAATGCCACCGGCTTCACCGCTGGCAACGCGGCTGCGACGGATATAGTCGAGCAGCGAGGTCTTACCATGGTCAACGTGACCCATCACGGTAACGACCGGCGCACGCGGTTTAGTTTCTACATCGACATGCTCCGACTCATCCACCAGGAATGCATCTGGGTCATCCAGCTTAGCGGCCAGGGCTTTGTGGCCCATTTCTTCGACCACAATCATGGCCGTGTCCTGATCCAGCACCTGGTTGATGGTAACCATCGAACCCATTTTCATCAGCGCCTTGATCACTTCGGTGGCTTTCACCGACATCTTGTGCGCCAGATCGGCTACAGAGATGGTCTCAGGGATGTGAACTTCACGAATGATCGGTTCAGTTGGTGCATTGAAAGAGTGCGCTTCATCAGACGACGATTGATGACGTTTGTCACCCTTCTTGCCGCCCATCTTCCAGCCACCAGCGTTACCGCCACGGCCTGCGCCACCCTTCTGATCACGACCGCCCTTGCCACGACGATCATCACGATCATCGGTACGCGCTTTACCATCACGGCCACCATCGCGACGCTCTTCAGGCGCAGCTTGCGCAGCGGTGCTGGCTGCCTTACGGCTTTCTTCAGCAACCTTCAGCGCAGCCTGTTTGGAAGCAGCTTCTTCACGCAGGCGTACGAGTTCTTTTTCGCGGTTTTCGCGATCCAGACGATCCTGCTCCTGACGGGCACGCAGTTGTGCGTAGCGATCTTCTTCTGCTTTGCGCGAAGCAAGTTCTTTTTCGTCGAGGAAAGAGGCTTTGGTTCTAACAGCTACTTTCTTGACCAGCTTCTGGGCTGGCTTCTCTTCGCCTTTGTCTTCAGGTGCGGCTTCAACGACCGGCGCAGCAGCTTCTACCACTGGCTCTGGCTCTGGTGTTGCTTCAACAACCGGCGCTACTTCCACAACCGCTTCAATGACTGGTTCCGGCGCGACTTCCACCACCGGTGCAACAACCTCTACGACCGGCTCTGGCACAACGGCAGGCGCTTCAATTGGCGCTACTGGTGCTGCAGCGACTTCCGGAGTTTCCGGTGTGTCACGCTTAACCAGCACACGTTTTTTACGCACTTCTACCTGAACGGTACGCGTCTTACCCGTTGCATCCTGGGCTTTCAGGGCCGAGGTTGATTTACGGGTCAGCGTAATGCGGTTAGACGCAGCCTGGCCTTCGCCGTGCGATGCACGCAGGAAGTCCAGCAGACTATTTTTATCCGAAGCGCTGAGCGTATCGGTGGTTGCCGATTTGCTAACGCCTGCTTTATTCAGTTGCTCCAGCAGTACTTCTGCGGGCATTTTGAGTTCGCTGGCGAACTCGAGGACGGTGTTCTTTTCCATGAGTTCTCCGATTAGTTGGACGATGCATCATCAGCAAACCAGTGGGCACGGGCTTCTGTAATGAGAGCAACGGCAGCGGCTTGCGTCATACCGGTGTATTCCACCAGTTCATCTGTAGCCAGATCGGCAAGATCATCACGCGTCTTGATACCGGCTTCAGCCAGTTTGACGGCGATGGCTTTTTCCATACCAGGCAGATTCAACATGTCTTCGGCTACGTCTTCCAGCTTTTCTTCGGCAGCAATGGCTTCAGTCAGCAGTGCATTACGGGCACGGGTACGCAGTTCGTTGATCAGTTCTTCTTCCAGACCTTCGATCTCCAGCATTTCGGTCAGCGGCACATAGGCCACTTCTTCCAGCGTGGAGAAACCTTCGCCAATCAGCAGATCGGCCAGTTCTTCGTCGATGTCCAGCTTTTCGATAAACAGCAGACGGGTCGTGGCTGTTTCAGCCTCGTTCTTACGCTGCGATTCTTCCGGTGTCATCAGGTTGATGGTCCAGCCGGTGAGTTCCGATGCAAGACGTACGTTCTGACCACCACGGCCAATGGCGATGGCCAGGTTGGCATCATCAACGACCACATCCATGGCATGACGCTCTTCGTCAACGACGATCGAGGTCACTTCAGCCGGTGCCAGTGCATTGATCACGAACTGGGCAGGATCTTCCGACCAGATGATGATATCGACGTTTTCACCGCCGAGTTCATTACGAACGGCAGTCACGCGCATACCGCGCAGACCAACGCAGGTACCGATCGGATCGATACGGGCATCTTTGCTCAGCACAGCAATCTTGGCACGCATGCCAGGATCACGGGCAGCAGCTTTGATTTCCATCAGGCCATCTTCGATTTCCGGTACTTCCAGTTCGAACAGGCGGCTGATGAATTCTGGTGCCGTACGCGACAGAACGATCTGTGGGCCACGGGCAGCACGGTCAACGCGCAGCAGGAAAGCCTTGACGCGGTCACCCGGGCGCAGATTTTCGCGCTGGATCATCTGGTCACGTGGCAGCACGGCTTCGATCTTGCCCACTTCTACGATGGCATTGCCACGTTCCATGCGCTTGATGGTGCCGGTAACGAGGTGTTCACCACGTTCCAGGAAGTTCTGCAGCAGCGCTTCGCGCTCGGCATCACGGATCTTTTGCAGAATGACCTGCTTGGCCGCCTGGGCACCGATACGACCGAAGTCGATAGGTTCCAGTTCTTCTTCAATGAAGTCACCGACTTCGATATCGGCGTGCTGTTCCTGGGCTTCGCTGATTGGCAGCTGGGCATCTTCGTTTTCAAGATCAGCGTCTTCGACGATTTCCCAGCGGCGGAAAGATTCGTAGTCACCGGTTTCGCGGTCGATAACGACACGCACATCGGCTTCCAGGTTCAT
>ERZ1034363.1696-NODE-1696-length-11857-cov-5.298812_pt1 | contig 11857 bp, 14 predicted proteins | sample MGYA00520616_ERZ1034363 | MGnify/ENA primary metagenome ERZ1034363 (study PRJEB33736, sample SAMEA104284506) | Azolla filiculoides | biome: Urban; feature: Water surface; material: Ditch water | place: Netherlands | collected 2015-10-28 | depth 0-0.1 m ...
TTCGTTGGCGTTACCGAAATCTTCCCGTGGGTGGGATAACGGTGATACTCCAGTGCTGCGGCGCGCAGATCCTTCTCCATACACTACTCCAGCATCATCCGGCAGAGCAGTCTCTCCGGATGGATTAGATTGGTGGGGCTTGCTTGCTCTAATTGTTGGCAAAAAGCAAAAGGGAGATTTTCCTCTTTTGTTTGACGAAACGCAAAGTGCGGCGCAAAAAAAACGACCCGCCGAAGCGGGCCGTTCTCATGAAGCGAAACGCAATTACTTACGCTTGTTCACGGAATCTTTGAATGCCTTACCAGCCGAGAACTTAACGGTCTTGGCGGCAGCGATCTTGATGGTTTCGCCAGTTTGTGGGTTACGGCCAGTACGGGCAGCGCGCTTGCCGCTCGAGAACGAACCAAAACCAACCAGGCTTACCGAGTCACCCTTGGTTACAGCCTTAACAACGGCAGCAACAGTAGCGTCCAGAGCAGCTTGTGCAGCAGCCTTGCTCAGCTTGGCTTCTTTAGCGATTACTTCAATCAGTTCAGCTTTATTCATGTGGGTGTCTCCCGATAGTTTGTACAAAATCGATAGGATCAATCAGTCATCAATTGATCGCGTGGAATCATTATGCCCTCATTTCTCAATGAATTTGCAAGTCTTTACGTGAATTTTTTAAGACCCTCTGCCCCGCAACGCCTTACCACAAGCCATTTCCCGACTGCAGCCTACTTCATTCCTGCACCAAAAAATTCCTAGAAAATTTTGGGGGCGGCTAAAAAAGCCAGTCCAGACAAGGAATTACACAGCATTTCTCGGAATGGTTTTATCGTGCAACCGCACCATTTTCGGGCACGCCCAACACCGAAAGGGCGTTTGACGTCGTTTGCTCAGACAGTTCTGCCAATGAGATTTTTCTCAGTACGGCCAAGGATTCCGCGATCACCGGCAGCTGGCTAGATTCATTGCGCTGCCCTCGGCGCCATGCTGGCGCCATATCTGGCGCATCGGTTTCTAGCACCAATGCATTAATCGGCAAACGTTCTGCCAAAGATCTGATACGCGTTGATCCCTCATAAGTACAACTACCACCGAAGCCCAGCAAGAAGCCCATGTCAATTAACTGATGCGCCTGGACTTCACTACCATTAAAGGCATGCACTATGCCTCCAGGGATCTTTTGCCCTTTAGTTTGAACGCGCTTCAGCGCTTGGATCACTGCCTCTACCGCGTGCCGCACATGAAGCACTACAGGTAAATGATGCGTCATAGCCAGCACCAACTGATCTTCAAAAATTTGACGTTGCTTTTCAAAATCCGGGGCACCCGCACAGGCATCTAGTCCGATCTCACCAATTGCAACCGGGCGCTGCCTAAGCAATTCGGCCTCTAATGTTTGGATGTCATCGGCTCTGCACTGAGCAACATAAAGCGGATGAATCCCGTAAGCCGGAACAATACGCGGCCAATGCTTGTGGCTCTCTGATAGCGCCGCAAGCTGCCGTACCTTTTCAATACCATCCACAGTTACCGAAGGATTCAAGCAATAACGAACGCCTGTAGCATAAGCCCGATCAAGCGCAGCATCGCGATCTAAATCAAACTCTGCTGCATCCCAGTGCACATGCGTATCAAACCAGGTAATCGCCGTATCTGGCACAACCACGCTCTCAGTATCGATACTGGAACGGGAAATCCGTTTCTGCACGATGTCCAGACATCATGTCGGCCAACGCCTTCCCGGATCCGCAGGCCATCGTCCAACCGAGGGTGCCATGCCCTGTATTCAAATAGAGATTCGATGGTTTTGCACGCCCAATAAAAGGCACATTAGAGGGCGTTGCCGGGCGCAAACCTGTCCAGTACTCTGGCTCGCCCAGCGTACGCAAATGGGGAAAAATCTCCCGGGTCCGTTCTGCGATCGCGGCACAGCGCACCGGATTCAAACCCATGCCGTAACCATTCATTTCAGCTGTTCCGGCCACACGCAGTCGATTGCCAAGACGCGAGAACACAATCTTGCGACCATCATCAGTCAAGCTGACCGTTGGCGCAAAGCTCTCACCCTCTTCAAGCGCAAACGTTGCCGAATACCCTTTAGCAGGGTAAATCGGTAAGCTCAGACCCAATGGCGACAACAGGGCGTTACTGAAACTGCCGCAGGCAACGACATAAGCATCTGCCTGCAATTTTTCGCCGTTATACAGCTCCACAGCTTCAATCTTGGCGCCACTACCACGCAGTCGCACCACAGGCGTGCCTGTTAAAAACCGGACACCCTTTGCTTTAGCAAGCTCGGCAAGATTACGTGTGAATTTATGTGCATCGCCGGACTCATCAGAAGGCGTGTAGTGCCCACCGACAATCATCGCGCGCGCATCCTGCAGGGCAGGCTCGATACTCACACACTCCGCAGCCGATACCGGACGCCGATCCAATCCATAGTCGCGCATCAAATCGGCAGCCATAGCCGCTGCTTTGTATTCTTTCTCGTCGGTGTAGAAATGCAGAATGCCGCGTGACAACTGATCGTACTCGATACCGGTATCGGAACGGAGTTGCTGCAAGCAATCTCGGCTGTAACTTGCGAGGCTAACAATTGCGCGAATGTTGGCACGCGTGCGCGATGCTGTGCACTCACTTAGGAACCGTAACCCCCAGCGAAACAATTCCGGATCAAGCCGCCAACGAAACAGTAGGGGCGCATCTTCCTTGCCCATCCAGCGGAGTATCTTTCCAATGGCCTGCGGGTTCGCCCAAGGCTCTGCGTGTGACACGGAGATCTGTCCACCATTAGCAAAGCTGGTTTCCTGCCCGGCGCCCGGCTGCCGATCAATCACCGTAACTTCATGTCCGGCCGCTGCGAGATACCATGCCGACGTTGTACCCACAACACCGGCACCAATCACGATGACTTTCATACAGCGCGCTCTTCGCTATCCCGAATCCGTGAAATTCTCGAGACTTCCGGAATATGACGCACGCCGCGCATCACATGTGCCAGATGCTTACGATCCCGAACCTGCAACGTAAAGAACAGGGTGGTGTACATACCGCCCGCATCATCCATGCTGATATGCATGATATTCGAATCTGCTTCGGCGATGGCACTAGATATCTTGGCCAGCACACCGCGCTGATTGCGGATCTCAACCCGAATACGCACATCAAACTGACTGTTAATCTCCGGCGCCCACTCAACATCAACCCACTTCTGCGCATCCTGACCAAGATGTCGACGAATCCGCAAGCAATCGTGGGTGTGAACAACCAAACCTCGGGTTGCATCCAGAGAACCAACAATCGGGTCTCCGGGGATCGGCTGACAACAAGTCGACAAGTGAACCGCAACGCCTTCCGATCCATTGATCAGAACTGGTGCGCTATTAGTTGTTGGCAGCGCCTGCTTCGGATCTAAGCCAAGCAGCGCCACGGCCACATCAGCTGCCGGTCGCTGACCCGTGCCAATTTCGCTCAGCACATTGCCCTCGGCTTCTGAGTCAGAGCGCTCAAGCACACGTCCCCAGCCCGCAACCGGCACGTCCTGCAGACGTTGTCCATAGCGAGCAAGCTCACTCGATAGCATGCGCTTGCCTAGAGCCGCCGATGATTCGTGATGCGCTGATCGTAAGAAATGGCGGATCTTGCTGCGCGTACGTCCAGACTTTACAAACTTCAACCACGCTGGATTCGGGTTAGGAATTACGGCCGTAACAATTTCGATCTGATCCCCGTTTTGCAGTTCCGTACGCAATGGTGCAAATTCGCGATTAATTCGCGCTGCAACACAGCGATTGCCGATGTCCGTATGCACGGCGTAGGCAAAATCAACCGCCGTTGCGCCACGCGGCAACGTGAGGATCTTGCCGTTCGGGGTAAACACGAACACTTCATCCGGAAACAGATCGACTTTGGCGTGCTCGTAGAACTCTGCCGAGTCACCACTCATTGATTGCATCTCAACCAATGATTCCAACCATTTGGTGGTCTTATCGTGCAGATCGTCGGAGAACTTGCCCGACTCTTTGTAGAGCCAATGAGATGCAACGCCTTCCTGAGCCAGCCGGTGCATATCCCGCGTACGAATCTGTATTTCGATAGGCGTGCCGTACGGGCCAATCAGCGTGGTGTGCAGCGATTGGTAGCCATTCACTTTTGGAATGGCTAAGTAATCCTTAAATTTACCGGGCAGCGGTTTATAGAGTGCGTGCAGCGCCCCAAGTGCGGTGTAACAACTCGAATCATCATTAACAACCACACGAAACCCATACAGATCGAGCACCTGTGAGAACGACAGGTGTTTTTCAATCATCTTCCGGTAAATCGAGTACAACGTCTTCTGTCGACCAAAGACTTCGGCTTTCACACCAGACTGTGCCAGTTTGTCAGAAAGACTCGTCAGAATCCGCTGCACCATTTCTTTACGATTACCGCGTACCGATTTGACGGCACGCGCCAATACTTCGTAACGGTGCGGATAGATATTCTGAAATGCCAGATCCTGTAATTCGCGAAACAGCGTATTCAAACCCAGGCGGTTGGCAATAGGCGCGTAAATCTCCAGGGTTTCTCGGGCAATACGCCGCCGTTTATCGGCGCGCATCGAACCTAGAGTCTGCATATTGTGCAAACGGTCGGTCAGCTTGATCAGAATGACCCGGATATCCCGCGCCATGGCGAGCAACATTTTGCGGAAGTTTTCGGCCTGCGCTTCGTGCTGGCTGGCAAACTCCAGGCGGTCCAGCTTGGACAACCCTTCCACCAACTCCGCAACAGGTTTGCCGAAACGCTGCGCCAGCTCCGCTTTAGTGACACCCGTATCTTCAATCGTGTCATGGAGCAAAGCCGCCATAATGGCAACAGCATCCATTTTCCAATCGGCAAGTGCGCCAGCAACGGCTAACGGGTGGGTAATGTAGGCTTCACCAGAGATGCGGGCCTGTCCACGATGGCACTGTTCGCTGAAGACGAACGCTTCCTCAACGCGTGCCAGATCGGCAGCGGAGAGATAATCCAGACTATCAATAAATACCCGGTATGCCGGGTCATCCGGCCCTAGGGCCGGCGGTAAATCAGGCGAAATCTCGGGGCTAACCGGGGCACGGGCTTCCGTATTCATCGTATGCCCCTCGATTCCTGCCTACGCCATCACTCAGGCCTGCGGACGGGTCAGAATTTCAGTGCCTACAAAGCCTTCACCGATTTCACGCAGCGCGATGACCGTTGGCTTATCCAGGTCTGCTTCAACGTGTGGCGTTGCACCGTTGGCCAGTTGGCGCGCACGATATGTCGCGGCCAACGTCATTTGAAAACGATTAGGGATGCGATTCAGGCAATCTTCAACAGTAATACGTGCCATGGTGTTTTCCGTTCAATTTAGCAAGAGAGGTATGAAGCAATTAGTGCCGAATGCCGTTGCGACTGGTTATCCAGTCTCACCCGGGCCGCCGCAAAGACGGCAAGCAACTCGGCAAACGCTTCTTCCAGATTTTCGTTAATTATAACGTAGGGGAACTCGTTCAGATGTTGTAATTCCTCGCGGGCATTAGCTACTCGCCGGGCAATGATCTCGGCCGAATCCTGTCCCCGCCCCTGCAAACGGGTCTCAAGCACGCCAAAAGAGGGCGGAAGAATGAATACACCGACCGATTCCGGATAGACCTTACGCACCTGTTGCGCACCCTGCCAGTCGATTTCCAGAATCACATCACGATCTGCAGCCAACAAGGTCTCGATACCCTGACGGCTCGTGCCATAAAAGTTACCGTGTACCTCAGCCGATTCCAGAAAATCTCCTGCGGCCTGCATCTGCCTGAAGGTTTCCACGGATACAAAGTGATAATGCACCCCGTCTTCCTCACCCGGGCGCGGAGCGCGCGTCGTTGTCGAAATAGATAGAGCCAGCCGCTTGTTCTGCGCCAGCGCCATGCGGGTTAGGGTAGTTTTTCCAGCACCTGAAGGCGCCGCAATAACGAATAAGCTACCGGGCCCGGCAGTTTTAGATTTCTGGGTCATCACGTTCTCTACCATTCCAATTACTCTATATTCTGCACCTGTTCGCGGATCTGCTCGATCAGCAACTTCAATTCCATAGCAATGCCTGACACCTCGGCACTCACCGATTTGGAACCCAGGGTATTGGCTTCGCGGTTCAGCTCCTGCATCAGGAAATCCAAGCGCTTGCCGGCTTGGCCATTAGACAACACCACCCGATCTACTTCATCGAGGTGCACTTTAAGCCGCCCAAGTTCTTCAGCCACATCCGTACGCACGGCATACAGGGTTAACTCCTGACGAATACGCTCATCCTCGGCGCTGCCAATGACTTCAATCAGCTTGGCACGCGCTTTGTCCGCAAATGCCTGCTGTGCAGCCGGGATCAGTGGTTCGGCCTTAGCCACCAACACCCGCATGGCCGCCGTACGCTCCTGAATGAGCGATGCCAAACGGCCACCCTCGCGCAAACGCGCCTCTTTAAGGCCCTGAATCGCTTCAGCCGCCATGCTTTGGTATTGCGGTAACAATGTCGACCAATCCAGCGCGGCCGTCTGCACCACGCCGGGCCAGCGCAGCACATCAGCCGTGCTTAAACCACGGCTCTCCTTGAATACCGCCTGTACTTGCGTAGCCAGGCGTTGCAAGGTCTGCAAACGGTCTGCATCGAGCTTTTCGTTAATCTCGGCCGCATTAATAGACCAACCCGCCCGACACTCGACTTTGCCACGCGACAGCTGTTTGGCCAGCAACTCACGTAGAGGCATTTCCAGCTCACGCAACTCGTCGGGAAAGCGGAATACCAGGTCGAGAAAACGCGAATTGACGCTTTTGATCTCAAAAGTCAGCGTTCCACCAGAAATAGGGCGGGTCATAGCGGCAAAGCCGGTCATGCTGGCAATCATGCGGAAATCCTGATTTCGGTTGGAAAATCGTACAATGCCGACGAGTTTAAACGATAGGAACCGCCATGCGCCCAAGCCAACGACAATCTGATGAATTACGCCCGCTTTCTCTGACACGCGGCTACACCGCTCATGCCGAGGGCTCGGTGCTTATTCAAGTCGGGCAAACCCGCGTACTTTGTACTGCCAGCGTGGAAACTTCGGTGCCGCCCTTCTTGCGCGGCAAGGGTCAGGGCTGGGTAACAGCCGAATACGGCATGCTGCCACGTGCCACCCACACCCGTTCTGCCCGCGAAGCAGCCAAGGGTAAACAAACCGGGCGCACACAGGAAATTCAACGCCTGATCGGCCGCAGCCTTCGTGCCGTGACTGATCTCGCCGCTCTGGGTGAGCGCCAAATCACCCTTGATTGTGATGTGCTTCAGGCTGATGGCGGTACCCGCTGTGCCGCCATCACCGGTGCCTGGGTCGCCTTACACGATGCGTGTGCCAAACTGGTTGCCGAAGGCGTGTTGCCTTCGAATCCGGTACGCGAACATGTCGCCGCTATTTCGGTAGGTATTTTCGATGGCCAGCCTGTACTGGACCTGGATTACGCCGAAGACTCCAATTGCGATACCGATATGAACGTCATCATGACGGGCAGCGGCGGCATCGTTGAGATTCAGGGCACAGCGGAAGGCACCCCATTCAGCCGTAATGAATTGAATGCGCTGGTTGATCTGGCCGATGCCGGCATCAAGCAACTGGTGGCCGCACAGACGCAAGCCGTTAAGGGTTAATCGCATGCAGCAACTGGTGCTTGCCTCGAACAATGCCAAGAAGCTCAAAGAGCTAGGGGCGCTGCTCGATCCACTGGGTATCCAACTGATCCCTCAAGGACAACTGAACATTCCAGAGGCCGAGGAACCCTTTCTCACCTTCGTCGAAAATGCGCTCGCCAAAGCACGCCACGCGTCGCGCTTAAGCGGTCTGCCTGCTCTGGCCGATGACTCCGGGCTCTGTGTACGAGCACTTGGCGGTGCGCCCGGGGTTCTATCAGCACGCTACGCCGGTGAGCCACGTTCCGATGCACGCAACAATGCGCATTTGCTTGAGGCACTCGCCAATCAGAATAATCGCGCAGCGCATTTTGTCAGCTTACTGGTACTGGTTCGCCACGCAGATGATCCCCAACCCATTATTGCCGAAGGCAACTGGCACGGTGAGATTCTGACCGAAGCCCGCGGTGAGGATGGTTTCGGCTATGATCCGCTCTTCTGGGTACCGGCCGCAGGTAAATCAGCGGCTGAAATGCCACCCCAGGAAAAGAATGTCTGTTCGCACCGGGCGATCGCGATGCAGAAACTACTGACACAACTAGCCGATCTATAAGCTGTGCAAACCATCCAGTTCGTGCCATCGCTTGGTTCGCGTGCCGCCGCATCAGGTGCATTGAAACCGAACTTTACGCAGGCCGTACCGCTATCACTTTATGTGCACATCCCCTGGTGTGTGCGTAAGTGCCCTTACTGTGACTTCAATTCGCACGCCGCACCAGAGCAACTACCCGAACAGGAATTGGTAGATGCCCTGCTTCAGGATCTCACGCTGGCGCTGCCGGGCATATGGGGACGTCGTGTAGAAACCATCTTCTTTGGCGGGGGCACACCGAGTCTGCTATCACCACAGGCCATCGATAAGTTGCTCACAGGGTTTCGCACACTACTGGCGCTTTCGCCGCAAGCTGAAATCACACTAGAAGCCAATCCGGGCACAGTAGATGCCGAACGCTTTGCAGCCTTTCGTGCAGCCGGCGTCACCCGCTTATCACTGGGCATTCAAAGTTTTAATGATGAAAGCCTGCATGCCCTAGGGCGCATCCATGATCGCGCCCAGGCCATCACGGCCATTGAATCTGCCGCTAAGCACTTTGACACTTTCAACCTAGATCTGATGGTTGGACTACCCCAGCAGGATACTGCTGCGGCACTGGCAGACATTAACCAGGCATTGGCTTTCAACCCACCGCATTTTTCCTGTTACCAATTAACGCTAGAACCACACACCCCGTTTGCTGCGATACCGCCTGCCCACTTACCGGATGAAGATGTCTGCGCGGAAATTCAAGACCAACTCGAAGTGCGCTTGGCAGAGGCTGGTTACACCCATTACGAAACATCGGCATTTGCCTTGCCCGGTCATCAGTCCCGACACAATCTGAATTACTGGACCTTTGGTGATTACCTCGGCATTGGCCCGGGGGCACATAGCAAGCTCACCAACCACGAAGGTGTGCGACGGCAGATGCGACACAAGTCGCCCAAAGCCTATCTATCTGCAGCAACAACGGGCGCGTTTATCCAGACAGATGAACCGGTACTCGCCACGGATCTCACCGGTGAATTCATGATGAATGCCTTACGCCTGAACGAAGGCTTTGGCATTGAACTCTACGAACGCTATACCGGCTTACCCTGGCTAATCATCAGCCGTCAGGTTGATGCAGCGATCAAAGATGGCTTCCTCGAATGGGTTGAACCCAACCAGCATTTACGCCCAACGCTTCAGGGACGCCGCTTCTTGAACGTATTACTTCAACGCTTCTTGTAAGTCACTTACGACGGAACACCAGATCCCAGACACCATGCCCTAACTTGAGGCCTCGCGCCTCGAATTTGGTCAGCGGCCGATAAGCCGGGCGCTCGGCATAAGATGCTGCCGTGTTTTCCAGGAGCGGTTCCGCACTCAACACCTCAAGCATCTGCTCGGCATAATTTTCCCAATCCGTCGCGCAATGGATCGTGCCGCCCGGCTTGAGTCGAGAAACCAGCATACGAACGAATTCCGGCTGAATCAAACGCCGCTTGTGATGACGCGCTTTGTGCCAGGGATCGGGGAAAAACACGAGCACGCCATCCAGCGAGTCCGGAGCAATCATTTCATTCACGACATCCACGGCATCGTGAGACATTAAACGCAAATTCGTCAGGCTCTCCTGTTCGATCAGCTTCAGTAAATTACCCACTCCCGGGCGGTGTACTTCAATGCCGAGATAATCATTTTGTGGATGATTTTTAGCAATCTCCGCCGTAGCGCCACCCATACCAAAGCCAATTTCCAGATAACGTGGCGCCTGACGACCAAAGCACTGATTCCAATCCGTTAACGTTGGCGTGTATTCCACGCCCCAACGGGGCCAACCATTTTTAATGGCTGTTGCCTGTCCTTCCGTTAAACGGCCTTCGCGACGTACGAAGCTACGAATCCGGCGAAAATGCTCGGGCAGGTCACTCAACACGGTTTTGCTTTTTTCATTCATTCGGTTTCTTCCGTTGCTGCTGCCTCTTGTGGCTTTGTGGCAAGTTTACGTTTCGGATTCAGATAATTCGGATCGCGCACTTCGATGAGTGATTCGCGATAACGCTGCTGTAAATTCATGTTCGGCAGCGCCAGAGTTTCCGGCAAATTAGGACAAACTTCGTCTAGCGTCGCCTGCGACAGATCCAACGAGGTCTTCAAACGCATCGCCTCGGCGACACGCGCTTGTAATCGGTCAGTATCCAATGGAATACGGTAATGAATTGCTAAAGTATCTGTCATTGCCGTCAACGTAGGCTGATTGCTCTGCAACCAAGTTGCATAGCTCTTACTGGCTTCTGGAAAATCAGCGCAGGCTTTTCCGAGCAGCGTTGTCGCATTACCCACACCAAAAACCCGCTGCGTGCTCACCAACTCGGGGTTATCAAACACATAGGCATGATGACGCTGCTCTTGCTGACCATCCTGCGCCGCTACCGTGACCGACAAACTCAACAGTAGCACCCACAGACAGCCACGCATTTTCTGCATCAATTAATTACGACCGATAAGGCCCGTTGTTGGCGAACTCGGGTCGGCACTATAAAACTTACGTGGCATACGACCTGCCACATAGGCAGCGCGCCCCGATTCCACGGCAAGCTTCATGGCCGATGCCATCAACACCGGATCCTGCGCATGCGCGATCGCTGTATTCATCAACACGCCCGCGCAACCTAGCTCCATCGCAATCGTGGCATCCGAGGCAGTGCCTACGCCCGCATCAACAATCACCGGCACCTTGGCTTGGTCCAGAATCAGGCGCAAATTCCATGGATTGAGAATACCCATCCCTGAACCAATCAGAGAGGCCAGCGGCATAATTGCCACACATCCGATGTCTTCCAGCATCTTGGCCTGGATCGGGTCATCCGAGCAGTACACCATAACTTCGAAGCCCTCGCGCACAAGCACTTCCGCAGCCTTCAGCGTTTCCGGCATATTCGGAAACAGGCTCGTCTGATCTCCGAGCACTTCCAGCTTACAGAGCGGATGACCATCCAGCAGCTCACGCGCAAGTCGCAGCGTACGCACAGCATCATCAGCCGTGTAGCAACCGGCCGTGTTCGGCAAAATCGTATAACGATCTGGCGTAATCACATCCAGAAGATTAGGGGCGCTGGCATCCTGACCAATATTAGTACGGCGAATCGCAACCGTCACAATCTCGGCACCCGAAGCAGCAATTGCCCGACCTGTCTCATCAAAGTCTTTGTACTTGCCTGTACCCACAAGCAAACGGGAGCGGTAAGTTTTGCTGCCAATCGTAACGGCGTTTAAAGAATCCTGGGTATGCACACTAACCTCCGCCCACGGCAACAACGATTTCGATTTGATCACCCTCAGCTAGCACTACGGCACCGTGTAAGCTGCGCGGCACAATATCACCATTGCGTTCAACCGCCACGCGACGCCCAACCAGATCAAGCTGTACCAGCAAATCACTGACCAGTACATTTTCTGCACATTGGTGCTCGGCGCCGTTGACAGTAATTTTCATAAGGCAATCCTAGGAGCCCGCACGCAGCCGGCGAGCCAAAAAACTGGAGCGGGCAAAGGGAATCGAACCCTCCTCATAAGCTTGGGAAGCTTAGGTAATGCCACTATACGATGCCCGCTTTGGCAAACAG